>Ga0075355_1000014_pt1 | contig 19468 bp, 12 predicted proteins | sample WestPond_Cattail_6_FD_120069 | JGI IMG/M metagenome (GOLD analysis project Ga0075355, IMG submission 120069) | Natural and restored wetland microbial communities from the San Francisco Bay, California, USA, that impact long-term carbon... | ecosystem: Environmental > Terrestrial > Soil >...
AGGTGCCGGAGTCCGGCGCACCTGACGACGCTGGCATGGGACTTGGTTTGGCGATCGCGCGCCGCCTGGTGCAAGCCCATGGCGGTAAGATCTGGGTAGAAAGTGAACCAAATTGTGGCTGTAAATTTTCGTTTCTCCTCCCGCTGAAGAGAAATTGAACAAAGGACCCCATCGAGGATGAATCGAACCAGCACCAAGACGCCACTGATCCTGATCGTCGACGATGAGCCGACGATGCTGCGCTACCTGCGCACGCTGTTGGAAGTGGAAGGGTATCGGGTTGAAACGGCCACCAACGGACAGGAGGCCATGCAGCGCCTGCAGCAGCAACCAACTCCGGATCTTCTGCTGCTTGACGTACTCATGCCCGTCTTGGACGGACTCCAGACGCTGGAACAGGTTCGCAGCCAGCATCCGAATTTGAAAGTGGTGATGCTGTCGTGCGTGAGCGACACGCGTAAAGTGGTGCAGGCAATCCGCCTTGGCGCACAGGACTATCTGACGAAACCGTTCCAGAAGGCCGACCTCGATGCACTGATCGAGCAATGCCTTGGCGAAGGTAAGTCTGACCATCCCCAGCAAGTGCAGGGGGATATCGAGGATCTTGGCGACGACGTATTCTTTGTTGCAGTCAGCCCGGCGATGAGGAAAATCCGTTCGCAGGCGAAGCTGGTCGCGAACGTGGATATCCCGGTGTTGATGTTGGGTGAAAGCGGCACCGGCAAGGAAGTGGTTTCGCGCCTGATCCACAAGTACTCGCCGCGCGCGCACCGCACCTTCCTCAAAGTAAACTGCGCGGCTGTTCCGGGCGACCTGCTCGAGAGCGAGTTGTTCGGTTATGAACCGGGCGCGTTCACTGGCGCAACCCATTCGAAGCCCGGCAAGTTTGAGTTGTGCAACAAGGGCACCATCCTGCTGGACGAAATTGGCGAAATGCCTCCGATGCTGCAGGCGAAACTGCTGCACGTGCTGCAAGACCAGCAATTCTCCCGATTGGGCAGCCGCAACATGATTAAGGTGGATGTTCGCATCCTGGCCGCCACCAACATCGACATTCCGCGAGCTATCGCCGAAAAGAAACTGCGCGAAGACCTTTACTATCGATTAAATGGATTCACCATCAACCTGCCTCCCCTCCGCGAACGCCGCGAGGAAATCGGCATCCTGCTACGGCATTTCGTAAGCCAGATCGCGGAGAGCTACGGTAAATCGTCGATGACCATATCGCCGAAGCTGCTGGAGGCCTGCGAACGTTATCATTGGCCCGGCAACCTGCGCGAATTGGGCAACTTCGTAAAACGCTTCCTGATCCTTGGCGACGAAGAGATGGCCATGCAGGAATTGCAGGTCGGCGTGGGCACCGCGATGGGCTCCACGGCGCTGCCGAATGCTTCCGGAGCGGGCGAAGGCGGACTGAAAGGACTCGTCCGCGGCGTGAAGGACGAAGCCGAGATCGAAGCCATCACCAAGGCGCTCGAACAAACGAACTGGAACCGCAAGAAAGCCGCGGCTCTGTTGAAGATCAGCTACAAGGCGCTGCTGTACAAGATCCGCCAGTACGAAATTCAGCGGACCGGAAGTTACGTGCAGTAGTGTCAAACAGCAGTAGTGGACTGTGAACAGGCCGGCGAACCCGGCCTTTTTTATCGAGGATGAATTTGGGAGACTTAGATCCACTACGCGAATGGAAGCGCTTGGCCGAGTTATATGGCAGCATGTCCGACGACGAACTGCTGAGGATTGCGGCAGATCGCAAGGATCTGACGACGTTAGCTTCGGAAGTGTTGAATGCAGAAATGAAGAATCGCGCGCTGGCCGAGCCAACCGAAGAACCCTCTGAAGTTGATCCGGACGCTGCCGATGCGCCTGCGGACCGTATTGACGTCGCGGATGCGCCGCTGGATGTACCTGATGACATGGTGGAAGTTGGGCAATTTCGGTTTCCCTCAGAAGGCGCACTGGCGAAAGCCGCTCTCGAGTCCGCAGGCATAGAGACGTGGGTTTTCGACGGCACCATGGCTAAGTACGTGGGAGTCGGGGTCCGCCTCGCGGTGAAACCGGAAGACGTTGAGGCGGCCGAGGCCATTCTGTCGCAACCGATTCCCGAGTCCTTCGAAGTTGAGGGCGTAGGCACCTTCGAGCAGCCGCGATGTCCGCAATGCAATTCGTTCGCCATCAGCTATGGAACCGCAATTTATGACGGGATAATGGATCGCGAACTTCTGCCAGACCAGCAGTGGTGGTGCCAGGCATGTGGCGCACGCTGGGAAGACGAAGAAGAGGAGAGCGCCACCACCGACGACAGACCAGAGAATCCCCAGCCCTAAATGAGCTTTTCTCTTTGGCGTTAAAAGGATTACCCTAACTGGGTATGGCCGGCCAAACTGACGACGCCAAAATACCTGAGCTGTACTCCTCGATGTTAGAAGGCGAGTTGGAGAAAGTTGCAGCGGAATCTTACGAGTTGACCGATTCTGCACGCGCGGCGCTCCGAGCCGAGATCCAGAAACGCGGGCTTGAGATCAAGGTCCACGACGACAACCCCGAGGGTTTCGACGAAGTAGAACTGCAGAACCTTGTCATGTTGCGGCGGTTCCGCGATCTGCCCGAGGCCATGCTCGCCAAGGGAATGCTGGAGTCCGCGGGCATCGAAAGTTGGCTCAGAGACGACAACATGATCAGGATGAACTGGTTCATCTCGAACCTGATCGGCGGAGCCAGGCTGATGGTAAAGGCAGAGGAACTTGAGGCTGCCATTGAGGTACTCAATCAACCCATTCCGGAAGGGATCGACTACGGCGAAGCCGAACAGTTTGAACAGCCGCGCTGTCCGCAATGCGGATCAATCGACATCACATTTGAAGAATTGAACAAGCCGCTCTCTTATGGTTCGGCATGGCTGGGATTCCCACTGCCGATTGCCTCGCCGAAATGGAAATGCGAAAGCTGCTGTGCAAAATGGGTTGAAGAAGAGTACGAAAACCAAGAAGAAGAGCCCCAGCCATAGCCAGGGCTCGCAGTTTCGCAGGGGTTACCGCGCCAACATCTCTTCCGCGATTCCCTTCCGCTCTTTGACCGCCATCAACTCGGCAGCCTTGTGTGCGATATGCTCGGCGCTGACCTCAAATTCCTTGATCAGTTCCCATGGTGCGCCCGAGTCGCCGAAGCGGTCTTTCACGCCGATATAGCCCGTAATGACGGGCGTTCCGTAAAGCGCCGGACTCGCGGTGATCACCGAGCTGGCCTTCCACGCCAGTGGGCCGATCTGATGCTCTTCGGCTGTCACCACGATGCCCGTTTCTGCGGCAGCGCGGAGCACCGCGTCGTCATCAAACGGCTTCATGGTGTGCATGTTCACGATGCGCGTCTCGTAACCGAATTCCTTTTTAAGGATATAAGCCGCGCGCATCGCCTCCGGAACCATCGGCCCGCAGGCAACAATCGTAAGATCCTCCTGCTCGCCAACGTAGTCGGAAGCCAGCACCGTCTCAAAGCCCTCGGCGAAGTTCTCGCATTCGCGGCGCAGGCGGATGACGTTCGCCTTGCCGAACACAAACGGCGTGTTGGCATCGGAGACGATCGGTGTAGCTTCACGCGCGAAGCGGATGTACTTCGGCCCCACGTGCTTCAGCAGCAGGAAGTCCGTTGCTTTCTTGGTTTCGACCGAATCGCACGGCACCACCACCGACATGTTCGGCAACCCGCACATCGCGAACAGGTCTTCGAGGGCCTGATGCGTAGCACCATCCGGACCAACCGAAACGCCACCATGGGCGCCTGCGACCATCACGTTGAAGTTGCCGTAACAAACGGAAACCCTTAGCTGATCCAGGTTTCTGGCGGCCGCGAAGGTCGCGTAGGTGCCGAACACGGCGATCTTCCCTTCCTTCGCCAGACCGGCGGCAGCGGCCGTGGCCGACTGCTCGGCGATCCCCATGCTCAGCCAGCGGTTCTTGCGATTGGGATTCTTGGCGTAGAACTCGCTGATCGTGATCGAACCGGAAATGTCTAGCCCGAGGCAGACGATGCGCTCGTCGTCACCATTTTCGGCCAACGACTGGCCGAAGCCCATGCGCGTCGGCTTCATCGCAACCTTCATCGTGTCCGACTTATTCCACCAGTAGTCGCGCGAAAACTTCGGCATCTTGGCTTCGAGTTTCTTCTCAACTTCTGCCTGATACGCCTTCGCGTGCGCGAACAATTCGTCGACCGGAATCTTACCAACCAGATTTAACTCAGCGAGCCCTTTGTTCAGTTCCTCGACATTCGGCGTCTTGCCATGCCATCCGGCGACGTCTTCCATGAAGCTGACACCCTTGCCCTTCACGGTCTTCGCCAGGATCACCGTCGGCTTCCCATTGTTTAGCGCCTTCGCCTTCTCAAGTGCTTCGACGATCTGCTTCATGTCGTGCCCGTCGATCTTTAGCACGTTCCAGCCGAACGAGCGGTACTTCTCATCGAGCGGCTCAACATTCATAACATCGGAAACCTTGCCGTCGATCTGCAGGCCGTTGCAGTCCACGATGCCGATTAGGTTGTCGAGTTTGTACTGCGCGCCTTCCATCACGGCTTCCCAAATGGACCCTTCCTGCTGCTCGCCGTCGCCCATGATCACGTACGTCTTGTACGGCTTGTTGTCGAGCTTCGCAGCGATAGCAATGCCGACCGCCACACTCAAGCCTTGGCCCAGCGATCCGCTGGAAACTTCTGATCCAGGCAGTTTGAGCCAGTGCGGATGTCCTTGGAATGGCGAGGAAAGCTTACGTAGCAGCGCGACATCTTTCTTGTCGCAGCAACCGGCAAAAGCGAGCCCGAGATAGAGCGCGGGGGCCTTGTGTCCGGTGGACCAGATGATGCGATCGCGACCGTCCCACAGCGGGTCTTTCGGATCGATGGCGGCAACGTGCATGTAAAGTGCAGTGGTAATGTCGATGATCGAGAGCGTGCCGCCCGCGTGCCCCGACCCTGCGGCGCACAGGCACGCCAGGTCGTAGCCACGCATCAGGTTGGCCTGTTCTTTCAGCTCTTCAATATTGAATTGTTTCGGGACTTTTCCGGTCTTGGAGTCGGTAATAGCCATGTCATTTCCTCGCACACGAAAACCAGCTGGGGGTTGGTTAACTGGTTGTGATATCACGAGGATCGGCGGAAGTCGGGTGCGGGCGTCACAACCGGGTGTGACGCCGCGAACATTGCCCGATCACGAAAGTACCGTTTACGCGCAACAGGCGCCGGCCAGCGTTGGGCGATCTTCTTCCGCATTGCCCTGGTGTACGCGCAACTGCCGTACCCGGTAAGGAATCGCGGTGTTCTCTTTGTAGGCAGTGCAAAGCAACTGCTCCACGTGATTCAGGTTCCGCTCCGCGATACACACGATCGAAGGCCCCGCGCCGCTCAGGCACACGCCAAGCAGGTCATCGTGCTCGAGGTTAAGCGCGGATTCAAGTCCCGGCACCAGCGATTGCCGGAATGGCTGGTGCAGGCGGTCAGACATCGACTGCTTCAGCAATTCGTAGTTGCCGCTTTGCAACACCTGCAGGAACAACGCCACACGCTGGAGATTGAACACCGCATCCTGACGGGGAACCACAACGGGAAGCACGCGGCGCGCTTCCGACGTCGCAAGCGGCACATCCGGCGTAAGCACGATAAAGACCAGCTCTTCCGGCCACTTCATGCGTGCCGCATAAGCCGAACCATCGGGTAATTGGCAGCTCACGGTAAGTCCACCAAGCAGCGCCGCCGAAACATTGTCCGGATGCCCTTCTAAAGCGCACGCCGCGTTAAGCAGCGCCTGCGTGGGCTGCGGAAACGTGAGTGCCTCATACAAACGCAGTCCGGCGACAGTTGCTGCGGCGCTGGAGCCAAGTCCGGCGCGCATGGGAATGTCTGTATAGACTTCGACATCCAGCGACGGGAACGCGTCCTCGCGCTGGCGCGCCAGAAAGCGAAACGCGCGCTCAATGTAGTTCTCGCCCTTCAGCTCCTGGTTCACGAAACGGAAGTTAAGTTCGCCCTTGCTCTCGAGAATTTTGACGTTCAATCTAAGATAAAGCTGGACGGCAACGGCAAGCGTGTCAAACCCAGCGCCCAGATTGGCAATTGAGCCGGGAACCACAATCTCGAAGTTCTTGCTCACGCCTTCACCTCCGCCGCTTCCGCCTGATGCTGCTTTTGATATTCGATGATGAAGTCAGTGTCCTTCAACGCGTGTCCGGTAAGCACCGCGACTACGCGCGATCCGCGATCGAGCTTCCCTTCTTCATGAAGCTTTCGAAGCGCCGCGAGCGTAGTGGCCGACGCCGGTTCGCAGCCGATCCCGTCGCGTCCGATCATCGCTTTTGCCTCGCCAATTTCTTCATCGGTCACGTCCATCACGAAGCCGCCGCTCTCCTGCACGCCACGTAGCGACTTCCGCCACGACCGCGGATTACCTATCCGAATCGCCGTCGCCCTGGTCTCCGGATGTTTCTCGGGCTCGAGTTCCTTCGCTCCCGAGCGCCACAACCGCGCCAGCGGATTTGCACCTTCCGCCTGCACCACCACCAGCTTCGGCAGTCTATTTATAAGTCCAGCTTCCTTCATCTCACGCAGACCCTTGCCGAACGCGGATGAGTTGCCCAAATTCCCACCCGGCACGACAACGTAATCAGGCACGTCCCAGCCGAATTCCTCCATCACTTCGAACATCACCGTCTTCTGCCCTTCAATGCGAAAAGGGTTGATCGAGTTCAGCAGGTACAAATCCGGATCGGTATTGTTGATCAGGTCTTCGAGGGCGGCATCGAAGTTCCCTTCCACCTGCACTACCTCGGCGCCGAAATCAAGCGCCTGCGCTAGCTTATTGAGCGACACCTTCCCCGCCGGCAAATAAACTTTCGCCTTCAATCCTGCGCGTGAGGCGTACGCCGCCATCGAGGCCGAAGTGTTTCCCGTCGAAGCACAACCTACCGATTTCGCGCCAACCAGCTTCGCTTCGGTAACTGCCGTTGTCATGCCGAGATCCTTGAAACATGCCGTCGGATTCCATCCAAGATGCTTGAAGCCAAGGTCGGAAAGTCCCACCCAGTCTGCCGTTTTGCGGCCTCTTACCAGCGGGACATTGCCTTCTCCGAGCGTGACGATCCTGTCGCCCAACTCAGCATTCGGCAGAAACTCGCGGAAGCGCCACACGCCGCTGCGGTCTTGCGGGGCAAAAGAGCGCCGGCGATCAAGCCAGCACTGCTTGAGTTCGGCAGCCGAGGCGTTCACCTCTCCGACGACGACCTCCAGCAACTCGCCGCATTTTGGGCAAGCGAGTGCGCGATAGTGCAGTTCGAGCGTGGCGGCACATTTCGGGTCACTACAACAAAGGTGCATCATTGCTCCTCGCGCAAAATGGGAAAGCTCACCGGCGCTTCCACGTGGAAATCAAATCTCGCGATCTCGGCTAACGCTAACTTTAGTTGGCTCGTGGCGCAAGACTCCAGCGTGATCACGAACGGCAGCGCGGCTTTGTCATAGCCGGACTTCTGCAGCAGCGCGTCGATGTTCATGTGATGCTTCGCGAACGCCCCGGCCAGCGCGGCAACAATCCCAGGCTTGTCTTTTACGACGAAGCGAACGTAATGCTTGTTCACAAAGTCGTCGCTTACCGGAAGGGTCTTCGGAGCCGGGCGATCGGGATCGGCCACCCCTGCCGTGCGATAGCGCACCAGGTGCAGCAAGTCGGAAACAACCGCCACCGCTGTGGGATTGCCACCCGCTCCATATCCTGAAAATATAGTGTCGCCGCCGAACTCGCCGGTGCTGATGACGAGGTTCTGGCTGCCCGTGACACTCGCCAGCGGCGAATCCTGCCCCACCAGCGACGGCCCCACCGACGCCAGCAACTGACCATTACTCAACTCCGCGCGCGACACCTGCCGAATCGTACACTTCAGTTCGTGCGCGTAATCGAAATCAACGCGACCTATCCGAGTGATCCCCGTGGTCGAAATCTGTTTCGGCTCGGCGAGTGCATTCAGTCCGCGGCTGGCGAGAATCGCCAACTTCGCCCTGGCGTCGTAGCCTTCCACGTCGTCCGTGGGATCGGCTTCAGCGAAACCGGCTTCCTGCGCTTCAACTAACGCCTCTGCAAACGAAACTCCCGCTCGCTCGATGCGTGTCAGGATGTAGTTACAAGTGCCGTTAAGAATCCCCTGCACCCGCAGCAGACGATCGCCGGCAAGTCCCTTGTGCAACCCGGAAAGCACGGGAATCCCACCCGCGACACTGGCGCCGAATTCCAAATGCTGCCCGTTTTGCCGCGCCAGGTCCAGCAATTCAGACCCATAATGCGCGATCAACTGCTTGTTCGCCGTAACCACCGACTTGCCCGACTCCAGCGCACGACGTACCCAGTCGTACGCCGGCTTAATTCCTCCGATCAGTTCGATAACGACATCCGCATCGGACGCGAGCACGTCTTCAATGCTCTCGGTCCACTGCACATCGTCTTCCACCCAGTCGGCCTTCTTGCGTTCCACCTGGCGATTACATACAAGCGTGAGCTTGAGTTGATGCTCGTCGCGCCGCGCGTAAAGCAATCGCGCTACGGCGCTTCCCACCGTGCCGAAACCGACCACGGCAACGCGACACTCCTGTCCGGCTCTGAATTCACGCCGCTCGACTGCGTTGGTAGCCGTAGCCATTACGCAACCTCCACGGCAGCTTTGGCGTCCTTCGATTGCGTCACCGGTAGCAGCACCGCCTGCTTCTCACCCGACTCAAAGAAGTGCCTGTGTAACTGTTTCACCGCCTCCGTCACATCACGTTCTTCCACTACGAAGCTGATATTAATTTCCGACGCGCCCTGCGAGATCATGTGCAGATTGATATTAGCGCGCGCCGCGGCTGCGAAAACGCTGGCTGCCATGCCAACCTTACCGCGAACGTTTTCACCGACTAGGCAGATGATAGCCTTCCCGTCTTCCACCTCGACTTTGCCGAGCCGCTTCAACTCTTCAATCATCGCATTCACGTCGCGTCCATTCTCGAACGCGATGGATACGCTCACCTCCGACGTCGAAACCAGGTCGGCCGAAACGGAGTGCCGATCCAGAATTTCAAACAAACCCCGCAGGAAGCCGTGCGCCATCAACATGCGCGGCGAGCGCACGTTGATCACGCGCACATTCTTCTTTGCTGCGATGGCACGGAAAGGTGTCTGGCTCTTCGGCGCTCGTGCGCGAATGCACGTCCCTTTACTCTGCGGATTTCGCGAGTTCAGCACGAATACCGGAATGTTCTTTTCGATGGCGGGAATCAGCGTCGCTGGGTGAAGCACCTTCGCTCCGAAGTAAGCAAGCTCAGAAGCTTCATCGAAGCCGATCGCCTCGATACGTTGTGCCTGCGGGCACAGGCGCGGGTCGGTAGTCATCATGCCTTCCACGTCGGTCCAGATTTCGATTCGCTTCGCGCCCAGCCCCGCGCCGACGATCGCTGCCGAAAAGTCCGACCCGCCACGCCCCAGCGTCGTGGTAATCCCCTCTTCGGTCGACGCGATGAATCCACCCATCACTGGGACCTTGCCGGCGCTCACCAGCGGCTTCACCATTTCCTTCAGCCGCTCATTCGTCTTCTCGAACAGCGGCACCGCGCGCGTGAACGTATCATCGGTCACCACCACCTGCCGCGAATCGACCAACACCGCGTCCAGTCCCTGCGCTTGAAATGCCGCGCTCACAATCCGGCTCGAAAGTAGTTCTCCGTACGACACGAAATTGTCTAGAGTCCGCGGCGAAAGCTCACCGAGCGCCGCCACCCCGCGCAACACTTGCTGCATGGCATCGAGGTGAATCTGCAGATCGGCCTTGGCATCGGACTCAACTTTCCCTTTCGCCAGTCCGCCCAGCACCGCCAGGTGCCGCTGCTTCATCTGTCGCAGATTCTTCAGCGCCTCCGGTAACTCCCCCTCCGACGCCAGTTTTGCCGCCGCCAGCAGTCCATCCGTTACCTTCGCGAGTGCGCTCACCACCACCACCGGCTTATGCCCCACGCGGCCGGCGACAATCGACCCGGTCCGCCTGATGGCCACCGCGTCCTCCACCGACGTCCCCCCAAACTTCATCACAATCACGACTACCCTCCCGGTTCGCAGCAACGTTTCGCGCAAAAACAAAAAACCCACCAGCCTCTCGGCGGTGGGTCTTAGAGATTTCTTTCTATGAGTGCTAAGAACTCTCGTTGACCGCACCGCCGTTCGGTGTTGTGCCTGTGCACACACCTGTACCCGTGATTGTTGTGCTAATTCGGGTCTGGCGAACGATCAACATAAGATGCGTGAAGATATCCGGTATTGCCGCGGGTTGTCAATGTTACCGGTGGAACTACCCGCGGCATTACCCGGTTACAGTTCCAACGAGGCCTTGATCAACTCTTTGCCTTCCACACTTTCTAGATGGAATCCAAGGCCCTTGAAGATGGCCTGCATGTCTTCGTTTTCCTCCAGCACCGTCGCCACCACGCGTTTCGCGCCTTCCTTGCGCGCGATGTCCACGGCCTGCTTCATCAGTTCGCTTCCGAGACCAAGATGCTGCGCTTCGTCGATCACGACCACGCTCGCCTCCACGTCCTCGGTTCCGTGCAGATGATGCAACCGGCTGACGGCCAGAATCTCCGGCACACCCTGTGCGTTCCGGCGCTCCGCCACCATCGCCATCTCGCGGTCATAGTCCACGAAGCAGATACGCGTAAGACGCTCGTGCGCCGTGCGTTGCTGCAACTGCAGGGGAGTGAAGTAGCGCATCAGCACAGTTCGTTCGGAAAGCTTCTCGTGGAACTTGATGATCGTGGGCTCGTCTTCCGGACGAATCGGCCGAATCGCAACCTTCTCCCCGTTCTTCATCATCCACTCGCCGACATACTGGATCGGATACGGACGGATCGCCGACTTCGGCAGCTCCGCTTCCTTCGTCTTCGGATCATGAATCACCACTCGCGCGTCCAACGCGATCAGGTGCTCCGGCGATGCGAGCAGCGGATTGATGTCGAGTTCTTTGATCCACGCCTGCTCGACAACCAACTGGCTGAAACGCACCAGCAGATCTTCGAGCTTTGGGATATCCACAGGCTTGCGTCCGCGAACGCCCTTCAGGGCGGTGAAGATCTTCGTCGACTCCATCATCCTCCGCGCCAGCGTAGTATTTAGCGGCGGCAACGCAAGTGCGCGGTCCTTGAACACTTCCACCAGTTGGCCGCCCGTTCCGAACAGAAGCACCGGTCCAAACTGCGGGTCCATGCTGCTACCGATGATGACCTCGTACCCATCCAACTTGATCATCGGCTGCACGGTCACGCCCTGGAAGTGCTGCGCGCCCACCTTCTCGGTCACCGACTTCTTGATCGCATTAAAGGACTGCCGCACGCCGTCAGCATTGCGAATATTCAACTGCACGCCACCGACATCGGTCTTGTGTGTGATCGTCTCGGAGAACAGCTTCAGCACGATCGGATACCCGAATTGCTCGGCCGTTTTCACCGCGTCTTCTTCGGTTGTCGCGATCTTCGTCGGAACCGTCGGAATGCCATACGCCGCCAGCAGTTCCTTCGACTCAAACTCCGTCAGGATCGTGCGCCCCGACTTCCGGACTTCGTCGATGATCTGTTTCGCCTTCGCCCGATCGGGCGCTGCAGCATCGCCGGCGGCGCGGAGATTCGGTGTCTCATACAGCGCGCGCAGGTTGTAGCTGTACTTCCACATGTAGTTGAACATGCGGGCTGCGGTGTCCGGGAACGAGAACGTCGGAATGCCCGCCTGGTTGAGGATTTCGTCGCCGGCAGCAACGTCGGCTCCTCCCATCCAACTCGCCAGCACCGGTTTGCCGAGCGAATTTGCATAAGGCTTTAACTGCTCCGCAATCTGTGTGGGATTCGTCATGCCCTGCGGTGTCAGGATCACCAGCATGCCGTCGATGCTCGGGTCTTTCGCGGCGATTTCGAGCGAGTGCGAGTAACGCTCAGGTTCGGCGTCGCCCAGGATGTCCACTGGATTGTTGTGACTCCAGTGCGGCGGCAGGAAATCGTCAAACGCTTTCATCGTTTCCGGCGAAAGGTCGGCGACTGCACCATCGCCCGTTACCAATGCATCCGTGGCGAGAACGCCCGGACCGCCGGCGTTCGTCACCATGCAGAGCCGCGGACCTTGCGGCAACGGCTGGCGCGCCAGCACTTCCGACATATAGAACAGGTCGCTGATGTTCTGCACGCGCAGTACACCGCTCCGGCGGAACGCAGCATCGAGCACTTCGTCCGATCCGGTCAGCGATCCAGTATGCGACGCAGCAGCCTTCGCTGCAGCCGCGGACCGTCCGGGCTTGATCACGAGGATCGGCTTGTTCAACGAAATCTCTCGCGCAGCGGAGAGGAACGAGCGCGCGTCGCCTACCGACTCCATATAGATGATGATCGACTTCGTTCGCGGATCATCGCCAAAGTAATCGATCAGGTCGCCCCAGCCGACATCAAGCATCGAACCCGTCGAGACGAATGCCGAGAAGCCAACGTTCTCGCGCAGGCTCCAATCCAGAATCGCCGTGCACAGTGCGCCGGACTGCGAAATGAAAGCTACGTTGCCGGGCCGTGCGGCGTGGCGAGCAAACGTCGCGTTCATGCCGGTAATGGGGTTCATCACGCCCAGGCAGTTCGGACCAATGATGCGCATCTTTCCGCCCGCAATCGTCTTCGCGATCTTGCGCTCGAGCTCTTTGCCCTCTTCGCCATGCTCTTTAAAGCCGGCAGAAATGATGATCGCCGACGGTACGCCGTTCGCAACACACTCTTCGATCAACCCGGGCGCCGTACCGGCCTGCGTCGTAATCACCACCAAGTCCGGCACTTCCGGCAGCGCTGCGATGTCCTTATACGCCTTCACACCCAAAATGCTTGACCGCTTCGGATTGACCGGATACACCGTCCCGCCAAAGGGTGTGCTGAGCAGATTCCAGAGCACCGTGCGGCCCACGCTACCTTCGCGGTCCGTGGCTCCAATCAGAGCCACGCTGCGCGGATTAAAAATATCGTCCAGCGGATGCCGTTCGGAACGGAGTAGATCGTGCGCCGGATCAATAACCAGTTTGCTGCCGGAGGTGAACTTCCCTGCCGGATGCCTCAAAGTGCCTGCCATAGATAAGGACCTCGCTCTTATTAATTATGAAATGAATAGAGTCAACTTTGCGCCCTGTAGTCGCCATGATTCGCGTCACTCCGACACGTGAGCTTCAACGTGCCCCAACCGCCTCATGTTTGCTGATTAGCGGAAATCGCAGGTCGATCGGGGATTTCGACAGTTCAGGCGTTTGTCTTGGGACCAGAGTCTTGCAACAACTCCACCCCCACATCGTCGTTCTTTTTGGCTGGATTTGCCAGGTCGGCAATCGTAGTTGCTTCCAGAAACTCCATGTAGTCCTTGCGGATCTTGCGCCACCGTTCATGCGCCATGCACGGATTATCGTCACTGCACTGGTCGCGCTCGCCAATAACACACGGCTGCGGTGTCTGCATCTGGTCGAAGAGCTGCACAATCTCAATCAGGCGAATGCTTTCCGGGGAACGCACCAGCCAGTATCCGCCGCGACTCCCGCGAGCGGTGTTCAGCAAGCCGGCATTCTTCAGCGCCAGCAGTATCTTCGCCAGGTAATTTGGCGGTATTTCGGCCACAACGGCTAGGTCTTTGCCGAGCACGGCCTGCTGTTCGCGGTGCCTGGCCAACTGGGTCAGGGCTCGAAGCGCGTATTGAGCGGTAACAGAAAACATTGTTGACCTACGGATGTTGAAATCCATATTCATCGACCGACCGCGAAAACACCTGTGATTTCGATCACAAAAATCTGTGATATTTCCCAACCCCGCGTTCTTCGTTACACTAGATGTTTCCGGCAAGGGGTTCCGGCGACGCTGGGCGACATCACCCAAGTTCTTGCCCTTCACAGCGTTGGCTCTTAAGGGTTACATCAGCCTGCGTCCAGAACCCAGTTCCGGAATCCATATAACTATGGCCTCTCATACGCAGGAATACGCCTCTACCGCCGTTCAGAACGGAACCGACAACCCCGAGCGCGAGCGTGTTTTCGACGCCTTCCGCCGCTGGGGATACCTCCAGGCCAATCTCGACCCCCTCGGCCAGCACCTTCAGCCCGTGCCTATTCCGGAGCTCGACATCACTGGCACTTACGCCGAGGAAGCTCGTCGCGTCTATTGTGGCACCGTCGCCTCGGAGTTCATGCACATTCTCGACCCCGAGAAGCGCCGTTGGATTCAGAACCGTCTCGAAAACGACGCGCCCGCGCCCGTGGACCAAAAACGCATTCTCGACCTGTTGGTCCGCGCCGACGAATTCGAGTAAGTCATTCAGTCGCGCTACCTGGGGACCAAGCGTTTCTCTGTGGAAGGCGTCACCTCACTGATTCCCTTCCTCGACGAAGTCCTCCAGCAGGCCGCCGACCGCGAAGCCAAGCAGGTTGTCCTCGCGATGAGCCATCGCGGACGACTCAGCGTGATCGTTAACATCATGGGTCGCGACGCTTCTGAAATCTTCGCCAAGTTCGAAGATGTCGACCCCCGCTCCGTCCTCGGCGGCGGCGACGTGAAGTACCACATCGGCGCTACCGGAATGTTTGAAGGACGCAACGGCAAGCAGGTGAAGATGCACCTGGTCTCGAATCCGAGCCACCTCGAGGCCGTTGACCCCGTCGCCCTCGGACGAACCCGCGCCAAGCAAGAGCACTTCGGCAAAGATGGCGTCGATCGCGTCTTCCCCGTCATCATTCACGGCGACTCCGCGTTCTCCGGCCAGGGCATGGTCGCCGAAACGCTCGGCTTCGCCAACGTGAAGGCTTACACCGTCGGCGGCACGATTCACATCATCGTTAATAACCTCATCGGTTTCACCACCGAGCCGTTCGAATACAACAGCTCGCGGTTCACCACTGATCTCGCGAAGCGCCTGTACGCGCCGATCTTCCACGTGAACGCTGAAGATCCCGATGCCGTCGTCCGCATCGCCGCGCTCGCGATCGAGTATCGCTACAAGTTCCACCAGGACGTCTACATCGACCTGATCGGCTATCGCCGTCACGGCCACTCCGAGGTCGACGATCCCACCATCACGCAGCCTGTCCGTTACGCGAAGATCAAAGACCACCCGCCGCTTTCGCAGATTTACGCGCAGCAGATCGGCGCCGATCCGAAGCCCATTGCCGAGAAGATCAAGAACGAGTATTTCGACGCCCAGAAGCGTGCCAAGGAACTCAAGAAAATGCCGCATCTGGCGCAGCATCCCACCTATTGGGACCGCTACCAGGGCGGCCTCTGGAAGCCCGAATACGAAGTCGATACGGCCATTACGCAAGAGCAGGTGAATCGCATCACGCAGGCGATCACGCAACCGCCAGCCGAATTCTCTGTTCATCCGAAGATTCAGAAGTTGCTCGAGCAGCGAGCGGAAATGTCGGCGGGCAAGCGCGCCCTCGACTACGGCATGGCTGAGGCGCTCGCGCTCGGCTCCATGCTGATGCAGGGCATCCACGTGCGCATGAGCGGCCAGGACACCCAACGTGGCACGTTCAATCATCGCCACGACGTGCTGGTCGACGTCACCAACGAAAAGGAGTACTTCCCGCTTCAGCATCTCTCGCCCGACCAGGCGAAGTTCGAGATCTACAACTCCACGCTCTCCGAGGCCGGCGTGCTCGGCTTCGAATACGGCTACAGCCGCGACTATCCCGAGGCCTTCATCGGATGGGAAGCGCAGTTCGGCGATTTCGCCAACGGCGCGCAGATCATCATCGACCAGTTCGTCGTCGCCGGTGAAGACAAGTGGGGACTGCTCAGTGGCCTCGTCATGCTGCTGCCGCATGGCTACGAAGGCCAGGGCCCCGAGCACTCCAGCGCGCGCATTGAACGTTACCTGCAGCTCTGCGCCCGCGACAACATCCAGGTCTGCCAGCCGTCGAGTGCCGCTCAGTACTTCCACATGTTGCGGCGCCAGGTCCTTCGCACATGGCGCAAGCCGCTCATCTGCTTCACGCCGAAGAGCATGCTGCGCCATCCTGACGCGACGTCGCCCATCACCGACATCACCAGCGGCCGCTTCCTCAACATCATCCCCGACACCGAGGTTCAGGACGCAAAGCGCATCGTGGTCTGTACCGGCAAGATCGGCCGCGAAATCCGCATGGAGCGCAAGAAGCGCAAGGACACCGACACCGCCATCATCTTCGTCGAACAGCTTTATCCATTAATGGAAGGCGAGCTAAGCGCGGCGCTGAATGCGCACCCGAACGCGACCGAGATCGTCTGGGTTCAGGAAGAGCCGGCCAACATGGGTGGACTCTATTACATGATTCCGAAGCTCAAACGCCTCTCGAAGGGACGCCCGGTGCTCTCGGTGAAGCGTTCACCCAGTGCCAGCCCGTCCACTGGCTCCGCCAAAGCGCACGAAATGGAACAGCGCACGGTTATCGACCTGGCCCTGGGCGGGAAGTAAACAACGTAGCGTCGGCGTCTCGCCGGCTGTAGCGCGGGCATCTTGCCCGCGCTCTTCTCTGGATAGGGATTGCCGTCCCGATGCTTTGTCACCACGAGCGAGGCGAGGGATCTGCTTTTGATTTTGACCTTGCTCTTTACCCCTTACACTTTCCTCACTCGTACCGCAATGCCACCACCGGATCAACCTTCGTCGCCCGTCTCGCCGGAATGTAGCTCGCCAGCATCGACACCAGTCCCAGCACTACGCATACGCCAACAAACGTAATCGGATCGTGCGACTTCATTTCGTACAGCATCGACTTCATGAACCGCGTCAGCACCAGCGCACCCACCACGCCGATCGCCAGTCCGATGCCTGCCATCTTTGCCCCGGCGCTCAGCACCATCTTCTGCACTTCCTGCTGACTCGCACCCAAGGCCATGCGGATACCGATCTCGCGCGTCCTCTGCGCCACCGAGTACGCCATTACACCGTAGAGCCCAACTGCTGTCAGTAATAGCGCGATACCAGCGAAACAGCCCAACAGGATCGTCTGAAAGCGCTGCCGTCCGATCGACAGGGCCAACAAGTCATTCATTGTTCGTACTTCATACAGCGGCAGTTCCGGGTCCATCTCGTGCAGCACATTGCGCACTGTCGGCGCCGCGCTCGCAGCATCAATGTTCGCGTGTACCACGATCGTTGGCGCGCCCCAGATCAGTTGCGGAAAGGGTATGTAGTACATCGGTTCCGGCGGCGCACTCAGGTTGGTATTACGAATGTCCCCCACCACTCCCACAATCTCGCGCCAGGGATCCTCGCCAGGGCTGTCGTTCGCGCCGATCTTAATGCGCTTCCCGATCGAGTTCTCTCCCGGATAGTACTTCTGCGCCATCGCCTGGCTGATGATCATTACCGGTTGCGCTTTCCGCTGGTCACGTTCGTCAAAAGTACGCCCCTGCAGCACCGGAATCTTCATCGTCTCAAAGTAGCGCTGTGTTACTACCGCAATCGCCGCTGAGTGGTCCTGTCCTTTCGGCTGCGGTCGGCCTTCAATCTCGAAGCTGATAACCGAGTACGAGTCGCCCATCGGCAGCATGCCGGTGCCCGCAGCTGACGAAATGCCCGGCTGGGCGCTAAGTTTGTCGAAAAACTCGCGCACGAACTGGTCGGACTTCTCGTTGTTGTATTTGCCGCTGGGCAAATCGAAGTTAAGCGTCAGCACGTTGGCCGAACTAAATCCCGGATCCACCTTCGTCAAACGCTCAAAGCTGCGAATCAGCAACCCCGCTCCAACCAGCAACACCACTCCCAGCGCCGTCTCCGCCACCACCAGCGCCGTGCGAAACTGCTTGTGGCGCAGGCTATTGCCAGCGCGTCCGCCCTCGCGCAGCGACTCTTCCACGTTCACCTTCGTTACCTGTAGCGCCGGGAATAGCCCAAACAAAATTGCGCTCAGCACAGCCACGCCCAGACTAAACAGCAGCACGCGCACATCGATGCTCACTTCCGACAAGCGCGGCAGGTTCTGCGGATACAACTTCACCAGCGCCGCAACTGCCCACGAGGCTATGCCAACGCCTAACGCGGTCCCCACCAGCGCGAGTAGTAACGACTCCGTTACCAGCTGCCGCACGATCCGCAGCCTCGACGCACCCAGCGCCGTCCGAATCGCGATCTCGCGGGTCCGCCCCGCGCCTCGCGCCAGCAGCAGGTTGGCGATATTCACGCAGGCGATGAGCAGCACAAACCCAACCGCGCCCAGCAATATCAGCAACGCCGGTCGGTTATCGCCGATCAAGGCCTCAAGCTGCGGTTTCACCAGTGCTCCGCTCCGCCTGAAATTAGTGTCCGGATATTGCTCCTTCAGTGCGCGGACAATCGACGCTATGTCTTGTTCGGCCTGCTCGGGTGTCACCCCGGGCTTCAGTTTCCCCACCACTCTCAGGAAGTGCGCGCCGCGTTGTGCGACTACAGGCTTATCCCCGGGCAATTCCGTCTCTGCATCCTCTGCGCTGGTAATCCATATGTCGCGAGCTTGGGAACTGATGGGAAACTGAAAACCTTCCGGCATCACACCCACAACCGTGTACGGTTTGCCATCAAGGTTGATGGCCTTCCCCAGGATCTCGGTGTTGCCATGAAACACATTTCTCCACATCGTCTCGCCGAGAATCGCCACGTGATTGCCCGGCTTCTCCTCTTCCGGACGAAACGTGCGGCCCAATTTCGGCTGCACGCCCAACGCCTCGAAGAAGCCCGGTGTCACCATATTGGCCTCGATGTGCTGCGCATCGCCCACCCCCGTGAGCGTCTTCGACGCGCCGTGATAGGCCGAAAGATATTCAAACGTGTGGTTGCGCTGTCGATAATCGAAGAAGTCCGGGTACGACTCCGAACTGAACTTCCGTACCTGCGCCGTGCTCGATACCTGCATGATCCGCTCCGGCTCAGGGAACGGCAGCGGCCGCAACAGAACCGCCGTCACCACGCTGAACATGGCCGTATTCGACCCAATCCCCAGCGCCAGCGTAAGGATGGCAACGATCGTGAACCCAGGCGACTTGCGCAACGTGCGCAGTGCGAAACGAATGTCTTTCAGCAGGCTATCCATAGACGTATCCGGTGATGTCACTGCACCTCAGTTGCCGATGCGTGCTGTGTAATTCCCAACGCAGCAACAACTTAGGACGGCAACCACCCTTCCGCCGGGACCGTACTGTTCATAGCCGGGATGAACTGTTCGCAAACGGACACGGGTTCTTCGTCGTTCGCAGCGGAGAAATACCTCCCCAAACGCCGCCCCAAATTTTTGCAGCTCTCACCCGCTACAATCATCCGATCAAACGTTCACGACCAAGTACTAACGACCGATGCCATTCACTCAAAAGCTCCGCCGCGCACTACTCGTCGCCCTCATCGTTGCATTAGCCACTACCCTCCTCGCCCGCGAGCCCCTCTCCGTCGACCAGGGCAAAACCG
>Ga0075355_1000015_pt1 | contig 19280 bp, 19 predicted proteins | sample WestPond_Cattail_6_FD_120069 | JGI IMG/M metagenome (GOLD analysis project Ga0075355, IMG submission 120069) | Natural and restored wetland microbial communities from the San Francisco Bay, California, USA, that impact long-term carbon... | ecosystem: Environmental > Terrestrial > Soil >...
AATGTCATGCATGATTACAACCTCAAGAGTAATGCCGACCTTGTGATCTTTGCACTAAAACGCGGCCTGATTTCTGCGTGACAGGAAAGCCTCGCTTCCCGCGCTCTGTAAAACTGGGAAGTTTCCCAGTTGTGGCTCACCCACGCCCTTGATTAGCCTCGCCTGCAAATCCGAGGTGAGCAATGAAAGCGACTCAGCTGCTGCATGATCTTGGGCAGAGCATTTGGCTCGACAACATCACACGTGACCTTTTGGACAGTGGCACGCTGCAACAATACATCGATCAACTGTCGGTGACTGGGCTCACGTCGAATCCAACCATCTTCGATCACGCAATTAAGAATAGTAGTTCGTACGACGGAACAATCCGCGAAAAGCTCGCGAAAGGGCAATCGGGGGAGCAGCTTTTTTTCAACGTCGCTCTCGAGGACATTAAACGCGCCGCCGATCATTTTCGTCCGATCTACGAACGTTCGAACAGCGTTGACGGTTGGGTATCTCTTGAAGTTTCGCCACTTCTTGCGCATGACACGAAGAGCACGCTGGAAGCAGCCAAGGAACTTCACGCTCGCGCCGGGCGTCCCAACCTGTTCATCAAGATTCCAGGCACGCCTGAGGGCTTGCCCGCGATCGAAGAGTGCATCTTTGCCGGCGTGCCGGTTAACGTAACGCTGCTCTTCAACCGCGAGCACTATCTCGCGGCGGCCGAAGCGTTCCTTCGGGGAGTCGAACGAAGAATTGAAGCTGGACTGAATCCACGAGTGGGATCGGTAGCTTCAGTGTTCATCAGTCGATGGGACGTCGCAGTTACTAACAAAGCTCCGGAACCACTTCGCAACCGCCTGGGCAATGCGATCGCCGGCCGAATTTACAAAGCAAGCCGAGAGGTCCTGAGTTCGGCTCGGTGGCAACGAATCTACAACGAAGGTGCTCTCCCCCAACGTTTGCTGTGGGCCAGTACTGGAACCAAGGACCCTTCAGCTTCCGAGATTTTGTACGTGAAGGCTCTTGCCGCTCCCTTCACGATCAACACCATGCCGGAAAACACCTTGCAAGCACTGGCGACTCACGATCAGTTCGGCCCGATCATGTCCGCAGACGGAGGGGACTGCGAGGCGGTCTTGCAGGAGTTCGCGAAAGCGGGAATCGACGTCGACGTACTTGCTGCGCAATTGCAGGATGAGGGCGCTAGCTCGTTTGTAAAGTCGTGGAACGAATTGATGAGCGTGATCGAGTCAAAGAGTGCGGTCCTCGCTTGAGAAGGAAGAACAAATGAAGGTATTAGCCATTGATGTCGGCGGAACTCACGTAAAGATACTGGCGACTGGCCAGAGTGACCCAAAGCGATTCGAATCCGGCCCCAAGATGACGCCCGAGGACATGGTGACCGGTGTCAAGAAGCTCGCCGCCGATTGGAACTACGATGCCATCGCGATCGGCGTACCGGCCCCGGTGTTGCACGGGCAAATCATATTTGATCCGCACAACCTCGGTGCGGGTTGGGTTGGCTTCAATTTCAGAGCTGCGTTCGGAAAACCCGTGAAGATCATGAACGACGCCGCTATGCAGGCCCTCGGCAGCTACAAAGGCGGCAAGATGCTTTTCTTCGGATTTGGTACGGGGCTCGGCGCTGCGTTTGTGGTGGATGGAGTGGCGGAATCCAGGGAAATTTCACATCTGCCCTATAAAGGGAAAACTTACGAGGATTTCGTAGGCGTTCGCGCCTTGAAGAAGCTTGGCAAGAAGAAATGGCGCAAGAACGTAGAGAAGATCGTCGACACATTCGTGCAGTCACTCCATCCTGACGACGTTGTTCTCGGCGGAGGCAACGTCCACAAATTGAAGCAACTGCCTCCGGGATGCCGTGCCGGCGACAACGCCAACGCATTCCTCGGCGGCTTCCGGTTGTGGACCGGTTCTTCTAGCGGCCGCAAGTCCGCCGCTTCACGAAGCAAGAAGAAGGGAGCCTGAGATGACACCTGTTGCTGCCTCCAAAGCCAAGAAAGGCGTCCGGCAATCGTCTGTATGGCAGTCATTGGCCAGGCACTACAAAGCCGTCGAGGCTGCTCACCTGCGTCAGCTCTTTAAGGATGATCCCAAGCGTGCGGATCGTTTTTCGTTCGAAGCGGTTGGCCTCTTTCTCGACTATTCGAAGAATCGCATCACGGACGAGACCATGAACTTGTTGATCCGGCTGGCAGAGGAATCGAACCTCCGCGAACGGATCGATGCGATGTTTCGAGGCGAAAAGATAAACATCACCGAAAAGCGGGCAGTGCTTCATGTCGCTCTACGTACCCCCAAGACCGAGAAGATTCTGGTCGGCGGCAAAGACGTGGTGCCGGAAGTTCACGCGGTGCTCGACAAAATGGCAGCATTCTCCACCCGGATTCGCAGTGGCGATTGGAAAGGCCACACCGGCAAGAAGATTCGCAACGTCATCAATATTGGGATTGGCGGCTCGGATCTCGGTCCGGTCATGGCTTATGAGGCGCTGAAGTTCTATTCCGATCGGTCGATGAGGTTCCACTTCATTTCCAACGTGGATGGCACCGATTTCGCGGAAGCGGTGAAGGGGCTTGATCCCGCGGATACGCTGTTCATCGTTTCGTCCAAGACGTTCACGACCTTGGAGACGATGACTAACGCTCACACAGCGCGCGAGTGGACGATGTGCGCGTTCGGCGGTGACCAGAGCTCGGTGGCGAAGCACTTCGTGGCGGTATCCACGAATGCGGAAGAGGTTTCCAAGTTTGGCATCGATACGGCCAACATGTTCGGCTTCTGGGACTGGGTCGGCGGTCGCTACTCCATGGACTCGGCAATCGGACTTTCCACGATGGTGGCGATCGGGCCGGAAAATTTTTGTGAACTCCTCGGCGGCTTCCATGACATGGACGAGCATTTCCGTACTGCGCCATTCGAACGCAACCTGCCTGTCATCCTGGGCTTGCTCGCCGTCTGGTACAACGATTTCTTTGGTGCGCAAACGGTCGCGGTCTTGCCGTACGAGCAGTATCTGAAGCGCTTTCCTGCTTATCTGCAGCAGCTCACCATGGAGAGCAACGGCAAACACGTGACGCTTGAGGGTAAGCGCGTCGCACACGACACGGGTCCGATTTATTGGGGCGAGCCCGGCACGAATGGACAACACTCGTTCTACCAGTTGATCCACCAGGGAACCAGGTTGATTCCGTGCGACTTCATCGGTTTCGGGAAGCCGCTAAACCAGATCGGACGTCATCACGATTTGCTTCTAGCGAATATCTGTGCACAGGCTGAGGCTCTCGCATTTGGAAAGACACCGGCGCAGGTGAAAGCCGAGGGCACCGAAGACTGGCTGGTGCCGCACCGCGTCTTTGAAGGCAACCGTCCTTCAAACACTATTCTTGCCGAGAAGCTAACTCCACGGTTACTTGGGAAACTCGTCGCATTGTATGAGCACAGCGTGTTCACGCAGGGCGCTGTCTGGAACATCAATTCGTTTGATCAGTGGGGCGTCGAACTCGGAAAAGTGCTGGCCCAAAAAATCATCCCTGAACTCGAGAGTAAGGATGAGCCCCAGCTTGCTCACGATACTTCCACCAACAACGTCATCCGGCAGTACCGCAAACTGAAAGCAAAGTCATGACTAGGGGTTTCGATAAGCCGCTGTACATCCTTCCTTTCGACCATCGGGGCTCCTTCCAGACCAAAATGTTCGGCTGGAATGGCTCGTTGACTCCGGAGCAGACGAAAGAAATTGCCGCGACCAAGATGGTTATTTACGACGCTTTCAAGGCTGCCCTGGTTGACGGAGTACCGCGCGACAAGGCTGGAATACTCGTCGATGAACAGTTCGGCGAAGCGATCTTACAGGACGCCGGGAAACAGGGATTCTGGACAGCGTGTCCTGCCGAGAAGAGCGGCCAGGATGAATTCGATTTCGAGTACGGAAGCAGTTTCGCCGAACATACCGAGCGATTCCATCCGACATTCTGCAAGGTGTTGGTCCGTTATAACCCCGAAGGCGATCAAGAACTCAATGCACGTCAGTCTGCACGTCTAAGAAAACTTTCGGATTATCTGCACAGCCGGTCCGGAAGCCTGCTGATGTTCGAGCTATTAGTTCCGCCGGAGAAGAAGCAACTGAATTCGGTCGGAGGCGACAAGAAGGCTTACGACCTTCATCTTCGTCCTGCGCTTATGGTGAAAGCGATCGAGGAATTGCAGGAGAGAGGAATCGAAAGCGACGTATGGAAGATCGAGGGACTCGATCGTCGCGAAGACTGCGAACGGATTGTCGCGGCCGCACGCCGAGGTGGAAGAGAAAAGGTCGGCTGCATTGTATTAGGGCGAGGGGAGGACGGCCAAAAGGTTCACAACTGGCTCGCGGTTGCCGCCACAGTTCCCGGTTTCATCGGATTTGCAGTGGGGCGCACAAGTTTCTGGGATCCTCTCATCGATTGGCGCACCAAAAAGATCAGGCGAGCGGAGGCCGTCGCGGAGATCGCACGCCGCTATCGCGGTTTCGTCGATATCTTCGAAAACTCCCAAAAAGCGGCACCAGTCGCTTGAAAACAGTTTAATCACTCAACTTTGGAAACGAGGAACTTATATGCAGCTCGGAATGGTTGGTCTAGGAAGAATGGGCGCCAACATGGTGCGCCGGTTGATTCGGGGTGGACACGAATGTGTTGTGTTCGACAGGTCAGCCAAGGCAGTAGAGGAACTCACACAGGAGAAGGCTGTTGGATCCTCGTCACTCGCGGATTTGATCAAGAAGTTGAAGACTCCGCGCGCAATCTGGCTGATGGTGCCAGCCGCCGTTGTCGACAGTTCGATTGCCGACATTCTGCCTCATCTACAACCCGGTGACATTCTCATCGACGGTGGAAATTCTTATTACGTCGACGACATCCGCCGCGCGAAAGAGCTTGCCACGAAGGGCATCCACTATGTTGACGTTGGTACCAGCGGCGGCGTTTGGGGACTCGAACGTGGATACTGCATGATGATCGGCGGCGAGAACGACGTTGTCCAGCATCTTGATCCGATCCTTGCCTGCCTCGCGCCTGGTATGGGTAACGAGATTCCGCGTACGCCCGGTCGAGAGAAACTCGGCGGCACCGCCGAACAAGGCTACCTGCACTGCGGCCCGAACGGCGCTGGCCACTTCGTGAAGATGGTTCACAACGGAATCGAGTACGGCATCATGGCCGCGTACGCGGAAGGCCTCGGCATTTTGAAGTCGGCCAATGTTGGCAAGAGAAGCCATGAAGTCGATGCCGAAACTACGCCTCTGCGTGATCCCGAGCACTATCAATATGAACTTAATCTTCGTGATGTTTCCGAAGTGTGGCGCCGCGGAAGCGTGATCGCATCCTGGTTGCTCGACCTGACCGCCAGCGCGCTTGTCCAGGATCCGGAGCTCAAAAACTTCGCCGGACGAGTCTCAGACTCGGGCGAAGGACGTTGGACCATCAAAGCCGCTATCGATGAAGCGGTGCCCGCGCCGGTGCTGACCACCGCGCTTTACGAGAGATTCAGTTCTCGCGGCGAAGCGGATTATGCCAACAGACTGCTGTCCGCCATGCGGTTTGGATTCGGCGGACACCTGGAAAAGGCTGCAAGCAAGTAGCCGGAAGGAACCTCTATGTCGAACGTCCACTCAGACGCACTTGTGTTCTTTGGTGCCACCGGCGATCTCGCCTACAAGAAAATCTTTCCTTCCTTGCAGGCGATGATCAAACGCGGTCACCTGGATATTCCTGTCATCGGCGTTGCGAAAGCAGGGTGGACGCTCGATCAAATGCGTGCCCGCGCCAAGGACAGTCTCGAAAAACACGGCGGCCTCGATGCCAAGGCTTTCGAGAAACTGCTCCAACTGCTGCGTTACGTCGACGGGGATTATAAGGATTCAGCGACCTTTCAAAAGCTCCGCCAGGAGTTAAAAAGCGCCGAACACCCTACCCATTACCTTGCCATTCCACCCGTCCTGTTTGAGGCCGTTGTGCAGGAACTTGTGAAGTCCGGCTGCGGCAAAGGAGCGCGTGTCGTCGTCGAAAAGCCGTTTGGCAATGATCTGTCGTCGGCACAAGAGCTGAATCGCGTACTCCTCAGCGCGTTCAAAGAATCAGACGTCTACCGGATCGACCACTATCTGGGTAAGAAGCCGGTTCACAACATGCTCGTCTTCCGTTTCGCGAATGCGTTCATGGAAGCGTTCTGGAATCGCACCTTCATTGAAAGCGTGCAGATCACGATGGCCGAAGACTTCGGTGTGCAAGGCCGCGGGGCTTTCTATGACGCGACCGGCACCATTCGTGACGTAATGCAGAATCACCTCTTCCAGGTGCTCTGCAATCTTTGCATGGAACCGTTGGTGAGGACAGACAGCGAGTCGATCCGCGACGAGAAGGTAAAGGTACTGAAAGCAATTCCGCCACTAGGCCCGCAAAACATTGTGCGCGGCCAGTTCCGCGGATACCTAGATGAGCCAGGAGTCTCGAAGCAGTCGAAGACTGAGACCTTCGGAGCCATGCAGCTCGAGGTCAATTCTTGGCGCTGGAAGGGCGTGCCTTTTTACATTCGCGCCGGCAAGAACTTGCCCGTTACTTGTACCGAGGTTTTCGCGAGATTCCGAAAACCACCAACCGTAATTAAAGACAGCCAGCTCGACCAAAACCATCTGCGGTTCCGGATTAGTCCCGACATGGCGATCGCCATCGGGTGCACAGTGATGTCGCCAGGCGAAGTGCTGGCCGGAGAGAGTGTCGAGATGCTCGCGAGTCGTCATCCCCATGCCGACGAAATGGACGCCTACGAACGTGTCCTGGGCGACGCCATGGCAGGAGATGCCACTCTCTTTGCCCGTCAGGATTACGTTGAAGAAGCGTGGCGGATTGTCGATCCCGTGCTGAAAGCGGGCACACCAGTCTACCCGTATGAACCCGATACCTGGGGGCCGAAGGAAGCAGACAGCCTGGTGGCACCTTCGGGTGGATGGCACAACCCATTAGCAGCGGTTGAGGAAGAGTACTCTTTTGCAGCCGCCAGATAGCGAGTGCAGCCCATGGATTTCGAGGTTCTTGATACCGCGGACACGGTGGCCCGTCGTGCCGCCGCTTTGATCGCCGCCGACGCCCGGGACGCCGTTGCGGCTCGCGGGCTTTTCAATATGGCCGTTAGCGGCGGGCATACCCCTTGGGTGATGCTAGGTGCGCTCGCCGATGAACATGTGCCATGGGACAAAGTACACGTCTTCCAGATCGACGAGCGTATTGCGCCCGCCGGAGATCCGGATCGCAATCTGACCCATCTGCGCGAGACCCTTTTGCAGCACGCGCCGCTCAAGGCGGAACAGATCCACGCCATGCCTGTCGAAACGAATGATCCGGAGACAGGCGCGATGGAATACGCACGCACTCTGCAGGATGTAATTGGAAATCCTGCAGTGCTTGATGTTGCTCACCTGGGGTTAGAAGTCACCAGGGCTACCTTCCATTTGAAACGCTAGAGATTTTGAGTGCCAATCAAGATGGAAAACTTCGTTTACATTCGCTCATTGACCGAGATCGCCAAGACCCACGGCTCGAGAAGCGCGTGCCAAGGCCGATTGAAAAGGGCGCGCGAGCGGAACAGCAAAAACGCCGGTCGCGGGCGGCCGGCGTTCAAGGAATCTGATGACTTACTTTGTGGCGACGGCGGCCTGTTCCGACTCGGGCGTGACTCTCACCGGGTTGAGGAACGGCATCATGGAGCGTAGCTCGGCGCCTACGCGCTCTAGTAACTGGTCCTGCTCACGGCGGCGAGTAGCGTGGAACCACGGGCGTCCGGCGTTGTTTTCGTCGATCCACTTCTTGGCGTAAACGCCTTCGCGGATTTCGGCCAGCATCTTCTTCATTTCGGCGCGAGTTTCGTCCGTGATGATGCGCGCGCCGCCGGTGTAGTCACCATGCTCGGCGGTGTCAGAAACGGAATAGCGCATGTAGTTGAGGCCGCCCTGGTACATGAGGTCGACGATGAGCTTGAGTTCGTGCAGGCACTCGAAGTAAGCGATCTCGGGCTGGTATCCGGCTTCGACGAGGGTTTCGAATCCGGCCTTAACGAGAGCGCTAGCGCCGCCGCAGAGGACGGCCTGCTCACCAAAGAGGTCGGTTTCGGTTTCTTCCGCGAACGTGGTCTCGATGACGCCCGCGCGCGTGACGCCGATGGCTTTGCCGTACGAGAGCGCGAGCTGCTTGGCATTGCCGGTGGCGTCCTGGTAGACGGCGAGCAGCGCCGGTGTACCCGCGCCTTCGCGATAGAGTTCGCGGACGCGGTGTCCGGGCGACTTGGGCGCGATCATGGTGACATCGATGTCGGGGGGCGGCGTGATGGTGTTGAAGCGGATGTTGAAGCCGTGGGCGAACATGAGCATCTTGCCCGGACGCAGCGCCGGCGCGATGGAGCGGCGATAAATATCGGGCTGCGACGTATCGGGAGTGAGGAGCATGATCACGTCGGCCCACTCGGCGGCGGAGGCGACGTCGGATACTTCGAGTCCGGCGCCCTGTACTTTATTGCGCGAGGTTGAAGTGAGAGAGAGGCCAACGCGCACGTTAACCCCACTGTCTTTCAGATTGAGCGCATGGGCATGCCCCTGCGATCCGTAACCGACGATGGCGACGTTCTTCGCGCGGATCAGGCTGAGGTCGGCGTCGGAATCACGATAGAAATTGGCCATGGGAGACTCCTTAAATAATGTTGGGAGCGAGTGGTGCCGGTAGAATTCCTCCACCTCGCTCCGCTAGGTGTCGGAATGTCAAACCTAGAACTAAACCGAATAGGAGACGTCGTCGGGCTGTGAGTATTCGTCGGCGTAGAGCGTGCCTCCGTTGACCGCGGCTGCCGCGGCTTTTGCGCCGCGCGACATCGCGACGCGTCCGGTACGGACCATTTCGAGCACGCCATACGGACGCAGTACTTCGAGCAGGCCGTCAATCTTGTCTTCGGTGCCGGTGATCTCGACGATGATCGATTCGGGAGCGACGTCGACTACGCGGGCGCGGAAGACGTGCGCGAGTTGCAGGATGTGAGAGCGCGAATCGGCGGTGGCGCTCACCTTGATGAGCGCGAGATCGCGGGCGACCGAGGCGAGCGCAGTGATGTTCTCGACCAGCAACACGTTGACGAGTTTGTAGAGATGCGCTTCGAGGCGGCGCGCGCCAAACTCGTCGGTTTCGACGACGATGGTCATACGCGAGACGCCGGGCTTCTCGGTGTGTCCCACGGTAAGCGACTCGATGTTGTAGGCGCGGCGGCGGAAGAGCGAGGCCACACGGGTGAGTACGCCAGGTTTGTTTTCAACGTAAACCACGAAAGTGTTCAGCATTGCTTTCTCATTTCCCAGGGGCTAAAGCCCCTTACTACTTAAAGCAGATCCCTCGGGGCATCGTCCCCTCGTGATAACAACGATCAACAACTATTCGTCCGCTCCGGTTTCGAACAGCGGCGACGGGCGGCGGATCATCTGGTGCAAGTCGGCGCCGGCCGGAACCATCGGGTAGACCGAATCTTCCTGCTCGACGTGGAAGTCAATCAACATCGGTCCGGGATGCTGGCGCGCGTCCTTTACCGCTTCGGTTACCCCGTGGCGATCTTTCACGCTGCAGGAGCGAATGCCGTAGGCTTCGGCGAGCTTGGCGAAGTCGGGATTCACGAGTGGCGTAGCGGCGTAGCGCTTTTCATAGAAGAACTCCTGCCACTGTCGCACCATGCCGAGGTAGCCGTTGTTGATGATGGCGATCTTGACGTCGAGCTTTTCCTGCGCAATGGTTGCGAGTTCGCAGAGCGTCATCTGGAAACCGCCATCGCCAACAACCACCCAGACTTCGGCGTCAGGCCGCGCAAACTTGGCGCCGATCGCCGCCGGAAGTGCGAAGCCCATCGTGCCGAGTCCGCCAGAGGTGATGAGCGAACGCGGCTCGTCGTGATGGTAATACTGCGCTTCCCACATCTGGTGCTGGCCGACGTCGGTGACGACGAGAGCGCGGCCACGCGTTTCGCGCCAAAGATCATTGATGACATGAGCGGCGTAAAGATGGCCAGTGTCAGGAAGATTCTGGATGTCGCGGACGGCGGCATCGCCCTTAATCTCGCGAATGGACTTGAGCCACTCGCTGCGATCTTTCTCCTGCACCTTGGGCAGCATGTCTTCCAGAACTTCGCCGAGGTCGCCGACGAGCCCGACATCGACTCTAACGTTCTTGTTAATTTCGGCGGGATCTATTTCGATGTGGATCTTCTTCGCATTGGGCGCGTAGTTCTTCAGGTTACCGGTGACACGATCGTCAAAGCGCATGCCGAATGCGAGAAGCAAGTCGGCGTCCTGGATAGCGTGATTGACCCAAGCTTCGCCGTGCATACCCATCATGCCAAGGTTCAATGGGTGTGACGCCGGAACGGCGCCAATGCCGAGGAGAGTCATCGCGATGGGCACGTGAGCTTTTTCGGCGAAGCGGCGAACCAGATCGCCGGCGCCGGAAAGAATGATGCCGTGGCCGGCGAGGATGACCGGGCGCTCAGCGCTGTTGATAAGCGCCAGAGCTTTTTCTAACTCACTCTGCGTTGGCGAGAGATCGGGGCGGTAGCCGGGCAACTGCGGCGGGGCGGCGTCCCAGTCGAATTTGCAGGTTCCCTGCTGCGCGTCCTTGGTGATATCAATGAGCACCGGACCGGGACGTCCGGACTTCGCGATATAGAAGGCCTCGCGAATGGTACGGGCGATGTCCTGCGGGCGCGTAACGAGATAGTTATGCTTGGTGATGGGGAGCGTCACACCGGTGATGTCCGTTTCCTGGAACGCATCAGAGCCGATGAGTTTGCTGCCGACCTGACCGGTGATGCACACGATCGGCGAGGAGTCGAGCATCGCGGTGGCAATGCCGGTGACCATGTTGGTGGCGCCGGGGCCCGACGTTGCAATCGCGACACCTACGTCGCCACTGGCGCGCGCGTAGCCGTCCGCCATGTGTGTGGCGCCCTGCTCGTGCCGCACGAGCACGTGGTGGATGTCGTACTTGGTGAGCGCGTCGTAGGTAGGCAGGATCGCGCCGCCTGGGTAACCGAACACGGTTCGCACGTTTTCGCGGTTCAGGCATTCCCAAATGATTTCAGCCCCGGTCTTAATCGCCATTCCTTCCATCCTCTTCTCATTCACGGACGAGGTCCGCCCCACATTGTTGTTTAGCGAATGCAACGGCCCGCTTCCATCTCCAGTTCGTGATGCGCTTCTCGCGCGACAAAGTCAGTGGTGACTGCGCCCTTGGCCGCGGACGCAACACCTTTCGCGAACTTCGCCATGACGCCGGTCGGATATTTCAATGGCGGCTGATGCCAATTGGCGAGACGGCTCTGCATCTGAGCCGTCGTGAGTTCGACCGAAAGGCGGCGTGACGCAACGTCGATTTCGATCATGTCACCATCGCGAAGAGCGGCGATCGGGCCGCCGTGCGCAGCTTCGGGCGCAACGTGTCCGACCATGAAGCCGTGCGTTGCACCGGAGAAGCGGCCGTCGGTCATGAGGGCGACCGAGTCGCTGAGCCCCACCCCGTTGAGGGCGGCGGTGACGGCGAGCATTTCGCGCATGCCGGGCCCTCCGCGCGGACCTTCGTAACGAATGACGATGACATCGCCGGGCTTGATGGAGTTCGTCTGCACGGCCGCGAAGGCATCTTCTTCGCAGTCGAAAACGCGAGCGGGACCGCGATGGTTGAGCGTGCCATGTCCGGCGAGCTTTACAACGCAGCCCTCAGGAGCGAGATTCCCTTTCAGGATGGCAAGTCCGCCATGTGGCTTGATGGGATTCGAATTCGGGCGAACAACCTGCTGACCAGCGGCTTCCGCGGCGAGCGCGGCTTCTTCGCCGATCGTGCGCGTGGAAACCGTCAGGCTGTCGGGCTGAAGATGTTTGCTGTCGCGCAGGCGTTGCGCGAGCAGGCGATTGCCACCGGCGTGATGCATGTCGACGGCGGTGTACTGGCCGCCTGGCTTGAGGTCGCAGATGAGCGGCGTGCGCGAAGCGATACGGTCGAAGTCGCTGATGTCGAGGTGGAGTCCGAGTTCGTGCGCGATGGCGAGAAGATGAAGCACGGCATTGGTTGATCCGCCGCTCGCGGCTACCGCGGCGATGGCATTCTCGATGGCGGCGTGCGTCATGATCTGCGACGGACGCACGTCACGGCGGAAGAGTTCCATCACCAGTTCGCCAGCCTTCTCGCCAGCGTTAAGACGGTCGGGATCGGTGGCGGGAACGCCGGATCCAAATGGCGAGATGCCGAGGAATTCGCCAACCATGGCCATGGTGTTGGCGGTATATTGTCCGCCGCAAGCGCCGGCGCCAGGGCAGGCGTGATTTTCGAGATCGCAGAGTTCGGCGTCGGACATCTTTCCGCGCGCGTGCGCGCCGACGGCTTCGAAGACGTCCTGGATGGTGACGTCGTGATTCTTGAAACGGCCGGGTGCGATGGAGCCGCCGTAAATCATGAGTCCGGGGATGTCGAGGCGAGCCAGGGCCATGATGGTGCCGGGGATGGTTTTGTCGCAGCCGGAGAGGGCGATGATGCCGTCAAAGAGATTGCCGCGCGCGACGAGTTCGATGGAGTCGGCGATTACCTCGCGCGATATGAGCGAGGCTTTCATGCCTTCGCTGCCCATGGTGATGCCATCGGAGATGGAAACGGTGTTGAACTCCATGGGCGTGCCGCCGGCTCGGCGGATGCCATCTTTGACCGATGCAGCGAGTTCGCGCAGATGGTAGTTGCAAGGGCCGATTTCGATCCAGGTATTGGCGACACCGATGATGGGCTTACGAAGATCTTCGTCGGTGAAGCCGACAGCCTTGAGCATGGCGCGGGCGGGCGCGCGATGGGCGCCGTCGGTGATCGCGCTGCTACGCCGTTTTTGCGACTGCGACATTATTCCCCCAAAACATGAAAGCCACCTTCGGCTGGCGAATGGTGGCTTTGGAATTCGATCTTAAAAGCTCATTCGCCGCTAACCGGATGTAATCCGCAGTCGAATGCGGAATACGGGTACAGCGACCGGAATTCGGAGGCTGGAGGCGACGAGATGGGCCTGCGAGCTATGCATACAGCGTGCAATGACGTTACGATGCGGGCATTTCCACGGTCAAGCAAATATTTGTTTTGCTTATATAACTTTCGCTAATGATTCACAATCGTTATACGGAAATCGAGCTATCACAGCGGAATGTAAGCCGCGACGACGTGGCGTGTGCGGTGTTCCTTGCAGAGATCTGTCGCAACATTTATAAGCGATAGCGATGCTGCCCCGAATTGCGCTGTTCATCCCATGTTTCGTCGATCAGATGTGTCCGCAGGTGGGTGTGGACATGGTTCGCGTACTAAGGCGCATTGGATGCGAAGTCTTCTTCCCAGAGAAACAAACCTGCTGCGGACAACCAGCATTCAATACCGGCTATTGGGAAGATGCCCGCGTGGTCGCGGAACGTTTTTTGCGCGTGTTCGACAAGGCCGAAGCCGTAGTGGGACCATCAGGATCATGCGTGGCGATGGTGCGGAAGTTCTACCCGGAACTACTGCCCAGCCCTAGTGGCCTCACGAAGTTCTACGAGTTTTCTGAGTTTTTGACGAACGTGGCCAGGATTGAGGACGTGGGCGCCGCGTTCGCGCATCGCGTGACGCTGCATGATTCGTGCCATGCATTGCGCGAGTTGGGCGTGCACGATGGACCACGACAATTGCTGAAGCGCGTACGTGGACTGGAGTTGGTGGAGATGGATCACGCCGATGATTGTTGCGGGTTCGGCGGGACGTTTTCGGTGAAGTTCGGGATGATATCTGCGGCGATGGGCGACACGAAAACCGAGAATGCCGCGGCGACCGGAGCGGAGTTCGTGACGTCGGTGGATCCAAGCTGCCTGATGCACCTGGATGGCGTGTTGCGGAAGAAGAAATCGCCGATGCAGGCGGTCCACTTGGCGAGCATACTGGCGAGGGAGGCCCGCGCATGACAACCGCGGCACAGGAGTTCCTGCGCTGGGCGACGGAGAAATCGGCAGACCTGAAGCATCGCCGCATCCTACGCAAGAATATCGACCACTACGATCACTCCCTTCTTAAGATCCTGCCTACCTACTCTAATTATGAAGTAGCACGGGAGCGTTCGGCAACGATCCGGCACGATGCCGTTGAGCATCTCGATCAATACCTTCTGCAATTCGAGGCAAAGATCCAAGAACGCGGTGGGCACGTTTTCTGGGCTGAAACGGCGGAGGAGGCCCGTGCGTATGTGGTGAGCCTGGCACGTGAGCGCGGGGTGAAGCGCATCGTCAAATCAAAATCGATGGTGACGGAGGAGATCCACCTGACACCGGCGCTGGAGAAGATCGGCTGCCGCGTATGGGAAACCGACCTCGGCGAGTGGATCGTGCAACTACGCAATGAACCGCCGTATCACATCGTGGCGCCGGCGATGCACCTCTCGCGGGTGGAGATTGCGGAGTTGTTCCGCGAAAAGCTGGGCGGGATCACGAGCGACGATCCCAAAGAGTTAGTGGAAGCCGCGCGACTTGCCTTGCGCGGGGCGTTTTTCTCCGCCGAGATGGGAATCAGCGGGGCGAACTTCCTGGTGGCCGATGCCGGACTCGTCGCGATCACTACGAACGAAGGAAACGGGCGGCTGTGCACAACTCTGCCGAAGATCCACGTTGTGGTCACGGGGATCGAGAAGGTGATTGCGCACCTGAGTGATCTGGCCGTGCTATGGCCGACACTGACTACCGCGGCGACAGGCCGCATGCTCGCTACCTATAAGACGATGATCGGCGGCCCGCGAGGTCCGGACGAGGTGGACGGTCCGGAAGAGTTTCACGTGGTGCTGCTCGATAACGGCCGTAGCGAGTTGCTGGCCGACACGGAGCAGCGCGATGTGCTGCGATGCATCCGGTGTGCGGCCTGCTTGAATGTTTGCCCGGTGTATCAGCAGGTCGGTGGACATGCTTACGGCACGACGTATCAGGGACCGATTGGCAGCGTGCTGACGCCACACCTGCGCGGCCCGGAGTTCGATCATCTTTCTTATGCGTCGTCATTGTGCGGCAAGTGCACGAGCGTTTGTCCAGTGAAGATCGACCTGCATCATCATCTACTACAGAACCGGAGGAACACCGTTCGTAAAGGGCGCAGGCCACTGAGCGAACGAATGGCGTTCCGCGGATGGCGCTGGCTGATGATGGGCAGCGGGCGGTACGCATGGCTGAGCAAGCTTGGCCTGCGCGCAATCAGGGTGCTGAGCGGCATGGGCGCGAATCCATTGAAGAAGTGGACGGAGTACCGGGCCGCACCGGAGTTTCCGGAGAAGTCATTCCGCGAAATGTGGAGGGATGGCGATGTCTGAGATCGCAAATCCCAGCCGGGCAAGAATTCTGAGACGCATTGGAACGGCGCTGCGCGACAAGACTTCCCTGCCGACAGCAACGATCACGCCGTTATTTGCGCCAGTAACGAATTCATTGCAGCGCTTCGTCGAAGAGTGCAAGGCGAACATAACGGAGACGATAGTCACTCGAGATGGCGCTGAAAGCGGGGCGAGATTGCGCTTGGTTCTTGCTGGGATCCCGGAGGGAGAAGTTTTCGCCGAAGACACTCCGGAAATTCGCCAGTTGCTGCAGGGATTCGACGGCAACCTGCGGTGGTCGAGCGACGGACCTCCGGCAGAATCGAGCAGGGCCACAATCACCCGTTGTCACGCACTGGTCGCGCTGACCGGATCCGTGGTGACCTCATCGGCCTGTGGTGGACGCGGCGCTTCCGTGGTGGCACCAGTGCACGTGGTGATCGCACGCCAGAGTCAGATTGTGCCGGACCTTGAGTCGGCGCTGAAACTGGTGGCGGATGAGGGATTACCTCAGAAGGCGTCGTATGTCGGCCTGATTACTGGGTGCAGCCGGACCGGAGACATCGAGAAACAGCTGGTGATTGGGGCGCACGGACCGCAGCGGGTGGTCGTGATTCTCGAAGTCAACTCCTAAAAAAAGAATGAGGCACGGCGTACCGTGCCTCGTGGTCTACCCGGAACTATTGCTTCGGATTGGCGCTGGCGGTGGTGCTCTTCTTCGCATGCGCCGGGCTCATCTCGGCTTTTTCCACCTGCTGTGCCTGCTTGAGGTGGTCTTCCAGCGTGGGCAGTGTCTGCGCCGCGAAGTTCTTCACATCGCTGTCCTTCGCAGCAGTGGACTCCTTTTTGAATTCGGCGACGTCCTTCTTGTGATCCATCACCATGTGCTGCATATAGGCGCGATCGAACTGCTCGCCCTTCAGCTTGGAGAGGCGGTCCTTCTCGGCCTTGTCCTTGGCGGATAGATCCGTAGGAAGCGGCACGCCCTTCTGCTCCGCGACCTGCTTAAGCTGATCGTTGGCCTTCGTATGGTCGTCGACCATGCGTTGACCGAACTGCTTCACTTCGTCGCTCTGGGCGTTTTGTGTCGCGAGTTGTCCGAGTTCGACCTCGGCCATGCCACCCTCGGCGGCCTTCGTGACGAATGTCTTGTCGGCAGCGCTGAGCTGACCGCTGGAACCCGAACTGCTGTTATCCGAGGACATGGAACTGCTCTTATGCGACTTGCTGCTCTTTTTAGAAGTGGCAGCAGACTGATCGGACGACTGCGATCCTGAGCTGGCCTGCGCGAACGCACCCACTGACATCAGGCCGAAGGCGACGGAAGTGACGATTACACCGCGGACAAGCGATTTCATATTCTGCATACCTGAACTCTCCCTGCGAACGAAATTGGACGGGTGGCGTGATCTCCGGACTACCTGGGTCAGTCGGATTTGATGCGGGGCGGTTTGGGGCAGATGTCAGCGAACGGTGAAGATTCGGGTGCTCAGGCGTGAGTTGTCGCCCTGCGGCTGCTCAGGCATTTCGACAGAGAAAAGCGCATCGAATATCGCGGGAGTGGACGTGGTCAAATCAGTCGTAGTGCCCAGAATTGTTGCACGAGAAGAGGAACTCGACCGCCTGAAAGCGTTGTTTGCGGAACTTGGGTTCAGTTCAGGTGAAAGCTGGAGCGACCAGCGAAGTCGTGGCTTGCCGATGTTAGCGCCGGTGGGAGCGCTCGAGTTCTATCACGGGCAGCCGCCCGCGCCCGCGGATGTAATCGTGGAGGTGGACGACGTTGGACGGGCCATCGAAACGGTGCAGCGTCACGGGATGCGGATTGTCGCCGAGACCCAGCGGACACACTGGGGAGCAGACCTTTTCGTTGCGCTGATCGGCGGCTGCCACATCGCATTCTTCCGGTGGGCCGAAGAAGACGAGATATCCGAACCGAAAGCCGCATAAGTACACTAGTGTTGTGCCATATCCGGTTGCATTGCGAGAGGCTGTTGAGCGTGAACTTGCAGGGCTAGATCGCCCGCGAGTCGCTCGGGCTGCCGAGCAGATAACCTCCGACTACAAGGCTGGACGCTTTGGCGGGAGCGTCCGTTCCGCCGAGTCCAGAGCTGCTTACCTTCTTACAAGAATGCCGGCGACCTATGCGGCCTGCGAATGGGTGTTCGCGGAGATAGCGCGGCGGATGCCGGAGTTTGCGCCAAACAGCTTGCTGGATTTGGGGGCGGGTCCGGGAACGGCTTCGTGGGCGGCGGCGGAGAGGTGGCCGTCGCTGCGGGATTTCATATTACTCGAAGAGAATCGCGAGTTCGCCGAGTTGGGCGGGCGGCTGTCGAGGTCGTCCGATGTTCTGAAGAGCGCTTCGTGGAGGATTGTCGATCTTCAATCACAGACGGCACCGCCGGCTGCGGATGTAGTGGTCATGTCGTATGCGCTCGGTGAGCTGCGAGACGCGGCTGCCGAGATCCAGAAAGCGTGGGCGGCAGCAACAGAGTTGCTGGTCATCCTCGAACCGGGGACGCCTCGCAACTTCGAGCCGATGGCGAGAGTGCGACGTGAGTTGGTTGCGGCAGGAGCGCACGCGGTGGCGCCGTGTCCCCATGAGTTGGAGTGTCCGATGGCGGCTGTCGGCGATTGGTGCCATTTCGCCGTCCGATTGGAAAGAACCTCAGAGCATCGTCGCATGAAGGGCGGAGTCCTTGGCTACGAGGACGAGAAGTTTTCGTACCTGGCATTCGCCAGGCAGGCGGTATCACGGGCGGAAACGAGGATCGTGCGGCATCCAATGACCCATAGCGGGTACGTCCAGCTCACCTTGTGCACCGCCGAAGGGCTGCGACATAAGACCGTGACGCGGTCGAAGAAAGAGGCCTTCCGTGCGGCGCGGCGCGCGAGGTGGGGTGATGAGTGGCTTCAGTTGGAGTAGATCGCGTATTGGTGACTGGAGTGGCTCTTCTTTAGGAATGGCGCACGACTGAGCACGTCCTCGGAAGTCGGGTTGTGATAAATGATCTTCACGGGCCGAGGCTGGCGCTCCTGGGATTGCTGCAGGTTGGAAATCGTTTGCGAGAGCGCTGCCGCTGGCAGCGGATTGAAGAGATAGATGACAAGCGGTTCCGGCGGAAACTGGTAGTCGCGGCCGTCCACGCACACGGACTCTATGTTGCTGTAGCTCGATGCGGCGATGTTGCTGAGCGCCACCTGGTGCAGTTCCGGTAACAACTCCACCCCAATTACGCGACGGAAGCCAAGTTCAGCGGCCATTAACAGCGTTCTTCCCTTCCCCGAGCCAATGTCGACGAATGTGAACTGGCTGAAATCGATGATGAGCGAACGCAGCATCTCCTCGAAGAGCGCCGGTTCGCTCGGCTGATAAGGCGCACCAGACACGGCCGCCAGCAGGCGCGTTCTGGCGGTGACGGTGCCAGCGGTGGTGTTCGAGCCGGGATGATCCCAGTCGTACTGGAGATCGCCGAAGCGAGCGCGGTGGCGCTGTGGTGTCGAGTCGAGAATAAACTCGCCGATATCGGCGGCGATTTCTTTTAGGGATTGATAACGCGACTTGCGGGAGCGCGCATCTTGCCAGCGTTTCCGAAAGACACTCCCCAGGGTGGGCTGCATATATCCAGTGTAGCGAAGGCGGCTGCGGCGGCGAAGACTGGCTCCGACGCCGCAAGATGAATTGGCCTTACGCTACCGGAACGGCTTCTTGAACGTGCGCCAGAATATTCTTCAGGCGGGCGATTTCACCGAGCCCGATCTGGTTCTGGTCGACGTCGTGAAACTTGGCGAGTAGCGCGGGTTCTTCGGCGGCAGGGATCGCCTGCTCGGCCATGTTGAAGAGCACCATGTTTTCTTTCTGTATGTGCTGGCGAAGAACG
>Ga0075355_1000016_pt1 | contig 19078 bp, 14 predicted proteins | sample WestPond_Cattail_6_FD_120069 | JGI IMG/M metagenome (GOLD analysis project Ga0075355, IMG submission 120069) | Natural and restored wetland microbial communities from the San Francisco Bay, California, USA, that impact long-term carbon... | ecosystem: Environmental > Terrestrial > Soil >...
GGCGAGTGCAGGCCCCGCGGGCGCGCTGGCGGCGGCGCCGCCGGCGGCCGTGGCCGGCGGCGCGACACTCGCAACGGCCGCCGGGCCGGTAGTGGCGCGATACCACAGCAGCACGGCCAGCAGCGCCAGGAAGGCCGCGCCCGCGGCGAGCCAGCTGGCGTTCGCTCCGGAATCCCGCTCGGGCGCGCGCGCGGCCGCAACCGGCGCGGCCTGCGCCGCCTCCTCATCGCCCGCGAGCAGCGTGCGCACTTCCTTGACGATCTGCCCCGACTGCTGCGCCAGCGAACGCGCGACGAAGCGCCGCAGCTCGGTGCCGTGGTCGCGCAGGATCGCTTCGAGCTGCGCGCGCATCTCGGGCGTCAGTCCCACGGGCTCGGCCGGCGCCGGGCGACGCAGCAGTTCTTCCACGTGCTGCGCCTCCATCTCGGGCGCAGCGGCGTGCGGCGCGGCCGCGCCGGGCGCGTCCGCAACGGCGGGCGCCGCGGCCTCGGCGGGCATGCGCAGCGAGGGCACGCGCACCGTGGCGATCTCGCTTTCCGGGCGTCGCTCGCCGAGCAGCCGCAACTGCTCGAGCGCATGGCCGACATCGGCCGGTCGCGTCTGTTTCGGCAGCACGCCCATCGCGCCGAGCGCGCGTGCCTGGCTCAGGTACAGCTCGCCTTCCTGCGAGGTGTACATCATGATCGGGATCGTCGCGGTGCGCGGATCGTTCTTGATCGCGGTTAGCGCCTCGAAGCCGTCCATGCCCGGCATCAGGTGGTCGAGGAAGATGACGTCCGGGCGTTGCCGGACGAGGTAGTCGATCGCCTCCTCGGCGGATGCGGCGCCGTCCACCTCGAGGTCGTAGCGCTCGAGGATGCGGGTCAGGAAGGTGCGCGCGGACCGCGAGTCATCGACTATCAAGGCACGCTTGGCGCTCATGCGTCTCCCCGGGCGCCGCCGGCGGCGGGTCCCGGGCAATCTTAGCGCGCGCGATGAGTTCAGCGTAGAACTCCTGCATGCGGCCGGCCATGCGGCGCTCGTTCCATCCCAGCGCATACGCACGGGCTTGCGCGCCGCAACGCGCCGCCCGGCGCGGGTCGTCGAGCAACCCGACCACGGCCTGCGCGAAGGCTTCCGGCTGCTCCGGCGCCACCCGCGCGCCGCAGCCGGCCTGCAGGATCGAGGCGGTGCCCAGGTGGGCGGTGGAGACGATGGCGCAGCCCTGCGCCATCGCCTCGAGCAGCACCAGGCCCTGCGTCTCGGTGCGCGAGGCGAACACGAACACGCTGGCGGCGGCGTAGCAGTCGGCCAGCGCGCGCGCGCGCTCGAGGTAGCCGACGAAGGCGACGTCGGCGCCCAGCCCGAGCCGCGCCACCCGCTCCGCGAGCGCGGGGCGCGCCGGGCCCTCGCCGGCAATGACCAGCATCGCGTCGGGCCGCGAGCGGCGCACTTCGACGAAGGCGTCGACCAGGAACCCGATGTTCTTTTCGCGCGCCACGCGTCCCACGTACAGCAGCAGCGGCCGCCCTTCCGGCAAGCGCTGCTCGCGCCGGAAGCGTGCGCCGTCACCGGGCCGGAAGCGGTCCTCCGGGATTCCGGTCGGCACTACGCGCACCGGCACACGCACGCCGATCGCAGTGAGCAGCTCCGCCATTGGCGGCGAGGGCGCGACCACGCCGTCGACCGCGTTGCACTGCGAGCGCGTCCAGGCGCGCGCCAGGCCGCGGCCGAGCGCGCGTGGCAGCAGCGGCACGTAGTGGTGCAGGTATTCCTCGAACAGCGTGTGGAAGGTTGCGACCACCGGCAGGCGCGCGTGGCGCGCGTAGCGCACGCCGGCGTAGTGCGCCAGGAACGGCGTCTGCACGTGCACGAGGTCGTACGCCGCCGGCGGCAGCGCCGCGAGTGCGCGCTGCAGGCCGCGCCAGCGCATGCGCCGATCCTCCGGATCGCGCGGCACGGCGGTGGCGGCGACGCGCACGAGGTCCGGCCCCGCAGCGTCGGCGCCACTGACGCCGTCGTCGTAGCGCGGGCACACCAGGGTCGTCGCCACCCCGTTCCGGCCGAGCGCGGCGCGAAAGCTGGCGATGGAGGTCGAGACCCCGTTGACGCGCGGGAAGTAGACGTCCGAGAGCAGCAGCACCCGCATCCGTCAGGCCAGCGCCAGGCCGCACGTGGCCAGCAGCGCGCCGAGCGCCGCGCCGGCGATCACGTCGGTCGGATAATGCAGGCCGAGCGCCACGCGCGACAGCGCGATCAGCGCCGCGAGCGGCGCCAGCAGCCACGCCAGCGCGTGGTCGAAAGCGCTCGCCTGCCAGGCGAAGGCGACCGCGTGCAGCGTGTGGCCGGAAGGGAAGCTATAGCGGTCGAGCGGCGCCATCGCGAGCTCGATGCCGGCGTGGCGGATGAAGGGCCGCTCGCGCACCAGCGTCGACTTCAGGCGGCTGTAGAGCAGGTGGCCGGCGACGCCGGTGGCAGCCATGGCGAGCGCCGGCCTGAGCGCCTGCGCTCCGTGCGCCAGCGGCAGCGCCACCACCAGCACTCCCCAGAGCGGGCCGTCGCCGAGGCGGCTGGCGAGCCGCATCAGCGGGCGGAACAGCCCGCGCGCGGCGATGCGGTTGATGCCGCGGCAGAAGCGGTACTCGACGGCATCACAGCGGGCCAGGACGAGCTGGGCGCGGTTCATGCCCGGCATGGTGCGCGCCGCGTGCTACACGCCGGTTACCGTGGCATGACCGCGGCATGACGGCTGACATAAGCCGGGCTGCGCACGCCTATAATGTGCCCGCTTCCAGGGAAGTGGCGCCGGCTCCGGCCGCCACGCGGGAGAATCGAGCCATGAAATTCACGCGTACCCCGCTGTTCCTGCTGATGGCCCTGGCCACGGCGGCAGCGCAAGCCGACGTCAGCGTGCAGGAGCAGATCGACCTCGACGTCGCCAGCATCAAGGCGCACGGCAACAGCACGCAACTCACCACCAGCGACAAGCAGCGCTCCACGACCGAGCTCAGCTGCGAGGGGCTGCTGTCGATGCTGTGCGGCAAGAATTCGAGCCTCGAGATCGTGCGCCTCGACCGCGACGTGATCCTCAAGGGCGACGCCAAGAAGAAGAGCTACACCGAAACCCCGCTGCCGACGCCGGCCGAGCGCCAGGCGCTCGAGGAGCGCATGAAGGCCGTGGCCGAGAAGCTCAAGTCCTGCCCCGCCCCCGCGCACGCCCCGCCGCAGGCGGGCGTCGACACCTCGAAGTGCGAGATGTCCGCGCCGGTCATGAACGTGACGCGCGGCGAGGACATCCTCAACGTCGCCGGCCACGACGCGCACCACACCACGCTCGCCATGACGCAAAGCTGCACCAACCATGCCAGCGGCGACGTCTGCGACCTGGCCTACACGCTCGACCTCTGGATCGCAAACGACGAGATTGCGGGGCTCGCCGAGCGCCGCGCGTTCCTGCGCGAATACCTGCACAAGATGGGGCTCGGCGACAGCGCCGCCATGGCGCCGGCCACGGTGATGACCCAGTACCTCGGGCCCTATCTCGAGCAGATGAAGAAGCTGGGCGACCAGTCGGCGGACCTGAAGGGCTATCCGCTCAAGAGTATCTTCCGCGTCGCCTTCGGTGGCGCGCACTGCGCGGCCGCGGCCTCGAGCGCCACGGGTTCCGCGCCGGGTTCGACCGGCTCGACCGGTTCGACGGTCGGCGACATCGCCAGCAAGGTCATCGGCGGCTTGTTCGGCAAGAAGAAGCCGGCGGACGCCAGCAGCAAGCCCGCCGATGCCGGCGCAGCGGGCGCCGCCAACCCGCTCAAGACACTGGCCGAGCTCACGATGACCACGACCTCGATCGACAACGCCGCCATCCCGGCCGACCAGTTCGAGATGCCGGCGGACTGGAAAAAGGTCCCGGTGCCTGAAAAGGGCCTGCCTGAAATGCCGAACTGCCCGAAGGGCGACTGAACGGGCAAGGCGTAGCGGGCGCCGTCCAGTGCGCCGCGTCTTGTTCCACCGGGATAATTGGGCCAAGGCGCCAGGCCGCGCGAGGCAACGGCGCCCCGCAGGGGGGCTTTGGGGCCTGCGGGGCGACCCGCGCGCAACCGTGAGCAGCCCGACGATCACTGGCCTGGGCGCGCCAGCGTGCCAGTTGGGCCGTCCAGTCGCTCTCCGCTCAGTCCCGAATCCCGGTGCCGCGGTTCATCAACCACAACGCGACCAGGAACAGCGCCACCACCAGCGCCGCCATGATCGCGAAGGCCATGCCGATGTTGACGTCGCTGACGCCGAGGAATCCGTAGCGGAAGGCATTGACCATGTGCAGGATCGGGTTCAGGTGCGAGAGCGCGCGCGCCCACGGCGGCAGCATCGACACCGAGTAGAACACGCCACCGAAGTAGGTCAGCGGCGTGAGCACGAAGGCCGGGATCCAGTTGACCTGGTCGAAGTTCTTCGCGAACACGGCGTTGATGAAGCCGCCGAGCGAGAAGGCCAGCGCGGTCAGCAGCACCGCGGCGACGATCAGCGCCAGGTGCTGCACCGGCAGGTGCGCGAAGATCAGCGACACCACGCTGACCACGGCGCCGACCATCAGGCCGCGCAGCAACCCGCCGCTGGCGTAGCCGGCCACGATGATCCAGTTGGGGAGCGGCGAGACCAGCAGTTCCTCGACGTGCTTGCCGAACTTGGCGCCGAAGAACGACGACACGGTGTTGGCGTAGGAATTGGTGATCACCGACATCATGATCAGGCCGGGGGCGATGTACTGGCGGTAGTCGAAGCCGTCCATCTGGCCGACGCGCCGGCCGATCAGGCTGCCGAAGATCACGAAATACAGGATCGCCGTGACCGCCGAGGGCACCAGCGTCTGGCCCCAGATGCGGATGATGCGGCTGTACTCGCGGATGATGATGGTCAGGAACCCGGTCCAGCGCGCCGCGCCCAGCGCCGGGGCCGCGCCCGCCGCGACCGCCACTTCGGTGCCCTCAGCCACCGTTGCCCCGATGCTCCACCAGGCGCATGAACACTTCTTCGAGGCGATTGACCTTGTTGCGCATCGACAGCACCTCGAGTCCCTGCGCGGCGAGCTGCGCGAACAGGCCGTTGAGGCTCTGCTCCTTGCTGACCTCGGCCTCGAGGGTGTGGTCGTCGACGCGCTTGACCGCGAAGCCGGCCAGTACCGGCGCGGCGGCCAGCGGGTTTCGCAGGTTGAGCAAGAAGGTCTCGGTGTGCAGGCCGCGCAGCAGGTTGCTCATGCGGTCACGCTCGACGATGTGGCCGTTGTCGATGATCGCGATGTTGCGGCACAGGCTCTCGGCTTCCTCGAGGTAGTGCGTGGTCAGGATGATGGTGGTGCCGCGCTGGTTGATGTCGCGCAGGAACTCCCACATCGAGCGGCGGATCTCGATGTCGACGCCGGCGGTCGGCTCGTCCAGCACCAGCAGGCGCGGCTCGTGCATCAGCGCGCGCGCGATCATCAGGCGCCGCTTCATGCCGCCGGACAGCCCGCGCGCCATGCCGTTGCGCTTGTCCCAGAGCTGCAGCTGGCGCAGGTACTGCTCGGCGCGCGCGCGCGCCACCGCGCGCGGGATGCCATAGAAGCCCGCCTGGTTGATGACGATCGTCAGCGGGCTCTCGAACTGGTTGAAGTTCAGTTCCTGCGGCACGATGCCGATGCAGGACTTGGCGCGCTCGAGCTGCGTGTCGAGGTCGTAGCCGAACACGCTCGCCGTGCCCGCGGTCTTGTTGACCAGCGAGGTGATGATGCCGATCAGGGTGGTCTTGCCGGCGCCATTCGGGCCCAGCAGCGCGAAGAAATCGCCCCGCTCGACATCGAGGTCGACGCCGCGCAGCGCCTGCACGCCGTTGCGATAGGTCTTGGTGAGTCCGCGGAGCGACAGTGCCTGCATGCCCGGTGGATTATCGCACACGCGCGCACGGGCGCGCGGCGCTCAGGCCTCGTGGCGCACCAGCCCGGCGGCGATCATCTGCAGTCCCCACAGTTGCAGCCGCTCGAGGGTGCGCGGCGACTCCTCGGCGGCCGCGGCGAACCAGGCGCGCCACAGCTCGGGCCGCTCGGCCCAGCGCGCGCGGATCCAGGGCGGGCGTTGCTCCGCCAGCGCCTCGAGGTCGGCCAGGCGGCAACCGGCCACCACCGCCAGCCCGCGATCGCACATGCCGAGCGTGATGCGCGCCGCCAGCGGGCGCACGCGCGCCAGGTGCCAGGCGTACACCAGCACGCGGCGCAGCAGCGGGGTCGGCAGCGCGCAGCGCTGGCCCTCGGTGCTGGCGGGCGGATGCGCCTCGTGCACGCCGGCGCCCGGCAGCGCCGCCCACAGCCGCGGCTCGGCGAAGCCCGCGTCGGCCAGCAGGAACGGGCAGCGCGCCAGCCGCGCGCGCGCCGGCTCGCCGAGCGCGTGCCATTGCCACTGCAGGCTGGGGTGGCCGGTGGCGAGACATTCGACCACCTCGCCATTGAGCTCGGCGAGCGGATCGGGCAGCGGCAAGGTGGCTTGGTGGGCTTGCATCATGGTTTCCTCGGCGTACGCGGCGATCTTGGCGGCCGCTGGCCCGCGGGTACAAGACTTAAATGTGGGCTATTTTGCCCAATTATATTCCGGGTGCAAGGGCACGGCGCACGGCCCCGCGGGCTGGCGCCCGCCAGGCAGGTGCGCGTGCTGCTTCAGCCGCGGTGCTTGGCGGCCGCGTCGCGGCTCAGCTTGAGCTGCTGCCAGTTGGGCGCGAACTCGAGGGCCTGCTCGTACTTCGCCAGCGCCTGGCGCGGCTGCCCCTGCTGCATGAGTACGTCGCCCCAGGCCTTGAGCGGATCCGCCCACTGCGGGCCCTTCTGGCTGGCGAGCTCCAGCTTGGCGGCCGCCGCGGCCAGTTCGCCGTGCCGGGCGAGCGCGAGGCCCCACGAGTAGTACCCCAACGGCAGGCTGGGTGCGAGCGCGACCGCCCTGGCGTACCACGCCTGCGCGCCGGGCCAGTCGCCGCGCAGGTCGAGGACGTCGGCGCGGAACCGGTAACAGTCCACGTACTGACGGCCGCCAAACGGCGCCAGCGACGCATCCGCCTTGGCGGCTTGCCCGGTGCGCTGGTACGTGACCGCGGCGTAGCAGATGTAGTTGGGATTGCCGGTGGCGACGGCCGCATTGGCGTAGGCCGCGGCATAGGCATCCCACTCCCGCGCGGCGGTCTGCAGGTCTCCGGCCTCCTCGGCGATCTGTGCCCGGTCGAAGGCGGCCTGGGCGACGTCGGCAGGGCTCGCGTCGTTGACCGTGACGGCCTGCACGCGCAGCGCCGCGGCCTGCGGGTCGTGCAGCCACACGTCCATCTGTGCGACGTTAAGGGATCCGGCGCCGGCGGACGACGCGGCGGTCCCGATGCCCCCGTGCGCGTCCATGTCGGCCAGGGTGCTGGCGCGCTCGGCGCCGATGGCGCGCACGGATTCGTCGTAGTTCTGGTACTGCAGCTCGGGCGCCCGCCCGGGCCGGCCGCCGGCGAGCCGCATCATCTGCTCGGCCGTGCGCACCATCCCCTCCTCGTCGCCGAGCGCGTTCTGGGAGTACATGACGTTGTTGTAGGCGGTCCAGTAGTCGGGCTTCAACCGCACCGCTTCCCGATACAGCGCCAGCGCCTGGGCCTGCGCATCCACGCCGCCCTTGCCGGTGATGGAATTCGCCCAGTAATTGAGCACGTACGGGCGCTCGCTCGCCGCCACGCTGCCGTTCACGGCCTGCGCAAAGGCGATCGCCTCGTCGTTGCGATCGTTATTGGAAAGGTAGGCGGTCCACAGGCCCGGCTGCGACTGGCTGAACACGTACTCGCCGGCCTGCGTCAGGAGCTGGTCCAGCGCGCCGTCCGCGCCGGTGAAGGTCCTGGCCGGCACATCGTCGCCGCGCACGGTCAGCGCGAGGCTGCCGGGGCCGCGCCGCACCAGCTCGCCGCCGATGTGCTGGTCATGGCCAAAGTGGGTCTTCACCATGCGCTCGAGTTGCGCCAGCGAGATTCCGGTCTCGGGCACGTCCACCGCGATCTCGTTGACCCACGCATTCGACAGCTGGCGGCTTTCGATATTGGAACGGCTGGCCGTCTGGATGCGCGCGAGCACGTCGAGAAATCCTGCCGCCACCACCGTGCCACTGAGCCCGTCGGCGACGAGCGCCGGCGGCACCTCGAAGGGATCGATGACGACACTGCGCGCGTGCACGCCCTGCCAGATCACCAGGCACAGCCCCAGGCCGATGATGCCCGCGATCAGGGCCATGAACACCTGCAGGCAGGCGCGCAACCTCAAGCCGAGCAGGCGTGGCCCGCGCTCGGCGCCGAAGAATGCGTGCTCATCCGTGATGGCGTGTCGCTGCGCGCGCAGCAGCTCGGTCTGCTCGTGCAGGAATGTCACCGTCGCGGCGGCCACTGCGGGATTCTGGTGCGCGAGATTGGCCGCGACCGCCACCGCGAACGCCTCGGCCCCGCCCTCGGTCGAGTCGACCTTCTCGTCCTCGCCGCCGGCGAGGCCGCTGATGAACCCTTCGCCCATGTTTTCGCGCCCGCCCCCTGCGGGTCATGCTCCAAGAAATCGGCACGCTTGGCAACCCGCCGCCGGGTGCGGACTGCGCCGGCGAGTTCCTCGCGGTTCGGATGCGATATGCGTCGCCGCGGCACTGGCGATTTGTCCCGTGATTTGGGATATTTAGCCCAATCACAGGCAGGAGCCGCGAGCGCGGCACAGGACGGCCCCCGATGCGCATCTCCGACGACCGCTACAGCCGCGACCGGGCTCGACTCGACATCGCGATGCAGTTCATCCGCCACGAGGCGCGCACGCGCACCATCCGGCTGTGGACCGGCCTCAGCGACGACCGCATCCGCAAGCTGTACCGCTCCTACCTGCAGGGCGGCGGACGCGGCCTGACGCGCCACCGCGGCAAGTCGCCGCAGCAGGCGGCGTTCTTCGTGCGCACGGCGCGCCTGCGGCACGAGGCCAGCGCGCTGGCCGCGCTGTGCTGCCTGGCCGGGGTGCTGGAGTCCGGGCACGAGCCGGGCTGCACGCCGGCGCGCGCGCACGGCGTGGCGCCGGTGGGCATCGGGCGGGCGGCGTGGCTGTGCCAGGCCTACGAGGGCTATCGCGCGCTGCTCGAGGCCCCGGCGATCGGCTTCGAGCACGCGGTGCTGCTCGTCAATGCGCTGGCGCGGGGCAACGAGCTGCGGCTGGGAGCCTGCCCGGCCTGTGGCGCCCTGCTGGTGGTCGACGCCCTGGCGCTGCGGGCGGTGCGCTGCGCCGTGTGCCTGCCCGATCCCCACGAGCAGGAAACGGCCTGCGCCGGCACGCGCCGCGCCGGCGGCCGCGCCCCCGCCCTGGGCCTCCGCCCGCGGCGCCAACCGGCCGCGCGGGCGCGCGGGGGGTAGCGGCGCGCGCCGGCCGCGCGCGGCTGCGGCCGGCCGATAGGGCGGCCGGCTGATAATATCGGGCCATGCAAGCGGTGGCCCGATGACGCCGGAACCCGGCCAAAATCCCTTTTCCGGCGCGTGGCTCGACCGCCGCTCCGAGTCGCGCGGCGAACCCGACTGGGCGGCGCAGGCCGCGGCGGAGCCGGGCACGCGCTACCTGCTGTCGATCGGCACGACGCACCTGGTGCGCCGCCGCCCGCAGGCCGCGATCGCCTTCCTCGACGCGCGCGATCCGCTGGTGCGCGCGGCCGAGCCCGGCCAGCTGGTGCTGCTCGGCTGGTACCAGGGGGTGCGCTGCGTGCTGGTCGACGCGCTCGCCGCTCCGCCCGCCCTGCCCGCGGACATGCTGCTCGAGGAACTGCGGCCGCTGCTGGCCGAATTGCCGGCCGCGGAAGCGGCGGTGCTGGCCTGCGCGCGCGCACTGCTGGTCTGGCGCGCGCGCCACCGGCACTGCGGCGTGTGCGGCGCGCCGACCGCGCCGCGCCAGGCCGGGCATTGCCTGCGCTGCACCAGCAGCGAGTGCGGCGCCGAATTCTTCCCGCGCCTCGACCCGGCGGTGATCGTGCTGGTCAGCGACGGCGAGCGCGTGCTGCTCGGCCGCCAGGCCACCTGGCCCACCGGCCGCTACTCCGCGCTGGCCGGCTTCGTCGAGGCGGGCGAAAGCCTCGAGGACGCGGTGGCGCGCGAGGCCAGCGAGGAAACCGGCGTGCAGGTGCGCGACATCCGCTACTTCGGTTCGCAGCCCTGGCCGTTCCCGTCCTCGCTGATGCTCGGCTTCCACGCCCACGCCAGCGCCGCCACGCCGCTGCGGCTGGACGGCGAGCTCGAGGACGCGCGCTGGTTCAGCGCCGCGGAACTCGCCGCCGGGGCGTCACGCATACTGTCCCCGCCTTACTCGATCGCGCGCCGCCTGATCGACGCCTGGTACCGCGGCGTGACCGGCACGACGCTCGCTGCTTCCCAGTGAGGCGCGGAACCCCGGGCGGTCGCGCCGCTCCCACCTTGATGGACCCGCGACCTCGCCGCGCCACGCGCGCGCTGCCGCTGTGGCTGGCGCTGGCTGGCTGCGCGGCGCTGGCCGCGCCGGCGCGCGCGGCGATCCGCGTCGAGGTCGATGGCGTCGACGCCACCCTGAAGCGCAACGTGCTGGCGCTGCTCAGCCTCGAGCGCTACAAGGACCGCGACCGCATCGAGCCGGAAGCGGTGCAGCGGCTCTACCGGCGCGTCGACGCCGAGGTGCGCGATGCGCTCAAGCCCTACGGCTACTACGGCCCGACGATCCAGTCGACGCTGGCCGAGGAGCCGAACCACCGCGACTGGCTCGTGCACATCGACATCAAGCCCGGCGAGCCGGTGATCGTCGAAGCGGTCAGCATCATCGTGCGCGGCGGCGGCGCCAGCGACCCGGTGTTCGAGCGCATCGTCGGCAAGCCGCCGCTCGTCAAGGGCAGTCGCCTCGAGCACGGCGCCTACGACAAGACCAAGACGGAACTGCAGTCGGCGGCCGCCACCTACGGCTACCTCGACGCGCGGCTGCTGCGCAACGAGCTGCAGGTCGACCCGCAGCGCCACAGCGCGCGCGCCTTCCTCGAGCTCGACACCGGCGAGCGCTATCGCTTCGGCCCCACCACGCTCGAGCAGTCGGCGATCCGCGATTCGCTGCTGCGGCGCTACCTGCGCTACGAGGAGGGCGAGTGGTTCGACGCCGGCAAGCTGCTGCGCACGCAGTTCGCGCTCGATGACAGCCGCTTCTTCGCGAACGTCGAGCTGACCATGGGCGAGCGCGACACCGTCAACCACGTCGTGCCGATCAACGTCACCGGCAAGCGCGCGCGCAACACCTATTCGTTCGGCGCCGGCTACGGCACCGACACCGGCGCGCGCGGCACGATCAGCTGGCTGAACCCGCTCGTCAACGACCGCGGCCACCGGCTGCGCGTGTGGCTGCAGGTCTCCGAGATCAACCAGAACCTGAACGCGCGCTACGACATCCCGTTCGGCGACCCGGTGCTGGAAAAGGCTTCGGTGCAGTTCCTGACGCAGTCGGAGAAGACCAGCGGTGCGGTCGACACCCACGAGGACTCGATCACGCCGAGCGTCACGCAGAACCTCGGCCGCTGGCAGCGCGTGATGTCGTTGGCCTTCATGCACACGACCACCCAGGATGCGGTCAATGGCCACCTGGTCGACAACCTGATCGTGCCCGGCCTCACCTACGCCTCGGTGCCCAAGGACTACCTCGGCGAGGAGCTGTTCTCGCGCACGCTGTACGCCGAGCTGATCGGCTCGAACAAGGTGCTGGGCTCGAACTCGAACTTCCTGCGCCTCGACGTGCGCTCGGAGCGCGTGCTCAACATGACGCAGCGCTGGCACCTGTTCCTGCGCGGCGAGATCGGCGCCAGCGCGGTCGGCGACTTCCAGGACCTGCCCGGCGTGTTCCGCTTCTACGCCGGCGGCGACCGCAGCGTACGCGGCTTCGCCTACAACTCGCTCTCGCCGGTGCAGACCGCGCCCGACGGTTCGCAGGTGCGCGTCGGCGGCCGCCACCTGATCACCGGCACGTTCGAGGTGGTGCGCGACCTGCCGCGCCTGATGGGCGTGGCCTTGTTCACGGACGCCGGCAACGCCATCAACAACCTCGGCGAGCCGCTGGCTTGGTCGTACGGCGTCGGCCTGCGCTGGCGCCTGCCGGTGGTCACGATCGGCTTCGACATCGCCAAGGCGATCCGCGCGCCGGGCTTCTCCGAGCCGCCCGGCCCGCGCCTGCACATCAACATCTCGCCGCAACTCTGATGCGCCGCCTGCTGCACAGTTCCTGGATCTCGGTCGTGGCGCTCGCGCTGCTGTCCGCGCTCGCCATCTACTACGCCGGCTGGACCGAGGCCGGCTTCCAGCACCTGGCGTCGTTCGCCAGCCGCCGCCTCGGTCCGGTCACGCTGGCGCTCACCGGAGCCCGCGGCACGCTGCACGGCGGCTTCCACCTCGACCACGTCGAGGTCGACCACGAACGCGTGCGCGTGATCGTGGACGGCATCGACGGCCGCATCACGCTGCTGCCGCTGCTGTGGCAGACGATCCGCGTCAAGCACCTGGCGCTCGGCGACGTGCGCGTCGAGGTGCTGCCGCACACCGGTCCACAGGGCGAGCCGTGGACGCCGCACTTCCTCACCGGGCTGCTCCGCATCGACGTGGCGCGGCTCGAGGTCGGGCACGCGACCATCGTCGCGCCCAGCGGCACGAGCGTCGAGGCCGACCGGCTCAGCCTGGCCACGCAGCTGGGCGCCAAGGAAATCCGCGTGTTCGACGGCCTGCTGCACTATTCCGGCTTCGCCGTGCACGCCAGCGGCGTGCTGCACGCGACCGCGGCGCTGCGCATGCAGGCGCAGCTGCGCGTCAGCAGCGAGCCTGCGGCGCAGCCCGCGTGGCTGATCGACGGGCAGATCGACGGCGACCTCGAGCGGCTCGGCGTCAACGCGACCTTCCTGCAGCCATTCACGGCGGACTTCCACGGCGAGGCGCTGGCGCTGAGCGGCGAGTGGCATTGGCAAGGGCTCGCGCGGGTGCGCGACTTCGAACTGCACCCGTGGGGCGGCGGCGACGCGCTCGGGCAGGTGAGCGGGCAGCTGCGGCTGGGCGGCGACCACCACGGCTTTTCCGCCAGCGGCGAGCTCACGCCCGCGGGGCTCAAGTCGGGGCCGCTCGCGGTGCAGTTCGCGGGCAATTACGCCGCGCACGTGCTCGCCATCGACAACCTGCAGCTGCGCCAGCGGGCCTTCGGCGTGCAGCTCAGCGCCGCCGGCAGCGTCGGCATCGTCGAGGGCGGACCGCGCCTCGGGCTCGCCGGCACCTGGCAATCATTCCGCTGGCCGCTGGCCGCCGCGGAGCCGCTGGTGCGCAGCAGCGCTGGCCGCTGGTCGCTGTCGGGCCTCAAGCCCTATGCGCTGACGGCCGAGGGCGACGTGCTGGCCTATCCCGGGCATCCCGTGCAGTTCAAGGCGGCGGGCCAGCTCGCGCACGATGGCCTGACGATTTCCGACGCGGACGCCGAGGCCTTCGGCGGACGCGCGCAGCTGCGCGCGGCGGTACGCTGGTCGCCGCGCGTGGACTGGTCGGCCTCCGGCACGATGCGCGGCCTGCAGGTCGAGAGCCTGCGGCCCGGCGTCGCGGGGCGGCTCGATTTCAGGTTTGCGGCCGAGGGCCAGGGCCCGGGCTCCGGGCACCTGCTGCAGGCGCACGTCAGCGAGCTCGGCGGCGAGGTGCGCGGGCGGCGCGCCAGCGGGCACGCCGGCATCGCGCTCGCCGACGCCGACTGGCTGCTGCAGGACGTGCGGCTGCAGCTCGGCGCCACGCACATCGAGGCCGACGGCCGCATCGGCGCGCGCCCCGACCTGCGCTTCGCGCTGGACGCGCCCGACCTGGCGCTGCTGCAGGCGGGCGCGCGCGGCCGCATCCGCGCGCACGGCGAACTCGGCGGCGACGCCGCGCATCCGCTGCTGCGCGCGCACGTCACCGGCAGCGCGCTTGGGCTGGGCGAGTCGAGCCTGCGCGAACTCACGGCCAGCTTCGACTTCGACCCGACCGGCAACGGGCACGCCAACGCCGACGTCGACCTCGCCGGGCTCATCCTGGCCGGACGCGGCATCGAGCGCCTGCGCTTCGACCTGGCGGGCAGCGCGGCGGCCCATCGCTTCGCGCTCGATTTCGACGCCGCGCCGCTCACGCTGCGCGCCGGCGGCACGGCCAGCTTCACCGAGGGCGCGTGGCACGCCCTGTTCAACGACTTCGACGCCAACGACGGCGCGCAGATGGACCTCAAGCTGGCGGCCCCGGCCGCGGCGCTGGTGGCGCTCGACGGCTCGCTGCTGCGCCTCGAGCGCCTGTGCCTGCACGATGCGGTCACGGCGCTGTGCGCGGCCGGCGAGCACGCGGCCGCCGGCAGCGCAGTGGAACTCAACGCGGCACGTGTCCCGCTGCGCGCGCTGACGGCGGGCCTGACCACGGACACCACCTTCGACGGCCAGGTGTCGCTCGACCTGCGCGCCCAGAGCACCGCCGCCGCGCCGTGGACGGCCTCCTTCATCGGCGCACTCGTCGACGCCAGCGTGCGCCATCGCCTGCAGAGCGGACGCGTCGAGAGCTTCAACCTCGGCAACGGCGACGTGCAGCTCGCGCTCGATGCCGCGGGGCTCAGCGGCAGCGTCGGCCTCGACGCCGGCCCGGCCGGCAGCATCGTCGGCCGCGTGCGCGCGCACGGACCCGGCACCATTGCCGGCAGCTGGCCGCTCTCGGGCGAACTGAAGCTCGAGACGCATTCGCTCGGCTTCATCGACTCGTACGTGAGCCAGGTCGACCGCGTCGCCGGGCAGCTCAACGCCAACCTGGGCGTCGCCGGCACGCTGGCTGCGCCGGAATTCAACGGCGAGCTCAAGCTCAGCAATGCCGAGGTCGACGCCTACGCCGTCAACCTCGCGCTGCGCGAGCTCAATTTCAGCGCGCGCCTCGACGGCAACGTGCTGCAGCTCGACGGCAGCGCGCGCGCCGGCGCCGACGGCCACGGCAAGCTGACTGGCAAGCTGGAATGGCGCGATTCCCTGCCCTACGGGCAGCTGCACCTGACCGGCGACAACCTGCGCATCATCAACCTGCCGGAGGCGCGCGTACAGGCCTCGCCCGACGTCACGATGAAGCTCGACGGGCACCGCATCGACATCAACGGCACCGTGACGCTGCCCTACGGCCGCCTGCTGCGCCCCGACCAGCTCGCCAACGCCGCGCGCACCTCGAGCGACGAGGTCATCGTCTCGGCCGACCGCGCGCTGGAGAAGGAGGGCTTCCGCGTCTTCAGCGACCTGACGCTGCGGCTCGGCGAGCGCGTGACGATCGACACTTCCGGCCTGGTCGGGCGCCTGAGCGGCAGCCTGCGCGTGGTCGCCGACGACACCGGCTTCAACCGCGGAACCGGCGAGCTCAACGTCGAGGAAGGCAAGTACGCCGCCTACGGCCGCCAGCTCGACATCGAGCATGGCCGCCTGATGTTCCGCGACGGCCCGCTCAACGACCCGGCCATCGACCTGCGTGCGATCAAGAAATTCCCCGACATCACCGCGGGCGTCAACGTACGCGGCACCTTGCGCCAGCCGCGCCTGACCTTCTTCTCGGATCCGCCGGTCGCGCAGTCGCAGATCGTCTCGCTGCTCATCGCCGGCGGCTCGCTCGACACCCTGCAGAACAGCAACGACTCGCAGCAGCAGCGCAGCAGCGCGCTCATGCAGGGCAGCGCGCTGCTGTTCCAGCAGTTCGGCAGCAAGGTGGGGCTCAGCGACGTCGGCGTCGAGACCGACACGAACAACGACACCTCGCTGGTGCTCGGCCGCTACCTGTCGCCGCGCCTGTACGTCAGCTACGGCGTGAGCCTGGCCGAGTCGATCAACACCTTCAAGATGCGCTACACGCTCGGCAACAGGTGGACGCTCAAGACCGAGGCCGGCTTCGCGCGCAGCGCCGATTTGGTGTACACGATCGAGCGCTAGCGGCGGGCGCGTCCCTCGCCATCGAGCAGCCGCTCGAAGCGCGTGTCGGGCACCAGCCAGATCACCGCCACGAGCGCGTAGACCATGCACGACAGCCACGCCGCGCGGAACGCAACCGCGATCGCCAGCGCGTAGAGCGCGATCGAGACGCGGCCCTTGAAGTCGCGCCCGAGCGCGCGCGCCAGCAGCGAGTCGGGCGCGTGGCTCGCCAGCAACACGCGCGTCATGAGGTAGTAGGCGCAGGCCGCGGCGAGCAGCATCGTGCCGTACAGCGCGACCGGCGCCGGGGCGAAGTGGTTCTCGCCCAGCCACGCGGTCGCGAACGGCACCAGCGACAGCCAGAACAGCAGGTGCAGGTTGGCCCACAGCACGCGCCCGTTGACGCGCTCGACCGCCTGCCAGAGGTGGTGGTGGTTGTTCCAGTAGATGCCGACATACACGAAGCTGAGCGCGTAGCTCAGGAACTTCGGCCACAGCGGCCACAGCGCCGCGAGCGTCGTGCCGTGCGGCACCGGCAGCTCGAGCACCATGATCGTGATGATGATCGCGAGCACGCCGTCGCTGAAGGCCTCGAGGCGCGACTTCGTCATGGCAGCGGCAGCCGCGCGCGCTGCGCGTCCCACTGCGCGCGGCCCTGGCCCCAGGATTCGACGCGCGACTGCTCGAACGGCGCCGGCAGCGTCACCGCGCCGCGCGGCGCCGAGCCAAGCCGCCGCGCCACCGCCTGCGAGGCCGTGTTCGCGGGCGCGATCACGTGGATGACCTCGCTCCAGCCGAGCGTGTCGAAGGCCCAGTCGATCGCCGCGAGCGCGGCCTCGACGGCGTAGCCGCGGCCCCAGTACGCGCGCCGCAGTCCCCAGCCGACCTCGGTGCCCGGCCAGCCCTCCGGTGACCACGGGCCGACGCGGCCGACCCACGCGCCGCTCGCGCGTTCGAGCACCGAGAACATGCCGAAGCCCACCATGCTCCAGGAACCGACCATCGTCGCGAGCGAACGCCAGGCGGCCGCGCGCGGCTGCACCCCGCCGATGTGGCGCGTGGCTTCTGGATCCGCCATCAGTTCGGCCCAGCCGTCGAGGTCGGCGAGCACCGGTTGGCGCAGCAGCAGTCGCGGGGTCGTCAGTGGCATGTGGCGAAACGATATCATGCGCACATGACGCGCCGGATCCTCCCGCCCACGCCTGCGCTGGCCGCGCTGCTCGCGCTCGCGGCCGTGCTCGCGGCCTGCGGTGGCGGCGGCGGGCAATCCGCCGCGCCAGCTCCGCCGCCACCGCCGCCACCACCGCCGCCGTTGCCACAGGTCACCGTGTCGGCGGCCTCGCCCTTCACGGCGAACTGCGACGGCGCCGCCTCGACCGGCGTCCTGTACATGAACGCGGAAGTCGAGCCCTCGGCCGCGGTGAACCCGCTGAACCCGACCAACCTCATCGCCGCCTGGCAGCAGGACCGTTGGTCGAATGGCGGTTCGCACGGCCTCGTGACCGCGGCGTCATTCGATGGCGGCCACGGCTGGACGCGCAGCGTGCCGACCGTGTCCGTGTGCGGCGGCGGCTCGGCCGCGAACGGCGCCGACTACCAGCGCGCCTCGGATCCGTGGCTCGCCTTCGCCGCCGACGGCACCGCCTACCTGCTGTCGCTGTCGTTCTCGGGCGCGACGCTGGCCTCGACCTCGGCCAGCGCGATGCTGGTGCTGCGCTCGAGCGATGGCGGCCAGACCTGGGGCGCGCCGCAGACGCTGAACCGCGACGGCGCTGGCGTGCTGAACGACAAGGGCGCGATCGGCGCCGACGCCAGTGACGCGCACTACGTCTACGCCACCTGGGACCGGCTGCTCGCGGACGGCAGCGGTCCGACCTGGTTCGCGCGCACCAGCGACGGCGGCGCGAGCTGGGAGCCGGCGCGCGCGATCTACGATCCCGGCAAGGGCAACCAGACGCTCGGCAACATCCCGCTGTCGCTCCCCGATGGCACGCTGCTGGTGGTGTTCACCGAGTACGACGTCGTGGCCGGCGGTGTCGCCGGCCTGCTGCGCGTGATCCGCTCCACCGACCGCGGCGCCAACTGGAGCGCGCCGATCACGATCGCGAACGAGCAGTCAACCGGCGTGCGCGACCCGAACACCGGCACGCTCGTGCGCGACGGCGCGGGACTGCCATCGATCGCGGCCGACGCCAGCGGCACCGTGTACGTGGCCTGGCAGAGCTCGGCCTTCAGCGGCGGCGCGCGCGATGCGATCGCACTCGCGCACTCGGGCGACGCCGGCGCCACCTGGTCGTTGCCGGTGCGCGCCAGCGGCGCGCTCGCGGCCGCGGCCTTCACGCCCAACGTGCGGGTGCGCGGCGACGGGCTGATCGGCGTCGGCTACTACGACCTGCGCTACAACCAGCCCTCCACTGGAGTCTTCCAGGCCGACTACTGGCTGGCGAGCTCGCTGGACGGCGCGAGCTTCACCGACACCCACGTCAGCGGCCCGTTCCCGCTCGACCGGGCGCCGAATGCCGAAGGCCTGTTCCTCGGCGACTACCAGGCGCTCGTGAGCAGCGGCAACGAGTTCCTGCCGGTGTTCGTGACGTCGCGGGACGATCCCGCCAACCGCACCGACGTCTACGTCGCGTTCTGGTGAGCCTCGGCCAGCGCGGCCAGGCTCTCGAAGCGGAAGTCGTACTGCGGCGTGCCTGGCGGCGCCACGGTCGCGCCCCAGCCGCTGCTCGCGTGGCGCCGGTCGATCCACGCGGTGGCCAGCCCCAGGCGCTTGGCCGGCACGTGGTCGTGGAACAGGCTCTGCGCGGTGTGCAGGATGTCGGGCCGCTCGAGGCCGAAGTCCTCGCGCAGCCGGCGCAGCAGGTATTCGAAGTTGCGCGGATCGGGCTTGTAGGAGCCGATGTCCTGCGCGGTGTACACGGCGTCGAATTCGACGCGCAGCCGCGCGTTGCTGCCACGGAACGACGCACGGTCGACGTTCGAGAGGATCACGAGCTTGTAGTGGCGCTTGAGGTACTGCAGGGCCGGCGCCGAATCCGGGAACTCGGGCCAGTCGGGCACCGAGGCGCCGAAGCGATCCGCCTCGGCGCGCGTCACCGCGACGCCCCACTCGCCTCCGAGGCGCTCGTAGACCGCTGACA
>Ga0075355_1000018_pt1 | contig 18657 bp, 19 predicted proteins | sample WestPond_Cattail_6_FD_120069 | JGI IMG/M metagenome (GOLD analysis project Ga0075355, IMG submission 120069) | Natural and restored wetland microbial communities from the San Francisco Bay, California, USA, that impact long-term carbon... | ecosystem: Environmental > Terrestrial > Soil >...
CCCGAAACCGGCAGGAAGCCGCTGGGGAACACTTCGCCGCGGTGCGACACAAAGACGAACCCTTTGCCGTCGTTGATGCCCTTCGGCGCCCGGCCGATGCCGTCGGGTGTGCTTACGCCGAGGAACGGCAGCAGCTTTTTGCCCGAGCCCGGCTTGCGGTCTTCAATCCTCTTTTGGAGTAGGAAACGGCGGTAGTGTTGCGCCTCGGTGCTCTTGATGTCGAACGACACGCGTTGCGCCGTCTGGTAGAGCTTCTCGAACACCTGCTCGAACTCTTCGGCCGAGATGAGGTCGATGGACGAGCCGCGCCCCGTCGGAACGAGGAAGAAGACGCTCCAGAGGACGATGTCGAGCCGCTCCATGAGGGCGACAAGGTTGTCGAAGTCGTCGAGGTTGTGGCGCGTGATGGTGGTGTTGATCTGCACGGGTAGATCGATCTCGCGCGCCCAGCGCACGGCGTTGAGCGTGCACTCGTACGAACCTTCCACCTGGCGGAACTTGTCGTGACGTTCGGCCGTCGACGCGTCGAGTGAAATAGCGAGGCGCGCGAGTCCGGCGTCCTTCAGCTTCTGGATGGCTTCCCTGGTGAGCAGCGGAGTGGCACTCGGAGTAAGCGAGGCGCGAACGCCCTTCTCGCGGCAATAGCTGACGAGTTCGAAGATGTCTGGGCGCTTCAGCGGGTCGCCGCCGGTCATGACGAAGACGGGCGCCTTCAGGTCGGCGACGTCGTCGATCAGCTTCCTGGCGTGCTTCGTCTTGAGCTCGAGCAGATCGCGCAGGGGTTGGGCGCAGGCGCGGCAATGAACGCAGGCCAGGTCGCAGGCCTGAGTGGTTTCCCAGATGACGATAAAGGGCTGTTCGTCGAAATTCGCGGCGGGCGGTTTGAAGTCCATCCTCATGTCCTCGTAAAGCAAGGGTCGCAGGGAAAAGGCGCAGTGAATGCGACTTTAGTCACGGGGCGCTGGTGGACTGGCAGGGATTTCTCGCTGCGCTCGAAATGACAAGAGACAGCCCCCAGTTACACTCCATATCTTTTGTTGTTCCCCACGAGTACTTTGTATCGCGTCAACTCCAGGGCGGCTCCGGACGCACCGCACTCCGCTTCGTGATGTTGGTCACAGCCCCTCGGGTCGCCGTTTCAGAGAATGAAAGTCGCGCCAGAACGCCCGGAGGAGCCCATGGACGACAAAAAAGAAGTGCTGCAGAAACTGAAATACGAGCTCGGACAACTGGAGTACGGCCGGAACGAGCGGTCGGTCCGCATGCCGTGGGAGAACGCTTCGTTCTTCCAGGATTCAGTGACCTGCCTCAACCACGGGCTGGAAGGAAGGCCACATCCATGCGGCCAGTGCATGCTGATGCCGTATGTTCCCGAGGGCGCAAAGGCGGAGACGAACCCCTGCCACCATATTCCGCTGGATGCCAAAGGTAATACCATCGACAGCCTCGATCGCGGATACAATCGAAGCAGCGTAGAAGAAGCGGTGGCGAACTGGCTGAGGATCCGGATCGCCGAGTTGGAGACGGAAATCGCCGCCACGGAAATCCCCGCCAAAGGTTAAAGAAAAGAATTCGGCCCACCGGCAGAAAGGATTTTGCTATTCCGGTCCCCTCGTTCTACGACATGAAGCGCGAGTTCGCATCGCTTTCGGCACAGGAAGCGCTCCACGTGGCTATCTTCATCGAGGAGCGGAACGCCGAAATCTACACGCAGTTTTCCGAACTGTTTGCCGAGTTCAAGGACCCGGAGTCGCTGGGGATTGCGCAACTGTTCTGGGAGATGGCGAACGAGGAACGCCATCACGGAACCATGCTGCAGGAGCGCTATTTCGAGCGCTATGGCACGCAGCACTGCATCGTAACGGAAGATAGTATCCGCGACTTGATTGAAGTTCCGCGGCTGGACAACGGCGAGTTGTTCGCCATCGTTCGCTCCAACACGACCCCTTCGCCGCGTTACAAAGCACTGGAAGTGGCGCTGACCGCGGAAGAAGCGGCGCAGCGCTTTTACTCGCGGCTGATCCCGCAGACGAACGACGAGGCGTTGCGGAAGATCTACCACGAACTTGCAGACTTCGAAGACGGACACTCGCGTGTGCTGCGGCAGAAGATCGCGAAGGCCAAGCGCGAGGCGGGGACCGAAGAAGCGTAACTAATTTAAGAGTTAAGATTGAAGATGCAAGAAGTACGAGCAAAAGCAAAAGCGGCCAAGTCGGCCGCTTTTATCATTACTGAGATAGATGTTAGTTCGGGCGTACGCTGATCGGAGGCTGCTGGATCGCTTCTTCCGCCGTCTTTTGCGGCTGCGGAACGGCGTTCTCGAGCAGGCGATGATGCACGCAGTAGAGCGCCAGTTCGAGACGATCGCTGACGCCAAGTTTGTCGTACACGCGGCGCAGGTAGTTTTTGACGACCTGTTCCGTGGTGCCGATTTCGGCGGCGATGTCCTTGTTCTTCATGCCCTGAGCGACGCAGGAGACGATCAACATTTCCTTGTCGGTGAGCCGGTTCTTAGGGCGCGGCGACGTAAGCGAAGTTGCCTGCGATTTGTAAGCCTCGATCACCCAGTTAACGCCCTGGTTATCGAGCCACATCTCGCCGCCATGCACCTTGCGCATGCAACGGATGAGCAGGTCAGGCGAGATGGAGCGATTGATGATGCCCTTCACGCCGCGGCGCAGGTAATCGACGGTCGTCATCTCGTCGATGTCGCCGGTGATGACGATGATCCTGAGGTTGGGCGCTTTCTTCATGACTTCGGAAACGGCCTCGGCCGGATTGGGCGTGAGGCGCGATTCGAACAGAAGAACGTCAGCCGGGAATTTCTGGACTGCTGCTAGAGTTTGGCCGAGGTTTTCCGCCTGGGCCACGACGCGAACGTCGTCTTCCAGCGCGAGAACCTTGCGAATTCCGACCCGGAAGATCGCCTGGGTATCGGCGACAATCAGTCGGATAAACTGCTTCTCATCTGCCTGCGACACGGCACCGTTGCCGTTCACCGGCTCCTTGGGAGACATAGGCTATCCCTTAGTTATGCGCGTTCAAACCGATACTCGTCGATAACAGCGGCCACCGATTTGCGTCCATCTTCGGGCGCACACCTGACCACTCGGCCTTCACCGCTCACCAGCACGTCCGCCGGAGCGCCGATAACGTCCGCGGGAATCGAGATGGTGAATTCGATGTTGGAGCCCACTGTCATCTCCATATCGATGTTGAACAGCACGCCGCCTGCGGACATGTCTTTCGTTTCCGCATGATGTTCGCCGCCGTTATCGCGAATCGCGATCGGCAGCTTCACCGGGAATCGAACGGCACTCCGCATTTCCGTTATGTTTGTGTTCTCTAGCACGAGGATTACAGGGTAAGCCTATTTAAAGAGGCTGAAAAGTTACCAAAGTGCCCGAGCACAGGTCACCGGAACAATTCTTGGAACTCGTTCCAAAGGCGGATAAACAGCTCAGAATTTGGTCACTTCGGTGAAGTTGAAGTCCCGGACCTTCATGGCCGGAACCACCATGTCGAACGATTCTTCCCCGCTCGCCCGGACGGCCTCGCTCATGGCTTCCACATTGCAGAGCATGTGAATGAGGCTCTGGTTGAAGCGGAAATTCAGGAGCCCGTGTTTAAGTGCGCCATTTTCAACAAGAAAGGTGCCGTCACGGGTCATGCCGGTGAGCAGTTTCTCGTAGGGGTCGACCTCGCGTATGTACCAGAGGCGGGTCACCAGGATGCCCCGTTCAGTGGAGGCGACCATCTGGTCGACGGTTTGGGCCTTGTCTGCGGGGCTGGCGATGACAATGTTGGCCGGCATTTCGCCGATCTCGTTAGGGATCGGAAATCCGTGACCGGTCGGCTCGACGGGGCCGACTTTGTCGACGTACTCGGATTGCCTGACTTTCTCGGCGGTGGAACGAGCGTAGACCAGGCGTTTCACGACGCCGTTCTCGACCAGCGGTACACGCTTGCGGCGCACGCCTTCGCCGTCGAAGGGGCAACCGGTTTGCAGGGGGTGATACACGTCGTCGTTGATGGAGATGTTTTCGCCGAACAGTTTCTTGCCGATGCGGTTGTTGAGGAACGAGCGCTCGTCGAGGATCGCCTGTCCACCCCAGTCCCAGAACATGAAGCCGACGAGGTCGAGGACGGCAGCGGGCTCAAGAATCACCGTGTACTTGCCGGGCGGAAGCTCTCTCGGGTGTTTCGACGCGAGGGCCTTCTCGGCGGCAACTTCGCCGAGGCGCTGCGGGTCGAGCAGGCGGACGTCTGGATAGTTGGCCTTCTGCCAACCAGAAGAGTCGTCGGCGATCATCGTGACCGAGGCTTCGGCCGAGGTCTGCGTGTGATAGGCGTTCAGGCCTTTGGAGTTGAGAATGGCTTCGACGCTCTCGGAAGTAGCGTAGGTTCCAGCGGTGGTTAGGTTGTGCTTCTTGGCGACATTGACCATCTGCGCGACACCTTGTGCGCGCTGGCGAGCGTCGATGGAGGCGGTCTCGAAGTAAGTGCGGGCGACGACGGGACCGGTCGGATCGAACGCCGAACGATCGGGCACGGGCTGAAGGTCGGGATCGGGTTCCTGGACTTTGGCAAGGGCGGTGGCTGACTCAACTACGCGGCGGATGGAATCGTCGTCGAACTTGTTGGTGGTCGCGCGGGCGGTCTTGCCGTCGAGATTCACGCGGACGGAGAGGACGTAGTTCTCTTCGCTGACGTTCTGCGTAATGGTGTTGTTCGCAAAACGCGTGAGCGAACTCTTCGCGCCGGAGACGATGAGTTCTGTCTCGTCAGCCTTACTGTACTTGCGTACGCGGTCGAAGATCTCGAAGGTTCTTTGTTTGGAGAGCATTATTCTGCCCCCTTGTACGCTGTACCCACCTTCACCCCACGAAACCGTGCCGGCGACGCGCCATGTCCGGTGCCCATCACTTGCTGTGGTTGGCCCTTGCCGCAGTTCGGTGTGCCCCACAGCGTCCACTGGTCGCGGGAGCAGATGGCGTCCATCGAGTTCCAAAACTCGGTGGTGATTCCCGAGTACGAGGGGTTCTTTAACATACGGGTTAGTTCGCCGCCCTTGATCTCCCAGCCAATCTCGGTGCCGAACTGGAAGTTATAGCGCTTGTCGTCGATGGACCAGGAGCGGTTCGTCTTGAAGAAGATTCCGCGATCGGTGGAGGCGATCAATTGCTCGAGCGTGAGCGGCTTTTCGCCGGGCAGAATGCTGATGTTCGTCATGCGGATCATGGGCACGCGATTCCAGCCTTCAGCGCGCATGGTACCGCCGGAACGCGAGAGACCGATCATGTGCGCGGTGTCGCGCGAGCTCAGGTAACCGCGGAACTGGCCATCCTTAATGATGGGTGTGCACTGCGCGGGAACGCCCTCGTCGTCGTACTTGAAGGTGCCGAGGCCGGGGCCATGAGACTCGGTGGCGTCGGCGACGACGTTCACGATGTCGCTGCCATACTTCAGGTGGTTGAGCTTGTCCAGTGTGAGAAACGATGTACCGGCGAAGTTGGCTTCCATGCCGAGCACGCGATCGAGTTCGATCGGATGGCCGACCGATTCATGAATCTGTAGCCCCAACTGCGAGGAATCAAGGATGATGTCGAAGCGTCCTTCGGGGCACTGATCGGCCTTGTGCAGCGCGACCGCTTGTTCAGCGATCTGTCGCGCGTTCTCGACCAGCTTCAGTTCTTCAATGAGTTCGTATCCTTTGTTTTGCCACTGTCCGCCGAAAGAGTTCGGATACGAGCGCTTCTGGATCTCGCTGCCCGCAAACGAATAGGCTGCGTAGCCCGCTCCGGTCTGGTGAATAAGCTGGTGAATGTCCGAGCCTTCGGTGTTGTAGAACCACTGCTCGTAGCGCCGGAAATTAAGGTTCGTCTCGGCCAGAGTGACGCCCTCGACGGCGCGCAGTTCGGCGTCGATTTTCATTAATAGATCGAGGTTCTGCTCGATCGAGATGCTGAATGGATCGACCTTGCACTCGCTCGTCCAGTCGTCGACATAGGACTTTTCGGGCGCGAGGTGAACATCCTGCTCTTTTACGGTAGCCGAGGCGCGGGCGATTTCGAGCGCACGAGCTGCTGCTGTTTCGACACCGATTTGCGTCAGGTCCTCCGTGGCCGCGAAGCCCCAGGCGCCGTCGGCGAGAACGCGAATACCGATGCCGAGTGATTCCGCGTCAGAGGCGGTCCCTATCTTCCCATTTTTGGTAGCGAGCGCGCGCTGGCGCTCGTCGACAACGCGAGCCTCGGCGTACTGCACACCGCTCGCGTTACAAACATTCAGGGCCCAGGAGGCGAGTTCTTTCATAAGCAGATAGGCATCATACTCCTGAACAGCTTACTTCCGCAGCCGGGCTGGGCCGACCGGAACCCCGGCTCACGTTGCGGGTTCTTATACGTGAGGAGTGGGATGGATTTCTCCAACATTATTACCGTCGCTTTGCGGGCCCTGGCTCGCAACAAGATGCGTTCCATCCTCACCATGCTCGGCATTGTGATCGGCGTGGCGGCGGTGATAGCCATGGTGGCCATCGGCCAGGGCGCGCAATCACAGGTCCAGAAGCAAATTGCGTCGATGGGGTCAAACCTGCTGTTTGTGAGCGCCGGAAGCGTGAATGCCAGCGGAATCCGCATGGGTTCTGGCGCCACCAAGACACTAGTTGATTCCGATGTGCAGGCGATCCTGCGCGAATGCCAGGCCTGTGCAGCAGCGGCTCCGGGATCGGGTTCGTCGCAGCAGGTGGTTTACGCCGGACAGAACTGGATGACGCGTATCAATGGCACCACGCCGGATTACTTCACCGTGCGCGACTGGCCGTTCGCCGAAGGCGGTTCGTTCTCGACAGACGATGTTCGCCTCGCGGCCAACGTGGCTGTGATCGGCGAAACGGTTCGGCAGAACCTCTTCGGCTCCCAGGAGCCGATCGGACAGACGATCCGCATCGGCAACAACCCATTCATCGTGGTGGGAGTGCTGGTCGCGAAAGGACAGTCGGGCATGGGCGCCGACCAGGACGACGCCGTGTTCATCCCGATCACCACACTCCAAAAGAAGATTACCGGGCAGGACTGGCTGCAGAACGTCATGGTTTCGGCGAAGTCGCAGGTGGCGAGCTACGCGGCCCAGCAGCAGATTACGGCGATCCTGCATGACCGGCATCGCATTCAGCCCGGCGAAGACAACGACTTCTTTGTCCGCAATTTGGCTGACGTCGCGCAACTGGCGGACCAGTCGTCGCAGGTGTTGACCATGCTGCTGGCGTCGATCGCGAGCGTGTCCCTGCTGGTCGGCGGCATCGGCATCATGAACATCATGCTGGTGTCGGTGACCGAGCGGACGCGCGAGATCGGTATCCGCATTGCCATCGGCGCAACGGAAGAAGATGTGCAGCGCCAGTTCCTCACCGAGTCGATGGTGATGAGCCTGATGGGCGGCATCATTGGCGTGATGCTCGGATTGGGAGCTTCGATCGTGATCAGCAACGCATTGAAGTGGCCGGTCCTGGTGTCACCGCTCTCGATCGTCGTAGCCGTGGCCTTCTCGATTGCCGTCGGCGTGTTCTTCGGGTACTACCCGGCGAAGAAGGCTTCGAGGCTCGATCCGATTGAGGCGCTGCGGTACGAGTAGACACTGATAACATGCGAGCGTGCACAAGCCCTTCGAACTAATCCGCGTCATCAATCTAAAAGAAGGAATGCCATTGGTGCGCGAAGCCCTGTCGCGCATGGAGGGGCAACTTCGTCGCGCGCGGTCGGAAGGTGTGCTGCTGGTGAAGTTCGTGCACGGATATGGATCGACAGGCAAAGGCGGCGAGATCCGGATCGCCGTCCAGAAAGGCCTCATCAAGCGAGTGCAGCAAGGCGAACTGCGGGCCGTCATCTATGGTGAGGACTGGCGCATCTCCAACGAGAGCACGTGGGAGTTGCTGAAGAAACATCCGGAGTTGAAGCAGGACAGCGACCTCGGCCGGGAGAATCGCGGAATCACCATTGTTGCGTTCTGAACCTCGAGTAAGGTCGGCAGTGACTCTGCATGTGCGCTGCCGCTCTGCTCGTCCCAAACTCTGCTAGCATCTCACTTACCATGAGCGAGTGGATTTCCAGTCTGAGAGGCGAGTTTGCCGCTCTCGTCGGCGAGGAAATTGACGAGCACCAGATCTCGCTCGCGCGCGCGGCACTCACCATTGCGCGCACCGAATATCCCGACCTCAATCCCGAAAAATCGATGGAGCAACTTGATTGGTACGCCGCGCGCGTGGAGCAGATGCTTCCCGAACTGCCGGACCCAGTGCAGGTGATTGCGGCGATCAACTACGTGCTCTTCATCGAGGAAGGATTCCGCGGCAATGATGAAGACTATTACGATCCGCGCAATTCGTTCTTGAACGACGTTGTCGACCGCAAGCTCGGCATTCCCATCTCGCTAGCCATCGTGTACATGGAAGTCGCAAACCGGATTGGCTTCCCGCTGTTCGGCGTTGGCATGCCGGGGCACTTTCTGCTGAAGCATTACGATGTCGCCGGCAACGAGACGTTCATCGATCCCTTCCATCGCGGCGACATTCTCACGCGCGCCGATTGCCAGACCCGACTGGATGAAATCTACTCCGGCCAGATACCCCTTCAGCCAGAATTCCTGCACACGGTGACACGGCGCCAATTGCTCACACGCGTGCTGAATAACCTGCGCAATATTTACGTCGAGCGGCGGGATTTCCGGCGGGCGCTGGTGATCGTTGACCTGGTGCTGGCGATTCATCCGCGATCGGCCGAGGACATGAAGCAGCGCGCCACCCTTCGATATGCGTCAGGGCAACTACGGGGCGCAGCAGAAGATTTCGAAACCTACGCGCGCATGGCCCCTGACGCCAGCGATGCCGACGAAATGCGGCAGACAGCGCTGAGTTTGCGACGGCGGTTGGCGATGCTGAATTAGGGTCGGTCAGTCTCTCAGTCGGTCAATCACTGAGTGGTAACAGTTGAATCCAGGAAACTGATCGACTGACAGACTCTAAACTTCCCCGCGCTTCGCCAGGGCCGTAATCCGGTCCCCTGCCCTGAACGCCAACGCCTGGATCGTCTCCGTCGGCTGGTTACGCCCGCTGGTCACCAGGCTGGACCCATCACATAAAAAGAGATTCGGCACATCGTGGGTGCGATGATCGGAGTTCACGACTGACTGCTTCGGATCATTCCCCATACGGCACGTTCCCAGCAGGTGTACCGAGAAGCTGTCCCAGCTGGGCATTTTCCATTTTTGTAATGCTCCGGCCGCATCGAGCAATTCCATCTCGCGCGCCTGCATGAAGGCAATGGTCTTATCGGTCTCCGCATGATTTTTGTACGTCACGCGAATGACGGGCAGGCCCCACGCGTCTTTCACATTGTCGTCGAGCGAAATGGTGTTCGATTCCACCGGGAACACGGTGTTGTGCGAGAGCACGTACATCATGCGCGGAAACCACTTCAGGTTTTTCTTGAATTCGCTTCCCCAGCGCGGCATGTCTGCCCCGAAGCCGCCATTGGCAAAGCCGACGGGATACATGTCGAAGCGGCCGTCGAGTCCGCCGCCGCCATAGACGCCGTGCTTGGGATCGATTTCGTAGAAGTCGTGGATCACGCGGTTGACGTGCACGCTCTTGAAATCGTTCAGCGGATGCTCGAATACCCCACCCGACATCGCGCCCGAGTCAAACATCAGGTACTTGCCGACGAGTCCATTGGAATTCGCCAGACCATCAGGAAACTTCTGCGACTTCGACATCAGCAGCAAGCGTGGCGTCTCGGCACCGTTGGCACAGACCACGACGGCCTTCGCTTTTTGTCGCTGCTCTTTCTTGTTCTTGTCGAAGTAAACAACGCCGGTGACACGTCCTTGCGCATTGGTTTCGATCTGGCTGACGTAGCTGTCGGAGCGGATCTCGCAGCGGCCAGTGGCCTCGGCGATAGGAATAGTTGTCGCGAGCGTGGACGACTTCGCCCCGTACTCGCAGCCGAATGCCTCACAGAAGCCGCAATGCATGCAAGCGGGACGGTTGTTGTAGTTTTGCGAGATGATCGCCAGCGGCGCCGGAAATGCGTGCCAGCCCAGTTTCTTGGCCGCTCGCTCCATCAGCACACCCGAGGACTTAAGCGGCATTGGCGGCAAGGGATAGGGCTTGGTGCGAGGCGGATCAAACGGACTGGAACCAGCCAATCCGGATACGCCGAGTTCCCACTCCGCCTTCGTGTAATAAGGTTCGAGGTCGGCGTACGAGATGGGCCAATCGACGACTCCGGTTCCGGGCACGCCGCCCTTCATCGACACTTCCTTGAAGTCGACCTCGTGGAACCGCCAGTAGTTGGACGTGAAGTGAACGCTGCCGCCGCCGACGACGCGCCCGTACCAGACGGCGGGCTTCTTTTCGGCTTTGTCCTGCGCGGTCTTGCGGAACGTGTTGGGCTGGTCCTTCCAGTTGTTGGTAAGCGAATTGCGCTGGAACGCCCAATATTCGTCATGCTTGAATTCGCCCGGATTCATTCGCGGACCCTGCTCGAGCACGACTACGCGGAAACCGTTGGTTGAAAGTTCCTTGGCGAGCACGCCGCCGGCAGCACCGGAACCCACAATGACGAAATCGACCGCATCCGTTGTTTTGTAGATTGCCCCCGCCACTACTCACCATCCTTTTTATTCGCGTTCAGCACTTCGGCGTCGTAGTAGCCGAAAGGTGGAAAGAACATGCCGGGGTTCTCGAAGCCGATGTATTTCCAGCCCATGTCGTCGCGATTGCCGCCATAACTTGGATCGCCGACGAAACCGAAGATCGTGTAGCTGCGAATGAGGTCAAACTCTTCGGTCTTCTCGTGCTTGGTGAGAATTTCGATCTGCTGTTCGGCCGCAAGTTCTGAGAAAAGCTTGGGCGATGCGTCCTTCGCGTAATCGGACAGCGCGTTGCGGATTTTTGCGTGCGAGTCGGGTTCGTAATGAGTGAGAACGTAGTCGATGAAGAAGATGGCTCCCGCTTCCTTCGCGCCGGGGCCCTCGTCGTCGGAAGGAATGATGCGATCGCAGACGGCCTCCAACTCCTTCGCTTCTTCCGGAGTGAGGCTGGTGAACTTGCGTTCGCCGTTCTTAGCTTTCGCGACGTGGTCGTGGGCTGCGGCGTAATCGGGAAATGCGCTGAGCGCCAAAGCAGCACCGGCGCCTGTCACCAAGCGTGACAGGAAAATACGGCGGGAATGCTGGTCCATTGATTCGTCACCCCGAATAGTGACCGAACAATAGCATGCGGAGTGGTATGTGCAAATAGTAAAACCCGGCCACTTTCGGCCGGGCTGATGAAGAGGGTTTGGCTATTTCGGAGGATCGTCGAGGCTGGGCGTCGCTGATTCCGTGTTGCTGTCGCGGAATTTCAACCACTGCTGCATCACATCGCGCTCGTCGGGCGAGAACTCCTTTTTATATTGGTCGGAGTTCACGAATTTCTGCTGCTGGTCGGGACTCATGTCATTGAAGGCACGCATCTGCTGGCGGATAGCATTGCGTCGTTCGTCCGGCATGCCGCGCATGCGGTCGAACAATGCCTTTGCCTGCTGATGCTGTTCGGGAGTCATATGCTCCCACTTTTCGGTGCGGTTCAGGATCTTCTGCTGCTGGTCCGGAGTAAGCGAGTTGAACCACTGCAGGCGCTGCTTCAGTTTTTCCTGGCGTTCGGGCGGCAGTTTCTGGAATTTGGGATCGCTCTCGAGTTCCTTCTGTTGCAGGGCCGGCGGAGTATTCAGGTTCTTGCGCAGCCAATCACCAAAGTGCGGACCAGGCGGACGTTGACCAGAGCCTTGTGGGGGCGGTCCTCCATGGCGCTTACCTCCCTGCGCCATGGCGGGCGTTGCGCACAGCAGCGCACCCAGCACCCCTATCGATATTTTGCTCAGCCCTGACATTGTTCCCTGCTTCTGTTCCTTACGGATTCGCCATCGGCGAGTTGTCGCCGAGATCGTCCAGCAACTCTAGATTCTGGAGCACATCGCTATTCTTGTCCAGATACTGCAAGTCATTCGTTGCCGAAACAGTTGCCGTTTTGGAATCCTTGACGTGCTTGTCGCTGTTATTCGCGCCGTTGAAGAGAGAGATGCTGACGATAAACAGCACCGCCATCGACACCGCGATCGCCGGTTTGCGGAACCACGACAGCCAACCGGTGGAAACTTCCTTACCGGCTTCCTCGCGGACGCGGGCGCGCAAGCGCGTCATGAAGTAGGGAGACGTATCCTCCGGGGCCTTCCACTCATCGAGCAGCGCCAGCGTCTTGTTCATGGAATTCAATTCCGCCGAACAAGCCGGGCACTTTTCGAAATGGGCCTTCACCTCGGGTGTGACTGTCTCTCCCGCCATCAAATCAAACAAGTGTTCACGAATTTCAATGCACTGCATGGTGACGCCTCAGATAAATTCCTTCAACCGTTCACGCAACGTTTCGTACGCGCGGAACAGCAGCGACTTCGTCGCTGATTCACTGATGTTCAGGACTTCCGCGATCTGCCGGTAGTCCATTCCCTGGTACTTATGCATGAGCACCGCGTTGCGCTGCCGTTCCGGCAGAGCCTGCACGTGCCGCTTGATGGCGGCCATACGCTCACGCCGGAGCAACTGCTGCTCCGCGTTCATCGTCTTGTCGGCGAGGTCGAGCGTCGTTCCGGTTTCTTCGTCCGGTTCATCGAGACTGACGCTCATCTCAGGACGCTCATGCTTGGTGTCCCGGATGTAGTTCACCGACAGGTTGGAAGCGATGCGATAAAGCCAAGTGCTGAATTTGGCTTCGGCATTGTACGTCGCGCGCGCGCGATAAACGCGCAGGAACACTTCCTGTGCCAGTTCTTCGGCAAGGTGAGTGTTGCGCGTGACGCGATACATGAAACCAAGCATTGGGCGGCGATACTTTTCGGCCAGGTACTCAAAAGCCGAATCGTCTCCCGCCTTCACCTTCAGCATCAGGTCGGCATCGGTTAGTGCGGTGGAGCCGTTTTCCGGTACGCCGGTTCGCTGTTCTGGACCTGCTGCCGGTTGCTTCGCCGTACGCCGCGGCGCCGTCCCCAGTACACCCGGATTTAAGGCTACGCTGCTCACATCACCAAAAACCCCTCCCGCGCCAGAAAGTTGCGTGTTACCAACGTCATCTGGCTGGTTTTCGGGCTCTGGGAAGTGTCCCGGATTGTGGGTAAATTCTGCCATTCAGCCGCTCGATTGCGGACCCCGTTACATTATCCCCTATAGGGACGATTTTGGGCAGATTTACCATTGGCTCTGGCGCACGGCTTACCGGGTTCGGCGCCGAACCAGTCCACTCACGCCAAGCACCACCAGGGTCATCGTCGCCGGTTCAGGAACCGGGGTCACCGGCGCGTCCTGCGTCAGGGACACATTGTCGAAGGCCAGAACCTCGAACTCCTGGCCGGCAAACCAGTCGTAGTAGGCGGAACAGCAGTCCGGGCCCACCGGGTCCCCCGAGTTGATGGTCCAGGTCTTCTCGACGTTGCCGTTGGCATCCAGGATGGTCATATCCACGCGAAGAACGCCGTTATCGTCCTGGAAATGGTGCTGGAAGGTGTACCAGCCGCTGGTGGTGATGGCGAAGGGATCGTGGCTGGGATCTTCAGGATAAGAATTCGGACGTCCGGCGTTGTTGCCGGCCGAAAACACGAAACGTGGGCCAGATCCGGTCATCGAGGTCTGGTCGTAATAACCGCCGTTAAAAACGAAGTCGCGAACGAAGTTGCCGGTATTGTCCTGGAGCGCGACATCCCAGTCGAAGCGCGTATCGTTTGCGGCTCCGCTGTTCAGGTCGAGGTAAATGTCTACGCTGGAGACAAAACCCGTCGGCACGCTGGCATCGCCGACATTCCAGAAGGTGTAGGCGGAGCCGTCGGGAAATGGGCTTTGCAGCGCTTCCGCGTGATAATTGCCGGATTTCGAGGTGATGCCATTCGTGCCGGACGCAACGCGGTTCGCGTAAGTCCAGTTCAGATCGTCGATCTCAAAGCCTTGCAATGAATCGGCCATGGCCGCCGTCACCCACAGTAGGACAGCGGAAAACATCAGTGCGGCACGGAAGAAGCGGCGCATTTATCTTGCCTCCCGAAACGGGACCTGGTTTCGTTAGAGGAATCTTAATGCGAACTGATTCCCGTGCAATGAATTTCGCCGCGCCAGACATTCCGCCGTAATCAAGAATTGGTTACCCGAGGCGGCGAATTTGACGCTGTGAAACGCCTTAATTTATAGTGATTTGGACCTGTGATCAGGATCTGGGGCGCTTAACTCAGCGGTAGAGTGCCATCTTCACACGGTGGAAGTCATAGGTTCGAATCCTATAGCGCCCACCATTTCCACCCAGACCGGACTCATCCTCATCAGTAAACGGCTGATCGGGCGTGGTACAGAGGCGTACTTTAACTCTTGCGTATCCACAAGTTTGGCGGGTAGTATCGCAGCGTCTTCCGTTCGAAGTATCGCTCCCGTGTGGAGTTCCGAGTGCCTGAATCCCGGCGCTAATCGGACGCGAATTTAGATTCAACCGAGCCCAGCCGCAACCCGTCGTTCCAACGCGAACGACCCTCGAAGCGGGATTGCGCAACTACTTGGGAATCATACGGTTAGAGCGACACCGAGTTCAGAACGTAACTGTATCCAAACGTGGGATTTTTTGAAGATCAACACAACCAAACGAGTTAAAGCATGAACATTGGACCGAACAACCCCTCCGGAGGTTCCGGAGGCGGTAAAGGCAGGCGGCGCCGTGGTCGCAGGGGTGGGCCCGGCGGACGTCCTGGAGGTGGTGGCGGTCATTCCGGTACCAGCAGCAGCAGCAGCAGTGGTGGTGGCGGTGGTCATCGCCACGGCGGAAGCAGCGCCGGAGGTCATCGCGGTCATCGCGGTGGTGGAAGCAGCAGCGCGCAAAAAGAAGTGCAAGGCATCTTCACCCGCCCCATGGACCACAGCTATCGCACTGGCGGCCAGAACGGCAGCAATCAGCGAGGCGGCCGAACGCCCATTCCCGGCGTCTACATGCATCCCGAACCGGAGCCGGTCCGCAAGGCGATCGATGAGAACGCGGCCCCGCGTATCTTCGCCTTCATCGACGACCTGTTCTTCGTCGCGAAAATCCAGGAAACGGCGCGCAAGCTGAATATCAAAGTCGAGTTCGTCAAGACCGACAAGGACATCCTTGACCGCCTGAAGACCAACGGCGATGAAAAACCGTCGCTCATCATCTTCGACCTGAATAATGCCAACGCGAAACCGCTGACCACCATCCCCAAACTCAAGAAAGAGCTGAAAAAAGGGACGGCGATCATCGGTTTTCTGTCGCACCTCCAAGCCGACCTGAAGGTCAAAGCCCAGGAAGCCGGTTGTGACATGGTGTTGCCGCGCTCTTCGTTCTCGCAGAACCTGCCGTCGCTCCTGCGCCGGCACGGCGCCGACGAAGAAGACGCTTAGAATTAGTAGCTAGTCGCCAGTTACCAGTATGAGCGGGGTGAGAGCCCCGCTTTGTCTCTTTGAGGCTGGTTGATGTGGCGGCGGGCGCCCTCGCCCGTCGGAGCGGTGCGAAGCCCCGCGTTCTGAGCCGCCCAATGCCGGAGGCTTTGGCCCTTCACCTGCCTAGTTCCCATTCTTGTCCGCGACGATGTTGATTTTGCTGGCTACACCGCGAATTTCCACGCCGGGCCGCCGAACATCTCTCCTACAATCGCCTCATCCGGATGTCTTCCCGAGCCGACTATCTTCCGACCCTCGACGGCTGGCGCGCGATCGCCGTCGCCGCAGTCCTCTGGCATCACTCTGTACTGTGGAACGGACGAGTGCTGGACCCGCACGCGATCGGCACGCTCGGCGTAGATCTATTCTTCGCCATCAGTGGTCTGCTCATCACCTACCGAATGCTTGAAGAGCAGGATCGCACCGGCGAGATCAGCCTGCGGTCGTTCTACATCCGGCGGGCGTTTCGCATCCTGCCCGCGGCGATGCTGTTCCTCGGGGTCGTCAGCCTGCTCAGCGCCATTGGCGTCCTTCCGATCAAGCCGGTGGAGATCCTCTCGGCACTATTCTTCTTCCGCAACTACGCGCCCGACGCGAACGCCCCCGCCTGGTACACCGGGCATTACTGGTCGCTTTCCGTCGAAGAACACTTCTACCTGATCTGGCCCACCCTGCTGATCGCTCTTGGCGTTTCTCGCGCACGCAAGTGGACGCCTTGGCTGGCCTTTGCGATCGCCGTCTGGCGCACGCTCGACAGCCGCTTTCATTTCATCTCGGCGCATAACCTGATGTACGGCCTGAGCCGCACCGATTATCGGCTCGACGGCATGCTCTGGGGCTGCTTCGCCGCACTGCTGCTGCATCAGCCTGCCTGGCGTGAGCGCCTGAAGCGCATCCCCGCCTGGTGGTCCTTGGTCGCGATCGCCTTCTGTGTGGCGCTCGACCTGGCACGTCCACCACAATGCATGGTCTTCATGGCAATGCTCTTCCCCACCGTCCTTGTGGCAACGCTGCTTCACCCCACCGGCCCGATCTCGCGCTTCCTCGAGTTGGCACCGCTACGGTTTACCGGCAAGATTTCCTACGGCATCTATCTTTGGCAGCAACTATTCTTCACGCGCACCCAGCCGAATATTCTTGGCCCCATCCAGCGCCTGCCGCTGAACCTGCTTTGCGTGATTTTGGTGGCCTGGCTTTCGTATCGATACTTTGAAGAACCATTGCGACGCTACGGCGCCCGACTTGCCAGCCAGCGGCCTGCCGGAGTCGAAACACCGGTCCCCACTCTCGCTGCTTCCGAAGCCACGCCCTAGCTGCAATTCATTGCACACAACACTTCAACCGCTCTGGACGTCCAAAGAACCTGAGAGCCGCCCTGTGTCCCTGACCCGAGCCTTTGAAGAGATGGAAGTTTCTGTTGACCTGCGCCGGATCTACGGCGACGTTCGCGCCAGCTTCGACATTCCATGGGTGCCCAGCGTAATCAAGCTTTCGGTCGCAGTTCCGGCCTACCTGCAAACCATGTGGGACGACCTCGGCCCCGTCGTTCGTTCGAGAGAATTTCAGACCGCAACGCGCGCGTTAGAAGAGTTCACGCGCTCACTCGCCGTCAGCGACGGCTGGCACTTCTCTTCGCAGGACCGCCTGCTGGCCGCGCAGAAATTCTCGGTCGCCGACATCGAGCAGCTCGGCGGCATGATCAGCATCTTCGCTCGCTCCATCCCGAAGCTCGTTCTCTTCTCGCGACTCATGCAGCGTGGTTATTCCGGCGGACAAAAGGGCAAAATCAGTCAGGGGAAACAGGCGTCGGCACTGGCGCGCATGATCACCCTCAACGTTCCAAACGAAAAAGAAGCCGGCTTGCGCACCTGGCTCCTCTATTCCGATATCAAGATAACGCTCAACACGAAGACGGTCGGCAGCATGTTTCGGATCATCTCGCCATACCCGGGATACCTCGCTGCTGTGTGGACAGATTCGAAGAAACTGCTGAAGCAGCCGAACTTCATTCGCGCCAAGGACGAAGTTGCGCGCCGCTCACTCGGGTTAATCGACGGGCTGCCAGTCCGCGATCATCGCAAACTCGCAAAAAGTCTGACGCCCGACCAATGGCGCGACGTCGAGGAGATGGTCGACAACTTCGCGCGCCTGTTGCCGCAGTTCGCGCTCGTGTCGGCTGTGTGGCAGCGCAGCTTCCCGCACGGCGGTACAGCAATTGCAGCGTAAAACAAAAGACAACACGGAGGACGGAGTTCACGGAGCCCACGGAGGATTGAACGCGAACGCTACCGCAAACAACCTGAAGAACTCAGCGATCTCCGTGTACTCCGTTCTCCGTGTTTTCTTTGGAATTACCCCGGTGGCCAAGCCATCCGCCGTCCCCCCAGCAGATGCAGATGCAGATGGAACACCGACTGCCCTGAATCCGGGCCCACGTTGTACACCGTCCGGTACCCGCTCTCTTCGATGTTGTGTTCGCGCGCCAGTTTTGCGGCAACCAAGTGACTGTACCCGATGATCCCGGCATCCTCCGCCGACGCAGTATTAACGCCAGAGATATGCTTCTTCGGGATAATCAGGATGTGTTTCGGCGCGCCCGGCCGAATGTCGTGAAAGGCGTAGACTTTGTCGTCTTCGTATGCCTTCTTGGAAGGAATCTCGCCGCGAATGATCTTGCAGAATAAGCAGTCCGCCATAAGTTCTTTTTCAACCACGAAGGTCACAAAGTATCACAAAGTCTTTTAGGTTCCTTTGTGCCCTTTGTGGTTAGTCATCGTCGTCTTTGCCCCCGGCCTTCTCCGGCATCACGCCACGCTTGACCGGCGGCATTGGCGTGTTGCCCATGCGCTCGCGCCAAAGGATTTCGTTCAGCTTGGCGGTATCAACGTGGTCGGCATGAGTGAAATCCATCGCGGCCGATTCCTTTGCGCCTGGCGCACTCGGCTTGTTCGCCGTGTAGATCAGCTGGTTATCACGATTGCGATGATCAGCTCTGAAGGGTGCCTGCGTACCCGGCCCGCTGAACAGCGGAGCCATGATCGGCGCCTGCGCGTCGTTGTTGTTCATCGGCGGCAACCCGAGCAGCACCTCCATGGTGTGGATCAAGTTCACCGTGGTGTAGAAGTGGGAATCGAC
>Ga0075355_1000019_pt1 | contig 18393 bp, 13 predicted proteins | sample WestPond_Cattail_6_FD_120069 | JGI IMG/M metagenome (GOLD analysis project Ga0075355, IMG submission 120069) | Natural and restored wetland microbial communities from the San Francisco Bay, California, USA, that impact long-term carbon... | ecosystem: Environmental > Terrestrial > Soil >...
ATGCTGGCGCCGGGGGGCAGTTCGACATCCTCGACGCGTCGGCCGACCACGCGGCTGCGCTCCTGGCTGCCGTGCACGATCGCCTCGATGGCCTCGGCCTGGCCGCGGCGCACCGAATGCACGCGCACCACGTCGCCGCGGCGCACGTGCGCCAGCAGCGAGCCGATCGTGATGGTCTGCGGCGAGATCACCACGTCGATGTTGCGGTTCTCCATCAGCTCGCCGTAGGCGGCGCGGTTGATCAGCGCCATGACGCGCGTGGCGCCGAGGCGCTTGGCGAGCATGGCGGCCATGACGTTGGCCTCGTCGGAGTTGGTCAGCGCCGCGAACACGTCGGCGCTGTCGATGTTCTCCTCGATCAGCAGCTCCTCGTCGGCGGCGTCGCCCTGCAGCACGATGGTGTTCTGCAGGATCTCGGCGGCGCGCCGCGCGCGCCGCGGATCGCGCTCGATCAGCTTGATCTGGTGGGTCTGCTCGAGCGTGCGCGCCAGCCGCAGCCCGACGTTGCCGCCGCCGGCGATCACCAGGCGCCGCACCGCCGACTCGCGCCGCCGCAGCTCGTGCAGCATCTTCTTCAGGTCCTCGCGCGCCGCGAGGAAGAAGATCTCGTCGTGCTCGGCGATCATGGTGTCGCCGTCGAGCGCGATCAGGCGCCCGTCGCGGTAGATCGCGCTGACGCGCACTTCCGTGCCCGACAGCCGCTCGCCCAGGCTGCGCAGCGGCTTGCCGACCAGCGGACCGTTGCCGCGCACGCGCACGCTGGCAAGCTGCACGCGCCCGTCGGCGAAGTCGACCACCTGCAGCGCGCCCGGGTTCGAGAGCAGGTGCACGATGTAGTCGGTGACCAGCTCCTCGGGGCTGATCCACACGTCGACCGCCAGCCCGCCCTCGGCGAACAGCTGCGTGCGGCCGGTGTATTCGGCGGCGCGGATGCGCGCGATGCGCGTCGGCGTGCGGTACAGGAGCTGCGCGATCTGGCAGGCGACGATGTTGACCTCGTCGCTGTTGGTGAGCGCGATCAGGATGTCGGTGTCGGCGATGCCGGCGGCCTCGAGCACCGAGGGGTACGAGGCATTGCCCGCCACCGCGCGCACGTCGATGCGGTCCTGCAGGTCGCGCAGCGCCTGCTCGTTGGTGTCGACCACCGTGACTTCGTTGGCCGGCTCGCGCGCCAGGCTGTAGGCCGCGCTGCGCCCGACCTGGCCGACGCCGAGTATCAGTATCTTCATGTCGCGCTACACCGGCTCGAGCCGTGCCATGCTGACCATCAGCCACTTGGCGCCCTGGCGCTCGAAGTTCACGTGGACGCGCGCGTGCGGTCCCTGGCCCTCGAGGTTGAGCACCACCCCCTCGCCAAATTTACCATGGCGCACGCGCGCGCCGAGGCGAATGCCGCCCGGCGCGCTCTCGGAGAGGCCGCCGCCCGGGGCGCGCGGCACGGCTGCCGTGCCCGGGAGGCCCGCGCCCGCCCGGGCCAGCTGCAGGCGCGGCCGGATCTCCTCGACCAGCCCCGGCGGCAGCTCCTGGATGAAGCGCGAGGGGACGTTGTAGCTGTCGGTGCCGTGCAGGCGGCGCTGCTCGGCGTAGCTGAGGTACAGGGTGCGCATGGCGCGCGTCATGCCGACGTAGCAGAGGCGCCGCTCCTCTTCCAGGCTGGCGAGGTCGGTGACCGAGCGCTGGTGCGGGAACAGGCCGTCCTCCAGGCCGCACATGAACACCACCGGGAACTCCAGGCCCTTGGCGGTGTGCAGGGTCATCATCTGCACGCAGTCCTCCCATTCGCGGCCCTGCGTCTCGCCCGACTCGAGCACCGCGTGCGCCAGGAAGCCCGGCAGCGGGCCGAGTTCGGGATCCTCCGGCTCGTAGCCGCGCGCGGCGCTGACCAGTTCGGCCAGGTTCTCGATGCGCGCCTCGCCGCGGTCGGCCTTGTCCTTGCGGTGGTGCTCGATCAGCCCGCTGTTGTTGATGACGTAGTCCACCTGCTCGTGCAGCGGCAGCCCCGCGGCATCGCGCGCCAGGCGCTCGACCAGCGCCAGGAAGCCGTGCAGCGCGGCCGCGCCGCGGCCCGCGCCGCCGCCGTCCGCGGCCTCGGCCAGCAGCGCCCCGGCCGCGCGCCACAGCGAGCTGCCCGCGCCCTTGGCGCGCTCGCGCAGCACGTCGAGCGTGCGCGCGCCGATGCCGCGCACCGGCAGGTTGACGACGCGCTCGAACGAATTGTCATCGTCGCGGTTGGCGATCAGGCGCAGGTAGGCGAGCGCGTCCTTGATCTCCGCGCGCTCGAAGAAGCGCAGGCCCCCGTACACCTTGTACGGCAGCCGCGCCTGGATCAGCGCCTCTTCGAACACGCGCGACTGCGCGTTCGAGCGGTACAGGATCGCGCACTCGCGCCGCACCCCACCGCCGGCCACCCATTGCTCGATGCGGTTGACCACGAAGGCCGCCTCGTCGCGCTCGTTGTAGGCGCAGTAGACCCGCACCGGCTCGCCGCGCGCGCCGCTGGTCCACAGCTCCTTGCCGAGGCGCGTGGAGTTGTTGGCGATCAGCGCGTTGGCGGCCTCGAGGATCGCGCCGCTCGAGCGGTAGTTCTGCTCGAGCTTGAAGAAGTGCGCCCCCGGGAAGTCGTGGCGGAACTTCTGCAGGTTCTCGACGCGCGCGCCACGCCACCGGTAGATGGACTGGTCGTCGTCGCCGACCACGAACGGGCAGCCGCTGCTGCCGACCAGCAGCCGCACCCAGGCGTACTGGACCGCGTTGGTGTCCTGGAACTCGTCGACCAGCACGTGGCTGAAGCGCGCGCGGTAGTGGCGCAGCAATTCCGGGTTGTCATGCCAGAGCGCGTGCGCGCGCAGCAGCAGTTCGGCGAAATCGACCGCGCCGGAGCGCTCGCAGGCCTGCTGGTACTCGAGGCACACACGCAGCAGCGTGCGCTCGGTCGGATCGCCGCCTTCCTTGAGTTGCTCGGGGCGCCGGCCCTCGTCCTTGTGCCGGTTGATGAACATCTGTACTTCGCGCGGCACCACGCGCGACTCGTCGAGTTCGAGCGCCTTGATGACCTTGCGGATCATGCGCAGCTGGTCCTCGCCGTCGAGGATCTGGAAATCGCGCGGCAGCCCGGCCTCGCGCCAGTGCAGGCGCAGCAGCCGGTGCGCCAGGCCGTGGAAGGTGCCGAGCCAGAGCGCGGCGCCGGTGCTGCCGAGCAGCGCCTCGACGCGCGCGCGCATCTCGGCCGCGGCCTTGTTGGTGAAGGTGACGGCGAGGATGCCGTGCGGCGAGACGTTCTCGGCCTGGATCAGCCAGGCGATGCGGTGGATCAGCACGCGCGTCTTGCCGCTGCCGGCGCCGGCCAGCACCAGCGTCGGCGCGAGCGGGGCCGTCACGGCCGCGCGCTGCGCGTCGTTCAGCGGACTCAGGATGGGCGTGACGTCCAATTACCAGCTGTTGCGCAGTTCGCGCAGGGCGATGAACACGTCGCGCGGCTTAGGGCTAGCGGGCAGCGCCGGCACCAGCTGCCTGAGGCGCTCGACCAGCCCCGGTTCGTCCAGCCGGAAGAAACTGTTGACCGTGAATTCCTGCGCCAGGGTCAGAACCGCCTGGTCCTCGGCCGGGACCTCGCCCTGGCGCGCCAGCCACTGCGCCGCGGCCTCGTTGCCGGGCTCGACGTGGCGCGTGAAGCGCAGGTTGTTCAGCAGGTAGTCATGGCCGGGGTAGATGCGGGTCGTGGCCGGCAGGCGCGCGAGCTGCGTGGCGCAGGTCGTGAACAGCAGCTCCGGATCGCCGCCGCCGCGGCAGTTGCCGACCCCGGCGTTGAACAGCGTGTCGCCCGAGAACAGCGCCGCCCCGTCGGCGTGGGCCAGCAGGCAGACGTGCGCCAGCGTGTGGCCCGGCGTATCGAGGCACTCGAGCTCGACGCTGCGGCCGACGCGGATCACATCGCCCGCCGCGAGCGCGCGGTCGACGCCGCCGATCGCCGCCGCGCCGCGCGCGTGCGCGCAGACCCGCGCGCCCGTGGCGGCCACCAGCTCGGCGTTGCCGGCGGTGTGGTCGCGGTGCTCGTGGGTGTTGACGATCTGCGTGATCGTCCAGCCGCGCTCCCGCGCCTTGGCGAGGCAGGCGCGCCAGTCGAGCGGGTCGATGACCAGCGCCTCGCCGGTCTCGCCGCAGGCGACGACGTAGTGGTAGTTGCGCAGCTCGTTGGCTGCCCAGATGCGCTCGACGATCATGGTGAGGCGATTTTATCGACTTTCGGCAGCCGCGGCGGCTTGTTGCCGCACCGCGCTAGCCGATCGCCACGTAGTGATCGACCAGCAGCGCCAGGAACAGCCACATCAGGTAATTGATCGAGAAGCGGAACACGCGCATCGGCAGGTCGTCGCGGCGCGTCACCTTCAGGCGGATCGCGTGCACCAGGAAGCGCCCGTTCAGCACCACCGCGGCCGCCAGGTACAGGAGGCCGCTCATGCCGGTCAGGTACGGGAGCAGCGTGACGAGGCACAGGATCACGGTGTAGAGCAGCACGTGCAGCCGCGTGTACTCGACCCCGTGCGTGACGGGCAGCATCGGGATGCCGGCCTTGGCGTAGTCGCTGCGCCGCGCGATCGCGAGCGCCCAGAAGTGCGGCGGGGTCCAGGCGAAGATGATCAGGAACAGCAGCAGGGCGCGCGGATCGATGCTGTTGCTGACCGCGGCCCAGCCCAGCACCGGCGGGGCGGCTCCGGCGGCGCCGCCGATCACGATGTTCTGCGGGGTCGCGCGCTTGAGCCAGGCCGTGTAGACGATGGCGTAGCCGATCAGCGAGCCGAAGGTCAGGACGGCGGTCAGCGTGTTGACCAGCAGCACCAGCACCAGCATCGAGGCCACCGCGAGCACCGCGGCGAACACCAGCGCCTGCCTGAGCCCCAGCGCGCCGGTCGGCAGCGGCCGCGCCCGGGTGCGGGCCATGCGGGCGTCGATGTGCCGGTCGAGCACGTGGTTGATGGTGGCCGCGGACCCCGCCGCCAGGGCGATGCCGAGGTTGCCGAACAGCAGCGCCCCCAGCGGCGGCAGCCCCGGGGCCGCGAGCAGGGTGCCGACGATCGAAGTCAGCACGATCAGCGACACGACCCGCGGCTTGGTCAGCTCGAAGTAGTCCTTCCAGTGGGCCCGGCGCGCCGGGTGCGATTCGGGGCTGCCCTCGACCCGCAGCGTGCTGCCGAGCGCGGCCCCGGCGCCGGGCGGCGCGCTCAAGCCGTCCTCCCGTTGGGGCGGAGCGCGCGGTTCAGCGCGATCACCGCGAGCAGCAGCAGCGCCGCACCGGCGTTGTGGGCGGTGGCCAGCCACAGCGGGAATCCCTTCACCACCATCGTGACGCCGATGACGAGCTGCAGCCCCAGGGCGGCGAGCACCGCCAGGGCTGCGCGGTGCGCGAAGCCGCCGGTGCGCGAGCGCAGCGCCCGGGCGGCGGCCCAGGCCAGGACGAGCGTCGTCGCCAGCGCGCCCAGCCGGTGCAGGAAATGGATGCCGGGATTGCCCTCGAAGCCAGGCCACCATCGCCCCTGGCAGGTCGGGAAATCCGGGCAGCCGGTGGCCGCGTAATGGCTGCTGGTCCAGCCGCCCAGCACGATCTGGACCGCGAGCATGACGAACGCCACGGTGGCGAGCGCGCGCGCCCCCGCGGGATCGCCGCCGCCGGCGAACGAGGCGCCACTGCCCCACACGCCCGAGCGCCGTCCGCGGGTCGACAGCACCAGCCACCACAGCAGCGAAAGCGTGCTCAGGCCGAACAGCAGATGCGTGGTCACGATGGCCGGATCGAGCTGCCGGGTGACCGTCAGCATGCCGAAGATTCCCTGCGTCACGACCAGCGCCACCAGCCCCCAGGCGTAGCCCGGCGCGACGATCCGGGGTGTCCTTTTTTGTAACGCCAGTGCAGCAATAACGATCAAAAGAATGCCCAGTGTTGCGGCCAGGTACCGATGCACCATCTCTTTCCAGGCCTTGCCGACCTCGACTCCGGTGTCGCTGGCGGCGGCGCCGGCGGGCGAAAAGTGACCGTAGCAGCCGGGCCAGTCGGGGCAGCTCAGGCCCGCTGCCGACAGCCGCACGTACGCCCCCAGCACCACCACGGTGAAGCAGACGAGGAACGCGGCGATCGCGAGCGAGCGGAGCAATTTCGCGCGGGGCATGGGCAAATCCGGCTAGCCGATGTGCGAGAGATCGAGGAGTTTTTTTAGGTCGTCCCGCAGGCCCTTGGGGTCGCGGCGCACATCGTAGCGCATCATCAGGTTGCCCAAGGGATCGACGATGAAGACGGTGTGCTCGCGCGGCTCGGGGATGGCGGCGCGCACGGCATCCGCGCCCGGCGAGCCGGCCGGGGCCACCGCCAGTCCCTGGTGCTCGTTGCGGAGGTACCCTGCGTCGCAACAGGCGGCGTCGGCGAGCAGCAGCCGGCGCACCCGGACGTTTTCCCGCCCCAGTGACAGCCAGGTCTGGCGTGCATAGACGAGCGTCTCCCGGCACGCCGCATCGCACCCGGACTCCCCGCTGCCGACCACGAGCAGGGTCCACTGGCCAAGGAGCGCATTCTTGCCGGCGTCGCCGAGCACGAGCGGGGGCAGTGCGCGCACCGGCTCGATCAGCTCGCCATGGCGGGTCGTGCCGGTCGGCCGCCAGCCCGAGCCGTAGTAGAGCCAGAACGCCCCGGCGAGCGGCGCCGCGAACAGCAGCAGCATCCACAGGATCGGGCGCCGGTTCTTCGTCACGGGCGGCACTCGAGGTTCAGGTACAGGAACAGGAACCCGACCAGCCCGGCCAGCGCCCACCATTGCAGGGCGTAGGCCAAGTGGCGCTGCGGCGGGATGCCTATGACCGCGTCGTGCCAGTCGCGCACGTAGCCGTTGGGCTCGCCCTCGTTCAGCAGCAGCTGGCGCGCTTCGATGTCCTGGCCGAGCGCGGCGGCGAGTTGCGCCGGCGTCGGGTAGCTGGTGCGCCGGGGCCAGGGATCGGCGGCATTCGGAGCCACCGTGCCCGCCGCGATCGCCGCCGCCGGGAACGTGGCCAGCCGGCCGCCCGCATTGACGACGCCCGTGTCCGCGATGGCGAGATCGGGCAGGTGCTCGCGGCTGCCGTCCGGCAGCGGGACCCAGCCGCGGTTGACGAGCAGCAGGCGGCCGTCTTCGAGGCGCAAGGGCGTCAGCACCTGGTAGCCCGCCCGGCCCCCGTGGCTCATGTTGTCGAGCAGGAACTGGTGCGCGGCGTCGTAGCGCCCGCGCACGCGCACCTGGGCGTAGGGCGGCAGGCCGGCGACGGCGCGCGTGCCGAGATCCGAGGCGAACTCCGCGCCGCCCGCGGCGTAGGCCGCCTCGAGTACGCGCTTTTCGTCGGCGCGGTGCCACTGCCAGCGCCCGAGCAGGGCGAAGGCCAGCACTCCGGCCACCGCCAGGAGGGTCATCGGCCAGCTGGCCGTGATCCGGCAATCGCCAATCTCGATTTGCGGCACGTGCGGGGCGCTCGCGTGGCTGGAAACGGGGAGCGGCATTGTGCCGCCCGCTGCGCGCCGAGTACAGGCGCCTATACTGGCGGGGTGGACGCCATGAAATTCATCGTGATCCTGGTGCTCGGGGCGGTGGTCGCCAGCCTCGGCGTCGCGCTGTACCACCTTTCTTCCGGCAAGGCCGACTCCAGCAAGCTGGTGCGTTCGCTGACCGTCCGCATCGCGCTGTCGGTCGCGCTGTTCGTGCTGCTGATGCTCGCGTGGCGGCTCGGCTACATCCACCCGCACGGCCTGGCGGGGCAATGAGCGGGCGCGGGCCCTAGTTGCGCCGCTCGACCGGGGTCGCGGCCGCGGTGCTGGGCGCCGTCGGCTTCTCGATCAAGGCGATCTTCGTCAAGTCCGCATTCCGCTACGGCGTCGACGCCGAGACGTTGCTGGCGCTGCGCATGCTGTACTCGCTGCCGCTGTTCGTGCTGCTCGGCCTCGCCGCCTCGCGCCGCGCGGCCGTGCCGCTGACCGCGGCGGACTGGCGCGCGCTGCTGGTGCTGGGCGCGGTCGGCTACTACATCGCGAGCTACCTCGACTTCCTCGGCCTCGAGCACATCTCCGCCGCGCTCGAGCGCGTGATCCTGTTCACCTACCCGACCATGGTGGTGCTGTTCACGGCCTGGCGCGCGCGCCGCGCGCCGCCGCGCCCGACCTGGATCGCGCTGCTGCTGTGCTACGCCGGCGTGGCGCTGGTGGTCTCGCACGACCTGCGCGCCGGCGCCGGCCACGTGCTGCTCGGCGGGGCGCTGGTGTTCGCAAGCGCGGTCAGCTACGCCGCCTACCTGCTGCGCGCCGGACCGTTGCTGGCGCGCCTCGGCTCGACGCGCGTGGCGGCCTGGGGCACCGTGATCGCCTGCCTGTTCGCGGTGGCGCAGTTCGCGTTGCTGCGCCCGCTCGACGCGCTCGTGACCCAGCCGTGGCAGGTGCAGGCGCTGGCCGCCGCGATGGCGGTGTTCTCGACCGTGCTGCCGGTCTGGCTGTTGTCGGAAGCGATCCGCCAGCTCGGCGCCGGACCCGCGGCCATGATCGGCTCGCTCGGCCCGGTCATCACGCTGCTGCTCGCCTGGCTCGTGCTCGGCGAGCCGCTCGGCCTGCTGCAGCTGCTCGGCGCCGCGCTCGTGATCGCGGGCGTGCGGCTGGTGGCGGTCTCGGCGTGAAGCGCGCCTACTGCAGCGACAGCTGGCGCGCGAAGTAGGTGAACTCGCGCGCGGTCATCGCGGATTTTTCCTCGAGCGTCGCGCCCGCGCCGTGCCCGCCCTCGATGACCTCGTAGTAGAGATACGGCAGGCCGAGCTCGCCGAGCCGCGCCGCGAACTTGCGCGCATGCTGCGGGCCGACGCGATCGTCCTTGGTCGTGGTCCACACCAGCGGCAGCGGGTAGTGCACGCCGGCCTTGATGTTCTGGTACGGCGAGATCGTTTCCAGGAAGGCGCGCTCCTCGGGCACGGACACGCTGCCGTATTCGCCGACCCACGAGGCGCCCGCGGCGATCTGCTCGTAGCGCAGCATGTCGAGCAGCGGCACCTCGATGTCGACCGCGCCCCACAGGTCGGGGTGCTGGTTGAACTCCACGCCCATCAGCAGCCCGCCGTTCGAGCCGCCGCGGATGCCGAGCCGCGCGGGGCTGGTGTAGCCGCGCTTGATCAGGTCCTGGCCGACCGCGGCGAAGTCGTCGTAGATGACCTGGCGCTTCGTCTTGAGGCCGGCCTCGTGCCACGCGGGACCGAATTCGCCGCCGCCGCGGATGTTGGCGAGCGCGAAGGCGCCGCCGCGCTCGAGCCACAGCTTGCCGGTCGTCGCCGAGTAGTACGGGGTCTCGGACACCTGGAAGCCGCCATACGCGTTCAGGATCGTCGGCGTGCTGCCGTCCATCTTCATCGCCGCCTTGTGCACGACGAAGTACGGGATCTTCGTGCCGTCGCGCGAAGTCGCCTCGAGTTGCTCGACCGTGAGGTCCGCGGCGTCGAACTTCGCCGGCAGCTTCTTCACGGCCGCGAGTTCGCCGCTGGCGAAATCCGCGTACCACAGGCTCGAGGGCGTCAGGAAGCCGGTGACGTCGAAGAACGCGCGGTCGCTGTGCAGGTCGGTATCCGCGATCTCGATGCTGGCCGTGTCGGGCAGCGCCAGCGCGCGCCGCGACCAGCGGCCCTGCGGCTCGGGCGTGTAGGCGTAGGCGCGGCCCTTGACGTTGTCGAGCTCGACCACGATCAGCCGGTCGCGCGTGGTCGCGGCCTGCGCGAAGGCGCGGCGCGGCGCGGGTGCGTAGACCAGCGTGGGCGCGAGCTTGTCCGGCGCGGCGCGCAGCGCGTCGAGATCGAGCGCGACCAGCGAGCCTTGCGGGAACATTGCGCCATCGGCCTTCCAGTCCTCGCGCAGCTCGACGATCACGCGGCCCGCGACCATGCCGACCACCGCGGCCTTGGAGGGCAGCGCCAGCTTGGCGAGGCCGTGCTCGCCGACGATGCGGTATTCGGATTCGAAGAAGGTGACGTCGCGCAGCACCAGTAGCGCCTCGTGGCCCGCGCCGTCGTGCAGCGCGATCGGGCTCACGCCGACGTCATCGACCGTGCCGCGGTAGATCTCCTGCGCGTCCGCGAGCTTCTGGCCGCGCGCCAGGCGCTTGACGATGTACGCGTACCCGGACTTGGTCAGCTCGCCCTTGTTCCATTCGCGGCTCACCAGCAGCGTATTGGGATCCTGCCAGGCAACGGTCTGCTTGCCCGAGGGCAGCCGGAAGCCGTTCGCGACGAACTTGCCGGCGCGCAGGTCGAACTCGCGCACCGTCGTCGCATCCTCGCCGCCGTCGGACAGCTCGATCGTGCACAGCCGCTCGGCCGGCTCGGCGCACAGCGCGCCGCCCCAGAACCAGTTGGACTTTTCCTGTTTCGACAGGAGATCGAGATCGAGCACCGGGGTCCAGTGGGCGTTCGGATGGCGGTACTCGGCCAGCGTCGTGCGCCGCCAGTAGCCGTGCGCGTGCTGCTCGTCCTGCCAGAAGTTGTAGACCTGCCCGCCGATGATGCTCGGCTGCGGGATGCGGTCCTTGGCCTGCGCGATCGTCAGCGCTTCGCGGTACATCACCGCATAGCGCGGATCCTTCTCGAGCACCGCCGCGGTCTTGGCATTCTCGGCGCGCACCCAGTCCATGGCGCGCTGGCCGTCGACCTGCTCGAGCCACAGGTAGGGATCTTCGCCCGCCGCGGCCGTCGCCGCGAGCACGCCACCGACGAGCAGTGCCTTGACCAAGGTGCGCATGAGGGATCCCCGCCTGATTGTTCGCGAAGCCCGAATCATAGCGATGCCCGGCGCGAGGCGCGACTACCTATATGGACCCGCGTTCATGGGTTACGCATCTGGAGGCACCTCGATGGGCCCGCGTTGATGGGCCATAATCGGACGATGACGCCCTGGCGCGCGATCGGTGCGGTTCCGTGGCTGCCGGCGACGTTGCTGGCGTGGACCCTGGCCGTGCCGCCGACCGCGCCTGCGGCCGCGCCCGCCGCGCCCGCCGCGTCGACCGCACCCGCCGCGCGCGCCGATGCACTGGTCGCGGACTTCGTCTTCCAGGAACTCGCGCTGCGACCGGTCACGGCGTCCGCGGCCGGCTATCACGTGCACCAGGGCGTACGGCTCGATGGCCGCTGGGACGACTACAGTCCCGCCGGCATCGCGAAGCTGCGCGCGTTCACGCGCCAGGTGCAGCGCCGCCTTGCCGCACTGCAGGGCGTGGCGCTCGATCCCGAGCGCCGCGCCGACCTGGACCTGATCCGTGACGCCGTCGAGCTCGACCGGCTCGAACTCGAGCGCATCCAGGATTACCGCTACGATCCGATGAGCTACGTCGAACTGGTCGGCAACGGCCTCTACACGCCCTACGTGCTCGGCTACGCGCCCATCGAGCAGCGCTACCGCGACTTGATCGAGCGGTTGCAGCGCCTGCCCGAGCTGCTCGCGCAGGCCATGGCCAACCTGCGCGCTGCGCCGGAGCCCTGGAACCGCCTCGCGCGCGAGGGCAACGAGGGCAACATCGCGCTGGTGGACCACGCGCTGCGCGAGGCCGCGCCCGAGGGGATGCAGGCGGCCTATGCGGACGCCGCCGGCCCCGCGCTGCAGGCGCTGCACGACTTCAGCGACTTCCTCGCCACGACGCTCGCCGGCAAGACGCGCGACTGGCGGCTCGGCAAGGACAACTACGAGCGCAAGTGCGCGCTGCTGCTCGGCACCGGGCAGGACACCGCGCAGCTGCTGGCCGGCGCCGAGGCGGACCTGGCCGTCACGCGCGCCGAGCTCGCGCGCCTGGCCGCGCCGCGCAGCGTCGCCGACGTGCTCGCGGACTACGGCGCTCGCCACGGCTCGGCTTCGACCTACGTGGACGAGGTGCGCGGCGCGCTGGTGCAGGCGGCGAGCTTCGTGCGCGCGCACGACCTGATCGCGTCCGGCGATCTCGCCGACCTCGCCGTGGTCGAAACCCCGGCCTACATGCGTGCGAGCTTCCCGGTCGCGGGCTTCAACCCGGCGCCGCCGCTCGAACCGCAGCTAGGCGCCAACTTCTGGGTCACGCCGATTCCCGCCGACTGGCCGCCCGGGCGCATCGAGTCGAAGCTGCGCGAATACAACCGCTACGGGCTGCAGCAGCTCGCCATCCACGAGGCCATGCCCGGCCACTACCTGCAGTTCGAGCACGCCAACCGCATCGAGCCGTCCGCGCGCCGCGTGCTGCGCAGCGTGTGGGGCAACGGCGCCTACGTCGAGGGCTGGGCGCTGTACGCGCAGCAGCTCATGACGGATGCCGGGTACCTGGACCACGACCCGGGGCTGCGCATCGCGCTGCTGAAGTGGCGGTTGCGCGCGCAGGCGAATGCCATCATCGATATCCGGCTTCAGACGGGCGGCATGGGCGAGCAGGAAGCGCTCGACTTCATGGTCGACCAGGCGTACGAGGAGCGCGAGGAAGCGGCCGAGAAGCTGCAGCGCGCGCAGCTCTCCTCGTGCCAGTTGGCGACCTACTATGCGGGGCTGCGCGGCTGGGAGCTGGCGCGTGAGCGCTTTCGCGCGCGCCACGCGACGAATTTCTCGTTGCGTGCCTTCCACGAGCGCGCGCTCGCCGAGGGCGCGGTGCCGTTCGCGACGCTCGACCGCTTGCTGCGCTAGCCGCGCGCCGCGACTTCGACGCGCGCGTCGTTGTAGCACGCGCCTTCGGCGATGTCCGCCTTGTGCGTGGGTGCGAGCGCGGAGATCGTCTGGCCGTTGTTGCTGGTGCGCAGCCACGCGCCCTTCTCGCGGCACACCACGCCTGGCCGGACCGCGGTCGTCACGCGGGCGGGCACGAACACTTCGCCGAGCTCGTTCCACACCCGCACCGATGCGCCATCGGCGATCGCGCGCGCGGCGGCGTCGTCCGGGTGGATCTCGAGCACCGGCGTGGCGTCGTTGACGCTGAGCCCGCCGAAGGTCGATGAGATGCGCATGTCGGAGGCGGGCGAGATCAGCGCCAGCGGAAAGCGCGACTCGACCGGCCGGAAGGTCGGCAGCGGCGCCGCGTAGCGCTCGGCGAGCGCGGCCGACTGCAGCTCGATCTTGCCGCTCGGCGTCTTCGGCCACACGTTCTGGTACAGCACCGGCTCCGCGCCGTCGTATTCCATGGATAGCGCCTGCTCGAGCGGCACGGTGCTGCCCTTGAGCCCGCCCATGCGCGCATCGCCGTCGAGCATCGCCTCGTCCATGAGCTGCTCGTCGCTCGCCTTGAACTCAGGCTCGTCGAAGCCGAAGCGCGCCGCGAGGCGGCGGAAGATCTCGGTGTTCGGCAGGCTCTCGCCCACCGGCGCGATGACCGGCGCGCTGCGCTGCAGGTACTGCTGGCCGTAGGCGGCGTAGAGATCCGCGTACTCGAAGTGCGTGCTGGCCGGCAGGATCACGTCCGCGTACGCCAGGCTGTCGGTCATCGCGACGTCACACCCGACGATGAACAGGTCGGCGCGCGCCAGCGCCTGGCGCATGCGGTTCTGGTCCGGATGCACGATCAGCGGATTGTGGTTGTAGATGAAGATCGCCTCGAGCGGCGGCGCGAGCGCGGGATCGAGGAGCTTCGCCGGCACGTCGAGGATGTTGAAGGTGCGCGTGCCCGGCGGCACGAAGTCGGGCCGCGTCAGGCGATCGGAGTCGGTCGGGTAGGCGTGCCCCGCGCCTGCGACCAGGCCGCCGCCCGGCACGCCGAATTTCCCGGCCAGCGCCGGCAGCGCGGCGATCGCGCGCACGCCCGAGCCGCCGTTCTGGTTGCGCTCGAGCCCGTTGCCCCACGCGATCGTGGCCGGCTGCGCCTCGTGGTACCAGCGCGCGAAGCGGCGGATGTCTTCCACGTCGAGGCCGCAGGCCTGCGCCGCGCGCTCGGGCGGCCACTCGCGCGCGCGCGCCATGAATTCCTCGCTCCCGAGCACGTGCTGCGCGATGAAGGTGCGGTCGAAGGCGCCGATGCGCTCGAGTTCCACGGCGATGGCCCAGGCGAGCAGCACGTCGGTGCCGGGACGCAGCGCCAGGTGCAGGTGCGCCTGCTCGGCCACCTTGATGCGCCGCGGATCCACCACCACCAGCTTCGCGCCGTGCCGCTTGGCGGCATTGACCTGGCGCACGAGGTGCAGGTTGCAGGCGCTCGCGTTGTTGCCCCAGACCACGATCAGGTTCGCCAGGCTCACCTGCTGCAGCGGCGTGCCCGGGGTATCGCCGAAGGTGGCCGCGTAGGCCTCGCTGCGGATGCCGCCGCACAGCGCGCTGCGATACAGCTGCGTGGCGCCGAGCTTGTGGAAGAAGCGCAGCGACATCGAATCGGAGGCCAGGATGCCCTGCGGCCCGGCGTAGTTGAACGGCATGATCGCCTGCGGCCCGTGTCGCGCGATGATCGTGGCGAAGCGCGCATGGATCGCATCGAGCGCCTGCGCCCAGGAGACGCGCCGGAACTTGCCGCTGCCCTTGTCGCCGTCGCGCAGCAGTGGATGGCGCAGCCGGTTCGGGCCGTGCACGAATTCCGGATAGTGCTTGGCGACCTTGGCGCAGATCGCGCCGTGCGTGATCGGATTGGCCCTCGAGCCCTTGACCGACAGCACCTCGCCGCCGGCCACGGTGACCGTCAGGCTGCAGGTGTCTGGGCAGTCGAGCGGGCAGACACTGGGTTTTTCGATGACCGCAGCGCTCATGGCGCCGATGTTAGCACGCGCCGCCGGCCCAGCCGGTAGAGCACCAGTCCGACGGCGAACACCAGCGCGCAGCCGCCGATGCCCTTGGCCAGGAACAGCGCCGGATGCGCGCTGCCCTCGGGCGGGATCATCGACACCACGGTGGCGAAGGCCGCGGCGATCGCTCCCAGCCCGGGCACGAGGTAGCTCGCGAGCGTGCCGCCCGGCATCAGCGCGATGCCTGCGTCGGCGCCGGCGGCGCGCCGCCGCAGCACCGGCAGCGCCGCGAAGATGTAGATCCACACCGCGCAGTTCAGCGCCACGGTCATGTCGATCAGCAGGATGTAGGCCTCGTGGATCGTCGAGCCCGAGATTGCGGCCAGCAGCACCAGCGAGATCGCCACCGCCTGCCACAGCAGCGCGACGTGCGGTGAGCCGTAGCGCGGATGCACCGCGCCGAGCCGTGGCGGCAGGTAGCGGCCGAGCCCGAGCACGAAGGGCAGCCGGCCGGTGCCGGTCACCCAGGCGCCGAGCCCGCCGATGCTGGTGATGACGATCAGCGTCGCCGCGATCGTGCCGAACTGCGGGATGCCGCTGCGCTGTCCGATCGCCTGCATCGCTTCCGGTACGCCGCTGATCGCGCCGATCTGCGCCGAGGGCAGGGCCACCAGCAGCGCAATGGTGCCGGCGACATAGGTCAGCGCGATGATGAGGCTGGAAAGATAGATCGCGCGCCGGATCGAGCGCGCCGAATTGCGGATCTCGTCGCCGAGCAGCGGGCCGAGCTCGAAGCCGACGAAGGCCAGGATCACGATCGCGAAGGTGCTCATCGTGGCGGGCGCGGACCAGTCCGGCACCAGGGTGGCCGCGCTGATCGGCGTCGCCGACCCGAACTGCCACCAGGCGAGTGCGCCGCCCAGCAGCACCTGCACCGTGACCACGAGGGTGCCGAGTCCGCCGATGTTCTGCACCCACTTTGCGTTCTTCAACCCGAACACGTTCACGAGCGTGACCGCCCACAGCAGCGCCAGGCACACCACTCCGTTGTAGAGCGGGCTTTCCGCGAGCCCCAGCCACGAGCGCGGGCCGAGATGCAGCGCGACGCCGGACGCGAACAGCAGCAGCGAGGGGAAGAACACCAGGTTCGAGAGCCAGTAGGCCCAGCCGGCCAGGAAGCCGTGCACTTCGCCGAAGGCCGCGCGGGTCCACAGGTGCAGCCCGCCCTCGTGCGGGATGCGCGAGCTCAGTTCCTGTACGGTCAGGGCCGAGGGCACGAAGAACACCAGCAGCGCGATGATCCAGAGCGTGACGCTTGCCGGCCCGTACTGGGCCGCGGTCGAGAGCCAGCGCGGGCCGATGATCGCGGCCACGTACAGCAGCACGAGGTCGAAGGTCCCCAGCGCGCGCTGGAGCCCCGCGGCATGGCCCGTCTGCTGGTCGCCCCCCATCGTGGCCGCCAGCATGGCACAGCCGCCCGCGCGCCGCTAAACTCCACCGCATGCACTTCGATCCCGAGGCCGCCACCGCGGCGTACATGGCCACCATCCCGGCGCACGCGCTGGCCCGTTCCGATGCCTACTTCGAGGGCGGCTACTGGCTGCAGGTCTGGGACCTGCTGGTCGGCCTCGGCGTCGCCTGGCTGCTGCTGGGCAGCGGCTGGTCGCGGCGCCTGCGTGACTACACCGAGCGCGTCACGCGCTTCAAGTGGCTGCAGGTCGCGCTCTACGGCGCGCTGTACTTCGTGCTGGTCGCGCTGCTCACGTTGCCCTGGTCGGCCTACGAAGGCTACTTCCGCGAGCACCAGTACGGCATGTCCAACCAGGACCTGGGTGGCTGGCTGGATGATTTCTTCAAGGGGCTGGCGATCACCGTGATCTTCGGGTCCCTGGCCGTGACCGTCATCTACGCCGTCATGCGCAAGCTGGCGAAGACCTGGTGGCTGTGGGGCAGCGTGTTCGTCGTCGTCCTGTTCATGTTCGTGACGCTGATCAGCCCGAGCGTGCTCGAACCCGTGTTCAACAAGTTCTATCCGCTCGCCGACGGGCCGCTCAAGCAGCAGATCCTGTCGCTGGCCCGCGCCAATGGCATCCCGGCGAAGCAGGTCTACGAGTTCGACGCCTCGAAGCAGACCACCAAGGTCAGCGCGCACGTCAGCGGCCTGATGGGCACCGCGCAGGTCAGCCTGAACGACAACCTCGTCAACCGCACCTCGCCCGAGGCCATTCGCGCCGTGCTCGGCCACGAGATGGGCCACTACGTGCTCAACCACGGCTACAAGTCGCTGTTGCCGATCGGCCTGATCGTGCTGCTGGGCTTCGTGTTCGTGGCGCGCGCCTTCGCCCGCCTCGCGGGCGGCCGCGCCGCACAGTGGGGCATCCGCGACGTCGCGGATCCGGCCGGCTTGCCGCTGCTCTTCGCGCTGTTCTCGGTCTACCTGTTCGTCCTGACTCCGGTGCTGAACACGATCTCGCGCACCATGGAAGAGGAAGCCGACTACTACGGGCTCAACGCCTCGCGCGCACCCGACGGCTTCGCGCAGGCCTCCGTCGCGGTGGCCGAGTACCGCAAGATGAAGCCGGGCCCGGTCGAAGAAGCGCTGCTCTACGACCACCCGAGCGGCTGGAACCGCATCCACCGCGCCATGGTGTGGAAGGGCGAGAACATCGACGCGGCCGACATCGCCGCCTACGACGCGAGCCACCATCCGCCCGGCACCGCGCCGTAGCGTCCGCAGGTGACGACCCGCCGCGAAGTCGCCCAGTGGCTCACGGCTTCGCTCGCCGCCGCCGGCGTTGCCAGGGCGCGCGCGCGCGATGACGCCAAGGAGGATGCCAAGGCGGACGTCGTCGTCGTGGGTGCGGGCGCCTTCGGCGCCTGGACGGCGAAGGCCTTGCTGGATCGCGGCCGGCGCGTCGTGCTGATCGACGCCTACGGCCCGGGCAACAGTCTCTCGAGCAGCGGCGACCAGTCGCGCATCTCGCGCTCCAATTACGGCGCCAACGCGCTGTACGCCGAATGGGCCGCGAAGTCGCGGGAGGCGTGGCTGGCGCTGGAGCGGCGCGCACGCACGCCGGTGTTCGTGCCGAGCGGCGTCGCCGCCTTCGACAAGGCCGCTTCGCGCGAGGTGGCGGCGGCGCTCGAGGTGTTGCGCCAGTTGCGCATCCCGATCGAGCAGTTATCGCCCGGGCGCGCGATGCAGCGCTTCCCGCAGTTCCATGTCGAGGCGGATGAAACCGTGCTGTACGAACCGCACGGCGGCACGCTCTACGCGCGCGCCGCGCTGCAGGCGCTGGTGGCCGACATGCGCGGGCCGCGCTTCAAATACCGGCTCGATGCGGTCCGGCCGCCCGAAGTGACGCAGGACCTCGAGTCCATCGAGACCGCCTCGGGTGCACGCATCGCGGCGAGCGAGTTCGTGTTCGCGTGCGGGCCGTGGCTGCCGAAGCTGTTCCCGCAGCTGCTCGGCCGCCGCATCCGCAGCATCCGCGCCGAAGCCTATTTCCTGCGCATTCCGCCCGGCAGCCGCCTGTACGAGGCGAGCGCGATGCCGACCTGGATGGACAACTGCGTGCCCGACGCCTTCGGCATGCCCGATCTCGAGGCGCGCGGCTGCAAGGTGGCCGTCGACGTGGCCGAGCCGCCGATGGATCCCGACAGCGGTGATCGCCGTCCCACCGCCGAGTTCGGTGATGCCGTGCGCGCCTACGTGCG
>Ga0075355_1000020_pt1 | contig 18257 bp, 11 predicted proteins | sample WestPond_Cattail_6_FD_120069 | JGI IMG/M metagenome (GOLD analysis project Ga0075355, IMG submission 120069) | Natural and restored wetland microbial communities from the San Francisco Bay, California, USA, that impact long-term carbon... | ecosystem: Environmental > Terrestrial > Soil >...
AGCGCCAGTTGTTCGGATCCGAGCTGATGCCGTAGCCGGCACGAATGACCGTCTTGTTGGTCAAACGATACGCGGCGCCGAGACGCGGCAACCACATAATGCCGCCCGCATCCATGTTCGAATTTTCAGGAACGCTTCCGTATCCACCAACATACACGTTGCCGTCGGTGGGATTAAACAGCGACAGTCCGTGGCCGTGGTCGGAGTAGCCGAACGGATAGTATTCCATGCGCAGGCCCAAGGTCAGGGTCAGCTTGGGAAGTACTTGCCACTGGTCACGTGCATACCATGCCCACTGGGTCCAGCGCATCGCGTTCGGGTTGTTGCTATAAATGGCTTTGCCCTCGCGATTCGGAAGTCCCAACAGGAACTGTGCGATCGAGTTGTACGGGTTCTGAGCGCCACTGCCGCTCAGGGTCGTTAAATTTCCATTGAAGTTGAACGAACCGCGCGCGGTCGTGAAGTTTCCATCCGAACCCTGCGGCTGGAAGTGGTTCAACTGCGTGTGGTTGTACTCCATGCCAAACCGGAAGTTGTGCTTCCCGCGGTTGTAGCTGAGGTTAACGCCCGTAACGTACTGGTTGTCTTTGAACGAGAACGGGTTGCCCGTATTCACGTTGCCCATGTTCGACATGTTGGTTACCTGGAAGGCCGGATATCCGTTATAGAGCGACGGATCGCCGGTCGTTCCCGCGCCATTCGTACCCGGAATGTGCAGCACGTCCAAGCCATAGGCCTTGTCGATATCGATGTTGGCAGCGCCCAGATTCTGACGCGTAAAACCAAAGTTCCAGTCTGCCACCATGCTGTTCGAAATGGTGTACGTACCACCCAGACCTACGCTCTGGATAGTCCCTTTCGACTCACCCAACTGTCCGCCAGCGGTCGCATCACCACCCTCGATGCCCAAGGACGGGGGATCGAAGATGTTGCTGGTAGAGCGGCTGTAGCGACCGAAGATGGTCGACTTCTGCGACATGTTGTAGTTGATCTTCACGTCGAAGTTGTTACGGGTGAATGCGCCGGTCCCTTTCGGAACATAGTTGTTAGTCGTCGCATTCGGATTGGTCAACGCCGGCAAACCCGCGAACATAGAGGCAGCGGCTGGGTCAATACGGTTCGTCGGAATAATGTTGCCCGCAAACGGCTGCCGGACTCCGCCGACCACATTGTTCGGATCGTAAATAACGATGGGAGTCGCGAGCGCAAGCAGCGATGAGAAGTCGCCCTTCTGGAAGGCGGCCGTCGGCAGTGTCGTCGTACTCGTCGCTAACTGACGCTGAGTGTTGCGGTCGAAATCCGTGAAGAAGAACAACTTGTTCTTGATGATCGGACCGCCAATTGTGAAGCCGTACTCGTTCTTGATGTTTCTCGGCGTCTTCGGGAAACGAGTGAGATCGGTCTGGAAATAGTTCCGGGTGCGTAGTACGTTGGAGTTATAGAACTCGAATGCGGAGCCGTGGAACTGGTTCGTACCCGACTTTACCTGAACGTTGACCGCCGCCGCGCCCGCCATACCCTGTTCGGCGTCGAACGAGTTCGTCACGACGTTCACCGTTTCAATCGCGTCCGCCGGAGGAACATAAGCAACGTTCTGCGGCAGCCATGGATACGCATCCTGCGCGCCGTCAATACGGGTGTTCGTCGTATTGATCGATTGCCCATTGACGTTGGTGCTCATCGCGCGTTGCGGGTTGCCGCCCGCCGAGTTCGCCTCGACGATATTGCCAAAACCCGGCACGATCTTGAGCAGGCCCTGGAAGTTACGTCCCGCTACGGAAGACATGACCGGCAGGTCCGTGATCTGCGTCGAATTCAGGTCGGTGTGAACATCGGCCTTATCCGTCTGCAGAATCGGGGCTTCCGCCGTGACCGTCACGTCCTGCGCTGTCGCCGCAACCTTCAACGCTGCATCCTGGCGGACGACGGTGTTCACGCCGACCGGGACGTTCTCGTTGACGAACGTGGCGAACTTGGCAGCCGTAATGGTCAATTTGTACGTGCCTGCCTGCAAGGCTGGGAGCGTATATACGCCCGAGCTATTCGTTTCGGTTGTGCGGCTGACGCCTGTCGCCGCGTGTACGGCCTCTACCTTCGCGCCGACCACGGCCGCACCGGATGCGTCCGTGACGTTTCCGGTCAGCGAGCCATAGAGCACCTGTGCCTGTGCGGGAATTACCGACAGACAGACCAGAATCAAGAATAAACAACTGGAAATGATGAGTTGCGTAGGCCCCCCTCGGAGGCCGACGAACCCGCTAACCGGAGTCTGCTTACACATAGAATCTTCTCCTCTCACAGCGATATCGCCATTACTTCGCCCTAAAGAAACCAGTCGATCTACTTCGCCCTAAAAGTGAATCTGTACTACTTTTGTTTTCTTTGTTCGTTATTCGAACTAATTATTGCTGTCAAAACGGTACTGCTCTCGAGCCGAACTTAGGCGCTTGCGCGTGCTTTCGCTCGCACTCGAGATCGGTTTATTTCCTCTTCAAAATCAGCCGGAGAAAACGCCCCGAAGTGTTTCTGAAGCGCCAGCGCTACCGTTCCGCGCAGACGCGCCATCCGTGGATCGGCGGCTGGCCGCACGCGCGGGGGTTTTCCCACCAGCACCGCTGCGGCTACTTCCGCCTCAATCACCGGCCCTAACCGTGGCCACAGGCGAGTGAACTCACCTACCACCACGATCTCCTCCGGTGCCAATCCTGCTACCACCATTCGCATGCCACGCCCGATCGCGTGCGCCATCTTGTCGAGCGCCTTCAACGCCATCGGGTCGCCGGCTTCCGCCAGCATCATCAAATCCTGGAAATCGAGTTCGTCGGTTTCTGTATTCGACTCCAGGTAATAACGCACCCCGGCGCGATTCGAACCAAAGACTTCCCAGCATCCGCGGCTTCCACAAGCGCATTGCGGGCCATTGGGGTCAAGTGGTACGTGTCCGAACTCGCCCGCCAGGCCGTTCAGTCCCTTCGCCAGGTGATGATTCACAAAAATCCCGGTGCCGATTCCTTCCGCGACCGTCACCACCACCATGTCGCGAACGTGGTCCGTATGCCCGAACCACACCTCCGCCAGCACGCACGCATTCGCCGCGTTATCGATTTCTACCGGCATGCCCGTTTCTTGCTCGATCGCCGTTTTCAGATCGAACTCCGGCCACTTGAGGTTGGGAGCGAACACAATCCGGCTCGTCTCCTCGTCGGCCCGGCCCGGAAACGTAATGCCTACACCTTCAAACACCAGTTCGGGATGGGACTCCATCTGGTGCTTGATCGAGGCCGAAAGCTTCGCGGTTGTTTTCGCCGGATGATTCGATGTGGGCACCACTTCCTGCGACAGGAACCGGCCGTTCACATCGGCGACAGCTACGGTCGTCTGATTCGGACGGATGTCGGAAACCACCACCGCACGCCGGTCATTCAAGCGCAAAAATGTGGGACGCCGTCCACGGGGCAGCCGCCCAAGCGGGCCGTTCACCACCCATTTTTCGCGGATTAACTGTTCGGTGATAAGGGAAACCGTGCTTCTCTGCAGACCAGAAATACGCGCCAGGTCTGCGCGCGATATCGGTTGCCGCCGCCGGATTAGATTCAACACAACGCCGCGGTTAATATCTCTAGCCGTTTCGCTAGACGCAACCTGCGTGTTGGTGAAATTGATTCTCCGCATTCGATCGTAGCCTCGGTACAGTCTTTTACGACGAGGCAATCCTAATGCATCATCCAGCTATGCACCGTAAATTGCGCGCTGGTAGGCAGATTAATTCGCGTGCCGAACTATATACCTTCCAATTCTGGTGTCAAGTGCCAAAATCACTGCGCATCTTCTAGAAAGCTGGTTAGTGCAAAACTTTCGCTAATATCGGTATAGCCGGACCCGGTAAACCGCCGTTTTCGGCCCCTCGTCGGCATTCAGTTTCAATACCTGCCCCTGCCCGTTTTCGTCGCCATTCAGCCGCCTTTGGACAATCCACCTCCCGTCCACCAGCACCTCTTCATCAATACTCGCGATGCCGGCCGACGGCGGTCCGTCCGAAGCGGGACTGAACGTGACAACCGAGCCACCTGCGCCCGCGATCAGGAACTCATCCGGCCCGGTCTGGATCAACAGCACGCCGACTCGCTCATCACCGCCACCGTTCGGCCCCACCGGACGCGAACGATTCACGTTGACCATATATCCGCCAAACGGCAATTTCGCATTCCGCTGCGCCTCGCCTTCCATCAGGATCGCGGCCAACTGTTCTGTCCCCTGCTTCTCCAGGATTAGCGGCGTCAGATGCGCCAGGATGGCGTACGCCGACTTGATCGGCGCTTGAATATTGCCGAGCTTTTCGACTCCTCCCAAGGTATAGGTTCCGTCGATAAATCCCGTCACCGACATCGTCCCTTCGATCCCAAACGGCGAAAATCCCATGCCGTCGAGTTCTCCGAATGTGTAAAAACAGTTCGCCGCGCCACCCACGCCGCCCTTCGCTTCGGGCACAAATAGAGGGTTGCCATTCCGCGTATACTCACCGGCCCAGAACGCGTACGTGTCGAAATAGATGTCCGGCGAGAAGAAGTCTAGGTGCGTGCCTGCCGCGCGATAGATATCCACGTTATGCGGCACCGGACCACCGCTGTTGTATTGCCCCGGTTGATAGTTCGGTCTGATCAATGCCGCATTCGCGTACATCGGCAGCGCATACTCCTCTTTTCCCGCGGCGGTAACGGCATCGATATACGCCCCGTAATACCAGGCCATAAAAAAGTCGTCGGTTATCGGCTGATTCCCGAAAACCTCCGCCCAAGTGCCCTTCGTTTTCTTCCCCGCCGCCACCCATGCTTCGCGCAAATCCGGATGCAACTTGTCGGAATGCTTCTGCAGATAATCCATTAATGGTGCCGGCACCTGCCCACCGAACGCCGCATTCGCCGCCGGCGAAAAATCTCGCGATTCCGGTATCACGCCGACTTCGTTTTCCACCTGGATCATCAGCACCGTATGCGCCGTATCCACCTCGCGGATATGCTTCATCAGTGCCGCAAACACCATCGCATCCGCCTTGCGGTTGTTCTCAGTCAACGGAGTCAGCCGCTCAGTCGGACGCCCATCTCTCATCATGACGCGCGGAAACCGCTTCGTATCGCGCTTCACCCACACCGGCACATAACTGGAGTACGTGTTCTTCCAACTTCCAAACCACAGGAGCACCAGCTTCAAATCGTGCTTCTGTGCACCCGCAATCAGCCCGTCCACCAGCGCGAAGTCGAACTTTCCCTCCTGCGGCTCAATCGACTCCCATGCCACCGGCGTCACCACCGTGTTCACGCCTAACGCTTGCAGCCGTGGCCAGATCGGCTCCATATACGACAAGCTCGACGAGCTCGAGTTGTACAGCTCCCCGCCGAGCATCAGGAACGGCTTGCCGTCCACCACCAGTTGTGTGACTTTGCCGCGCTTCTCCAAGTGAGGGATGTTCGCTTGCGCAAACGTCATCGCCGCCAGCGCACACACGACGGCCACCGCCTGCCCGCACTTTCTCAAGTTCTTCATGATTGCTATCTGCCTTCCATCGAAAGCACTTCGATGTAATCCAGCGGCGCGCGCTCGTATCCATCGGGCACGCCCTCAACGCGAATCACATCTCCCGGACGCAACGCCACGCCCTTCACCCGATGTCGCACTGACCCATCGGCACTTAGTTTCTTTTCGTTCTCCACCCGGCCCGGAAGCACCATGTCAGCCTTCCACTCATCGATCAACTGCGACCCCACGTACAGCCGGAATGTCGACGCGACCTTGCCCAGATCGAAGTACTGTACATCCACTTCATACCATCCTGCTGCGCCGTTAAACTTCGTCTGCGCCGAACATGACTGAGCGCCTTCCGCGCATTCAACCGCCTTCCCACCAGACGCCCCTTCCCACGACTGCAACTCCACCGGCGCGTACCCGTTTAACTCCATCGCTTCGGCTTCCACGCGCCCCGGCGTGTGACCCACTCTTCCCTTCCCATCCGATATTCCCGACAGCTTCTCGAACCACTGATCGATCGCATCCCGCCACACAATCGCGTGTCCCGATTGGTATTTCAACTGTGCCAGCACGTCGTAATAGCGCTCGTCGTCGACCTTCCCCTTCAGCGACTTCCACGAGGTCACAAAATCCTTCGTCTTCGCCGCGCCGTCGTAGTGTGAGTCATAGATGAACTGAATCACCGTCTTCCCCGAGTGCAGTTTGTACGTATAAGGCACGTGATGGAAGAACAGCACCAGTTCGTCCGGCGTGTTCGCCAGTGGCTCGTAGATCTTCTGCACGTCCTTCGAGTACTGACCGACATACCCCGTCCCCGTCGCGACGGTGCGATCCATCCCCACGCCGTCTTTCTCTGCGCGGATCCACTGCCCCCAGCCGTTGCGCTCCTGCGATTCCGGCGCCGGACCATAGTGCGGTCCCGTGATGTTCGTCAGCGTCTGCAATCCCAGTACACCGGTATAGTTCTCATACGTCGGCCATGAAGCGAGGAGAATGTCATCCGTCTTCTGCACCACCACCGGATCATTCCCAAACGTCAGCCGCGTCCACTCTTCCGCAATCGCCTGCGACGTCACATCCGGATTCCATGCCAGTCTTCCAAACCCATACAGGTTTGCCAACGCCAGGTGGTTGTATAGCCAGTTCGTATCCAGCCCCACGTTCACCACGCCAACATAACCACCAGTCGGCCGATGAAAACTCTTGCCTTCGACAATCTCCTTCACCGGCGTGTGCTGCCCGTTCACGCGCAGATCGAAGTCGAGCGCTTCCTTCCACATCGGCACGATGAACACCGTATGCCGCTGCTGCCCGAGATACTCCTGCGTGATCTGCAACTCAATCGCCTGGCTCGTCTTCTCCAGTCCACCGAATAGCGGCGACACCGGTTCACGCACCTGGAAATCAATCGGCCCGTGCTTCGTCTGGATGATGACGTTGTCGTCGAACTTCCCATCCAGCGGATGGAAGATGTCATACGCGGCTCGCGCGCGGTCCGCCTTAAGGTTGTTCCAATCGAGATGATGGTCGTAGACGAACGCGCGGTAGAACACGATTCCGCCATGCGGCTTCAGCGCCTGCGCTATCACATTCGCCGCTTCCGCCGGATTGCGTCCGTACACCGACGGCCCCAGTTGTCCTTCCGAATCGGCCTTCACCACGAACCCGCCGAAATCCGGAATCGCCTTATAAACTTCGTCGACCTTGTTCTTCCACCAGTCCGCAACCTTCGCATCCAGCGGATCGAACGTATCCAGCCCGCCAACTTCCTTCGGCATGGCCACGTTCACGGCCACGCCAAGCTGCACGCCATACGAACGGAACACATCGGCAATCCGCGCCAACTGCGGAATGAAATCCGTGTCCACGATGTGCATGTCGGCATTCACGTTACTGACAACGCACCCGTTAATCCCCACCGACGCCAGCAACCGCGCATATTCCGACGCGCGCGTCAGGTCCGCCCGAACTTGGCGGTTCTCAAAGAAGATGGAATTGCCGGCATACCCGCGCTCGATCGAGCCATCCAGGTTGTCCCACTGATTGACCCACCGGATCGGTGCCGAGGGATTCTGCGTTTCGTTTAGCACTGCAACGCTCTGCCCCTGCGCTATCTTCCGCAACAGCGCAAACGTGCCATACAAAACGCCTTTATCGCTACCGCCTGCAACCACCAGCGCCTTCTGCCCGCGGAACGTGCCAGACATCAGCGCATAACCTTCCGCCTGCAACGCTCCTGCTTTGAAACTCGCATCCGTCGCGCGCAACTGCTCCACCGTCCCGAGAACAATCACACTCTCGGTCGGAGCACCGCTAACTTCGCGCAGCGTCCGCCCCAGCATCCCATGAATGCCCGCCACCAGCTCTTTTTGTGCGGATTTCAAGACAACGGAATCGCCAAGAACTACCATCGTCGCTGGAAGAGTTTGATACGCCTGCGCCGTCGCCGGCTCCAGCCGCGCATAGCGCAGCCACGCCTCTTCACCCGTTTCCGCCAGCACCAAACCACAACCGAGGAGTACGAAAACGAATAGCTTAGTGAGCCGCATCGCTTTTGCCCGGTCGGAAATGAATGCTGTAAAACGCTCCCAGCACAAACAGGATCGCGCCCCACCAGATCGGTGCGTGCAACTCATAGAGCTCTACCCTATGCAACGGCGGCGACACCAACTCGAAGATCCCGGTCCCAAAAATAAGAGCACCGGTCACCACCAGGCATATGCCAATGAAAAACCAGATTGAAATTCCGCCTTCGTGCATTGCCGCCCTCTACCAGAACAGAAGATTAAGAATCACGAACACTACCGTTACCACGCCGGCCCAGAAAATCGGCCGCTGATACAGTGGCATATCCGCTTCGTGCGGAATTGCCGTCGCGCCATACACCAACCCTGTCAGTTCTGATTCTGTCTTGGGTCGCGTCGCGTAACTCACCACCACCGTCACGATCACGCAGATGATCCACGACCACAATGCGCGGAACATGTTTTCCGCCATCGGCTTCGCCGCGCTGGAAAGCGCGATGTACCTTAGCGCACTCGGATCGCTTACCACCCATATCCACATACCGATCGACGATAGCGTTCCCGCCAGCAATCCCAGGAAGCCACCGGCATTCGTGGCGCGTTTCCACAACATGCCCAGGATCACCGTGCCGAACAGCGGCGCAATAAAGAAGCTGAACAGCGCCTGCACATAATCCATGATGCTGGCCGAACGCATCACCAGGTATGCCGTCCCGATGCTGACGATTACCCCCAGCACCGTGCTCCACCGCCCCATGTTCAAATAGTGATGGTCGCTGTCGTCCTTGTTGATCAAAGCGCGATAGATATCGTAAGTCCATACCGTCGAGAACGCCGTCACGTTACCCGCCATCCCCGACATAAAGCCGGCAATCAACGCTGTGATCCCCAGGCCCAGCAGTCCGGGACCGCAATAGCGCGCCAGCATCAGCGGCAGCACATCGTTGTAGCTATGCAAGCCTTGCGCGACTCCCGTTGCGGACGTCGCCACATCTTCCGGAACCAGTTTGATCAGCGCCCCCGTGTTCGGATCCTTCAGGACCGCGAGCGCCGCCAGGCCGGGCAGAATCACGATGAACGGCACCATCATCTTGAAGGCCGCGCCAATGATCGGAGCCATTTTCGCCGCCCGCAGGTCCTTCGCGGCAAGAACGCGCTGCACCACCAGGAAGTCCGTCGTCCAGTACCCCATGGAGATCACGCAGCACAGGCCAAACACAATGCCCACCCAGTTGATCCCCATGGGGTTGTTGTTGAACGACCCGAGCGTTGACCACAGATGTGTATATTCCGCCGATGCGTTGTGCGCGATCTGCGCCTGTAAATTCGACCAGCCGCCCGCTTCCACCAAACCGAGAATCGGAATCAGCAGCGCCCCGGCCCAGATCAGGATGAACTGCAATACTTCGTTGAAAATCGCCGAGCGCAGGCCGCCAAGGCCCACATAAATGGCGACCGTGATCGAGGCCACCCAGATGCTGAAATGGATGTTCCATCCCAGCACAATTTGCAACACTTTGGCCATGGCGTACATGTTGACGCCGCTCATCAACACCGTCATGAAAGCGAACGAAATGGCTGACACCGCGCGCGCTGGTTCGCCGAACCGCAACTTCAAGTATCCCGGCACCGAGTGCGTCTTCGAGATGTAGTAGAACGGCATCATCACTAGCGCCAGGAACAGCATCGCCGGAATCGCGCCGATCCAGTACCAGTGCGTTGCCAGGATGCCGTACTGATACGCGGCTCCTGCCCATCCCATCAGTTCCAGCGCTCCAAGATTCGCCGAGAGAAACGCCAACCCGGCGATCCACGCCGTCATCTCTCTCCCGGCCATGAAAAAGTCTTCACCCGTGTTGGCCCGCCGCTTCAGGTAAAAACCAATCGCCAACACCAGGGCAAAATAGAACGTGATAATGACGATGTCGACAGGGGCTAGGTAAACAAGACGACTAGGCGCAACTTGCGCGAGGGCGATCATTCGGCTTTAATCCTCCCTGGTGGGGCGGAACGCATTACAACCTTACCGGAATGAACTGCGAACCGGCTCGATCAATCCAAAACACACGATCGGCGACGATTTCGTTCGCGGCTCAAACTAAATACCGCGAAAGGTTATTCACCCGCAACAGGAATGTCAACCGGAAATGAAAAACGGCACCCGTTTTCGGATGCCGCCTCTCTTGTTAATCCGCTACTTACCGGTTCCCCAGCAGGATATCGATGGTAATTTGGTCCAGCCGCTCGTACGGCAGCCGCTTCTTCATCATCTCGTCCTTGTCAAACGCGTAGTTCAATAACGCCGCCGAACCCTTCTTCGAATACTTCCCTACCCCCGGCGAACCCACCGACGCCTTCTCGATCTCCGTCAGGATGCCCTGCACTTCCTTATCGGCATTCCATTGCGCGGCCTTGTCCTTCAGCATCAGGTACGTCCGCATGCATCCGCGCGCGAAGTCCCGCACACCGTCGTAGTTCTCCGTGCGATACGCATGCGCATCGAAGTGCCGCGGCCCCTTGTACCCGACGTCTTCCAGGAATTTCACCAGCCAGAAGTTCGCCTTGATGTTCGCCGACCCAAACCGCAAATCCTGGTCATAGCGTCCCGGCGCCTGATCGTTCAGGTCGATATGGAACAGCTTCCCTGCCTCCCACGCCTGCGCCACGCCGTGCATGAAGTTCAGCCCGGCCATCGTTTCGTGCGCGACTTCAGGATTCACACCCACCATCTCCGGATGCGCCACCGTCGGAATCAATCCGAGATAATGTCCCGTCGTCGACATGTAGATATCGCCGCGCGGCTCGTTCGGCTTCGCTTCCAGCGCAAACTTGTATCCATACTTCTGCTCGATGTTGTATTCGCAAAGATAATCAATCGCCTCGCGCAACCGCTTCACTGCCACATCCGCGCGACGGCATCCGTCCGTCTCCGTTCCCTCGCGGCCGCCCCATAGCACAAAGATCTTCGCGCCGAGTTCCGCGCCCAGGTCCATCGCCTTCATCGTCTTCGCCACGGCATAGGCACGCACGCTCGGATCGTTCGCCGTAAACGCGCCATCGCGGAACACCGGGTGGTAGAACAGCGACACCGTCGCCATCGGCACCACGATCCCGTTTTCCTTGCACGCCTTCTTGAACTCCTTCACGATGGCGTCGCGCTCCGCCGGGGTCGCATCGATCGGCACCAAATCGTTATCGTGAAGGTTCACGCCCCACGCGCCAACTTCTGCCAGCAGCTTCACAATGTCCACCGGTTTAATGGTGTCGCGGACGGCGTCTCCGAACGGATCACGCCCGCGATTTCCGATCGTCCACAATCCAAAAGAGAACTTATGTTCCGGCTTCGGCTGGAACGCATCATTATTTTTTGCCATAGGAAAAATCCTTTCTGTCGCTGCAAAAGGCCGGTCGAAGAAGTAGGCGTTCGACGCCCCTGGTCCCAAACATGCGGCTCTCACTTTACAGTGATTTTTACGATGATGACGATTTTGTTTGACAGCCAAACTAATGCGCGACAAATTGTACTATGACAAATCGGGATTAATACGCGGATTTTTCTAATTGCCTTCTATCCCACCCGCCGCATTAGAATCATTTGCCTTATTGAAACGGTTTAGCTCGGCATTCTTGGAGCTCCCTTGAACTTCATACACGAAAATTTCCTGCTCCATTCTCCGGTCGCTGAACGTCTTTATCACCAGTACGCCGCGTCCCATCCGATTCTCGATTACCACTCCCATCTCCCCGCGGCCGACGTCGCCTCCAATCGCCGCTTCAACAATCTCTTCGAGATTTGGCTCGAAGGCGACCACTACAAGTGGCGTGCTATGCGCGCCAACGGCGTCGATGAACGCTGTGTCACCGGCGGTGCCACCCCCTACGAAAAGTTCCTCGCCTGGGCTGACACTGTTCCCAACACGCTCCGTAATCCTCTTTATCACTGGACTCACCTCGAACTGAAGCGTTACTTCGGTATCGACGATCTGCTCAGTCCGAAGACAGCCGACTCCGTCTGGAATCGCGCCAACGCCGCTCTCGCCACCGACGAACTCAGCGCTCAGGGTATCCTCCGCAAGTTCAACGTCGCGATGGTGGGCACCAGCGACGACCCCACCGACTCTCTCGCGCACCACGACTCCATCAATTCACGCGAGCTCGGTTTCCGACTGTACCCCTCCTTCCGTCCCGATCGGGCCCTCCTCGTCGACCAGCCTGAGCTTTTTAACAACTGGATCGCCACGCTCGAAACCGTCGGCAACATCAACATCGCAACTCTTGCCGACCTCTTGCACGCTCTCGAAAACCGCCACCGTGCTTTCCATGATGCCGGTTGCCGTCTTTCCGACCACGGTCTCATTCATTGCTACGACAAACCCTGCACCGAGAAGGAAGCCGCCGACATCTTCATCCGGGCGCGAACCGGAAAAGCCGCTACCGCCGATGAGCACGAACGTTACGCCACCTTCATGATGGTCTACTTCGGCCACCTCGACGCCCAGCGCGGCTGGACCAAGCAACTTCACCTCGGCGCCCTTCGCAGCACCAACACGCGCAAGCTGCGCGAAATCGGCCCCGACACCGGCTTCGACTCCATCGGCGACTGGCCCCAAGCCGAGGCCCTCTGCGGCTATCTCAACCTTCTTGACAACGAAAAGGCCCTGCCGAAGACCATCATTTACAACAATAATCCCGCGGACAACTACGTCTTCGCCACCGCCATCGGTAATTTCCAGGACGGCAGCGTAGCCGGAAAAATCCAGTTCGGCAGCGGCTGGTGGTTCCTCGACCAGAAGGAAGGCATGGAGTTGCAGATCAATGCGCTCTCCAACGCAGGACTGCTCTCGCGCTTCGTCGGCATGGTCACCGACTCACGCTCGTTCATGTCCTACCCGCGCCACGAATACTTCCGGCGCGTGCTCTGCAATATGCTAGGCAACGATATCGTCAAAGGCGAGTTGCCTAACGACGAAGCCCTCGTCGGCCAGATGATTCGTCGTATTTGCTACGACAACGCCCGCGAGTACCTCGGAGTCGAAATCCCGTCACCGGTAGCGGCCGTGTAGCGCCGGCGTCTCGCCGGCTGTCGCGTGGGCGTCTCGCCCACGCGCTTCTCCTACTGGTGCGCCGTCGGGGCCGTGCCTGACACCAGTCGCTTCAACAGCGCACTCTGGATCTCGCTATGGCGCGTGACCAGTTCACGCGCAGTCGTGGCTTGTTCGCCGCCGCATCACCAGGTCGTCCCCTGAATAGGCGATTGTGAGTGATAAGGCGATTTCACGACAGCTATCTATTAAGCGATTCGTCGCAAGTGCAGCACTCAAGTGAACTATGGTGCCCGTTCATTTACCGCGACCGCTTTGTTGATCACGATTTTAGTGATAGTTGCGAAAAAAGAGAGCTATCATCTGCGGTATGACACAGGACGAATATATAAACCGGTTCAAAGCGATTGAGACTGCAACAGACCCAAAAGCCCGACAGGCTGCGACGGACGAGTTCTTCGCAGCGTTGAAAGCCGAAGCCGAAGGCAAGTTAAGGGCTGCGGCAAACGATCAGGAAAGCGAGGGATGTGTGCTCTCGCAACTTGAGGCCGGGTATATCACGACGCAACTCGACATGATCCCCTTCATGGTGTCATCGGCGAGAGAGAACGAGCGAACGCTGCAGAAGCATATCAGGGGCTTGACCGCTAGGTTGAAGGAAATCCTAGGGGAAGAGGAATTCAACAGGCAGTATGAGCAGCAAACTCCGATAACTGATGAGCAAGTCAAGGAGGCCAGCCGTAAGGCGCGAGAGCGACTTCTCGTGATGGACGCGGGAATAGTTGAGAAGCTGCGGAAAGGCACATGGAAAGAGTCGGGGGGATGTACGCTGACGCACGAGGAATGCTGCCTTGTGTTTCCGAGAATTGTGAGTTGGCCGCTGTAAGGGCAAATTAGAGTCAATGTGAGGGGCGTTTTTCCTTTCCGCAGATCGGGCAGCAGGGTTCATTAGCCACGGACAGTTTTGTGAGTGATAAGGGGATATTCCGACAGTAATCGCTAAACGTCGGCCGCTTCGCGGGAGATTTCAACCCAATCATCTGGCAACCTGCGCTTGGGGTTCTTTGGGTCGATGAACAGTACGTACAGTTCTTTGAGTCGGCCATCAGCCTGTGAAAGCTGTACGTTTATCGTGCTGCCGTCGTCCACTTGAATCCACAAATTGCCAACTGACTCTCTGGTGTTCTTCGCGTTCGGGTTCTGTGGTTCATCAGCGTGGAGCATGAAGCTGACACCCTCATCCACCAACCCTTCTGCGATCACCCGAGTCCTTCGGAAGTCAGTGTCTCGCCATAAAAGGCTCGCATTCAGGATGTCACGTATCCAGCCCGCTTCTCGCTGAGTGAGCGGCCTTGGCGCGATTTGTATCAGAGAGTGCTGCATAGTTGTTGCGAGCGCAACGATTGTCTCATTGCTGATAACTGTTCGTAACAGGCCATATCACTCCCTATCCGGCTAATCCCGATTACTTACGATAAGGCGATATACCAACAACAATCGAACCTACTCGGTGTCTTCTCGCACATCCGAGTAGAGGTAATAGAAATCGCAGTCCACGCTCAATCCATAATTAGCTAGTCGCTGAACAACTGCTTGCTCGAAGTGAACACCCGGATAAAACGTATGGAAGTAGGCGACCAACTGCATTCCACCCCCTTGCCTCACGCTCACTTCCTTGAAAGCAGTGGGATTTGCATCAAGCTGGTCGAGTACATCCGAAACGTGTGCTTCTAACGGCCGCTTGTCTTCTAATCGCGACCGCAGCGACCAGCGGCTGAACTTACGCTCTGCACCAGTGCGCGGATGTAAATCGCCTCTTCCCCAAGCATCAGACGGAGACACCCCGACACACTCAGTAATAAATTTTGGGTCGAAATCCCCGACCACCGTGAAATATGCGTAGCACTTGTTCTCTTCGGTCATTCACTGCGATTCAACCACTACCCGGTGCATTGTTCAAGATAGTTGGTGTGAACAGCCCATACCACTCCCTATCTCAGGATGGGATCACCCGGCTCGAAAAGAACCATCGTGGGGTTTGGCCGCGAAGTTGTTACTGATGCGTCGCCGGTATCGGCTGGCCTGACACCAACTGCTTCAACAGCGCACTCTGTATTTCACTGTGCCGCGTGACCAACTCCCGTGCCGTTCTTGCTTCTTCGCTGTTATACGGCAGCGCCGCCGTTGAAAAAGGAAACGCATTCGTGCGCGAAACCATGCCTTGATTGCTGCTGTAGAACTGCCCGTTCTCGTAATATCCGCTCGGACCAAAAACCTTCATTGGCAGGAACAGCCGGCGCTTCGCGATCTCCGGATTCCACATCACCGTTCCCTGCTCCAGCCCCGTCTCATCACGAACACCCAGCAGGCTCAGTAGCGTTGGCGCCACGTCCACATGCGACGTTGGCCCTGCCAGTACCACGGTCTTGCGCAACACCTTCGGCACGTAGATCAGGAACGGCACCCGCATCGTGCGTTCATCCAACCGCCCATGCGAGATCAGCACCTCTTCGCCATTCTGGTCGGCAATCACCCTCTGCCCATGATCCGCCGTTACAACAATAATGGTATGGTCCAGCGCGCCATCCCGCTGCAACTCGTCCATCACCTCTCCCACGAACCGGTCCTGGTATACCGCCAACGCGTGCCCCGTTTCTTTAACGGAAAGGTTCTCTCTGCTCGTCACGTTCCGCCACGGATCATGTCCCATCTCCGGGAAAAACGCCGTCACGAACTTCTGTTTCTGCGCCGTCCACTTCCGGATGTCCTGTCGCATCGCCATCAGCGCCTTGTGGTCCACGGCCGCCGCCTGCATCACCGGACCGCCGAACATCAGCTCCGCCGACGGCAACTCCGGCGCATTCTTCAGCGGGTCCTCGATCTTCTCGAACCCCACCGCATCCAGCATCGAGTCGTCACGCTCGTCCTCATCGCGCCATACGAACCCGTAATAACCCGCGTGGTAACCCGCCTTGCGCAAGTCGCGGATCATGCTCGGCAACCGCACGTCTCTATCCGCGATCGCCAGCCCCACCGCGCTCTCCGCGTACAGCGAAGTGAACACCGCGAACGACGCCCGGTTCGTTAGCGGATACGCCGTAAAATGCTCGCGCGACACGAATCCCGTCTGCCGCAACCGCCGCACATTCGGCATGTCCACCAGCGAATCACGCGACGGATCGAACACCTCCGCCGACATCGACTCCAGCACGATCAGCACCACGTTGTATCCGCTGGCCTTGCCGGCAAATTGCGACGCCCCGCCCTGCAGCCGGTTCATCCACGAGTCTTCGCGATAAACCTCCAGCAATTCCGGAATGCTCTTCGACATCATTCCCGACTCGCTATCGACCAGTGCCGACGCCACGTCGCGATAGACCGACGTCAGCGGACCTTCCTGCACCGGCGCAAACGCCGTACCAACGCACGCCACCACGCCCGCCGCGCCCACCACCAGCGCCACCCGGTTCCACCGCTTCTTCGGCGCCACGTACGCCAGCGCGACAACCAACGCCACCAGGGCAATCCACCCGATCACGTTGATCTTGTCCACCCGCGACAACGTCAGGAATTGCGTCTTCGGATGCTGCACCGCCCACAGGAATCCCTTCACCATCGTGTGCAGGCTGGCGTAGTTATTCGCCATGGCGTAAGTCGCCATCTCGGAGCTCACCACGATCTGCCACAACAATGAACCGACGGAAACCGCTAGCAGCATCCACCGCCGCGGAACCCAGTGCAGCAGCGCCAGGATCACCGCTGGAACAATTACAAATCCAATCAGAAGATCAGGAAGAAACCGATAAAGATGTTCGCGGAAGTGAAACGGCGGCGCGCCCACCAGCGCATCCGATAGCGCCTGCATCAGGATCTGGTTGTACTTCGCCACCACGCCGTTCACGGCGACCATCAACCACGGCAGCAACACCAGTCCCGCCAACTCATAGCGAGACCACTGCCTCCAGGCGCGAATTTTCCCAAGGACCGACCGCAACTGCTTGCTCCTACCCTATGCCCCGACGCGAATTAACCCCGCATTAATTAACCCGCCGTTAACAATAGAGTAGCGCAACTCTGCCCAGAAAACACGAAGGCCGCCCCATCCGGAGCGGCCCTGAGTCTTTCGCTTTCCTATCCCCTACCCCTGTCCTCTATCCCCTGACTACCAGCTATGCATCGTCCCATCCAGCTTCCGGTTTAGCGGCAGGTACGCCCGCTCATACGGATACTTCTTCGCCAACTCCTCATCGATATCCACGCCCAACCCCGGCTTCTCTCCCGGATGCATATACCCGTCCTCGAACTTGTAGGCATGCGGAAACACCTTGTCCGTCACCTCGGCATGCGCCATGTATTCCTGGATGCCGAAATTGTGTACGCTCAAGTCAAAGTGCAGCGCCGCCCCCAGGCACACCGGACTCAAATCCGTCGCCCCATGCGACCCCGTCCGCACCTGGTACATCTCGGCAAAATTCGCAATCCGCCGCAGATGCGTAATGCCACCCGCGTGCACCACCGTCGTCCGGATGTAATCGATCAACTGTTCCTGGATCAACTGCTGGCAATCCCAGATCGAGTTGAACACCTCGCCCACCGCGATCGGCGTCGTCGTGTGTTTGCGGATCAACCGGAACCCCTCCTGCAACTCCGCCGGCGTCGGATCCTCCATCCAGAACAATCGATACGGCTCCAGATCGCGCCCCACTCGCGCCGCCTCATTCGGCGTCAGCCGATGATGCACGTCATGCAGCAAGTGCAGCTCCGGCCCAAACTCTTTCCGCAATCGCGCGAACAGCGTCGGGATGAAGTTCATGTACGCCTCGGTCGACCACCGGTCTTCCTTCGGCGCATTTTTCACCGCCGGCTCATAGTGCCCCTCGCCGCGATGCGCGCCATACGTCGCCTCCAGACCCGGAATCCCCGACTGCGCCCGTATCGCCTTATATCCTTTTTTTAGATATTTCCCAACCGACTCCACCGTCTCTTCCGCGTTGCCGCCGCTCGCATGCCCATACACCAGCACGCCCTCGCGCGACGCCCCGCCCAACAACTGGTACAGCGGCGTATTCAGCGACTTCGCCTTGATGTCCCACAGCGCCGTGTCCACCGCCGCAATCGCCGACATCGTCACCGGACCGCGCCGCCAGTACGCTCCTTTATAGAAATA
>Ga0075355_1000021_pt1 | contig 18160 bp, 11 predicted proteins | sample WestPond_Cattail_6_FD_120069 | JGI IMG/M metagenome (GOLD analysis project Ga0075355, IMG submission 120069) | Natural and restored wetland microbial communities from the San Francisco Bay, California, USA, that impact long-term carbon... | ecosystem: Environmental > Terrestrial > Soil >...
CGCTTGAGTAACTCCGACTTCCCGGTGTTCACGTCGTAGTCATACACCGAACTCGGCGTCACCATCGACTGATAACTGTAGCGATATTTGTCGGTCTTAAACTCGCGATTTTGCGCGGGCATAGCCGCGTACGCGGGTTCGGGGAACTCGACCATCTTCGTCGTGCCCGCCGCGAACTCCACCACGCGGAACTGCGGCAGGCCTTTCTCCCGTTCCACTGCTACATAGAAGTCCTGGAAGAGTTCGATGTCAGTCAGCATCACGTCGGGGCGATGCGCGATCACTTCGTTCCAGTTGTCGCGGCCGGGATTTGCGACCGGCGCGGTCACGAGGCGGAAGTTGCGGCCCGTGTCGTTGGTACGGATATAGAACAGATCACCCCGATGATCGACGTCGTACTCCTGGTCCTGAACGCGGGGAGCGATCACAGTCCACTGGCCATTCGGATCATCGGCGCTTAAGAAGCGCGACTCGCTGGTGGTATGGCTGCCCGTCTGAACGATCAGGTACGCGTCGCTGCGTGTGCGGTAAACGTGTACGTTAAAGCGCTCGTCGGGATCCTCGTAAACGACTTCGTCCCTTGACGCCGGCGTTCCCAGGACGTGCCGATACACGCGGTATTGGCGCTTCGTCTTTTCTTCTTCGACAGCGTAGAAGAGCGTCTTGTTATCAGCCGCCCATGCGACCGAGCCGACGCGGAACATCTTCTCTTTGTACAATTCGCCCGTGCTGAGGTTCTTGATGTAGAGGGTGAACTGGCGAAAGCCGGTGTTGTCGGTCGTGTAGGCAAGCAGATTTCCATCGTCGCTCACGCGCTGCAGGCCGACATTCATGAAGCGTTCGTTTTCGGCCAATTTGTTCTGATCGAGAATGATCTGCTCCGCACCGTCTTGACCCAGTTTGCGACAGAAGATCGGATACTGCTTGCCCTGCTCGGTGCGCGCGTAATAGAAGTAGGCGCCTTCCTTGTACGGCACGCCCATATCGGTCTCCTTGATGTGACCGAGCATCTCCTTATAGAGCGCTTCCTGCAGCGGCAGCGTCGGTTTCATCACGGCACTGGTGTACTCGTTTTCGGCCTCCAGATAGGCCTTTACGTCCGGGTTCGGCTTGTCACGAAGCCAGAAATAGTCGTCCGTGAGCGTGATGCCGTGAATCCTGGTGATTTTCGGCTGCTTCTTTGCAACCGGAGGTTTGGCCGTTCCGGGGACCTGGGCAGAAGTGAGAAGAGTCGTCATAGTTAGTACAAGAACGCAAACAATCTCATCATTCTGTCATCTCCGGGACGGTTCTGTCGCGTGAGGAGGTTACCTAAGTTGCTTGACGGAGTCGGCGGCGAGGTTCTACCTGCTTCGTGCTCTACAATGCCCATGTGAAGCAGGCCGCCATTTCGGTGATTCGCACCCTGCGCGAGCATGGCCAGCAGGCCTATCTCGTAGGCGGTTGCGTACGTGACCTGCTACTTGGGCGCGAACCAGCCGATTACGACGTCTCCACTGACGCCACGCCCCGCGAAGTGATGCGCATCTTCCCCGAAACCTATGCCGTGGGCGCGCAGTTCGGCGTGGTGCTGGTGCCCATCACCGGAACCGCAGCGGAATTGGCACAAAAAGCAACGCACGATCCCGTCGAGACGCCGGTCGAAGCCGCCAAGCATAAAGCCATTGAAGTGGCGACATTCCGCAGTGATGGCCTCTATTCCGACGGACGCCATCCAGACGAGGTGCGCTTCAGCAAGACCGCCGAGGAAGACGTCCAACGCCGCGACTTCACCATTAATGGACTGCTGCTCGACCCGCTGGATCCCGAATCTCAGCCCGAAGGCCGCGTACTCGATTACGTAGGCGGCCAGGCAGATCTCAAAGCACGCATCATCCGCACCATCGGGGATCCCGAGCGCCGCTTCGGCGAAGACAAGCTGCGCATGCTGCGCGCAGTCAGATTCGCGGCGCGGTTTGGCTATGTGATTGAGTCGGAGACGATGGCGGCCATTCAGCGACTGGCGCCACAAATCCACCAGGTCAGCCGCGAGCGCATCCGGGAAGAGCTGACCAAGATGCTGACGGAGGGACAGGCCCGCCGAGCCTTCGAATTGCTGGACGAATCGCGATTGTTGCGCGAGGTGTTTCCCGAAATCGAGAAGATGAAAGGCGTGGAACAGCCGCCGCAGTATCACCCCGAAGGCGACGTCTGGATCCACACGCTCCTGCTGCTCGAGAAACTGCCGGCTGGCGTCTCGCGCACCCTCGCTTGGGGAGCGCTACTGCACGATGTCGGAAAGCCGCCGACGTTCCGGCGGGCGCCCGATCGAATCAGGTTCGACAGACATGTGGAGGTCGGCGTGGCCATGGCCCGCGACATCTGCCAGCGACTGCGCATGTCAAACGACGATATCGAGCAAATATTGGCACTGGTCGATAACCACATGCGTTTCGCCGATACGCCTCGCATGAAGGCGTCGACGTTGAAGCGCTTCATGCGCCTGCCGCAATTCGATGAGCACCTGGAGTTGCACCGCCTCGATTGCCTGAGCAGCCACGAAAATCTTGAACTCTACAACCTGGTTTCGCAGAAGGTGATGGAGACGCCCGAGAAGGAAATCCGCCCCGATCCGCTCATCAGCGGCGACGACCTGATCGCCTTGGGCTTTGTGCCAGGCCCGATTTTCAAGGAGATATTGTCGGCAGTGGAAGACCAGCAACTCGATGGAGCGATCAAATCGTACGAGGAAGCGGTGGGGTTTGTCCGGTCGAACTATCAACCGCGGTAGATCTCGCAGTCGAGTGTGGTGGCCGTCCGGGCGGGGGAACCCGGCCTGTACTCAAGGTAGCCCTAGCTTCTAACCATCCAGAGTGCACAGGTCAGAGCCGTCAGCAACATAACGCCAACGGTAATGGCGTCCCAAGCCCGAGTTTCCCAACGTTCCGTGTTCACCTTGGTTCGTAAACTCATATTTACCTCCCCCGCTTTGAGCATAGTAATCCCGGCAGAGTCCCAGTCAACTTATCGACGGTAATGGAACCAACATGACTACGGTCATGTACTTCCGCGGCATGACAGGGGTTCCAGCCGGTAGTGAGGCGGGTAACGAATTTTTTATGCGCTGGGTCCTGAACCGCTAGTCGTAGCGCTCGTAGAGCACGCTTTTGCGGTCCCAACCTTTCTCTTTCACCAGTAAATCGCGGTTGGCGACAACCATGTTTTTCAGGCCGCAGATGTAGGCGTCCATGTCGCGGCGGTCCTTGACGATTTCGCGGACGTGGTCCTGGACGTAGCCGCGGGCCCCGGTCCAATCGTGGCCGGGGCGACTCAGGGTCGGAATGTAATGGAAGTTCGGATGTTCGCGCTCCAGTTGCTGAAACTCGTCGGTGTAGTAGAGGTCCTCGCGGTTGCGCACACCAAACACGAGCCAGAAGTCGTGGCCATCGTTGCGGATCGGGTCGGCAAAAAGGTGCTGCAGCATCCCACGCAGCGGAGCGATGCCTGTCCCAGTGCCGATAAAGACGGAGTCACGCACTGGGCTCTTAAGCGTGAAATACCCATGTGGACCATGGAACTTAACCGTCGCGCCTTCCGGAAGATCACAGAGGTAGTTGGAGAAAAAGCCGTCCTGAACGCGGTTGAGACAGACGTCAAACACGCGGCTTCGCGCTGGAGCCGAGGCGATGGAATAGGCGCGCGTAATTTCGCGACCTTCGTGCTGGGTCTGCATGGAGACGAATTGTCCGGCGGCGAAGTCGAACTGTGGCAGTTCTTCGATTTCAAACTGCAGGTGCTTGGTCAGTCCGGAAAGCGGCACGGACTGGCGCAACCGGGCGGTGAGTGTCTGTCGTTCGGGCATGCTGTTTTATTGATGGTGTGTTGAGGCCTATGGATTCTTTGGCGGAAATTGGCAGTGGTTGCTGCTTTACACAGGGGAAGGCCGGACCTCCTCTGGATTGTCCGGCTCATCTCTTATGCTGGAGTGCACTTTTTGCACACGCAGGCAGTCTGGTCCAACGTTTCTGTTTGCTGGTGCGAGACTGCCAAGTGTGGGAATCGGGATTCCCCTTCTACTTGGGCCGGTGCTGCGGGATTTCCAAGCAGCCTCTCATTTTCAATAACTTACAGATGGATTGCCAGACGTACGGCTGGAAGGATAACTGCACATAATGCCAGTGCTCGGTTCGGGCCGTAGCCGTTTCCTTACACCTCAGGCCGCAATCCGAAGGGCACTATCTCATCCAAAGCAAGTGAAGCAGGGAGAACGAATGCCGGAAACCGTAATGGACCAGATCGTTTCAGAACTCAAGCGCACGGGTAGCAACCACTATCCGGACCGCGGCGAACTGAGAAATGTTCGCGTCGTAGGCCACACGCCGAAGAACGACCATTACATCTACGACATCGTGATTGATTTCAGCGACCGCGGCGAACGGCTCGCCGCGAAGGTCTATCGGGCCAGCAAGTGCGGCCAATCCGGGGCGCGCTCATTGGCGCAGACTGAGACCGAAAACCTGTTCAAGACCTATGACGTCTTCCAGGCGCGTGGGTTGTCGGGCGTGCCGCGCCCGATTGGAGATTTCACCGCGCTGGGCGCGGTTGTCGCCGAAAAGATCAACGGACTGCCGCTGCAGTCGATCATCATGAAGGCGGCCCTGCTGCCGGGCTATGCCGATCACGGCAATCTCGCCGACGCTGCACGTCAAACCGGACTGTGGCTGCGAAATTTCCACCAGGCGACACGGGAGGAACCCATCCCGTTCGACGCCGCAGGACTGATGAAGGAACTCGAGAATTTGTGCGAGAACTGCAAGGGGTCGGGGCTGGATGACATGGCGATCCGGACGATCCTGTCGGGGGCGAGGTCGATCATCAACCGCACGAACAAGACGCTGCCCTCGTCAGCCGTACTAAACGATTTCACGCCGCTGAACGTGGTGATTGGCGACGGAGTGGGCATCTGCGACTACGCCAGAATGACGCAGCGCGGCAGCTCGTTCAACGACGTAGCGCAGTTCATGGCCTGTATTGAAGCGCTGGAAAAGTATCCGTTCTGCAATCGCAACATCACGGCGCAGGTGCAGGAAGAATTCATGGAAGCCTACGGCGTGTCGGAAAATGAAGCCGATGTCCTTCGTGTGCTGAAGATGAAATCCCTGCTCGGCATGTTCGCGCAAGGCCGCAACGTGAAAGAGAGCGCCGTCCGCAAGAAGGTAATGTGGGCGACGGTGATGAAGCGCTTCATCCAGCAGGCGGCCCAGAGGTCGTTGGCACCCGCGGCGTAAAGTTGGTTGCTGGTAGGTAGCAGGGCCGGTCCGCAAGGATCGGCCCTTTGCTTTGCAAATTCCTAAATCCGTAATCGATGTTTCAGCTTAGGTTAAAGAGCCTTCTCATGGTGTAAGCTGCCGGATATGCCAGCGACAGCAGCCAAAATGCAGCGGACGACGGAAGTCAAGAATCCGCCGATCCTCTTTGAAAAGACACAGAAGGTCATCGCTCAGATAGAAGACAAACTCGGGGAACGGTTGATCACCTACTGGAACTCCCCGAATGGATCGATTTGTGGCAACGACGTTGTTGGTCTCTATGGCGTACTGCGTAGTATCGGGAAGACGAAACGCCTTTCATTCTTCATAAAGTCCGATGGCGGTTCGGGACAGGTCTCGCTGCGGATGGTTAACCTGGTTCGCCAATTCACCTCGGGCCTCACCGCCCTCGTGCCACTGGAATGTGAGTCTGCGGCGACCATGCTGGCACTAGGTGCTGACAAGATCCTGATGGGCCCGCTAGCGCACCTGTCGGCTGTGGATACTTCCTTGACCCATGACCTGTCCCCAATCGACCGTGACAACGATCGGGTTAGCGTCAGCCAGGACGAATTGCACCGGGTGGTCAGACTCTGGCAGCGGCAGTCGCGCAACAAGCCTTCCAATCCCTACGAGGCACTCTTTTCACACGTGCATCCTCTGGTTATTGGAGCAGTGGACCGAGCGAGTGCGCTCTCGACCAAACTCTGCATTGAGATCTTGTCATACCACATGAAGGACCTAAGAAAGGCCAGTAAAATCAGCGACATTCTGAATTCGAGCTACCCATCGCATAGCTACCCCATCACTCTGCGCGAGGCACGTCGCCTCGGCTTGAACGTGGAGCCGCTGGCCGAAGAGATCAACTCGTTGCTTTTTGAATTAAACGAGATTTATTCGGAGATGGGTCAAAATGCATCCACGGACTTCGACGAAAGAAACTCTCATGACAACAGCATCCTGAACATCATCGAGGGCAGTGGCATCCAGATCATCTTCCAAAACGACAAGGACTGGCACTATCGAAGCGAAGAGCGTCGGTGGGTGACTCTGAACAATAAAAGTACGTGGCGCAAGGTCGAGATGGAAAACGGGAAGGTATCTATCTCCACGTTCCACGTTCGATAGAAACGAAACGCCGGTCTCTCGACCGGCGCCCACATTTCGAGTTTCACTACTTCTTCGGATTGGTTGGCGGCGGATTTCCCTGCTGCGGCTGTTGCTGCCCCTGCTGCTGGTTTCCGGTGCCGATGTCCTGGCCTTCGTAGGTGATCTTGATCTGTGATCCGAACCGTTTGTAGTTCGTGTACTTCACGATCTGCTTGATCCGAACGTCGTATGCTTTGAAGTGCAACGTGTCATCAGTAAGCGTGTACGTAGGGAACCAGTATTTGCCGTCGATCTGCTCGCGCCAGGTCGTGAACGGCGGGAAAAGGTTTTCGCTATTCTTAGTCACGATGTCGGGCACGTTCTTGCCGTGTGTTTTCACGATCTGGAAGTCGTGGTCGTCAACCCAGATGCGCCCCTGGAAATAGCGTCGGCCTTTATCGATCTTCTTCGGCGCGACGTCAAAAACGAAAGTATTGAGTTCGTCTTCCTTTTGCTGGCCGACATAAAGAATGTCGTAATCCGGGATTTCGGAGCTGGTCAGCACGAAGGGCAGGCGCTTCTCAATGTCGTCAAAGTCCTCGCGTGACATCGTGATGCGTTGCAGGCTGGGTTGCGGCGCGAACACGACATTCTCGATGCGCTTGCCGTGGTCGTCGAAGAGAATGTCGATCACCTGACGGTACTCACCATCCACGGTGTTGCCGTCGAGCGTTTGCACTTTAACGTCCTGACGCCAGGTGTACTGCTCGCGCGCCTGCTTAAACTGCGTTTCCTTGGCGGCAAACTTCTGGATGATCTCTTCCGGCGTGATGCCTGTCGGTTGCGCGGGATTCAAAGGTCCCTCGCCGCGGTCGTCCGCCCGGCCAATAGCCGACAGGCCGAAAAGTATCGTCAGAAGTAAGACCGAAGTAAGTGCCTTGCTCGACTTTTTCATTGTCATAACCAAGTACCCGATTACTCTTATGCTACACAAAATTCGAGAGTTGCGGGCCGATGTACCACATTGGCGACTTCCGGCCCTGCCCTTTCGGGTTGAAACTTAATAGCGGTCCCAGGGTCTCCTGATAAGTATCGATGAACGATCTGGTACAGAAGCTTCCCTCGACGATTGTGCTGGGAACATTGGCGGCGGTCTTTCTCGTCACCTGCCGCAAACATTCGTCTGTCCGAGTGCGCCTTTGGGTTTGGGGATGGGGGCTGGTGCTCTTCCACTTTGCGGTACGTCTGCTCGATGAGAGCCACGCCATTCCCCACTGGCTGACGGTAGCCGCCGACCTCACCCTGTTGTTGTTCGCCGGAATCGCGTTCGCGGTGTCATCCTCACCTATCGCCGAGTTCCCGGGATGCCGCCGAAAACTCCTCCTCCTTTTAGGAACCCCTGCATTTTTTCTTAGTTGCGTAGCAGCGGCCGGAGCGCGCGTGGGATGGCTTTCAGCCCTGGCCGTCGGCGTCATGTACTTTGGAACGATTGCCTTCTTCGCTACCCGTGGGTGGCAGCGATCCTGGCACGTTCATCTGCTCTATGCAGGCTTCGCGGCAAGTGGCTTCTACTCCGGGTACCAGGCATTCCGCGGCAATGTAGACATGCCCGTTACTCTGGCACTTTCCTGGATGTTCGCGCTCTCGGCGATCATGTTCGTACGTATGTATCGGCGGTTCAGCCCTGGCGCGGTTACGACCTTTGTCGGCTTTGGGGGATGGGCAGTGGTTTTTGCGATCTCCGCATTCGCTCCAGTATTCGAGCGCGCGATGGGGGAATTCAGCGAATTCTGGAACGTCCCCAAGTACATCCTGGCCTTTGGCATGATTCTTGTCCTTCTTGAGGACGAGCAGATCACTTCGGAAGCCATGCGCCAGCGTGAGCGCGTGTTGAATCAGCAACTGGAACGTTTTGCCGAAGTCACCTCACGTCTGCTGAGCGGTGAAGACGTGCGCGCACTATGCGGCCAGATCGCGGAGGTCATCACCAGTGTAACGACGTTCCGCCGAGTCGCGGTTTTGCTCGCTGACGAACAGCACCGACTGTACGTGGCTGGATCCTCGGGTCTGAATCCCGCTACGCTGATGCAGGTCGAGGATGCCGTGGAGAAGGTCTCCGCCCCGCAAATGGCCGAGTTGCTGCAGCAGGGCCGTCACATTGGACGAAATTCCATCCTTCTTTCGCAACAACAGATGGCACCCTACGGCGCAATCCCCGGCACAACCAACTACGGGACGAACCCCTTCTGGCAACAAGGAGACGAACTCCTGGTGCCAATTCGTTCTCCGCGCGGTATCTATGCCGGCTTCTTCTCGCTCGACGAGCCCCGCGAATTGCAGCGCGTGAACGCCTCCGAGATGTCGAAGCTTGAATTACTGGCGGACGATCTCGGCGTTGCGATTGAGCGGGCCTACCTGCAACGTGAACTAGTTCGCACGGAAAAACTTGCCGGTGTCGGCCAGTTAGTCGCCGGTATGGCGCACGAATTGAACAATCCGCTTACAGCCGTACTGGGCTATGCGGAGATCATGCACGAGGTGAGCGAGGACGCGCAGGTCCGGCAACAGGCCGGGATTATCCAGCGCGAGAGCCTGCGCATGAAACGCATCATCGAGAACCTGGTCCGCTTCGCCAAGCAGGACAAGGCGGAACGCACGCTGCTGTCCGTGAATCAGACACTCGAAGAAACGTTGAAGCTCTGGACTTACCAGGCAAAGAACCGCGGCGTGAAGATGCAGATCGAAGTGGAGAAAGACCTGCCGTCGATCCGCTTCGATGAAGCGCAGCTCAAGCAGGTCTTCCTGAACCTGCTCAACAATGCGTTCGACGCCGTGGAAGCAAGCTCCGAGAAGACAATCACGATCCGCGCCGGCCTGAAGATGGGTATCGTCAGCGTCACCGTGACTGACAGTGGCGATGGCTTCCGCGATCCGGAACGCGTATTCGACCCGTTCTTTACAACCAAGGCCGTCGGCAAGGGCACAGGTCTGGGACTAAGCGTGTGCTACGGCATCGTGAAGCAACATGGTGGCGACATCCGTGCGTTCAATACCGAACCCCGCGGTGCCGGCGTTACCATTGAAATTCCCGTCGCCCAGCAGGAGCTGGCGCTCGCCATCAACTCGTAAGTTCATCTCCCGGCTCTGAGCCGCGTCGGCCAGCCCACTCGCACCAGCGTTTCATCAGGATCAGAAAGCGCAAACTCGTACATCCCCCAAGGCTTATTCTCGGGTTGGTGAAGAACCAGTGGACCCAAGGCGGTTGCCAACTCGTCGACATTTTCGCAATACAGGTACAAGCCGAATGGATTCTTGCCGGGAATAAGCCATCCTTCGACCGCCTTCGTCAGGTGCAGGTCACCGCCCTTTCCATCGCCAAGAATGAGGTAGTCACCATGATCGCCTTCGACAGAGAATCCGAGTCTTGCATAAAAGGCGGCGCTCGCGCGCAGGTCGTTACACGGCAGGATTGCCGTCAATGAATGTTCGTGTGCCATTGTCTCCAACATCCCCACCAGCGGGATTTGAGGATACTCCACTCACCCGGCAGAGATCACGACATTGCAGCCGCGCCATCAGGTACACTTTCCCGTTTGCCTTAGGAGGCTGTGCCTATGCTGCGTCGCTTATTCGCAATTCTTTTGTTGCTCGCGCCATTTGCGATGGCGCAATCGAAACACCCATTCACCTTCGAGGACATGATGTCCCTCAAGCGTGTGGGGGATCCCGTACTCTCGCCGGACGGCAAGTGGATCGTATTTTCAACCGTAACCGTCGATCTGGAGAAGAACACCAAAACCCCTCACCTGTGGCTGATTGGCTCGGGTGGCGGGGAAGCCAAGCAGGCTACCGATGGCGTTGGTGAAGACGCGCCGAAGTGGGCGCCGGATGGCAAGAGCCTGCTCTTCATTTCAGCGCGGGATGGGGAATCGCAAGTTTGGATTGCCGAGTTCGACGCGGCGGCCGGAACGATTTCAGCGGAACCACGCAAAGTGACAGCGATCTCAACCGGCGCTGACGGCGCGATCTGGTCACCAGACGGCAAGAACATCGTGTTCACCTCGCAGGTGTTCGCCGATTGCGCCGATGACCTCTGTAACCAGCAACGCAACGAGGAGCGCGCCAAATCGAAGGTGAAGGCACAGATTTTCACGCACCTTTTCTTCCGGCACTGGTCCTCGTTCACCTATGGAAAACGCACGCATCTGTTCGTGGTTCCTGTCGAGGGTGGCACCGCGCGAGACCTTACGCCCGGCGACCACGATGTCCCACCCTTTAGCTTCGGCGGACAGGAACTGTACGCGATTTCTCCGGATGGCAAGGAAGTCGCATTCACCAGCAATATTACGGAGCATCCGTCGTGGAGCACGAATAACGACATCTTCGTCATTCCGATCAGCGGCGGCACTCCGAAGAAGATCAGCACCAGTCCGGGTAGCGATTCAACACCGCTCTATTCGCCTGATGGACGCTGGGTCGCCTGGCGGATGCAGATGATCGATGGCTACGAAAGCGACCGCTTCCGCCTGGTGATCTACGATCGCCAGACTGGCTCGATCTCGAACCTGACCGAAAACTTCGACCAGTGGGTGGAATCCTTCGACTGGGCGCCGGATTCGAAGAAAATCTACTTTGTCAGCGGTTGGCAGGGCGGAGCGCCGCTCTATTCGGTGAAATGGGACGTAATGAATGTGAAGCCGGCGGCGGCAAAGACCACGTCGGGCGTTTCGAACGTTACCGTTAGTAAGATTGCCGACGGCCACTTCGACTCACCGCAGGTAATGCCGAGCGGAGACACCGTAATCGTCACCGGTATGAAGGTCACCATGCCGAGCGAAATCTTTGCCATCCACGAGAATGGCAGGGGTGCCGAGTTGACGACGCAATTGACCCAGATGAACACACCCGTTCTTTCGCAGATTGCAATGTCGCCGCTGGAGCCGTTCTGGTTTACCGGAGCCGTAAACACAAAAGTGCAGGGCTTCCTGGTGAAGCCGCCGAACTTCGATGCGGGCAAGAAGTATCCGGTGAAGTTCTTGATTCACGGCGGGCCGGAAGGCGCCTGGGGGGACGCTTGGTCGTATCGCTGGAATCCTGAATTATTTGCCGCCAGCGGCTACGTGGTGGTCATGATCAATCCGCGCGGCTCCACCGGTTACGGCCAAAAATTCACACATGAAATCATTGGTGACTGGGGCGGTAAGCCATATGAAGACCTGATGCTGGGCCTCGATTACGCCGAGAAGACTTATCCGTTCATCGACAAGAATCGCGAGTGCGCTCTCGGCGCGAGTTACGGCGGCTACATGGTGAACTGGCTACTCGGGCATACCGACCGCTTCAAGTGCCTGGTCTCGCACGACGGCATGTTCAACACCATCGCGGCCTACGGCACCACAGAAGAACTATGGTTCCCCGAGTACGAATTCCAGGGAACGCCTTGGACCAATCGCGCCATGTACGACAAGTGGTCGCCCAGCAACTTCGCCACGAAGTTCAAGACACCCACGCTGGTCGTGCACGGACAATTAGACTACCGCCTCGACGTGTCGGAAGGATTTCAACTCTTCACCTATCTGCAAAGACAGAATGTACCGTCAAAGATGTTGTACTTCCCGGACGAAGGCCACTGGGTACTGAAGCCTCAGAACGGCCAACTCTGGTACAAAACGGTCGATGACTGGGTGGACCAGCATGTCAATTCGAAGACTAAGTAGGGAGTAGAAACGAATTGGCCCGCGGGAATGTTCTCGCGGGCTTTTTCTCATTGGAAGTTGGACGGTTACTCCGATCGGATTCCCCGCTTTGGCGCCGGAATCCGTAACCGCTCGACGGGCTTTTGCTTCACCGTGGGCAGCGACGCCTGTATCGGCGCTGTCGTTTCGGCAGCGGTCTGAGTCGAGGACGGCGGGCCTATGGTCCCGTTGGGATTCCACATCGTTCGCAGCACCAGCGCTAACTCAGTTTGTCCCGCATGGGCCTGCACAACAATCTTTACTGGCTGGCTCTCCATGTTTGCGACAGGCAGCGTGACCATGCCGTTCGCGTCGGTGAACACGGTCATCGCAGACGTAGACAACACGACGGGTTCGTCCCGAGTGAACGTGACTGCCTCCCCATTCACAACTCTGACCGTATCGTTGGCTGCGCGGTAGACATCGACCAGGAAGTCGACGGGCACGCCGGAAACTGTGTTCCCATTTGCATCGACGACTCGGAGTGATAAGGGCGCAAAGCTCTCGCCTACGTTCACCAGTTGCTGGTCGCCGCTCACGCGCTGCACGTCCAGACCGTTGCTGCTGACCGGATGGACGACCAGTGTGCGGCAGGGCGAATTGTTGGGCGCCACGCACGCGCTGATGTTCACATCGCTGGCGAGCGCTAGTACCGAGACGGACGTTGTCGCGACACCTTTTGCGTCCGTCATGGGAGAGATTGGCGAAAAACTCGCCGAGCCGCTGTTGAGCATGAAGTTGACGGTGCGTCCTTGAACTGCCGCACCGTTCGCGACCACGGTGGCAGCGACGGGAAGAGTCGCGCTGGCTCCGGATGCAACGTACAACGAGGGATGGTCGAGAACAATGTCGAGCGGTGCCTCGATCCCGTTGACGGTCACGCCCGTGCTGCCGCCTGTGGGCAACGAAGCCTGAATGAGGCTTGCCCCCGCCGCTTTCATCACGACGTACACTTTCGCGGTCCCGATCTGGTCGGTTATGGAGGTGCAGACGGACTGGTTGCAACCGACGATCGAAGCGCCAACGGGCGGCGTGAAGGTGACCGTTGCGCCTTCGACCGGATCGCCTGTCGCGGCGTCAACTACCTGAACGCGCATTGGATTCGGGGCCTGCGTCCCGACCGGAACCTGCGGATTACTCCCGCCCAGCAGCACAATTCGCGAATCGGCGCTGCCGACATGCAGTGCGTTTTCCAGGATGCTCGTCGCGTTAGTTGCGAGATCGATTACAGTAATGGAGTAAGTTCCGTCCGCCAGCGCCGGCGTGCGCACCGCAAGCTGGTTTGCCCCCAGCGACGTCGGCGTAACTGTCGCCGATCCAATCTGGACGCGCATGTTCGACGTGAACCCGACACCGCTGAGGATGATGCTCGCGTTCCCTCTTACGCTGGCTCGCGCCGGGGCAATGTCATCGGCATAGAGCAGGTGCGCTTCGTAGCGATAATCCGGCCGGCCGTCGCCACGATAATCCGCGATGCCAAGTTTATAGTCACCGTCGGCGGTAACCTCCGCTTGAAGGCGGGTTGTCGCCGACAATGCCGAATTGAAATATGACTCGAAAAGTCGAGGCTGATCCTCCGCGTCGCCCCAATTCCATGCACCCAGAACTGGCTGCGCCTTCGTGTCCGTCGGAAAACCATCGGCATCCAGCGCTGTGACATCGAAGGTGAAGGTCCGATTCGCACGGACCGTGAAGAAGAGGTAATCCAGATCACCGTAGCCGCTGAGCGAAGCAATCCAATCGCCGCTGGCCGGGATCTTTGCAGGAAAAAGGAAACTGTTGGGTTCGAACTGGTCCTGACGTTCGGTCGCGGCGCCTTGCATGTAGATGTCTTGCGAAACGTCTTTGCCCCGCGTAACCGTAACTCGAATCGCGCTGGCGACTCCCGAAGGTGACACCGGCCCACGGCGATAAGGTCCAACCGAGGTGGAATCGGCGTAAAGCGGATAAACCGGCTCCGCCGTCAGTTCGTACGTAACGGAGTTGTAGCCGCTCGGGATCTCCAGCCCAGCCAGATCGAAGAAGCCCTCAACCGCAGGATCGTTGGATCCGGAAGCGTCCAGCCTCTGCTGCAAGATGTCGTAGTAGCCGGTGATCGGATTCCCGGCGTTGCCGCGGAAGAGGAATCCCGAAACCGACGACGCCGCATAGGAGCGCGATACGCGGCTTGTCACCGGGTCTACCATGCGCGCGACGACATTCACGCCCTGCATGCCCTGCCCCAGTGTCCCCTTCCACGCCGGGAACCGCACCGATCCGTAGATGCGCCCGGTGTTGTCCTTGAAAACGGTCTTCCCGGTGTACCCGGAGACGTTCGCCGTAGTGATCGGATAGAGTCGTGACATTGCCGCGCGATCATCCATGCGAGGCGAATCGGAATTCGCGAGGCAATTCGCCTCCGTGCATAACACGGCCAGCGGATGCATGATGGGAAACCCGGCGTAATCGTCCATGCCTGGCGGCGGCGTTCCAAAGATCACATTGTCGTTCAGTTGCGAATAATCCAGTCCCAGCACACGCCCGAGCGCACGAATCAGCCGGTACTTCAAAATCGGCAGTTGCGTCGATGTTTTGGCGCAATTGCCGTTGATGATCACCAGCGCATGCGCGATGTGGCCATCGGTCGAAAACCTGTCGGTCTCGGCGTAGATCGAATTCGTGCTGCATAATTCCGGCGCGCCAGCACCAGTACCGAGTAACGCATCAGTTATGCGGCCGTCGAAGTCATATACGATCGCTAACGCTTTCGAAGAATCGGGCTGAACGTCCGCGGGGAAGTACAGCGTTCCGTTCAGCAAGTAGACGCTGGTGCCGTTTACGTCTTCGTCAAGGGATCCAACCCGCGTCGTACGCAATGCCGCCGTTGGAACGCTTGCCCAGCGGGCGAAAGCATCCGCGACAAACTGGTCGGCCGTGGCGTTCGCCAGAAGCGCGCTCAAGTCGCCCTGGTCGGTGTAGTAGTTCACCTGTCCGTTGGCCCAGGTAATGGGGGTGCCCGCCAGTCCGGAGTTAAAACCACTGATGCCAGCGACGTTTCGCGGACCTCCCGCGAGAGCCGTGATCCAGAAAAGCAAAAGAAAAGAGACGAGACAGGCAATCCGTTTCATTCGCCTGCCTCGTCGTAGAGGGATCGTTTGTTAGGCTCGGAATTGCTCCGCAGTCTGGGACGCGTTATCTGTGGGTCAGATTCGCCGTGGGTGGGACGCGCTCCAGACTGCGAACTTGTTGCCTGCGTAGCGAGGGTACTGACCTGCAGCGGCGTGGTGCGCAACAGGCCATCAGGGCCGGTAGTAAAGGTCCCAACATCTCCGGCGACCGGACTGGAAACTCCCGTCTGGCTCGGCGGATACAGAAAAATAAGTACCCGTTGGCCCTTGCGGTAACGATCGCCACGCATCCAGAGTTCGGCCCATTCATCTAGCGTGACAGTCTCGCCCGCATGGCATCCGCGCACAGCCTCGTCCACGCGGAATTTCACTCGCACGAAAGCCGGTTTTGCGTCCGGGGCAACCACCCGCTCAAGCTGCAGCACGGTGCCAGAGAAAATTACGCTTGCTGACAAGTTCAACTGCTGGAGGGAAACGCTCGCTGAGGGGAGGGTCTGGGCCGCTAAAGGAAACGACACCAGAATCGGTAACAGCAGAGCGTTCAGGAGCCAAACATGCCGTGAGTACTTCACGATGCTACCTCGGACCGCGAACGGATTCTAGGAAGCTATCGTCCGAACGGACAAGGTAACCCCTCACCTCTGCGTTAGTTTTTTTGAAGAATTTAATCCCAGAAAGGAATTCATTGCACGTCGGTGACCGTTTGCTTTGGACGGCCATTCGTCGCTCCCACAGCCGACAAATGGGCTCCGCCCAGCAGCAACAGCCCCGACAGGAAACCCCAGAATATCAAGGTAACCGAGATGGCGAATGGCCCGTACACTTCCTGAAAATTCAGCCACGGCAGCGAGAATACATACGCGTACTTCACTAATTCCATCAGCAGGCCAGCCACAAACGCCGCGGGCAGTACAGCTTTTGCCGAAACCTTCCCGTTCGGCAGCAACCAATAAATAAGGAAGAATGCCGCGATGCTCGCCAGGATCGCCAGCGTCTTCATCACGGCAAAATCGATCACCATGGTGAGAAAATTCTCGCCCAGATAACGTCCCAGCAACGCCTGGTTGCCTGCAGTTAAAGCCACCGAAAACAATGCCAGCACACCGCAGGCGAACGCGAGACAGAGCGCGATCAACTGGTTCCCCAAATAAGACCGGTTCTTGGCAATCCCCCAAACTTTGTTGAGCGCTACTTCAAGCGGCAGGAACACGCCTGTCGAGGTAATCAGCAAAATACCAATGGAGTAAATCTGCGATGCCTTGTGTCGGGAACTGACCAGCGCACGCAAATTGCGCACAATGTACTCCTGGGCGGTAGGCAAGTAGTCGCGCAACAGGCTGAAGATCACCTCGAACATCCGCTCCGAATGAAACGTCTTCCGCGAAAGCGTCAGCATCAGCAGCACAAACGGAAAGAACGAGAGGATGGCGTTGCAGGCCACCGAGAAGGCGAACGTGTGCACGTCGGTCCGGATCAGGTACTTGATCGTAGGCCAGAACTGCTCCCGCATCTGGCGCGCAGAGGCCTGCGACCACGTCTCCTTCGGGACATGGGCCGGCACTTTTGCGGACGCAGGTGCGATCGAGGAACTCACTTCAAGAATCGTAACAGACGGGGAGCGCCGTCCCATACGCTAGAAGCCCTAACAACAGGACACACCCTTAAGTATGTAGAATAGTGAGTTTCAGGAAGGCCGATGAAATCATCTATATTCGCCATCATTCTTATTGCCGCCTCCGCTTTCGCCGCCAACGGCAAGAAAGCCGCTCCTCCTGCTGACCTGCCGGCCTCACTCAAGACGGTCATGGCAGCGATTAACGGCAATAACATTCGCACCCATGTGAAATTTCTCTCGTCCGACCTGCTCGAAGGCCGCGGCACCGGGCAGCGTGGCGGCGATGTCGCCGCCCAGTACATCGCCACCCAATTCGAACTCTACGGACTTAAACCCGCGGGCGATACCGGCTCCTACTTGCAGAAGGTTCCCATGGTCGGCGTGACCACCGATCCGTCATCATCGGTCACGCTCACCTGGGGTGACAAGCCCAACGCCCTGCGCCTCTACGACGACATTGTCGCCATGGACGAGACGCAGAGTGCTACCAACGATCTCGAAGCGCCGATCGTGTACGTCGGCTATGGCATCACCGCACCCGAATACCAGTGGAACGACTACAAGGACCTCGACGTCAAAGGCAAGGTCCTGCTGATGCTCGTGAATGAGCCTCCGTCAAACGACGATAAGTTCTTCAAAGGCCGCGCCCTCACCTACTATGGACGATGGACATATAAGTACGAAGAAGCAGCTCGTCGCGGCGCCGCCGGCGTCATTCTCGTCCACCAGACCGACATGGCCAGCTATGGCTGGGAGGTCGTTCGCAATTCCTGGGGGGGCGAGCGCGCCTACCTTCGTAACTCCGGCGAGCCGCAGCTTAAACTCGCTGCCTGGATCCAGTACGCCATCGCCGACCAACTCGCCGGCACCGTCAATAAGAAGATGGAGGACCTCATCAAGCAGGCACAGTCGCGCGACTTCAAGCCGATTCCGTTACCTGTGACCGTGAAGGCTCATCTTATTTCCAAAATACGCCCGTTCGATTCGCAGAACGTCCTCGCCATGCTGCCCGGATCCGACCCAAAGCTGAATGACGAGGGTGTCATTTATAGTGCCCACTACGATCATTTAGGCGTGCGTCCCGGCATTCCCGGTGACAACATCTATAACGGCGCCGTCGACAACGCCACCGGATGCGGCATGCTCATTGAAATGGCGCGCGCGTATACGCTGGCCAATCCGACGCCAAGGCGTTCCATCATCTTTGCCGCCGTTACCGCAGAGGAGCAGGGCCTGCTGGGCTCGGAATATCTCGCTGACCATCTGCCAATTCCGGCCGGCAAGGTTTCGCTCGCACTCAACTTCGACGGCATTCGTCAGATCGGA
>Ga0075355_1000022_pt1 | contig 18109 bp, 16 predicted proteins | sample WestPond_Cattail_6_FD_120069 | JGI IMG/M metagenome (GOLD analysis project Ga0075355, IMG submission 120069) | Natural and restored wetland microbial communities from the San Francisco Bay, California, USA, that impact long-term carbon... | ecosystem: Environmental > Terrestrial > Soil >...
CTACTCGGATCCGGCGGATGACGGCTACGCACGCGGCAAGGTCTACCCGGACGGACCCTGGGGCCCGGAGAGCCACATCCAGCACGGCGCCATCACCTACGATTTCATCGTACCCGGCGACCCGCTGACGCCCGGCTGGGCGTCGCTTCCCGGGGCGAAGCGCGTGGCCGCGAACGAGGCGCGCTCGCTGCCCAAGATCATCGCACTGCCGCTCTCGTGGCGCGACGCGAAGCCGCTGCTCGCGAACATGATCGGCGCCGAGGTGCCGCCCGAGTGGCGCGGCGCGCTGCCAATCACCTATCGCTTCACCGGCGCGGTGCGCGTGCATGTCAACGTCGACATGGATACCAGCATCAAGCCCTACACCGTGGTCGAGGCGCGCATCCGCGGCAGCGAGCTGCCCGATGAATGGGTGCTGATCGGCAACCACCGCGACGCCTGGGTGCACGGCGGCGTCGATCCGGTCAGCGGCACCGCCGCGATGCTCGAGCTCACGCGCGGGCTCGGCGAACTCAAGCGCCAGGGGCTGCGGCCACGGCGCACGCTCATCGCCTGCAGCTGGGACGGCGAGGAATACGGGCTCACCGGCTCGACCGAGTGGGGCGAGCAGTTTGGACCTGCGCTCGAGCACAAGCTGGTCGCTTATCTCAACGTCGACGAGGCGGTCAGCGGCGCCGCGACCACGGCCGGCAGCGCCGGCCTCAGCTTCGCGCCGGATGCGGTCGCTTCGCTGGCGCCGATGCTGCTCGAGGCGAGCGGCGAGGTGCGGGCACCGAACGGCAAGCCGCTGCGCGCGGCCTGGCAGGCGACCTGGATGCGCGACCATGGCTCCGATATCGCGCCGGACGATGCCGCACTCGTGCAGACGCGCATCGGCAGCGGCTCGGACCACACGGTGTTCCTGAACCACCTCGGCCGCCCGGTCATGAACCTCGGCTTCACGGGCGACTATGGCGTCTACCACTCGACCTACGACGATCACTACTGGATGGCGCACGTCGGCGATCCGGACTTCGCCTACCACCAGGCGCTGGTGCGGATCTGGGGACTGATGGCGCTGCGGCTCGGCAACGCCAGCATCCTGCCCTTCGATTTCGGCGCCTACGCGGATGCGCTGCAGCAGTTCCTCGCCGAACTCGAGACGCGCAGCACGATCACGGCGGACCGGTTGGACCTGCGCGCCCTGCACGAGCACCTGGCGGAATTCGGGGCCGCCGGGCGCGAATTGCGCACGGCGACGCTGCGCGACCTGGCCGCGGGCAACGCCTCGGCCGAGCGCGTCGAGCGGCTGAACCAGCAGCTCATGCAGGTCGAATCCGGCTGGCTCGATGAGTCCGGGATCCCGGGGCGGCCATGGTTCCGCCACCTGCTCTACGCGGCGCGCTACACCTACGCGCACCTCGAGTTCCCGGGGCTGACCGAGGCGGTCGAGGCGGGCGACTGGCCGGCCGCCGCGCAGCAGGCGAAGATCCTCGACGCGGCGATCGTCCGCAATACGGAATTCCTGCGCGCGACGGGCGTCGCGTGGCGGTCACCGGCGGCCGGGCAGTGAGCTTCACTCGCTGGCCGGCGTGATGCGCAGCCCGGCGATCGACAGGTCGCCAATCAGGCCGCGTTCACCGACGACATAGGCGAGCACGGGCCGCTGCGCGGCCAGGCCGGCAAAGTGCGCGCCGAACCCGCGCGCTGCGAACGTCGCGCCCGCGTCGGCATCGAGCGTCCAGCGCTGCCCGCGCATGAACGCATCACGCGCCGCGCTGGTCATGAACAGGATCACTTCCGCGCGCTGCCCGACGCCCAGCAGCGCGCCGAGCGCCGCGCCGGTCACGGTGTAGTACTCCCGGACGCTGCCGTCCACCAGCAGCGCCGCTTCGCCGAACTCGGCGCCGATGCCGACGCCGGCCTTGGTCAGGTCCGGCATCACGAGCGCGCCCGCGGCACGCTGCACCAGCTCGCGGTTGCCGGGATCGAGTGCATAGAACTGCCCCAGCGTCGCCTGGACCCCGGCGTCGAGGTCGGCCTTGCTGCGGGCGTTGGCGGCACCCGCCCACGCCACCAGCAGCGTCAATGCCAGGACTCGTGCGAAGTGGCCCATGTGCCGACAGTGCGCTGCGGTTGCTGCGCCTGCGATCAGTGCAGTTCCCTGCCGGCTGCAGGACGCAGCCTACCGGCCAATCGTGCCGCGCCCGCGTGGCTGTCTCGAAAGCGCGACGTTGGGCGACTACTGGCGGCAGGCCGCGGCGCGCGGCTATAGGACGCGCCCGCGACCTGCGTGACACTGGCGCCAGGTTGGCCGAGTTGATCGGCAAGGAGAGCCCCATGAAACCAGGCATGAGATCCGCGCTCGCGACGCCGCTGCTGCTGGCCAGCGCGCTGCTGCTGCCGCTTGGCGCCAGTGCGCAGGCCACGTCCCCGGACAGCAACGGATCCACCGGACAGTACCAGCAGGGGCAGGCCTCGATTCCGGCCCGGATCAAGGCCGAGATGGCCGCGCAGAACCTTGCCAGTGCGCCCGGCATCGACATCGAGAGCGACGCCACCGGCAGCGTCGTGTTGTCGGGTACCGCCGCGACCCAGGCGGACATCAACAAGGCCATGTCCATTGCCCGCGGCACCACTGGCGTGACCTCGGTCAGGAACGAGATCAAGGTCAGGCCGCGGGGCTGAAACGGTCCCTGGCGTCCTTCAAGGACCCCGCGGTTGCCAATTGAAAGTGCAATCCGGATTTGGTCCAGGGCGCCGTGGTGGGCCTCGTCATTGCAAACGCAGTTGCTTGCCGCAATGACGAGGCCCGACTTGGCCCCCGGCGGCTACCGTCCACTGCCGCGAATCCGCTCCGCGGTGCTACGCGCCGCATCGTAGGCGCCATCGGCCTGGCGCACGCACGCGGCGTGCGCCGCGCCCGGCCTGCCCTCGCAGGCATTGAGCGCGTGCACGCGATCGGCCTGCGCGCTGGCGATCGCCACTTCGTAGCTGGGCGCCAAGGATGCGGCCGGCGCCGGCGCGGGCGACGCCACGGTGAGCGCGATGTCCTTCGCGGCGGGCAACGCCGGCCCGCGAGCATCGCCGTGCCGCTGGCCGTCACGCTGGGAGCAGGCACCGAGGCAGGCCACGCACAACACGACGGCCGCGCGCCGCGGCGCACCCTTCGCGAATCGCTGTCCACCCGCGAGGCTCATGTCCCGGCGTCGCCCGCGGTTGCCGGTACGCGCGGAATGGTGACGCGCACCACCGTGCCGCGGCCATCGGCCCGCGGTGCGATGCTCATGGCGCCACCGAGCGCCGAGACACGGTGCCGCATGCCGGCGATCCCGTACGACTGCGGCAGGCCGATGCTGTGCCGGGCGATGCCGCGGCCGTTGTCCGCGACGGTGAGCGTGATGTCCGCAGCGGTGCAGGCGAGCTCGACCTCGACCTCGGTCGCCTGCGCGTGCTTCATGATGTTGGTCAGGCATTCCTGGGCAATGCGATACAGCGCGATGCTCGCCTCGGGGTCGAGGTCGGCGAGATCTTCCTCGCTGTAGCGCTCGCGGCACTTGAAGCCGCTGCGGCGCGCGCTCTCGCTGACCAGCCAGCGCAGCGCCGCGACCAGCCCGAGGTTGTCGAGCAGCGTGGGCCGCAGGTTCTCGATGATGCCGCGCTTGAGGTCGACGCCCTGCTCGAGCGACTTCTGCACGCGGTTCCAACGCTCCGCCAGCATCGCATCGCCGTTCTCGAGCTTGCGCCGCAGCCACACCAGGTCCATCTTCGCCGCCACCAGCAAGCCCCCCAGCTCGTCATGCAGCTCGCGCGCCAGCGCCGCTTTTTCGGCCTCGCGCACGTGCTGCAGGTGGCTGGAGAGCGCCGACAGGTTGCGGGTGCGCTCCTGCACCACCTGGTCGAGCTCGCGATTGCGGGCGTCGAGCTCGACCGCTTCGGCCTCGCGGCGCCGCAGCTCGCGCCCGAGCAGCAGGCCGAAGGCCACCAGGAACGCCATGCCGAGCAGCGTCGCCAGCACGATCAGCGCGCGCGTGACGCGGATGCCGTGCACCCAGGTGTCGGTCGTGGCGGCGCGGATCTGCGTCTCGACCGTCAGCAGCCCCGCGGCGGTGGCGCGGATGTCGTCGATGGTGCGCTTGCCGAGGTCGGTGTACACGAGCGCGATCGCCGCCGGGCGGCCGAACTCGCCGTACAGCCGCAGCGAGCCGCTGAGCTCGCCGAGCTTCATGCCGCACTTGAGCCGCAGGTCACGCACCGCCGCCAGGCCAGCCTGCGAGCCGGCCCGCCGGTAGCTGGCCTCGAGGCCGTCGAGCAGCGGCGGGATGCGCCGCACCGACGGGTCGAAGGGCGCGAGGTAGGCCTTGTCTTCCGTCAACAGGAAGCCGCGCTGCGCCGCCTCGGCATCGAGCAGCGAGCGCAGCAGTTCTTCCACGGTGGCCTGGCGCCACTCGGAGGCGGTCAACCCGGCCGAGGCATCGCGCAGCCGCGCCTGCCCGAGCTCGGCGTAGAAGAACAACACCACCGGCAGCACCAGCGCCAGCGCCACCGACGCCACCAGCCAGTAGCGGCGCGGACGCCTCGGACTGCGGGCGCCGGGCGTCGTCATTCAGTGCCGCACCCGCGCCCGCGCTTGCATCACGAGTTCGCGCAGCACCTCGGGCAGGCGGTCGTAGTCGCGCAGCTTGTCGAGGAAGTGGGTGCAGCCGAGCTCCATTGCGGCCCGCTTGTATTCAGGCAGGTCGTAGTTGGTCAGCACCACCACGAACGGCCGCACCGGCGCCTGCGCCAGCGCGCGCAGCACGCCGAAGCCGTTGCCCTGCTTGAGGTGCAGGTCGAGGATCATGATGTCGATCGCCTCGCTCGAGACCGCGGAACGCGCGCCGGCCTCGGTATCCACGGCACCGACGAACTTGACGTCCTCGTTCAGGCGGATGAGTTCGGCGAGCCGCTCGGTCAGCACGCGCGAATCTTCCACCAGCAGGACGCGCAACGGATCTGGTACGGTCGTAGCCACGCGATGCTGCGCTGGTTGCCGCTACTGGATCAGCCCGTTGCGGAGCGCGTACGAGGTCAGGTCGGCGTTGGTGCGGAAACCCATCTTCTCCAACACGCGATTGCGATAGGTGCTGACCGTCTTGACGCTCAACAGCAGCTCCGCGGCGATCTCCGACACCGAACGTCCGGCCGCGAGCTTGGAGAACACCTGGAATTCGCGCGCCGACAGCCGCGCGTGCTGCGGACTGTCGGGATCGTTGTCGAGCCCGGCCACCAGCAATTCCGCGACTTCCGGGCTGACGCAGCGCCGCCCGCCCAGCACCGTGTGGATGGCCTTGAGCAGCTCTTCCGGCGCGCTGTCCTTGGCGAGGTAGCCGCTCGCGCCCGCGCGCAGCACGCTGAGCGCGTACTGCTTCTCGGGCAGTGCGCTCAGCACCAGCACGCGCACCGACGGGAAGCCGCTCTGGATGTGGCGCAGGATGTCGAGCCCGCTGCGATCGGGCATGAAGATGTCGAGCAGCACGAGGTCCCAGTTCTGCGCGCGCAGCTTGTCGAGGGTTTCGCGGCCGGTGGCCGCCTCGCCGATCTCGCGCACCGCGGAGTCCGCTTCCAGGTATTGCTTGATTCCGGCGCGGACGACCGGATGGTCGTCGGCGATCAGTATCTTGGTCATGTCGCCGTCCCGGGACGGACGCGGCCGCCATCCTGCTTGTGTTTCCATTGTACGCACATTTATGCATTCACTCCCAGGGTTTGCCGCTGACGGATCCGGGCGATGTCGACCAGCATGCGACCCGCCCAGCGGTAGACGTTGTTGTCACGTACGGTCTCGCGCATCAGGCGCATGCGCTGGCGGCGCTCCTCGCGCGGCATGTTCAGCGCCACGCCGATCGCCGCGGCGGTCTCGGTGACATTGAACGGATTCACGATCAGCGCCTCGGCCAGCTCGCGCGCCGCGCCGGTGAAGCTGCTCAGGATCAGCACGCCGTCCTCGTCATCCCGCGCCGCAACGAATTCCTTCGCAACCAGGTTCATGCCGTCGTGCAGGCTCGTGACCAGGCAGAAGTCCGCGGCGCGGTAGATCTCGAACACGACCGCCGGGTCCTGGTGCGCGGGCACCAGCACGATCGGGCGCCAGGAGCCGGCGGCAAAGCGCGCGTTGATGCGCTCCACCTCGTGCAGCGTGCGCCGCTGCAGCGCCTGGTAGGCGGGCAGCGGCGTGCGCGACGGCTCCGCGACCTGCAGCAGCGTGACGCGGCCGCGCGCGTCCGGATGCAGCTCGAGGTACGACTCGAGCGCCTGGCAGCGCTCGACGATGCCCTTGGTGAAGTCCCAGCGCTCCACGCCCACCGCCAGCTTGACCGCCGCGTCGATGCCGTACTGCTCGCGGATGCGCGCGCGGCAGCCGGCGATGTCCGGCAGTCCCTGCAGCCAGCGCGGCGGCCACTCGATCGAGATCGGGTACGGCGTCACCTGGCACACGTGGCCCTGCAGCGTCACGGTCAGGTGCTCGCGGTCGATCTTGCACTCGATGGCGCGATCGACGGTGTCGAGCAGGTTGTGGCAGTGGTAGAGCGTGTGGAAGCCGAGGATGTCGGCGTGCAACATGCACGACAGCAGCTCGCGCTGCCACGGGCAGACGCCGAAGGTCTCCGCGTTCGGCCACGGCACGTGCCAGAACAGGCTGATGGTGGCGCGCGGTATGCGCGCGCGCAGCAGCTGCGGCAGCAGCGCGAAGTGGAAGTCCTGGATCAGCACGATCGGGCTCGCGACCTGCGCCTCCTGCGCCACCGCGTCGGCGAACTTGCGGTTCACCGCCTGGTAGCACTGCCAGTCGGCCTCGCGGAACGCGGGCCGCACGTAGGCCAGGTGGCACAGCGGCCACAGGCCCTCGTTGGAGAAGCCGAAGTAGTAGCCTTCCTGCTCCGCCTCGCTCAGCCAGACGCGCCGCAGCGCGTAGTTGGGCTCGCCCGGCGGCACGGCCAGGCGGTCGTGCTTGTCGACCACGGTGCGGTCGGCGCTGCCGCCGCCGTGCGCGACCCACACCCCGGAGCAGGCACGCATGATCGGCTCGAGCGCGGTCACCATGCCGCTCGCCGGCACCGATACCTTGATGGTGCCGTCGGGCTCGCGGCTGTGGCTGTAGGGCTCGCGGTTCGAGACCGTGATGACCTGGCTGGAGTTGAGCTGGCGCTGCACCACCTGGCGCAGCGCCGAGGGTGTCCAGTTCTCGCGGTAGTCGATCTCGCGGCGCTGGCTCTCCTCGGCGTCGCGCAGGATCTCGCGCACCTGCGTCAGGATCGGCCACGACAGGCGCGGTGAGAAGGCGTCGTCGCGCAGGCGCCCGCCGCGCAGGTCGCTGAGCAGCACCGCCACCCAGCGCCGCAACAGCCACCAGACGATGAACGACATCAGCAGCGCGATCGCCAGCGCCAGCATCATCACGAACATGAACACGAAGCCGCGCCAGCCGTTGCGGCTCCAGTCGGCGAAGCTCAGGTCCTGCACCACGACCACGCGCAGCGGCTGCGCGCCCGGATCCTCGGCCTCGAAGTTGGAGATCTGCAGCCGCCCGGCCACGGTCTCGATCAGGCGGCTGGTGCTGGCGCCGTGCACGCCCTGCTCCGCCTGGCACACGAGGTCGGGCGGCGTGCGATCGGTCCGGGCGACGATCGCGCCGTCCGGCCGGCACACGGCCAGGCCGAGCAGGCGGGTGTCGCCGGCCAGCATGGCTTCCAGGTAGCTGCGCAGGCCGGCATGCTCGCGCCGCCGCACGAGATCGCGCAGCTGCGCCTCGTTGGCGTTCACCAGCGCGCGCGCGCGGTTCTCGGCCTGCAGCCGATAGCCCGCCGACAGCACGTCGCTGATGTACGGCATGCCAAGGTAGGTCACGATGGCCGAAGCGACCGCGAGTGCCGCGATGATGCGCACGACTGAATTGCGAAACACGAATCCGCCTCCCTCGGTCCCGGCGCGGCGGCGCTCCGGGAGTGGTTCGACAGCGATCGACGCGCTGGCTATACGACTTCCTCCCACGAACGGCTCAAGCGCAGCGCGCTCGAGATGATCCCGACCATGCTGTAGGTCTGGGGATAGTTGCCCCAGTGCTCGTTCGTGGCCGGATCGATGTCCTCGGACAGCAGCCCCAGCGGGTTGCGCCGCGCCAGCAGCTGCTCGAAGGAGTCACGCGCCCGGCTGGTGTGGCCGAGGCGCGCCAGTGCGTTGACGTACCAGAACGAGCACACCGTGAAGGCGTTGCGCGGCAGGCCGAAGTCGTCGCCGTGGCGGTAGCGAAACAGGTATTCACCCACGCGCAGCTCGCGCTCGATGCGCGCCATCGTGGCGACGAAGCGCGGGTCGGCGGCGGAGATGAAGCCCATCTCCGGCAGCAGCAGCGCGGTGGCGTCGACGTCGTGGCCGTCGTAGCGGCTGACCAGGGAATTGCAGTGCGCGCACCACGCCCGCGCCAGGATGCGCGCGCGCAGCGCCAGCGCGCGCGCGTGCCAGTGTTCGGCGCGCTCATGCAGGCCCAGGTGGCCGGCGATGCGCGCCAGGCGATCGCACGCGGCCCAGCACATGCAGGCCGAGTAGGTGTGCACCTGCTCGGTGCCGCGCAGTTCCCACGGGCCGGCGTCCGGCCGCTCGCAGGCGTTGTAGGCGTGTTCGCCCAGGCTCTCGAGGCGCACGAACAGCGCCGCATCGCCGGGCATGGTCAGGCGCGCGTCATAGAAGAACTGGCTCGCCGCCATGACCACCGCGCCGTAGACGTCGTTCTGGTTCTGGTTCAATGCCTGGTTGCCCGTGCGCACCGGCCCCATGCCGCGGAAGCCGTCGAGCGTCTCGACCACGACTTCCTCGTGCCGCATCCCGCCGGCCAGCGAGTAGGCCGGCTGCAGCATCGCGTCCGGTGATTGCGCGACGATGTTGTTCAGGAAGCGCAGGAATCCTTCCATCGTGCGCGTCGCGCCGAGCCGGTTCAGCGCCTGGATCACGAACGCGCTGTCGCGCAGCCAGCAGTAGCGGTAATCCCAGTTGCGCCCGGAGTCGGGCGACTCCGGGATCGAGGTGGTCAGCGCGGCCAGTACCGCGCCGGAGTCCTCGTAGGTGGTCAGCTTGAGCGTGATCGCGGCGCGGATCACGGCGTCCTGCCAGTCGACCGGCACCGCGAGGCTGCGCACCCATTCCTCCCAGTAGTTGCCGGTCTGCTCGAGCCAGTTGCGCGCCACCGCGAGCGGCGCGGACTCGATGCTTTCATCGGGGCCCAGGATCAGCGCCAGCGCGCGGTCGAGCTCGAAGGGATGCTGCCCGGTGATCGCACTGAGCGAAGCGTCCGTGGTCAGGCGACAGGCCGTGTCGGCGGCGGCCACGCGCAGGTGGTGGCTGCCCGCGGTCAACTCCGCGGCGCGCGCGCCATAGCCGCAGGCCGGGTTGAAGCGCACGCACACCTGCGGCCGGCCCTGCACCGGCTCGACGATGCGCACGAAGGCCATCGGCTTGAACATGCGCCCGCGCTGGCGGAAGCGCGGGCAGAAATCGGTGATGCGCAGCTGGTTGCCGGCCGCATCGCCGAGCTCGGTCACGACGATGGCGGTGTTGGCGCGGTAGCGCTGCGTGGCCGTGACCGCGCCGACCAGCTCGATCGCGAAGGTGCCGAGGCTGGAATCGCCGCCGGCGCGCGTCAGCAGGCTGCAGAAGGTGGGATCGGAGTCCGGGCGCGGCAGGCAGGCCCATACCAGCCGGCCGCGCGCATCGAGCAGACCCGCCACCTGGCAGTTGCCGATCACCGCCAGGTCGAGCGAGGCAGCCGGCTCGCCGCGATTCATGGCGGCGCCGCGCCGCACAGGGTGGCGAGCCAGTCGCGCGCCGCGCGGCAGTCGTCGAGGCGGAAGTCACCTTCGATGCGATCGCCGACCACCAGCGCGAGGCCGCCATGCCGGTGCACGGCGGCGAAGGCGTCGACGTCGGGCCAGTCATCACCGAGCACGATCGGCACGCGCGTCGCGAATGGCGGCTCGGCCAGGAACTCCTCGATCGCGGTCGCCTTGCTGGTGCCGGCGGGAGCGAGCTCCGCGATCATCGAGCCGTCCACCACCTGGAAGCCGGGCCCGAGCTCCGCCGCCGCCATGTGCAGCAGCTGCCGGCAGTCCGGCCCGTAGGCCGGCACCGTCCGGAAGTGCAGCGCCAGCGCGGTGCCCTTGTCCTCGACGATCACGCCCGGGCAGCCGCTCAGGAAATCGAGCAGCACGGCGCGGGTCGGATCGAGCACGCTGGCGTCGCTGCTCGTGCGGTGGAGTACGCCGCGCCCGTCGCGGCGCTCCTGCCCGTAGATGCCGGAGATCGGCAGCCGCAGCGGCGCCAGCATGACATCGAGCGCGGCGATCGAGCGGCCGCTGACCAGCGCGAGCGCGCCGTCGAGCGCCCCGGCGGTGGAGTGCAGGAGCCCGCGGAGCTCCGCGTCGGCGCCGATTGCCGCCGGGTCGTCGTGGAACTCGATCAGCGTACCGTCCAGGTCGAGGAATATGCAGCAGCGCGAGGACAGCAGCGCACGGTCGGCGGCCAGCCACTCGGCCACCTGCAGCGCATCGGAGGACTGCGGCAGGCCCGGGAGCATGGGGGGCGCGGTGGGGCGGAACGTCGGGGCGCGCCGGCGCTGGTTATCTTTCAGGCGCAGCAACGACAGTGCCATCCTGGACGGGGCTGGAATCGGCCGGCCGCGCACGGCGGCTGGCGAGCAGCAACAATCCAAGCATGGCCAATGACATCAGGCCGCCAAGCAGCAGGCTCGTCGCGACGAGCAATACCGGCCCCAGTGCCAAGTTCATGTGCCACACCACCTCGCACGCCGCGCGCGCCGTCTGTCAGCGCGCACTATGTGGTGGGGGGCACGGGGCGGAATGTAGGCTGCCCGATACAGTTCCTGTCGGGCCAGGACTACAGTGGCACGCGGCCCTTGATGGCGTTGGCGCGGCCGCTGCAGGCGATGCGGCCCGATGCATCGGCGTGCAGCCGCGCGCGCAGCCGCTCCTTGAGCTGCGCACGCTCGGCCTCCGGGGTCGCCCGCAGCCGCGTCGCCACGCTCGGGCCGCCGCGCACGATGTTCCAGTATTCCTCGAAGTCGGCGAAGGTCCGCTGCACGGTCAAGGTGCAGGTCTCGATGGCGCCAAGGCCCGCCGCTTGCCAGAGCGCGGACAGCGCCTCGAGCCGCGAGGCATCGCGGCTCGGCGGTGTCGGCACGGTGATGCCGAGCGCGCGCATCTCGGCGTGCACCGGCTCGTAGGGGAAGCCCTCGTTTTCCATGTCCCACGCGTAGGCCGAGACCGTGCCGCCGGGGCGCACCACGCGCGCCATCTCGGCGACGCCCTGCGCCGGATCGGGAACGAAGAAGATCACCAGCGCCATCGCGGCCGCGTCGAAACTGTGGTCGGCACAGGGTAGCGCCATTGCATCGCCCTGCTGGAACCGCGCTTGGCCCACGCCGACGTGCGTGCGCGCGTGCGCCAGCAGTTGCTCGGACGGATCGACGCCGCACACGGCGCGCGGCGCGCAGCGCTCGAGCAGCAGCTGGCTGAAGGCGCCGCTCCCGCAGCCGACGTCGAGCCATTCGAGCCCCGGCCTTGGATCGAGCCATTCGAGGAAGCGCTCGCCGGCGCTGCGGCTCCAGACGCCCATGTAGCGCTCGTAGGCCTCGCCATCATCGAAACGGATCTCGCTGTTCACGATCGGTTATCCCCCGCGCAGCCGCGCCGGCGCGAGCTGCGCCGCACGGATGCCGTGGGCTGCGATTGCCGCCGGCACCGCCTGCCCAAGTATGCACGAAGCCGCGCAGGCCCCGAGCGCCGGCGAGCTTTCGATGCCGAAGCCGCCGACACCCGCGTGCCAGTAGAAGCCCGGCGCGGCGGGCTCGAATCCGGACACCGCGTCGCGATCGGGCGCGAAGGTGCGCAAGCCCGCCCACGCGCGCGCCACCCGGTGGATCGGGAATTCGAGCACTTGTTCGATGCGGTCGACCGCGGTGGCGACGTCGAGGTCCTCCGGCTGCACGTCGTGCGGAGGGACCGGCACTTCATCCGCGAGCGAGCCCAGCAGGCGCGCGGCGTCGGGCTTGAAGTAGAACCGCTCAGAGGCGTCCGCCACCATCGGCCAGCCCGCGACCTCGAGGCCCGGCGGCGGATCGAAGATGAAGGCGGTGCGCCGGTGCGGCACCAGGCCGAGCGGGGCCACGCCGGCCAGCGCCGCGATGCCGTCGGCCCAGGCACCGGCGGCGTTCACGACCACGTCGGCTCGGCATTCGAAGTCCACCGTGCGCACGCGCCAACCCGCGCCGTCGCGCTCGAGCGCCGACACCTCGCGCGCGGCCAGCACGCGCGCCCCGTGCGTGCGCGCCCCACGCAGGAAGCCCTGCAGCAGCGCATCGACGTCGATGTCCCAGGCGCTCTGGTCGTAGAGCGCCCACTCACAGGCATCCGCGCGCAGCGCCGGCAGGCGCGCGCGCGCCTGCGCCGGCACCAGGCGCTCGATCGGGAGCCCGCAAGCGCGCGCCGTGGCCTCGTAGGCGTCGCGCTCGGCGAGCTGCTGCGTCCCGCCCAGCAGCATGAAGCCGCGCGCGCGCAGCAGCGGCGTGGCTGCGAAGCCCGCCGGCGGCGACTGCATGAACGGCTGGCCGGCGAGCGCCAGGCGCTGCACCAGCGTGCTGCCGTAGTTCGGCGCGAACAGCGCCGCGGAGCGCCCGCTGCTGTGGTAGCCCGGTTGCGGCTCGCGCTCGAGCAGCGTGACGCGCGCGTGCGGCGCGAGGTGGTAGGCCACCGAGGCGCCCGCCATGCCCCCGCCGATGATGCAGACTTCGAGCGTCCCCATCGACCCTTCCCCCGGAGTGTCGTAACCTCCTGCAACGTCCATGATGATACGCCAGCACCGGATCGCGGCCCTTGCAATGGCCGGCGCCGCCATCGCTGCCGCGGCGCCGGCCGCGGCACCGACGCGCGCCGCCGTGCGCGTCTCCGGACCCTCGCCCTTCAGCGCCGACTGCAACGGCCCAGGCTTTCCGGGCGGTGCCGCCTACGTCAACGCCGAAGTCGAACCCTTCGTTGCCGTCAATCCGCGCAACCTGAAGAACCTGGTGGCCGTGTACCAGCAGGATCGCTACCCGGACGACGGCGCCAACGGCGTGCTGGCCGCGGTGTCTTTCGACGGCGGACGCAGCTGGCAGCGCCCCGGGTTGCAGTCGCAGCCGACCTTCTCGCGCTGCGCGGGTGGCAATGAAGCGAACGGCGGTGACTTCGAGCTGGCGAGCGATCCATGGATCGACTTCGGGCCCGATGGCACTGCGTACTTCGCGGCCCTGGGATTCAACAAGTCGAACCCGGACACGGCGGAATTCGTGTCCGTGTCCGCCACGGGTGGCCGCAGCTGGGAGCGCCCGGTGACCGTGATCCGCGAGAACATCGCCAACGTGAGCGACGAACGTCCGGCGGTCACGGCCGATCCGACGCGCGCACACACCGCGTACCTGGTGTGGGCGCGGCATCGCACGGCGCCGGCCGCCGAAGCGCGGGGCGCCGTGTATTTCAGCCGCAGCGTCGACAGCGGCAGGCACTGGAGCACGCCGCGCGCCATCTACGAAACGCCGGCCGGCATGCAGACCTCCGCCAACCAGGTCGTGGTGACGCCAGGCGGCACGCTCGTCAACGTGTTCAATGAACTCGCGCTGGACGCGGGCTCGAAGCATCCGCGCCACGACCGCATCGCCGCGATCCGCTCGCTCGATGGCGGCGAGACCTGGTCGGCGCCGGCGACGATCGCCAGCTCCACGGTCGCGGCCATCGCGGATGCGCGCACCGGGCAATCGATCCGCGCCGGCGACAGCTTCACCGAGATCGCCGTCGATCCTCGTGCCGGCACCAGCACGATCTACGTCGCGTGGGCCGACTCGCGCTTCACCGCCGGCCGCACGCAGCAGATCGTGCTGACCCGCTCCATCGACGGCGGCCACGCCTGGAGCGAGCCGGTTGCGGTCACGCCGGGCCTCGCGGCGCCGGCGTTCGTACCGGGCATCGCCGTCAACGATCGCGGCGAACTCGCACTCACGTATCTCGGCTTCAGCGCGGGCGCGCCGCCGTCGCGCGCGCTGCTGGCGGATTACTGGATCGCGGTCTCGAAGGATCGCGGCGAGTCATGGCTGCCGGCGCGGCGCCTCGCCCCACGCCCCTTCGACCTGCGCACCGCGCCGTTCAACGGCGGATTCTTCCTGGGCGAATACCAGGGACTGGCGGCTTGCGGGTCGCGGTTCGTCGCGGTCGCGGCACTCCCCAACGAACGGAGCCTCGACAACCGTACGGACGTCTATTCGTTCACGCAGGACGGGGCAACGGCGCGCTGAACCTCACAGGCCGTGGGCGGCCCGGAGCTCGGCGATGAATCCTTCGCGGTCCTCGTTCATGCGGCGCAACAGGCGCGGCGGGACGGCGGACCTCGGGTAGTGCTTCGTGCCCCAGCGCACGAGCTCCACCAGCACCGGCAGCAGGTCGAGCGCCTTCGCAGTGGGCGTGTAGATCGCGCGCCGGGCCTGCTCCGGGTCGCGGTTGCGCGTGATCATGCCCGCGGCCACCAGCCGCTTGAGCCGGCTCGCGAGGATGTTGCTGGCGATGCCCTCGTTGCCTTCCTGCAGCTCCTGGAACCGGCGCTTGCGCAGCATGATCAGGTCGCGCAACACCACCAGCGTCCACTTGTCGCCGACGAAATCGAGCGCGTAGGCGATCGGGCAGTCCGAGCGCCGCGCGGCGGGTGACGGTTTCATCGCCGCAGCCTAGGCGCAACACTTGCATGTTGCAAGCCACGCCCTATACTTACTTGCACTTTGAAAGTCCAACCAGGAACCCCGAGGAGCTGAAGATGGCAAAGTTGAAGCTGTCCTATTTCGATTTCGACGGCGGCCGCGGCGAGCCCGCGCGCCTGGCCCTGCATATCGGCGGCATTGCGTTCGAGGACCACCGCATCAATCCGAAGGAATGGCCCGCGCACCGCGAGCACACCCCGTTCCTCGCGCTGCCGACGCTGGAGGTCGACGGCAAGGTGGTCACGCAGTCGAACAGCATCAATCGCTACGTCGGCAAGCTCGCGGATCTTTACCCGAAGGACGATCTGCAGGCGCTGCTGTGCGACGAAGCCATGGATGCGGCCGAGGACATTGGCACGCGCATCGCCGGCACCATGGAACTGCCGGCGGAAGCCAAGCAGCAGGCCCGCGAGAAGCTCGCCGCCGGGCACATCAAGCGCTACCTCGAGCAGCTCGCCGCGCGCTTGCAGGCGCAGGGCGGCGAGTGGTTCGCCGACCGACGGCTGACGATCGCGGACCTCAAGATCTACATGCTGGTCCGGTGGCTGAAATCGGGCGCGCTCGACTACATCCCAAAGGACCTCGTCGACCGCGTGGCGCCTGCGCTGGCGCGCCACTTCGATCGCGTCGCGAGCCATCCCAAGGTCGCGGAGTACTACGCGCGCCGCAAGGTCGCCTGAGCTGGCGGCGGCCTGACCTGAGGGCAGCGTGACATGAAGGGCCCGGCGGGCTTGCGCCCGCCGGGCAGCCAAGGTGATGCAGGGTTGGGCCCCGCGGCACCATGATCCGCATCACGTCCCCAAGGACTCGTCAGTGCACGCGGCCGGGGTCCCCGCGGCAACCGGGCGGACTCCAAGTGCGATGACTTCCAGGTGCCCGGTCGAGCGCAGCACCGCGCTCTCGTCCGGATGCACGCGCACCGCGCTCCACCGCCGCAGTGGTTCCGTGCCGACGGCGCCGGCGCCGTCGGTCACGAACAGCAGCCGCAGCGCAGGCGCTGCGGGGATCTGCAACGACGCTCCGGCTTCGAACCGCCAGCCGTCGATCGTCAGTCCGCGGTGGGGAAAGGCTCCGATCTGGCGCAGCGACACACCCGCGGCCGCCGTGGGCAGCCAGGGCAAGGCATCGGGCCGCATGACGATCGGCGCTTTGTAGACCGGCGGTGCGTAGGACAAGGCTCCGCCCTTCAAGTGCAGCCAGATCGCTTCGTAGGCATCCCAGTTCCTTCGGCCCTCCGTCACGTGGCGGTGATAGACGCCACCCTCGAAGTGACCCTCCCGGGCCAGCTCCAGGCGCGCCTGCTTCACGCGATCGGGTCCGATGAACCCCTGGCCGCTGGCGCCGCCGAATTGCAGCAGCAGCACGATGCGATCTTCACCGCCCGCCTGCGGGCCGTAGTACGCACTCTCTGGAAAATAGGCGATCTCGCCGCCCTCGACAGACATGTCCTTCGCGATCGGGATGCTGCCTTCGAGGCAGAACCGGATCTGGTCCCAGGCATGGCGATGGCGCGGCGAGTAGAAGCTCCTGGGCTCCTTCGACATCACCAGCATGTAGTTGTCGGCGCTGTCTTCGGCCCCCTCGAACAGCCGCTTGTGCGCGACTTCGCCACCGCCGCGTTGCGCGACTAGGCTCTCGCCCCAGGGCAGCTCGGCGGCATGAAGCACCTCCATCGCCTCACTCTCCCGCTTGCGCGGCCTCACGGGCCGCGATGCGGCCGAAAGTCAGCGCGCGCAGCACCGAAGTGCCGGCGGGATACTCCCCGTAATACAGCCCGGTGACCTCGCCCGCCGCGTAGAGCCCGGCGATCGGTGTGCCGTCAGGCCGCACCACCCGCGCGCGCGCGTCACTGCGGATGCCCCCAAAGGTGAAGGTGATCGCGCAGGTCAACGGATAGCCAATGAAGGGACCGGTCGCGATTGGGGTCGCCCAGTTGGACTTGGGCGGCACGATGCCGCGCGCCGCCTTGCCGTCCCGAATCGTGCGGTCGCTCTCGCCCGGCCCGATCGCGGCGTTGTAGCCGCGCACGGTGGCCGCGAGCGCTGCCGGATCGAGTCCCAGCCTCGTGGCCAGGGATTCGATGGTGTCGGCCTCTATCGGCGGCTGGTCCGTGAGGATGATGTTCGCGACGTGCGGCCATCCAAGGATCGCCTTCTCGGCGACGAAGTAGGCTTCCTGGCGCTGCTGCGCCCATATCGCATAGGAGAGCTGCTCGAAAGTCGCGTCGAAGCTGTCGGCGCCCTCGTCGAAGAAGCGCTGCGCGTCGCGATTCACGACGATGCCGAAGGGGTACGCATACACGACGGCGTCGGGCTTGGTGGAACGCCGGTCGGCGGGCTCGCCATGAAACATGTCGAACTGCCCGGCGACATCGGCGCCGAGCGGCGTCGCGAGCCGCAAGCCGTCGCCGCGGTTATTGGCCAGCGTCGGCGCGACCAGCGGCAGCTCGGCGCCGCGCGGGCCGAGGTGCTTGCGCAGCAGGTCCGGTGCGCCTTCGAATCCGCCGCAGGCGATCACCACGGCGTGCGCGCCGAGGTGCCGCTCGCCGTCGGGGCCGCGCACCGTGACGCCGTTGACCCGACCGGCGCCATCGGTCCGGAGCGCCACGGCCTCCGTTTCATAGTGGATCTTCGCGTTGGGCAGCTCATCGACGATCCGCGCCAGCGTGTCGACGATGGCGACGCCGCCAGGAACGGGCATGGCGAGGCCGCCGCCGGTATTGCGATTGGCGAAGGGCTGCTCGAAGTACACCCACGGCACGCCGTGCCGATCCAGGAAATCGAACGTCGCGGGCACCTCGCTGGCGTAGGCGCTGCAGTACTCGAGATCGGCACGGCCACCGCTCACGCGGCGCATCGTCTCGATGAACGCCGGGTCCAGCCGCCGGTCCGCGGTGATGCGGAACCAGCTGCTGGTCCAGCGCGTGGCGCCGCCTCGATCCTCGCGCGCCGCCCTCTCCAGCACGGCGATGCGGGCATCGCGTCCGCCGGCATCGGCGTAAGCCACGGCCGCGGCCAGCCCGGCGGCACCGCAACCGATCACCACGAGGTCGTGCTGCATCGTTAGCCTTCCCTGGGGCCGGACTTGAACTCGATCCGGTTGCCGGTGTCGATCCACACGCTCTTGACTTCGGTGTAGGCGTCGAGCGCCGCCGCCCCCATTTCCCGGCCAATTCCGCTCTGGCCGTAGCCGCCGAATGGCAGGGTATGGCCGATGATGCGGTAATTGTTGACCCAGATGGTGCCGGCGCGGAGCCGATGGAGCATGCGGTGTGCGCGTCGCAGGTCTTCCGTCCAGATGCCC
>Ga0075355_1000023_pt1 | contig 18051 bp, 19 predicted proteins | sample WestPond_Cattail_6_FD_120069 | JGI IMG/M metagenome (GOLD analysis project Ga0075355, IMG submission 120069) | Natural and restored wetland microbial communities from the San Francisco Bay, California, USA, that impact long-term carbon... | ecosystem: Environmental > Terrestrial > Soil >...
GAACGATGACCTCGTCGTGTTCTGCTCATTTGCGGAGGAGAAGCGCAAAGCGGAACTGGAGCGGCGTGGGATACGCGTGTACCAGGTGGCGCAGGCGAAACAGAATGGGCATCCGGACCTCGAGCATGTGATGCGCCGCCTTGGAGAGATGGAAATCACGAGCGTGCTCGTCGAGGGCGGAGCGAACGTGAATTGGGTGGCGCTCGAAGCTGGATTGGTGGACAAAGTATTCCTTTACTATGCGCCGAAGATTCTGGCGGGGACTGGATCGGTGCCGTTTGCAGGAGGAAGAGGTTTCGGCGCAATGAGCGATGCGGCGCAGGTTAAGAACATCCGGCTGCACCGGTTCGGCGAGGATTTTGCGGTGGAAGGGTATCTGAGGGATCCGTACGAATAACGCGTGGGCAACATGCCCACGCGACAGCCGGCGAGACGCCGGCGCTACAAGGAGAAGTCTATGTTTACGGGCATTGTGGAAGAGGTTGGGAAGGTTACGAAGATTGAGACGACGGGCGGGACGCGGAAGCTGACGGTGGCGTCGAAGGAGCTGTCGAAAGAGTTGAAGATGGGCGACAGTATCGCCGTGAGCGGTGTGTGCCTGACGGCAGTGCGCATCAAGGCGGGCGAGTCGTTTGGCGCCGACCTGGCGGACGAGACGTGGGTACGGACGTCGTTCTCGCGCATCAAGGAAGGCGCGGAAGTGAATCTTGAATTGCCGATGAAGGCGGACGGGCGCTTCGGTGGACACGTGGTGCAAGGCCACGTGGATGGAACGGGGAAGTTCATCGGGCTGGAGCCGATCGCGGGCGCGCAGGATTATTGGCTGCACATTGAAGTGCCGGCGGAGATGACGAAGTATGTCGTCTATAAAGGATCGATTTCAGTCGAGGGTATCAGCCTGACAGTGGCGAGGATCGAGGGGCGGAACCTAACGATTGCGATTATCCCGCACACGACGGAGGCGACGAATCTGAAGTCGTTGAAGCCGGGTGATCCGGTGAACCTGGAGACGGACATCATCGCAAAATACGTGGAGAAGATGATGGGCGGCGAAAGAGTGCAAGGGGCGATGGATCTGGATCGACTGGTGAGCCAGGGGTTTTAGGCTCGGGGGCTAAAGCCCCCATTTCACTCTGTGCTTGTGTGGCACGACTAAAGTCGTGCCGTGATACAAAAACGCGGTGCTTCGCACCGCCTGCACGGGCGAGGGCGCCCGTGCCCACATTCTAACGTCCTACTCACAGCACCGCTGTCTCCTGTATCTCGCGGCCTTCGGCGAAGCGGGCCAGGTTGAGCAGCGTGGCGTCGATCAGGTCGGTCGTTCCGTTCAGGACTAAGTCCGCCAGAATCTTGCCGGTAGCGGGGGCGTGCATTACGCCGTGTCCGCTGAAGCCGTTGGCGCAGAAGAAGCCCTCCACTTCGGGGACGGCGCCGAGGATGGGATGATGGTCGGGCGTCATTTCATAGAGGCCGGCCCATGCTTTTTTAGGATTTACAGCAACGTTCTCGAAGCAGGGCACACGATTCGCGGCACGTTCGAGGATCTTCTCGATGAAGCTGGGCTCGAAGTCGGTCTTGTAGCCGGTGGTTTCGGTGGGGTCATTCCAGGCGAGAAGGAACCCGAGCGACTCGGGACGGAAGTGGAAGCCGTTCGACATGTCGATGGTCATCGGAGCGGAGTGCGGATATTCGTCGAACGGTTCGGTGGGCACCAGCATGCGGCGCAGCGGTACGACGGGCAGGTTGATGTTGACCATCTTCGCGATCTGGGCAGCCCACGCGCCGGCGGCGTTGACGACGTTGCGGGTGACAATTGTGTCGCGCGAGGTCGAGATGGCTGCGACGCCGTTGCAGTCCACGGAGATGCCGGTCACTTCGGTGCCGCGCCAGAGGCGAGCGCCTTGCTCGCTGGCCTTGGTCATGAAACCGATCATGGCGGAGTAGGGGTCGACGAAGCCGTCGGTTGAGCAGAAATTACCTCCGAGCACGTCGTCGGTGCGAAGCTTGGGGTAGGTTTTCGCGACGTCTTCGGCGGTGACCTTCTCGACCGACTTCAGGCCGAGTTCCACTTGCTTCTGCATGTTGGTGTCGAGATAGCGGAGATGAGCGTCGGTGGTGGCGAGGAAGAGATAGCCTTGCGGGCGGTAGCCGCCGGGATATCCGAGCAGGTCGTCGAAACTGGCGTAGAAAGGAATGGAGTAGAGCGACATGAGGATGTTGACCGGCGTGGAGAACTGCGCGCGCACGCCGCCCATGCTTTTGCCCGTGGATCCCTTGCCCTGGTGAGCTTCGCGCTCGATGACGATGACGTTCTTACAGCCTTGCTCGGTGAGGTGGTAGGCGATGCTGGAACCGACAATTCCGCCGCCGATGATGACGACATCCGCCGTTTGCATGGCGGCATTGTAGCTGGCGCGTGTGGTTTCTAAAGCAAAGAAATGAAAGGGGAAGTTAGGACTTCCCCTTAGGTCTTCGCCGCGGGTGGCGTGTTACCATCGAAGAATCGGAATGAGCCAGGAAACCGTCCAGATAGTGTTCCAATTCATCGCGTTGGTGTTTGCCATCAGCGTGCATGAAGCCGCCCACGCCTGGACCGCAAACCGGTGCGGCGATCCGACGGCCCGGTTGCTGGGACGCATTACGTTGAACCCGATTAAGCACGCGGATCCTGTTGGAACGGTTGTACTTCCGCTGCTGGCGCTGTTCAGCCACTTCGGATTCCTGGTGGGTTGGGGTAAGCCGACACCGGTGGATCCGAGGCACTTCAAAAACCCGGTTTGGGATGACATTAAGACGTCTCTGGCCGGACCGATCAGTAATTTGCTGGTAGCAGCGGGCGCAACGGTGGTGCTGGCGATTATTTCGGCGACGTCGCCCATGGGCAAGGCGCTGGTGCATGGCTTTGCGCCGATGAGTTCGTCACCACTGGTGCCAATCACGGTGCTGATGTACGAGTTGCTGTATATCAACATCCTGCTGGCGGCGTTTAACGTGATTCCGATTCCGCCGCTGGATGGCAGTCATGTGTTACGCCATTTTTTGCCCGAGGGAGCTCGGCGCATTTACGACATGGTCGGGATGTTCGGGCTGATTCTGCTGTTCGTAGTAGGAGGGCCGGTGATTAATTTCTTCATGCGGCCGTTTGTACTGTTCTTCCAGTTCATTCTCGCGAGAATTTGATGCCAGACAAGAACAACAAAAAGCCCCGCGTACTGAGCGGGATGAGACCGACTGGCAAGTTGCACCTGGGCCATTTGGTGGGAGCACTCGATAACTGGGTGCGTCTGCAGAACCAATACGACTGTTTCTTTTTCGTTGCCGATTGGCATGCGCTGACGACGGATTACGCCGACACGTCGCGCGTGAAGCAGAACACGCTGGAGATGATGTTTGACATGCTGGCCGCTGGGCTCGATCCGGAGAAGGCCACGCTCTTCACGCAGTCGCACGTGTCACAGCATGCCGAGTTGCACCTGTTGCTTTCGATGATTACGCCGCTCGGCTGGCTGGAGCGCGTGCCGACTTATAAAGAGCAGCGCGACAACATTAAGGACAAGGATCTCGGTACGTATGGGTTCCTGGGGTATCCGGTACTGCAGTCGGCGGACATTCTGATCTATCGCGCAGATTACGTTCCGGTCGGCGAAGACCAGGTGCCGCACATCGAATTAACGCGAGAGATAGCCCGTCGCTTTAACATGTTTTATGCCGGCAAGCGCGAGTACGTTCTGCCCGAGCCGCAGCCACTGTTGACCTCGATGCCGAAGCTCCCGGGGACCGATGGGCGCAAGATGTCGAAGTCGTACGGGAACGCGGTGCTGTTGAGCGATTCGGAGACGGAGATTCGTTCGAAGTTGAAGACGATGGTGACCGATCCCGCTCGCGTGCGCAGGACGGACCCGGGGAATCCGCAGGTCTGCCCGGTGTATTCGCTGCACAAGATTTTCAGCGATCCGCAGACGATCACGAACGTAGAGCAGGGTTGCACGACGGCCGGCATTGGATGTATTCAGTGCAAAGGCTGGGCGGCTGATAATCTGATAACCACGATTCGCCCGATCCAGGAGCGACGAGTGCAGTACGAGCAGAATCCGAAGATGGTGTGGGACATCCTGGAAGCTGGTTCAGCGAAGGCAAGGCGCGCGGCGGAAGCGACCATGGTCGAGGTGCGCGATGCGATGCACTTCGGCAAGGATTACGAAGCTCCACCGAAAACGGCGAACGCGGAGTAGTCGAGGCAGATGGCTGAAGAGCAACAACAAAATGTTCCGGAGCAGAGAGAAGCTGTCCCTTCGCAAGGTGCGGACGCGGCGGCAGGGATTCCTCCCGCTGGTCGGAATGACAAGAAGCCGCGCAAGGACACGGAGTATCCGTTCGCGATTACCGTGGGGCAGGTGTACGACGGGCCGCTCGATCTGCTGCTGGATTTGATCCGCAAGCAGGATGTCGACATCTACGACATCCCGATTGCGCAGATCACCGCGCAGTACCTGGGGTACGTGGAGCGGATGAAACAGTTCGATGTGGATATTGCGTCGGACTTCATCTACATGGCCTCGGTGCTGATCCAGATCAAGTCACGGATGTTGCTGCCGCGCGATCCGACGATCTCGGCTGATGCGCAGGATGACCCGCGAGCTGAGCTGGTCGAAAGACTGCTTGAACATGAGAAGTTCAAGATGGCGGCGCAGATGCTGCTGCAGCGGCAGCAGATCGAAGAGGCGGTGGTTTCGCATCCGGCGCTGAAGGAATTCAAGGACGCGGAAGGCACAGAAGCCGAACTCGCGGCGGATGTCGTCGACCTGGCAAAGACGTTCCAGCAGATTCTGGATCGTCAGCGGAAGCGGCCGATCATTAATGTGGACGAAGACGCCGTCACCGTGACGCAAATGATCGACTACTTCAAACGGCGGTTGGTAATGGAAGATCGTCCGATCCGGCTTAAGCAGTTGCTGCGCACGTTGCATACGCGCAATGCGCTGGTGTGCGCGTTCCTGGCGCTGCTTGAAATGGTACGACTGCAAGCGATTATGCTGCGTCAGGAAGCGGTGTTCGGGGAGATCCTGATCAAGAAGAGCGGCCGGTTCGAAGAAGTGATGACCGAGCAGGCAGCGGTACGGGACGACTGGCGATAAAAATTTGGTGATTGTGTAATTTCGTAATTTGAAAAACGGAGCTTGCGCTGGGCCTAAGGTTTGAGGCCAACAGCTTTTCCGAATGGCATTAAAAGGCAGACTCGAAGCGATTATCTACGCGGCGGAAGAGCCGGTCACACTCGACCAGTTAACGCTGCTGATGAAGGAGTCCGTGATACAGGAAGGCGGACTCACTGAAATGGAACCTGCGGCGGCGCAGGCGGAGGCGAAAAGCCGGATCCGTGCCGCGCTGGAAGAGCTGATCGCCGACTGCGACAACGGCGATCGCGGGATGGAAATCCGCGAGGTCGCCGGCGGATATCGCATGTCAACGAAGCCCGAGCATCACGACGTGGTGAAGGGCTTTGCGAAGAGCCTGAAGCCGCCGATCAAGCTATCCTTGCAGGCGCTGGAAACGTTGTCGGTGATTGCGTATAAGCAGCCGGTTACGGCGCCAGAAATCGGTGAGATCCGCGGCGTGGATTCGAGCGGTGTGCTCGGCACGTTGATCGACAAGAAGCTGGTGACGACCGCAGGGCGCAAGCAGGTGATCGGTAGGCCGATCCTTTATAAGACTACGAAAGAGTTCCTGATGCGTTTCGGGCTGAAGGACGTCAACGAACTGCCGAGCATGGAAGAGTTCGAGAAGATGCTGGGCGGCGCAGCGCAGGAAGATTTGTTCCCGGCGGCGAAGGAAGACGAAGCGAAGATCGAGCAGCCGGAACAAGAGGCTGCGGCTTCAGGTTCAGCAACCGCCGAGGAGCAGGCGACTTCGGAACAGGAATCGGAAGAGTCATCTACGGAAGAGCAGCATGCGTCGGAAGCGACCACTGAGCAGTCGGCCGCAAGCGAACAACCAGCGGAAGTTTCCGCGGAGAGCGAGCAGCGGCAGGAGTCATAGCCGCTTAGTATGCAAGAAAGACTGCAGAAGATTATTGCGGCGGCGGGGATTGCGTCGCGCCGGCACGCGGAAGAATTGATCAAGGGCGGACTCGTCTCCGTCAACGGCCAGACCGTGACCGAGTTGGGCACGAAGGCCGATCCGGAAGTAGATCACATCAAGGTCGGCAACAAGGTGTTGAAAAGGCCCGACCGTCACGTTTACCTGCTGCTGCACAAGCCAAAGGGATACGTGACGACCGCCAGCGATCCGGAGGGGCGTCCGACGGTGATGGACCTAGTGCGCGGCGTTAACGCACGTGTTTATCCGGTGGGACGGCTCGATTATGCGAGCGAGGGCCTGCTGCTGATGACCAACGACGGCGAACTCACGCAGAAGCTGACGCACGCGTCGTCGCACGTGGCGAAAACATATTTGGTCAAAGTGAGCGGCGTACCGACGGATGAGAACCTGAAGCGTCTGAGGCAGGGAGTAGTGCTACAGGCCGTGAAACCTAAAGCTACTGACCGGCCAACCGCGCGCCGATCGGCGGAAAGAGTCCGCACGGCGCCGGCGAAGATACAAATGTTCAAAGAGGGCGATAACCCGTGGTACGAGGTGACGATCATCGAAGGCAGGAATCGCCAGATCCGGCGCATGTTTGAGGAGATCGGGCATCACGTCGAAAAGATCAAGCGTGTGAAGTACGGGCCGCTGCAACTGGATGTTGAGTCAGGCAAATATCGTTCGCTGTCGGATGCGGAAATCGCCAAGCTCAGGGCGGCCATTCGTCCGAGAAGAGCGGCTTCCTAATTCCTTCCGAATCGTTGACAATATTGAGTTACACGACATCGCTGGTCACAAGCGAGAGTGCATGAGCAATTTCGACTTCTTTGTTCCCCCCCATATCCGCTCCATGGGCCGCTACGTGCCCGGGAAGACCGTGCGCCAGGCTGAAGCTGAAAGTGGTGTTCGCAGCATCAAACTGGCTTCCAATGAAAATCCGTTTGGACCATCACCGCTGGCGGTAGAGGCGATTCAGCGCGCTGCGACGGAGATGAACTGGTATCCGGATGCGGACTCGGCCGAGTTACGCGCGGCTATCGCCGAGCGGCATGGCGTCCCGGCCGATTACGTCCTGCTCGCCGCGGGATCTAGTTCGTTACTGCACATGATGGCGCGCATGATGCTCGCGCCGGGATTGAATGCCGTGACGAGCGAGTGTTCGTTCATCAGCTACCCGTTGGTAACACAGGCTGCGGGTGCCACGCTGGTCAAAGTACCGATGCGCGATTACGGCTACGATCTCGATGGCATTCTGGCGGCGATCGATGAGAATACACGCCTGGTGTTTTTCGCGAATCCGAATAACCCGACGGGATCGTTTGCGCCGGTTGCAGAGGTGGAGCGGTTTCTCGATCGCGTGCCAAAACACGTAATGGTGGTGCTCGATGAGGCGTATTCGGATTTTGCCGAGGTGTTCGCGGCCGAGCGCGGTGTGGAATATTCGCGCGGAATTGAGCACGTGCGTGAGGGGCGGAACGTCATTGTGCTGCGGACGTTTTCGAAGGCGCAGGGATTGGCGGGACTACGGCTTGGATATGGCGTAGCACATCCGGATCTGATCCAGTACCTGGTGCGCGTAAAGGTGGTGTTTTCAGTGTCGGCTATTGCCGAGGCCGCAGGTTTAGCGGCAATTCGCGACGTAGAGCACATCGAGAAGACGCTGCGTAACAATGTGGCAGGGGCGAAGTATCTGGCCGAAAAACTCACGGAAATGGGGTTGAATGTACTGCCGACGTGGGCGAACTTTGTCTACGTGGAGGTCGGAGAAGATTGCATCGCCGTTGCCAAGCGGTTGCAAAGTGAGGGCGTAATTATTCGTCCGCTGGCCGGATGGGGCGCGAAGTCGGCGATCCGGGTGACCATAGGCAAGTCGGAAGAAAACGAGCAGTTCGTAGCCGCGATGAAGAAAGTTGTCAGCGCGGCGGTCAGATAGATTCTGCTAGCTTTAAGGGTAAAGCGGCACTCTGAGCGAGTGCCGCTTCTTTCTGATATAGCTAACACTTTCGAATCGCCGCCCAGCGCAGCAGGCCGGCAAGTCCTGCGATCGAGAGTGCAAGACTTGAAGGCTCAGGAACGGGTGCTGCCTGTTCGGGAAGAGTGGCATCGACGAGGATGTCGATACGCGCTCAGTTCTGTGCTGCGCGACTTGCCATCATCGGATCGGGATCGGGTTTATCGCGGTACGTGAGTCGCGGCAGCAGGATCAGCACTAATCCATAAAAGAGAAGAGACAAGACCAGCGACGCGGCATTCCCGTAACGCAGGTCTTCGAAGAGAAGCTTCAGAGTGCCAAAGCCAACGGCGGTGTAGGCGACCCAGCCAAGTTCGGCACGCTTCCAGCGGGAGGCAAGGAAAGCGAGCGCGAGAGCCAAACCGCAATTCACCACCGTGCGGACGACCGACATGCGAGATGGTGCCATTTCGATCTGTCCGGAGGTGACCCATACCACGGCTGCGACGACGAACGCAGAAACGGCAAAGCTGGTCAGCAGGGCGGGGACCAGCCACAACATGCGATAGCGTCCGCGATTCTCAAGTACGCGAAGTCCGACGGAATAGCACACAGCAGCGGAAATCGCGACCACAGCGACCTGCCAGTTCGGGGTCGCGGGGACGGACTTCGTCAACGTGCTGATGACCTGGTTCAGCAGAGGAGACGCGATCGCGGCAGCCGACAGATAGAGTGACGCGTGCAGGCCAAGATTGAACTTGGCAGTCCGCCTGTAGAGGAAAGCTGCGGCGACGGCAGCGACCGACAGGACAGTGCCGCGAACCATCACGGGGAATAAACTCGTGCTGACGATGACCAGCGCCGCGGCCCAAGTCGCAAACGCGTGACGGTTGCGCCCGTATTCGTTCGGGCTGAAGCGCACCAGCGCGCCCCAGTAACAAACGGCCGCGAGCCCGAGGAACAAAAAGGCGAGCAGGGGAGCGATGGTGCCGTTCGTAGCGCGTAGCGCTCCAAAGCAGGCAATGCCGAACGCGATTACGCCCTGGACAATGTCTACGATAGTGATCGTCTCTAGTCGCCTTAAGGTTCGATATCCGATACTGCCGGCGTAAATTGCAAACAGCGCCAGGCAAAGGCCGGCGATCATCGCTGGCGAGGCGTGCTGATAGCCTTCCGGGACGCCCTCCGGTGAGGTCATGATGTCGATCAACAACAAGAGCGCGAGATTTGCAGCCAGCGCCGGAGCGGCACGAAGCGAGAGGTGATGTCCGAGACAGGCTGAGATCTCAGTCACGAGAGCGGCCGCCAGAAGAACAGCCGTGAGTGGCAGAAGGTCATGCGTGGCGACGATGAGAGCAAGAGTTGTGCTGAGGGTCGCCAGCATTGCGACCCAAGGGAGGACATACAGTTCGAAGTGCCACGTCAATAGGAGTGTCAGCACGACGAAGGCTACGAGCACGGCGGCCGAGAAGGCCGGCGAAAGGATCTGGAAGCGAACAGTGGATTCCCAGAGGAGAGGAGAGAGGATCATCGCCGAGGTGATGCCGTAGGTGATGCTGGCAAAGCCATTCTTGGCGTGCATCCGGATAGCAAGCGCCATCCAGAGACCCGCGTAAATAATCGCCAAAAGCAGAACGGGCACCTTCGGGACAGACCCGGATTCGGTGATGGCGCGCAACAGGTACGCACCCGCGATCCCAAGGACAGCTTTACCTACGACAGAAACTCCACTGCCGCTCGACGTTTCAGGAGGCGGGAATCCGCGCCAGGTTGGAGGCGGGGCCGTCTTCTCCGGCGACGGGATGATCAGCACAGGTTTCGGTGCTGCTGCTTTTTGTGGGGCGGGTTGCGCTTCCAGCGAAGCGACGCGCGCTTCCAACTCTTCCACGCGCTGAGTCAGATGGTTAAGCAGTACCGCAGTTTCCTCGACACGGGTAGACATGGGCTTCTCCGGTTCGGCCGGTATCAACCAAACACTTCAGTTTTCGTCCGTGGCCCTGTTCAGAAATATTCCGGAGTGTCGGAGCGCAAAGTCACTTATGAAAGATATGGAATTTGTCGAAGGGTAGGCTGGGCGAGAACTTGGGGCTGTGAGGTTGGTCACAGGTCGATGTGGATCGCAAACAAGAACCCGCCACTCGGGCGGGTTCGATGGTTAGCGAGTTTGTCTTACTTGCGCTTGCCCGCCACCGCGCCGTTGAGCACGGCTTCGTGTGGCAGGTGGGCGAGGAAGTCTCCGACATACATTGTCTGTTCGCGGTCGGGACCGGTAGAGACCATGCCGATCTTGGACCCAGTCTCGTGCGCGATGAAGTCGAGATAGTCTTTCGCCTTCTTCGGGAGCTTGTCGTAATCGGCGATACCGGAGGTGGTTGTTTTCCAGCCGGGCAGCTTTTCATACAGGCACTCGATCTTGTCATAGCCGCTGATCTGCGCGGGGATGGCGTCGGTCTTCTTGCCATTGATTTTGTAGCCAACGCAGACAGGAATCTCGGCGAGATGGTCCAGCACATCCATCTTGGTGACCACGAGCCACTCGATGCCGTTGATCATGGCCGAGTAGCGGAGGAGCGGCAGGTCGATCCAGCCGCAGCGGCGAGGACGTCCGGTGACAGCGCCGAATTCGTTGCCACGCTTACGCAGGTCTTCGCCTTCGGGGCCGTGCAATTCGCTCGGGAAAGGTCCTTCGCCCACGCGCGTGCAGTAAGCCTTGGTCACGCCGATTACGGTCGAGATCGCCGTCGGCGGGACGCCGGTGCCGATGCAGGCGCCGCCAGACGTCGCACTTGACGAGGTGACAAACGGATAGGTGCCATGATCGATATCGAGCATGGTGCCCTGCGCGCCTTCGAACATGATCGACTCACCATTACGCATCGCGGTGTTCAGGAGGAGCGCCGTGTCGGTGACGAACGGGCGGACCTCCTCGGCAACTTTCGCGTACTCGCGGTAGATCTGTTCGGCGTCGAGTGGCTCGGAGTTGTAGAGCGCGTGCACGATGGTGTTCTTCTCGCGGCAGGCGTTCTCGACGTGGGTCTTCATCAACTCGAGATCGAGCAGGTCGGCGACGCGAAGGCCGCGGCGTCCCATCTTGTCTTCGTAGGCGGGCCCAATACCTCGAGAGGTAGTGCCGATCTTCACACGTCCGGGTGCGTTTTCCGACGCCAACTCGATCATGCGGTGGTAAGGAAGAATGACCTGCGCGCGATTGGAGACGAAAAGATTGCCATCAACCTGGATACCGGCCTGGCGCAACGTGTTGACTTCCTTCATCAGCGCGAACGGGTCGAGTACGACACCGTTGCCGATAACGGCCCGGGAACCGGGGCGCAGAATGCCACAGGGGATCAATTGCAGGATGTACTTCTTGCCGTGAATAGTCACCGTATGCCCGGCGTTGTGTCCGCCGGCGTAGCGCGCCACCACGGTGAAGCGCTCGGAAAGTACGTCTACGATCTTGCCTTTACCTTCATCGCCCCACTGGGCACCAACAACGATGGCTGATTTGCCTCGATTCACTCGCAACTCCACACACGTGCAGCGTCGGCTGCCTTAGTTGCACACAAATTACCCGGGCTGGGAAAAAGCTGGCTTACAGGGATTGGACCGGACGGGCTGTGTACAAATAATTCTACCAGTTGCCAGTACCCAGTAGCCAGTAAAAGAAGTCATTCGGAGCGGTTAAACTGAGTACTGAAAACTGGTGACTGGATACTGAGAATGCCTGAACTTCCTGAAGTTGAAACGGTTGCGCGGGGGCTGCACAAACGCGTTGCCGGAGACGTGATTGATTCGGTGTGGATTGGGCAGCGGAAACAGCCGCTGAAGTCGTCGGCGGATGAGATTGCCGCGATGCTGGAAGGCGCCAAGATCGCGCGGGCGCGTCGGGTGGGGAAGCACATTGTCATCGATCTGGAGCGGGAGTCGGCTGACTCGGACGAAGTTCAAAGTCAAAGTCAAAGGCCGCGGACAGGAGTGTCCGCGCCACACAAGCACTCCGCGCCACACAAACAGGGGCAGTGGATTGTGCACTTGGGCATGACTGGCTCGATGCTGGTGACGACGCCTGATGCGCCCATCGAGAAGCACACGCACCTGATCGCCAAGATGAAGTCGGGCAAAGAGGTGCGGTTTGTCGATCCGCGGATGTTCGGCAAGCTGGCGGTCACGCATGAGCCGTTCCAGGCGCCCGGGAAAGAGCCGCTGGATGTCGGTTTCGAGAGCTTCGTCAGCCTCTTCCGCAAGCGCAAGACGCCAATCAAGAGCGCGTTGCTGAACCAGTCGTTACTGAGTGGGGTGGGAAATATCTATGCCGACGAGGCACTGGCACGGGCGGGGATACGTCCGCGGAGACAGGCGGCGTCGCTGACGCGGAATGACCTGAAGCGTCTGTACGACGCGTTGCAGAAGGTTCTGAAAGAGGCGATCGAGCTGGGCGGCAGTTCGGTATCGGATTATGTGGATGCCGATGGCGAGCGCGGGTTCTTCCAGATCCGGCATCTGGTGTACGGACGGGAAGGCGAGCCGTGCCGCAAGTGCAAGACGCCGATCAAGCGCATTGTGATCGCGGGGCGGAGTTCGCATTACTGTTCGAAGTGCCAGAAGTAGTTGTAGGCGCCCAGAAGTATCGCGGAGAGATACACCGCATACTTCCACCTGACATGCGGCGGGCGTAAATGTTAGTCTTTCCCGTCATGTCTACGTTCGCTGTAGGAGTGGATTTGGGCGGTACGAACCTGCGGATTGCCGCGGTGGATGGCGACGGCAATCTGCTTGAGAAAGTCACGCTGGGCACACAGGTCGTGAAAGGGCGCGACTACGTCATCGGCGAAATGACCGATGCGATCAAGGCGCTGATCGGGAAGTACAGTACCAAGCTCGAATTGCAGGGGGTCGGCATTGGTGTGCCGGGGATTATCGACAAGCGCACCGGGATGTTGCGCGAGTCGCCGAACCTTCCTGGCTGGGATGACTATCCCGTTCGCGACGAGATTGAGCGGCGGCTTTCGACACCGGTGATCCTGGAGAACGACGCCAATGTGGCGGCGTTCGGCGAAGGCTGGCTGGGCGCGGCGCGCGGCTACAACGAGATCTGCATGATCACGCTGGGAACCGGGGTTGGCGGCGGCATCGTGATCGGCGGCAAGATATGGCAGGGCATGAACGGCATGGCCGGCGAGGTTGGGCACGTGACGGTCGACCCGAATGGCTATCCGTGTAAGTGCGGCAATCGCGGGTGCGCGGAGCAGTATGGATCGGCGACAGCGGTCGTGAAGATGGCGCGAGAAGAGATCGACTCGGGCAACGCGCCGGAGATGGCGAAGCTGGCGGATGGCCACAGTCCGAACGTGGAGTTCAGCGCGCGGGCGGTGTTCAACCTGGCGCTGCAGGGCGACGCGGCGGCGCAGCGAGTTTACGACCGCGTGGGCAGCGCGCTCGGTATCCTGATCGCGGACCTGGTGAACGTGCTGAACCTGCGCATGTACGTGATTGGCGGCGGCGTTTCCGCGGGATGGCAGGCGTTCGCGCCGAAGATGTTCGAGGAACTGCGCAAGCGTTCGATGGTGTACGCAGCGACGGCCCCGCCGGACGAGTTCATTCCAATTGGAGCGGCGGCAATGGTCGAATCGAAACAGCCTCCGCCGTACCGGACGATAGTAACGCGAGCGTTACTGGGCAGTGATGCAGGCTTGTACGGCGCGGCGCGGATGCCGATGACGGTGAAGTCATGATCGTCCTGGCGGTGGAGTGGCGCGCGCATGAAGGCAGCGAGGATGAAGTCTTTCGAGCATTCCTGCAACTGCAGGAGGCTTCACGCAAGGAGCCGGGTTGCCTGATGTACATCGTGCACCGGAGCCTGGCGGACCATCGGCGGTTCTTTATTTACGAGCAGTATCGCGATGAAGCGGCGGTGGATGCGCACCGGAACTCGCCGCATTTCAAGCAGTACGTGGTGGAACAAATCCACATGAATGCCACGCGCACGACCGGCGAGTTGTACAAGCCGCTCGACGAAATGTAGAATCGGCCTCCTTCCGTTGTTCCCGCAAGGAGGCCTTGTGCTCAAACTCGAAAAAATGGTGGGGTTCGTCGTTACCACGCGTCCGGAGGAGGCGAAGGCCTTCTATTCGGGCAAGCTTGGTTTCCGGTTCGTGAGCGACGACGAGTTTGCGCTGGTGTTTGACGCGAACGGGACGATGCTGCGCGTGGTGAGGGCGAAGTCATGGACTCCGCAACAGGGAACCGTACTCGGCTGGCAGGTCGACGACATCGCCGCGTACGTGAAGCAGTTCAGCGCGGCCGGGGTTGAGTTCCAGCGGTACGAGTTCATGCATCCGGATGCGCAGGGAGTCGTGACGTTTCCGACCGGAGACAAGGTGGCCTGGTTCAAGGACCCGGATGGGAACGTGCTGTCGGTGTCGCAGCATGTGTAGGCAAGCAAATCCATGTGCCAGAACGTGTTTCATCTTGGGACTCATCGTTGGCCTCCGCTGTGAAACTCCTTGTGATTTGAGCCATCTCCTTCAAAATAACGATGGAGATCGTTCGTGCGACTATTAGCATTCGCGCCGTGGGTCATTGTGCTGTCGATTTCGTTTCCGGTCGTTTCGCAGGAGATGGCGGAAAATCCGTATTGCCGGGCCGTGGCGAATGGAAACGAGCGAGGCGAAGAACTGGCCAAGGCGTGCGAATTTGTGCTGGCGCTGCCACAGAAGTTGCCGAATTTCATCTGCGAAGAAACGACCAAGCGGTTCGATACGCCAGAGGGGAACCGGCTGGTGCTCCTGGAGACGATTACTGCTAACGTTACGCACGACAAGAGCGGGCAGCAATATGCTGACGTGGTCATCAATGGGCAGCCATTCAAGGGAAATATCCCCGACTTGATTGGGGCGTGGTCGACGGGAGAGTTTGCCGGGGATCTGGATGTGCTGTTCGAGCCGCAGTCGATGACGAAGTTCAAGTTCGTAAAAGAGACGATGCTGCGAGACACGCCGGTATTGCTGTTCGAGTTCAAGATCGCGCGAGAGAACAATAAGACGTGGTCGCTGGTGGGAACGAAGAGGCTGGTTTATCCGGGACTGAAGGGAAAGTTGTGGCTGGAGCGAACTGACTCGCGAATCGTAAGGTTTGAGATTGAAACGGCAGATGTTCCGGATGGCGTGGCGATGAAGAAGTTGTCAAAAAAGATCAACTATGACGACGTGCTGCTCGGCGATGGAACGAAGTCCGTGCTGCCGAGCGATCTGGAAGCGACGTATTGCAAGTACTCTGTGGAGAGGTGCGCCGTGAATTTGGTCAGTTTTAAGAACTGTCGCAAGTTTGCGGCTAAGGCGAGGGTGGTGGAATGAGTTCCTCGCAGAGTTCGCAAAGGAGCGAAGGTCGCGAAGAGCACAGATACGTGTGGGCGGGACGCCCACACGACAGCCGGCAAGATGCCGGCGCTACTTCTTATCCGCTATCAGGACGCCGCCACGGGCGTAGGAGTCTTTCTCGACGTCGATGAAAGTAATAACGACGCCTTCACGGGCGGTGCGCGCTTCTTCGGCGATGACGTCGGTGATGCGCTCGGCGATACGGCGTTTCTGTTCGGTGGTGCGGCCTTTTAATAGAGTAACTTGAATGTGGGGCATAGAACCTCAGGGGTAGGGGATAGGGGCTAGGGGCTAGTAAGATCAAAACCTAACCCCTAACTGCTATCCGCCAACTGTTATTTCGCCAGTTCGTAGCCGGCGAAGAAGTAGCTGAGTTCGAAGCGGGCGGTGTCTTCCGCGTCGGAGCCGTGGACGGCGTTGTTTTCGATGTTGGACGCCCACTTTTTGCGAATGGTGCCTTCCGCGGCGTTGGCCGGGTTGGTGGCGCCCATGAGATCACGCCAGTCCTTGATCGCGTTTTCCTTTTCGAGCGCGAGAACGACGATGGGTCCGCGGGACATGAAATCGGTCAGCGAATTGAAGAATGGCTTGCCGACATGGACGGCGTAGAAGCCCTCGGCCTGATCCTTGGTGATGTGGAGCATCTTGCAGCCGAGAATGTGGAACCCGCGGCCTTCGATGGTGGAAATGATGTCGCCGGCGGCTTTGCGCTCAACGGCGTCGGGTTTGATGATTGCGAGGGTGCGTTCTAACGTTTTCATTTTGCCTTTATGTCGCCCCTACGGGGCTCGGTAAAATTTTCTCTGCCGTGACCGACCCGGCACTTCGTGCCGGGCTATTGTCGGTCGCCCCTCCGGGGCTGTAATTCGCGGGTCCAGGCCGAAGTCTAGGATTTAGGCTTTGGCGGCCATGCCCAGGGCTTCGGCGACGGTTTCGCCGATTACCGCTGGCGTTTTGACGACGCGAATGCCGGCGGCTTCGAGCGCCTTGTACTTTTCGGCGGCGGTGCCGTGTCCGCCGGAGATGATGGCGCCGGCATGACCCATGCGGCGTCCGGGAGGCGCGGTTTGTCCGGCGATGAACGAGACGACCGGCTTCTTCACATGCGCCTTCACGTATTCGGCGGCGGTTTCTTCGGCGTTGCCGCCGATTTCGCCAATCATGACGATGGCTTCCGTCTGCGGATCTTTGTTGAACAGTTCAAGAGCGTCGACGAAATTGGTGCCGATGATCGGGTCACCGCCTATGCCGATGGCGGTGGACTGTCCGATGCCGCGCTGCGTGAGTTGGTAGACAGCCTCGTACGTCAGCGTGCCCGAGCGGGATACGATGCCGACGTTGCCTTCCTTGTGAATGCGGCCGGGCATGATGCCGATTTTGCATTTGCCCGGCGAAATGATGCCGGGGCAGTTGGGACCGATGAGGCGCGAGCGGCGATCCTGGAGGTATTCCCAGACCTTGACCATGTCGGTGGCGGGGACGCCTTCGGTGATGCAGACGATGAGTTCGACCTCGGCGTCGGCAGCTTCCATGATGGCGTCGGCCGCGAACGGCGGCGGAACGAAAATAACGGTTGCGTTAGCACCGGTCTTGTCCACGGCGTCTTGCATGGTGTTGAAGATGGGCCAGCCTTCGTGAGTGGTGCCGCCCTTGCCGGGCGTGACGCCGCCGACGATCTTGGTGCCGTATTCGGCGCAGGCTTTGGCGTGGAAGGTGCCTTCCTTGCCGGTCAATCCCTGGACAAGGAGTTTGGTGCTCTTATCGACAAGAATGCTCATATCAGTTTCCAGTTTCCAGTAGCCAGTTTCCAGTGGCCAGTTATCGGTTGTCGGTTCTTGCCGACGACCGGCTATGAATCTGTTTCGAGGCCCAGGGATTTGAGTTTTCGTTTCTGCTCGTCCGTGAGGGCCTGATCGAAATTCGTACAAAAATCTTCAAATGTATCCGGGTGGTGCGTGACGGCAAAGAAGAGTGCGATCGCGGCTCGGCGCATGGTGATGCCCGGTGCCGAACCGGAATCGAAGCCGCTGGCGATCCGGGTCAGGATCTCCATTTCGACTTCGAGCTCCGCGAATTGATCTTCCGAGATCGCCAACTATGCACCCTTAGCGGCCGCGACGACTTTCTCGGCTGCGTCCTTCATGGTTTCGGCCACGATGAAATTCAAGCCGGAGTTCTTCAGGATCTCGCGGCCCTGCTCGACGTTGGTTCCTTCGAGGCGTAGCACCAGCGGCAGCTGCAGATTCGTCTTGCGGGCCGCGGCAACAACGCCGTTCGCCAGCGTATCGACGCGAAGGATGCCACCAAAGATGTTGATGAGGATGGCTTTTACGTGCGGATCGCTGAGCAGGATTTCGAATGCGTGCGTCACCTGTTCTTCATTCGCGCCGCCGCCGACATCGAGGAAGTTCGCGGGATTGCCGCCGGCGAACTTGATGATGTCCATGGTGGACATCGCGAGTCCGGCGCCATTCACCATGCAGGCGACGTTGCCGTCGAGCTTGATGTAGTTGAGGCCGTACTTGGAGGCTTCGACTTCGAGCGGATCTTCTTCGGTGATGTCGCGCAGTTCGCGGAAATCGGGATGACGGAAGAGCGCGTTGTCGTCGAAATTGACCTTGGCGTCGAGGGCGAAGACGCGGC
>Ga0075355_1000024_pt1 | contig 17572 bp, 40 predicted proteins | sample WestPond_Cattail_6_FD_120069 | JGI IMG/M metagenome (GOLD analysis project Ga0075355, IMG submission 120069) | Natural and restored wetland microbial communities from the San Francisco Bay, California, USA, that impact long-term carbon... | ecosystem: Environmental > Terrestrial > Soil >...
AGTTCAGCGCGCGGCTTGCCGAGTCGGCACGGAAAGAATGCGCAGAGGAAATCTGATGAACAAGAAACGATCGTTCGCGAAGTTCACCGCTCGACTGAGCGAGATCGGTCTGCTGGCGGGCGTCGAGAGGCGGGCGCTCGTGCTCCATGTCTCGCTGCGTGATCTCTACGAAGGGCCGGCTGCGCCGTCGACGGCTGCCGCTCGGCGAGCAGTCTACTCGTGGCTGGCGTCGCAGGGGAAGGGAAACAACGAGATCGCTCGGCTCTTCGATCGAGCTCCGAGCGGAGTGATGAAGCTGCTCAAGTAAGGGGATCACCAGAATGGAATGCGACAGACACGGCGGCCCGAGACGCGACGAGACACCGTTGACGGACAAGTGGCCGGTCGAATGTGAAAACGTGACCGGAGGGAGACCGTCGGTTCTCACCAACAAGGAACTCGTCGAGGCCCTGATCTACGAGGGGTATGCGGTCCGCGAGCGACACGACTGCGCCTGCCGTCTGGACGCTTTGCGGATCGAGGCCGTGCTTCGATTGGAGCGTCCGGCGTTATGAGCCGCAACCAGATGATCAGGGGGCGCTCGCTTCGTCCGCCCGTGTGCTCCTGCGAGTACGGCTGCGTCAGCCGCGAAGAGATGCGAGAGAGACACGGAGACCGTGACGGATTTCTCGAGTCTTTAGTGAAGGCATTCGAGGACGGCTACGTCTCTTTCGCTGAGGCAGAGACAGCTAACCTCAAGTACCGAGAGGAATGGACGGCAGCTCCAGAGAAGACGGAGATCGAGAAGCGATGACCGACGAGGTGCCGTCTGAGAGGCGCAACATGACTGAGCTGTTCGTCATCATGCGCGGAGATCCCCGCGTATGGCGCCTCACCAACTACGACAACATCTTCCTGTATCTTCAGGACGCAGCGCGACAGACCGCCTGCGCAGCGCCGAAGCATCTGTGTCGAGTGGGCGAGGCGAAGAATTGGCGCGACTCGACGAGTTTCTCGCGCGCGTGGCGGGAGGGCGGAGGGGAGGCGTTTGGCTCGTCGGCGTCCTTGGAAAGGCGGTCAGAATGAAGCGGGACACTCAGTGTGTTTCCGGAGCATCGGTGCTGGTCGATCTTGACCATCGTGGCGAGTATCCGGAGAAGATTTCGCTCGACGGCATCTTGGATAAAGACGGTCGAGTCGTATACATCGGAGACGCGCGCTACAGTCACGGCGACGGGTTTTATCGGTGCCTAGCGAGCGTCGACAGTTGTCTCTGTGTCGTCGAAGTTAAACTGACGCTTGGTGCTCCGAAGAAGCCTGAGAACGGGACTCGGAATGTCTGACGGCAGCATCGTAGGCGCGCTCTGGCAAACCCTCATGACCTTGCGGCGTGAGCTCAAGACTCGCCACTGCCCGTGGTGTCTCTCTCGAAACCGCAAGGCCACGCTGAAGCATGTCGTCACGGAGCGCGGCTACGTGCGCCGGTGCTGGCAATGCGGGGGCGAGTACGACTCGGATGGGAGAAAAGTTTGGCCATGAGGCAGTCAGCGCCGGTGAGCCCTGAGACGTGGGAGCTCGCGATTCGGTTCGAGTACATCGTCTGCGGGATCCTGATTCTTGGATTTTTGATTTGGCACATGATCGACAAAGGGAGACGCCGATGACCGCGCGCCCGCCGCTCAAGGCAGTAGGAGGAAAGACCGCTCTTCTGCCGGAGATACTTCCGCGCCTTCCGGCGAAGATCGAAACCTACTTCGAGCCGTTCTTCGGTGGCGGCGCCGTCTTCTTCGCGCTCGCCGCGGAGCGGCGTTTCGAACGAGCCGTTCTCGGAGACGCAAACGAGGAGTTCGCGCATGCGTACGCTGAGATCGCGCGCGACGTCGACGGCGTCATCCGATCTCTCGGGAAGCACGTTCACGAGGAGGCGCACTATTATTCAGTGCGATCTCGAGACCCGCGCAAACTCGACGCGAGCGAGCGCGCGGCGCGTCTCATCTACCTGAACAAGACCGGATTCAACGGGCTCTACCGCGTGAATCGGAAGGGCGAATTCAACGTACCATTCGGGAGTTACGCAAACCCAACGATCTGTGACGAGGAAAATCTCCGCGCCGTATCACTGGCTCTCCAGGGCGCGGCGATCACATCGCTCGACTTCGAGAAAACGGTTCTCCTCGCAAAGCGAGGCGACGTGGTTTACTTCGATCCTCCGTACGCTCCACTGTCGAAGACCTCGAATTTCACCGGATACACCGCCGGCGGATTCAGCTCCGACGACCAAGAGCGACTTCGGAATGTCGCGGAGAAGCTCGTGGCGCGCGGCATTCATGTTCTGCTCTCGAACAGCGACACTCCTTACGTGCGCGAGCTCTACGACGGGTTTCGGATCGAGGAGGTTCAGGCGCCGCGCCGGATCAATTCGAAGGGCGGCAAGCGAGGGAATGTGGGAGAGCTGCTCATCTCGGGAGGGACGTAAATGCCGGCACCCTCTAACTGGCGCTCGGATCTAGCGAAAGAGTTGGCGACGCACGGGCATGACGCGGGTCTGCATCCGTCCGGCGTGGTCGTTTTTTACAACGGTATCGTATGGAGAATCGCAGGAGGCGACGCGGTGCGTCCGTCTCTGATGGCTCTTCCGAACGCACGCGCTCGCGACGTTGAGTGGCTCGCGCAGCACGAGAGGAAGGATCGGTTGAAGTGAAGGGCGAACTCGAGGAGAACAAGGACGAACAGAATCCAGACGGAGCGCCGAGAGCCGACTCTCCGCCGTTTGTCGAGGTGTTCCGGAGCGCGACGGGCTCGGTTGCGGTCGGGTACCGCGAAGACATACCGTTTAAGGACGGTCACGTGTGTCTGACGGTGGACATGAAGACGTGGCGACCGCTCGCGGCGGGCGGCTTTGCCGGCTCGTCCGTGAACCACACGGTTACGTGTCTCGACCCGGAGGCAAACGACTCGCTGCTGACGTTCACGCGCGTCGGGGACACGCTCTGGTGGGGAGGCAACGCCCTACCTCGCACGGAGCACCCGGAGACGGTGCTGGCGGCGATTCTGCCGCTACCGCGTATACGCAAGCCCGAGTATCTCTTTGCTGACGAGTGCGGGAAGTTTCTGATCTACGTCAGTGCCGACAAGTACAACTACTCGTATGAGGGCTTCCGATTGTTCGTCGGTGCTCCCGGCGGCTTGCTGTCGCCGGTTCTGATTCGACAGGTACGCCGAATGCGTGATGGCGGCACGACGTACATCCACACGACGGACAAGACGCTCTACTCTCCCTCGCGGCTCGGGCATGTCGATCCGACAGCCACATGGGGCGGACCAGACGGCGAGAAGCTTCGGAAGCTGGATGCGGCCGAATTCAACATTACGGAGACCGAAGAGGGCGTCAGAATTAGTTCTAGAAGCAGGAGCGAAAAGTGAAGCACGACTCCGAACAGAGCTCGCCGCCCGACTTTCACCTGAATCTGTGTCGACTGTGCGGTGCGATTTCGCACCGCATCGGCGGATTCTGCTCGCGCGACTGTGAGGAAGATTGGCGCGACGGCATGCGCGCCGAAGATGTTTTTGAGATCCTCATGGCTCGCGGAAAGGACCAGTCGAAGTGAACGAAACGGATGCTGTAGCTCTCGCGGAGGCGATTCCAGAAGCAACTCGCGCCGCACCGGAGCTGCGCTGAAACCATGAGACTCCGCGAATCCACCCCAGCCGCCCATCGCCGTGGCCCCGCGTTCGTCACCCGCTCGCGCGGCTGCGGGCTCGAGGACGTCAGAACGCCGGTCTACAACGTGTCTGCGCCCGCGCGTGAGCTCGCCAAGCTGCGGAGCGAGCGCGGCATCGGGCTCCGTGATGCGGCGGCCGCTCTCGGAATACGCGCCGTCGAGCTGTCTGGACTGGAGCGAGGCCGGTTCGAGCCCGAAGACTCGGGCGACTGGGCGCTGATGATCTCCAGGTTGAAGACTCTCGTCGCGGTGCGCCTCGTCGTCGAGGACGGATGAAGCGCCGCAGCGGTTGGCTCGACGTCTCGATGCGGATTTGCTTCGAGGAGTCTGAAATGGAGGTGCTTCTTCGGAGCGGCAAACGACAGAAGCGCCCCATCGTGACTCCGATTTTTCTTCTGCCAGATGGTACAGAGTTCACCGGGCGCCGAGCCTCGGAAGATCTCCGCAAACGAATCGCTGCGACCGGCAAACCGAAGACAACATGAAATCTAATCCAATCACGACCGTCGACACACTCTCTCGCGCGCTGCACACCGTTGTCGGGGAGCGCTTCAAACGGAGCGGCCTCGGAGTCGTCTGGAGGGACGAACACACCTGGCGCGAGCTTGCACAAGGACTGATCAAGGCGCTCGGCGGATCGATCGTGCTCGTCGACAGAGAGACATACGACGAGCTCGTTCGGGAAGCGCGACAGATGAAACGCGTGCGCCAGCGCGTCGACGATTACTACGAGTTGGCCCCCAGGAAACATCAGAGCGCGTCGAGGGGGGCCTATGCGAACTGGGCCGAAGAGAATATGAAGAAGAAATGAAAGTCACTCGCTCCATAGACGACCGCGTTTGTGTCGAGCTCTCCGGAGCCGAAGCGCGTGCGCTTCTCGAGGAGCTCTCGGATGTCCCCGGCGGATCTCGCCTACCGAAACTTCGGCAGCTGTGTTCGGGGCTCGACGGAGCGCTCACCACGGCAGACATGGCGCGGCAAAACGCGCGACATGAGGCGGCTCAAGCTGAACGAAAAGTGAAAGAAGCGGAGAAGCGCCGATGTCGAATGAGACTGGTAAAGTTGGAAGCGTGAGGCCGGAGCATGAAGATCGAGACGAAACGATCTTCGTCTTCGTCGACGAGGGCGTCGTCTGCTCACGGTGTAACGAGTCCGTCCCTCCGGGATCGATTCTACCGTGTCGCTGTATTCGCAAGGGAACCGTGAATGCGCTGAGCTCCATCGACGTCGGAAGAAGCGGAGTGAACAGATGATGAACAGAACGTCACACGGTGCACTGATTGCGGCTCTCCTGCTGACCGGCTGCGGAGGCGACGCTTTCGGCTCTTTCGGACAGGCGTTGCCGGACGGCGCGACCCCAGTCGAGACTCCGGACGCGGGAAGCGGCGGCAGCGACAGCGGTGCGTCTCCGGGCTCCGGAGGCGCAGCGGACGACGGTGGCAGTTCCGCGTCGGGCGGCGCCTCTCAAGCGTCAGGCGGCGCAGCGTCTGACGGGGATTCTGGAGCGTCGGGCGGTACCGACGGATCGGGCGGTACCGACGGATCGGGTGGCTCGCCGAGCTCGGGCGGCGCCTCCTCAGGCGGCTCGGACGGCTCAGGCGGCACGTCGAGCGGCGGCGCAAACGGCACCGGTGGCACCGTCGCGTGCACGCTCGTCACGCACGACAACGGCGTCGGTCAGACGTGGCAGGACTGCGTGCCGCTCTACACCTACGACAAGGACCAGGCGATGAAGGCGTGCAAGGTTTCCGGAGCGGCAGCGTGCCTCGAGAGCGAAAGATGCGGCTCCGGGGTTTTCGAGGTGCAGGGGTTCAACGCGGATCGAACTCAGCGGCTCGGCGAGTGGGGATACGGGAACTTCGCAACGGGATATGTGAGTCCCGACAACAATCTTTGCAGCCCAGGAGATCCCGCCCGTAAGACGTGGAACTGATCTACGGCGCACATTCCACGAACCCGCAAACCCTGACGGATTCCTTCGAGCTCGCCGAAGTCAGGCACGCAACCGGCACGTAGGTGAGTCCCTCCTGGTCCGCCTTGCGTGCGCGTTCGGCGCAGTTCTTCGCAGCTCCCTCCGAGCACCCGAGCGACTTCAGGTTCGCGCAGAGCGCGTCGTAGGAGTCTCCGCCCGAGGGAGGCACAGGGTGACAGGCGCCGACGAGCAGCACCGCGATAAAAATGCGTTTCATGGCGTCTCCTTGAAGACGGGCAGAATGGCGTTCACGTCGCCGGTCTGTGGAGCTCTGAGCCACTCCACGGTTGCGACGAAGTAGCCGTCGATGCCCCAGTCGCCCCACGAGTTCTTGACGAACAGAACGGGCTCCTCCGGAGGAAGCGCTGCCGCCGATGTTGCGATGGCGCCGATCTGGCTGGGCTTTGCATGCAACCGACGCGGTATGTACGTCGCCGGATCTTGCGCGAGCAGCCCCGCGCGAACGAACGCGACGATGTCGACGTAGTGGCCGCCGCCGAACGGATCGTAAGGATTCTTGGGGGCTCCGATGAATCCGTCTCGCTCGACGATCCACTCCTCGAAGGCCGTGTCGACAAAGAACCCGGTCGGACACGCGTACATCTTGAGCGCGGAGCACACGTCTTCAGCGATGTGCGGACCGCCTAGGATCGCATGTGACTCGATTCTGTGTGCTGCGTCCGCCTCGAGATCTCCGAGGTGAACCTCGCCGTTCACGTTCTCTTCGCCGACGTCAGAGAAGCGTCCGTCGATTCGAGGCCCCATCGATCGGAGTCCCCAGCGCTCGATCGCGGCCATGACATCGACGGGGTAGGCGCCGCCGTCGGAGAGCGGCGTCGTGCGTGGCGGCAAACCGAGCCTCGCCCGCTCGATCGATCGAGAGAGCGCATAGAGATCGCGCTGACTCGGCACGAACCCAAGCGGGAGCCCCGACTTCGCAAAGCTCGTGACGGCTGCGTCGCTGACCGCGTGCGCGGTGCAGGCGCCGACGAATCCCTGATCCATGACGTCCGGACAGAATTCGGTCAGATCCGAAAAGTCCCCGAACATTCCCGCCCTTGAGAGCGCGTGCTTGCCGGTGAACGTTGCCTTGAATGGCGTGCGGTTTTTTCGCCAGCCGCGACCCATGCGTTTCATGGCTGCGCTCCGTGCGGAAATGTCGCGCCGAGCTTGTGCAGCGTCATCGCTCTTGAGCGGGCCCTCTCGAGCCCAAACTTCTCGGCGTCCGCCTGAGAGAGTCCACGGGTCGCTGCGTCGCCGCACGCTTCCGCGTAGAGCGCCTCGACGACGTTCATCGGGATCCCCGTCATTGCAACGATCGCCTGGATCGCTGGCATGATCGCGCCGGAGACTGCGCACGACACGGCCTGCACCGTTGGATCTTTGGCGCGCAGGAACGAGGAGCATCCGACGCCGATGACGACGCATGTGACGAGCGTCACGAGCAGCAGAGAAAACTGAGTAAGGATCAGCCGTATCGGGTTCATGATCATGCTGGTTTTTCCGGTTCGATGTTGCGGGCCTGGTCAGCAAGACTGAGCGCGTTTTGTTCTTCGACGCGAGCACGGTCTTCGTTGGTGAGGTGCGGCGGGATGAGCGGCAACTCGGCGAGTCGACGCGACTGATCGATCCCGAATTTGGCATTCTTGTTGTATCCGCCTGGGCCGTCCGGATCGAAGTCGTTGACCCGATCCTGCCAGAGGATCGGAGTCTTCCCGCCGATCGTCGGAACGTGTTCGTCTGCGGTGTAGCGAGCGATCCAGAGCGGGCGCTCGAGTACCCATGCAGGCTCACCGAGCGCGGCGAAGTCGCCCTTGTTGATGTAGATGATGCACTCGCCGTAAATGCCGATGAGCAGTTGCGCCAGCTGCCGCGCCGGCTCCGACCACGCTGGCGTCGCGTTTCGCTTCGAGAACGAGTCGCTCTCGAGATCGAGGGCGGGAACGATGTCCCCTGTTCCCAGCTGACACGTGGAGGCCATCACCTGGAACACATTAAACTGGTCCGACACCGCATGAAGATCGCGGAAGAAGTGGTAGAGCCCCACCTTCACTCCGATGGCTCGCGCGTTCTTCAGGTGCGCGGGCGCCGTCTTGTCGGCGAAGCCCGCACCGTAGGAGGCGCGCGCGAAGGCAAAATCGATCTGCCCCTTCCAGTCTGCCCAGGGGATCGATTCGGGGCTCTGGTGCCGCGACAGATCCACGCCATAGCCAAGGGTGTTCATTCCGGACACATCGTATAGTAAGGTGCCGCACATGCTCAAGACGGGTCTAGAATTCGCTCCAGGGACGACCGAGAAGTCCAAGAAGATGGTCGGACAGATGTTCCCCGCGGAATCTCTGCTGAGCGCTTACCGCACGGCTCGAGGAGCCGCGAACACGAGCGACATCGTACTGGTGGCGTCGGATCAGAGCCCAGACATCAGTGGCGGGACGCGCATGGAATACTGCCGGCACCTCAAGAAGGTGTTCGGAGACCGAGCGTCCACGTTCAGGATGTGGAGCGACTCAGCGCACAGCGTCATGAAGCTCCCTGCCGACTCGGAAGCCATGTGGCTCGTCGTCGATGTCCGAGGCGCTCCGTTGCCGGTGATGTGCGTGATCTACGCGACGCCGTACAAGCTATCCGCCGCAAATTGACGGCGTTTTTCGGAGCGCTGGTCGAGCGCTCCCGATTCGGCGTAAACTGGTCCGCATGAGCAACGCCAACACCGGCCTTTGGAGCGCGTTCGGCGCAGTCCTCGGCGGCGCCGCCGGAGCTGCCGCAGGGTTCTACGCGGCGCAGGCTCGTCCTCGTTCTCGTTTCGGCGCTGAGGCCCCTGTGCGGCATCGCGCGCGCGGACAGGACGTCGAAGACGCAATGGTGATTGGCGGCGCAACGGGGGCCGTGGTCGGCGCGTTCCTCGCGGGCACTGCGGCGGGCGAAGATCCTCCGGCTCCGGTTCCGCAGATCCGACGATGATCCTGTTCGACGTCCATTGGTGGTGCGCAAGACAGGCGGCTCACCACATGCGCTCGGGTCACGTGCTTCGCGCCGTGACGCTCGAGTGGCTCGGCGAACGCGTGGCGGATCTCTACTGTGCCTACAGACGCTTCTAGGCGTTCTCGGGCTCCGGCGGGATCGTCGGCACAGGCGTTGTCAGATCGTGCAGAAACTCCTCTAGCTTGTCGTCGAGGCTCTTCTTCGCTGCGGTGGCGCCCTCGCTGATGCTGTCGAGCTTCGCGCGGTAGGCCTTCACGGCGGGGTGTTGTCCGCTCCTCGCGCTGCGTCGGCTGTGTGGCGCGCGCTCGGTCATCGTCTGGCCGCCACTACTTGTTTCATCTGCTCGAGGATGTCTCCGAGCTTGTTCACCGACTCGATCACCTGTGCCTGTAGCTTGAGCGCGAGCTCGTTGTAGCTCTTGGCGTCCGCGATGCGCTCGTCGCGCTCTTCCTGAAGATCCTTGTCCTTACGCCAGGCGACGTAAGCGACGATGACCAGCATGACCCCGAGCAGCCCCTGCGAAGCAATCGTGGTGGCGAAGGTCGACGGGTCCACTGTCTGGAATCCTAGCACGGAACGAATCATGAACGGGAGCACGGAGAAACACCACGCAACTTGGCGTTGCAGCCCTGCGTCATGCGGCGGGGAGCGCCGGAGGCGGCGGAGATCGACGGGGCATGTAGTAGACGATGAGAGCCCCTCCGACTATCACGGCGGCGACGGTAGCCACGATCCCGATCCATCGAGTCGTCTTGGGGAGCTGTTTTGCTGTGTCGCTCAGTCCTTGCGAGACCGCCTGCGCCACGTCGCTCACCATTCCGAGGGTTTCGCCAATCCCGTACCCGACGAGCTGAATGACGCCCTTCGCGGAAACGTAGGCGCCCTCAATGCGAGCTCGAATCGCTTGCTGGGTACTGAATGAGGGCAGATCCGGAAGCTGGACGGCGATGCCCCAGGCTTTGGCGATCTGCATCAGCTCATCCTTGTATTGGCCGCCGACGCGAAGAACGACGTTCTGATGCCACTCGAGCATCGACGCTGCGCCGGCGAGGATGTCCGCGGACGACTTGTCCTTCCACGCGTTCCACTGGGTGAGGATGCCGTCCGGAGCGGTGTTGCTGATGCGGATACGAGAGAGGGCCAGCGAGGCGCAGAATTTCGGATTGTCCTGGGGGGCCGTGGCGCACTTCTGCGCCGCGGAGTTGTTCTCGAGCAGATCGTTCACGCTGCGCCAGAGCTCGAGGTGCGCCGCAATGAACGGCTCCCACTCCTGACGGTACGCGAGCAGATCGCCGACATCGCCCACTCCGACGCCTTGGAGGCCGAGCCTGATGACGCGATGCCCGTTGAGGTAGATGCCTTCGGGGCGAATGACGGGGCAGCCGCCAAGAAAAACTGTTTCGCTCATCGACGTCTCCTGCGCACCGTGCGCGCAACCTCTTCGATAGCCCATCCGGCAGCGGCGCTCACCACGCTCGTGGCGAGCACCATCGGCCACGGCGACGCCGCCTTCGTTGCGGCGACGGGAGTCATGAGTGGGGCTTGGCCGAAGCCGACAACTGGACGGTTACCGTAATTCACCCGCATGGGACCCCCGCGTCCGGAGACGTCGGCACAGGGAACTTGTTCGAGCTCTCGAAGAGAGTGTCGCTTGGAAGCTCTTGGAATGTTTTCGGATCGAAGAACCGCTTGCGCTGCAAAACAATCCAGCGGCGACCTTTGATGCCGTACAGATCCTCGACTGGCGTCTCGTACTTCGTACGGAACCTGGTGAGCTGTGCGTTGGAACTCCCGAGATCCTTCGCGTCGGCGGCGTAGTACGCGGCATAGCTGCACAACATGACAGGGTTCGCTGGATCAGGAAGTGCGATGAGCTGAAGCGCGGTCGTCGTGTACTTCGTCAGGTACTGAGGCCCCACGAGCCCTGAGCCCGCGCTCTCTGGGGCGGGCTGGAGTTCTGGTGTGACCATCTCAGGCTTAGACGGAGGCGGCTTCGCGGCGGCTGCGACCCGAATTTGGTGCACGGCCCAAGCCGCCCCGCCAACCGCGCCACCAATTCCTCCTGCGATAGCACCGGCAGCGATCCAGACCGTTTTCTTGGTGAGGCTGCCGAGGATCGCTCCACCGGTCACTCCCACCAAAAATCCAACGAGCGGCCTGTTGATGATCGGGTTCGCGACGGAGATATCCGCATCGCCAAACCCGACCACAGCGCAACCATTTCTCATGATCATTTTTTGCCCCACGTCGCCAACGTCACCGCGGTCCCGACTGCGAGACTGATTGCCGTCAACACGCCGACCGTCTTGTCTATCCCCGCGGTGGGTGGCGTGACCGCCCCTAACGAGTCCGGAAGAAAAATCGCTCCGGTCCGAAAGCATCCCGAGATTAGATTGTCTTGCGCGTCACGGCCCCAAGCCTGGGGCTCGACACGGATGAGCGTCGTGACTCCCGGGAGCGGATAGCTCTCGGTCGCGCCAAGCGGCACGGACTGATCGTTTGCTATGGCCTGCGCGCGCTGCGCCAGTGCGTCGGGGATCGGGCCGCTCGCGTCGGTCCACGGTTGCCATCCGCCAGGCGGCGGTACGCGTGGACACTGTGCTGCGAGCTCTGGGCCAGCGCCGTATTGCGCCATTTCCGCGGAAGTCTACGTGCAACACCTTGACACGTCTAGTTTCACGGTAGCAGTATGCCGAAGGTCGGACCAATGGCGAACGTTCAAACGAAAACCAAAATCGCGTCCGTGAAGCTGACTCCCCAGCAATTCCTGGCGATCGAGCGCCGAGCAGAGCAATGCGGGGTGCGAACGAGCACCTGGATGCGCTCAATGCTCACTCAGGCATCCAACCGCAGAGGCAAGCCGGGGTACATTCGGATTCGCGAGCCGAGCGGAGCTACTAGCTGATGCAACCACGCAAGATGATGGGGTTCGAGGATCCAGGCGCCCAGAAGGTGCCGGTTCCGATCCGCGCTTGGAGCGCGATGAAGCTCGGGCTGTGGCGGAGCAAGGCGGCATGGGAGATCGCTGCGCGAGCGGCCTAGGAGATCCTGGACAGCTGCAAGCATCTGGAGGGGTGTCCCGGGGCTCACGACGACTCCGTCCCCTGCGTGTCGGACAAATACGCGACATTCGAGGCGCCTGCCGAAGGGGAGACGCTGGAACTGAGGGCTCCTCAGCTATTGACCCGAGGGTGTCCGGACAGAGAAACACGCGCGAGCGCCCTCGTCATTCTCGGTGCCGCACGCATGTTCGCGCCCATCGACGCTCGACAACTCGCACGCGAGCCTTACTTTGCTCCGTCTCGCGAGTTTTTCAGCGAGGTGATGTCGGAGCTCGCGGCCGCTCAGGCCGAGCTCGAAACGATCTACGAGGCGCTGCGGACGGCGGGGATACCGGTGCCGACGCCGCCTGCGAACGCGCCCCCGAACACACTTCCAGCTCAGCGAGCGCCAGCTCAACTCAAGGAGTGACTTTCACGTGAAGATTCTTCCCAAGCGCAAGCAGGTTCTCGGGCGTGTCGCAGTTTTCTCCAAGACGGAGGGCAACATCAAACTCGTCGGAGCGGAGAAGGGATCGACCGTCTTCGTGGTGATCGACGACGTTGGTAGGGACGTCACCGAGTACAGCCGTGGCGACATCGTCGTTCCGCACAAGTTCAACCACATCTATCTGCCAGACGGACGAGAGCGTCGCGCTATTCTCCACGAGGACGAAATCCTGGCGGCGGTCACCGAGGTGTCGCTCGATCAGCTCACCATCGAGGGCGCCCCACGCGCGGTCGAACAGGCCGCAGAAGCGGCAAGCTGATGCTCAACCTGAGCGTGATGGACAGGCGCTTCAATCCGCGCGCCGTAGCCGCCCCTCGACGAGGGTCCGGCTGCGGGTGCGCCGTGAAGTCGCCACGCATGCGCGACGACGCTGGCCCCGCTCCGTCTCGAGCCCGCGGTGTCGAGCCAGTCGTCCTGATCGGATCTCCTGGCACGAAGTGCGGACCGTTTCTCAGGGTCGAGAAGGACGCTGAGAAATTCGCGGCGTGCAACGCGCTCGCCGACGAGATCGGGGAGCTCAACGACCCGAAGGACGTATTCCGTCTGATCGAGGAGGCCATCGGCGACGAGATCAACGAGGTCTTCGGGGTCCTGACGCTGGACATCCACTTTCGCATGAAAGGGATCTCCAACACGGGGCGCGGAGAATCGTCGAGCGTGGCGGCGCCGATGCAGTCGACGCTTCGGACCGCTCTGGCCAGTGGCGGCGACTACGCGATCCTGTACCACGTGCATCCTTCAGGCATCGAGGCTCAGCCGAGCGACGCCGACATCGAAACCACGGAAGCATTCGTGGAGGCGTTCGAGGCCATCGGTATGCCGTTGCTCGACCACATCATCGTGGCCGGCGACATTCGGAATCGAAGCTACTACTCATTTCTCGAGGACAACGCGCTATGAACGCTCCCGTCAGGATGCCGGAGGCAAAGCCTCCGATGGTGACGCACATGATTTCGGGTCCGCTCTTTCCGGCTTCTCCTCCGACGAAAGAGATCCTCGATCATCGCGCGCGGCAGCTGCTCGAGACGATGTCGAGACTGGAGCCTCAGCAGTGCTCAGACGCGATCGTCGCGGCCCTGCGTGAGGGCTACCAACAGAACGCGGGCGAACCGATCACGTGGATCGTCAGTCAGGCGCATCCGCTCGTCTCGGGGATGAAGATCGTTCGAATGTTCATCGGCGAGGGCGGCGTCGAGGTTTACTCGCACGACGGCAAGATCGGAATGCGAAACCTCGTCCCGATGATCTCGGTTCGCCTCACTCAAGAGGCGATGCCGCTCGACATCTTCGAGGAAGAGCTCATCGCCGCCGAGTCGGACGAGGACGATGACGACGATCCCGACGAGCCGGAGTTCGAGCCAGAACAGCCCCCGTCTCCCTCTGCACCTTCAGCCATCTCCTGAAATATGGCGCGTCGAAAGGTAAATTCGGAGGGCCGAGCTAGCCGGCCCGCGGCTGCCAACACCACTGCCCAGCAGGACGCCAGCGAAATATTGGCGGAAGTGGGAGCCGAACGCGACGAGGAAACCGGCGAGCTCCTCGTCGACGAGGACAGGATTCGCGAGATCGGCGCCGTCGACGCCGAGAGCGTGAGCGAGAACCGTCGACTCGAGACCGTCGTCGGCAGAAAACGCGCGAACGAGAAGAACGTCCCGTTCAACGCGGGCGATCTGCTCACGCAGTACGAGACGCTGATCAAGATCTGGCCTCCGAACACGCTCGACATCGGCGTCAGGCGGCTGACGGGCACGCCGATTCAGCAGGTGATCACGAGTCGCCCTCGGTCTGGGGCGGATCTGTACGCAGCGATCAAGACCATTCATGGCCAGTACGAAGAGGCCGAGTACGAGCTCAAAATCCTCGACAGCGCTCGCAAAGAGTTCCGCTGCACCGGACGAATCACGATGCCGGACGCGCGCCCCGCAGCAGCGACCGCGCAGCAAGGACAGCCCATGACCCAGCCTTACTATCCGCCGGGCTATCCGCCGGGCTATCCACCGCCGCAACAGCAGCAGCCGCCGCAGCAGCCGCCTGGCTACCCGCCGCCGTACGTGCAATCGCCTCCGCAAGCGCAGCCTGCGCCTGTTCCGCAGCAGCCTGCGCCGAGTTTTCAGCCGCCTCCGGTCGTCGTGCAGGCCCCCGCAGGGCCCGACATGAATTCGATGATCGATTCGATGCGGCAGATGTTCCAGATGTTTCAGTCGATGCAGCCCGCGCCTCAGCCGCCGCCGCAACAGCCGCCGCCCGCGTACGTCATGCCGTCGCCGCCTCCACCTCCGCCGCCTGGCGCGGACATGCCGACGATGATTGCGTGGATGCAGCAGATGTTTCAGATCTTCCAGTCGATGCAGTCCGCTGCGCCTGCGCCGGTTCCTGCGGCGACTGCGCAGGCCACTCCCCCGCAGCCTCAGGCGCCGAATCCGTCCACCATGATGGGCATGATGGGCATGCCGCCCATTCAGCCACCGCCTGGAATGCTGTTCGTTCCCGGGTTCGGTTTCGTGCCGGTCAATCAGCTCGTTCAAGCGATCAGCGGGACTGTGGCCGCTCCTCCTGCTCCGGAGCCACCGCCCCGCGGAGTGTACCGCGGCGGCGGCCCGCACCGTCCTCCATACTATCCGCAGGAGAGTGCTCCTCCTCCTTACGATCAGCGCGGGGCTCCATCATACGATCAGCGCGGGGGCTCGTCGTACCCCGAGCGCGGTCCGTCCTATGGGCACGCGCCTCCGCCGCCGCCCGCAAGGCCGCTCACTCCTGCCGAACAGCTCCGAGAATCGCTGGGCGTCGTGCGCTCAGCCGTGGCTGCGGTGGAGGAGTTCGATTCGATGTTGCCGGGACGTGGTCAGCACGAGCCGGTCGCGGAGCCAGAAGAGGACGACAGCCCTGTGCGCGTCATCGACACGGGTCCGGCCAAGATCGTCGTCAACAAGAGCGACGGCAGCACGCGCCTCTGGGAGACCGGCATGGCGAACATGGACAAGATCTTCAAGTGGGTCGGCGAGCAGCACGAGGTGATTCAGAAGGCAAACGCCGACAAGCGACAGCGGCCGCAGCGGCAGCAACTTCCGCCCGGGTACGTCGAGGTTCAAGTGGGCTCCGATTACCGGCCCCCGCCCGTGTACGTGGCTGTGCCTGTCGACCCAGCGAGCATTGCGCAGCAGGAGCAGCAGTCGTCGCTTCCGCCGCTTCCGGCTCAGATGCCTCCGCCGATCTCGCCGCCAGAGCGGCGCACGTGGGACGCTCCGACGATCCCTGCTGAAGGAGAAGGCTGATGCGCGTTTCGGTCAATGTCGAGTTCACGGAAGACGAACTACGCAAGTACGCAGAGGACGTCGGTCGAAGGTGGGTCGTGAACGCCATTCATGAGGTGATCACGCATCTGCCTGCGTTGAAGCTGGACCCGAGTATCGCTTTGGTGCTCGGGCAGCAGTTCGTGAGCGCGTTTGGGCAGAAGTCCTCATCGCAACGGCCTCGTCCGCAGACCGATCCTGGACCGACGGCGACTGGATTTTCAGACGCCCCTCACATCGAGCGATGCAAGCGTTTGGGCGAATCCGTCTCGGAAGACGGCGGATGGATCTGTTGTCGCTGCGGGCAATATAACGGTGCGCACAGGGTGGCATGTCGCAACTGTCAGCACGACGTCTGTGACATCATCGTGACGCCGCCCCCGGCTGACCCCGAACCTTCGAGCTCGACTCAGGCATGAAGTATCGCGTCTACATGAGCATCGCGATCGAGGCACGAGACGAACGCGAGGCATACGCGCATGCGATGAAGCTCGGCGAGCTCCTCGAGTCTCCGATGGTGCGAATGGCCGTGCAGGGCCAGGGCATTCGACTGCCCAGCGACGTACAGGCCATCGTCTACCAACCGCAACGCGAGATCTGATCGCGCGAACCGGCTGTTTCCTGCGTCTCCGGTCCGCGAACTAGACGAGCCCGAGAGGTACGTTTAGTCTTGCGGTCATGCGCGTCTACGAAGTGCAGGCCGGCGACACCCCAGCGAGTATCGCGGCCCAGCCGCAGATGGCGGGATGCCCGAAGTGCGCGCGCGATCTGATCGCGGCGAACCCCCACAAAGCCTCAGTCACGATGCCGAACGGATTCGTCACGTTCAGGGATCTGGCTGTAGGTGAGCGTCTGAATCTGCCTGAAAAATGGTTCGACGGGAGCCTCGACGCGCGCCCTCCTTCCTATTTTGCCGCGCTTCCGTATCACGACGGATTGACCCCGAGCACGCTCGGCAGTGCCGCCGCCGGCATCCTGGGCGACTACACGGCGCTCGACGCCGCCTCCGCGAGCGTCGACGCTCTGGCGCAGCTGAGCGATCAGGAGTTCACTTCCGCCGTCGACGCCGCTGGCGTGCTCATCGGCAGCGCGGTGAGCGAAGCGACTCGCGGCACCAACCCCGCCGCATCCGGGTACGCGCAAGACGCGAACGCCGGCGTGTACTGGGCGAAGCAGCGAGCTCTCGAGATGGCGGCCGCAATCGAGGCCGGCGATCTGACGGCAGCCGCCGGAGCTCGTCCGGAGATCCAGAACGTTCTCGCGACCGCAATGGGGAGCGCGCGGCTCGCACTGCAAGCGCTTTACGGCGGAGCTCAGCAGACTGCGGCCGGCGGATTTCCCGCAAACGTCGTGGCCGCAGCGCAGTCAGTGGCTGCCGCTGTCGCGACGGACGCTGGCTACTGCGCATCGGTGGCGCGGCCCGGCACTCCGGTGAACGCCGCGGTGCACGCGTTCAAGACGGCATGGAACGCCTCACAAACGCCCCTGGTGCCTGTCAACACCGGCAACTACGAGCAGGCGGTCGCTGACGCGCTCACGCGCGTGATCGGAAGCGCTCCTGCCGCGTGCGGAGCGCGAGTGACTCCCGTCTCTCCTCCTGTGTCGCCCCCTCCCTCGAGCCCGTCGCTGCTCGCGGTGACGCCGCCGCAAAGCGAGGGCCTCAGCAAGGGGGCCATCTTCGGCATCGGACTGCTCGGAGCTGGAGCGGTAGGCGGCGCGATTTATCTCGCAACCAATCGCCCGAAACTCGCTCGAGGCCGCCCTCGAGTGCGACGCGTAAGCCCCTTGCCCACTCGAGGTTTCCCGTGATCGAAAAGCCCGTAGAAGGTGTGAAGACCGACGCCCGACCGCACCCAGCCGGAGAGAAAGGCGCGCGACTTTCGCTGAAAGAGTGCGGAGAGCGCGCATGGAAAGCGCGCATGAGTCCGCGACTTCGAGCGTGGGTCACACAGGTGTTCGACAAAGCCGGCGTGTCCACCGGGGGCCGACGCCAGAAAGGGCAGGCCGTTCTCGAAGCGTTCCGGAAAAAGGTCCCGTACATCGCCGATCCCGTGATGGGAGAGTTCATGGAGACGCCC
>Ga0075355_1000025_pt1 | contig 17491 bp, 22 predicted proteins | sample WestPond_Cattail_6_FD_120069 | JGI IMG/M metagenome (GOLD analysis project Ga0075355, IMG submission 120069) | Natural and restored wetland microbial communities from the San Francisco Bay, California, USA, that impact long-term carbon... | ecosystem: Environmental > Terrestrial > Soil >...
CGATGTAGCTCTTCTGGAGAGCCGCAGGCGAGGTGTCCTTCCCGACGAGGAGGGGCATCAGGACGTTGCTCCACAGCGTCCTGATGCCCCTCCTCGTCGGGAAGGACACCTCGCCTGCGGCTCTCCAGAAGAGCTACATCGCGCGGCTCTATCCCGCCGAGGTCGCAGCGCACATCAACCTGGCGGCGCAGAAGGGCGCCGACGGGAAGCAGGCGCCTGGCCCGTACTCGAGCACGGGCGTCCTGTCTGATCAGACCGGCGTCGGCGCTCCCGCGGCGGACGTCGGTCCGTTCGCGCTCGCCGGCGATTCGCCGTATCCCTCCGCAGCGGACGCGCTCCGGCGCGAGGCCGGCGTGCACGATCTCCCCACCGTGCAGAACACGTGGGGCACGGGCGGACCGGGGAGCGATCACCCGACCCTCGCTCAGTCCATGGGGACTGGGTACGGCAACCCGGGTCAGCCTGGCATGGGCGCCTGGCAGCCAGGCCCGCCCTCGGACACGGGTCCCGGGCCGAAGGCTCAGCCGCACACGGATCCGTCGTGTGGCTGCATCGGTGATCCGACGATCGGGTTCGCCGGACTGCTCGGCGACGCGCAGGAAGAGAGCACGCAGCTCTACCAGTGAGTCACGCCTCCGCGCATCGCGGATGAGTGAGCACCCCGCCCCGGTAGGCCTCGAGCCCCGGGGTCGGGGTGTCAGAAGGGCCTTGAGCCCGCAATTTCGCCCGCGTCGGCCCAAGGACACGGCGGGCACACAGGAGAATCCTCATGTCTCGAAGCATCGTCGGAAAGCCCAGTCGGAAGTTCGCCCAGGATCAGGAGAAGACCAAGCGCGTCGCGTTCGGTCTCGGAGCAAGCCCCGACGCGCCTGGCGCGCTCGGCGCCGCGGAGAAGTGCCTGAAGTGCTCCTTCGGCAACATCCCCGTGATCGAGGAAGTCGTCTGGACCATTCCTCTCCCGCTGACGGCCGACTAGGCTCATTCGACGCTCGGCGACACCGTGAACCTGCTCTCGGGCAGCTCCAGCGTCCCCGGCGTGGCGTCGATCGACTCGACGTTCCTCATCAACGGCATCCTCCAGACGGACATCCTGGCGCAGGGTATCGGCGTCCACGTCTTCTGCGAACCGATGTCGTTCTCCACGATCGGCAACGCCTTCCTCGCTCCGTCGACGACGGTGGCGCCTCCCCCGTCGCCCGACGTGTTCACCACGAACGATCTCACGCAGCGGGCGATGGGCACGACGGTCGATGCCGACGGCGCGAACTTCACGCCGGCCGTGCTCGAGTTCGGTGTCGACGTCTGGCGCGCGGGATGGAACTTCATCAACGCGTACCAGTTCCAGTGGAAGACCTCGCAGCGCGAGCTCGTCCTCAACGAGCTGGCCGCGGACGTCTCGTACTTCGGGTCCTTCGCGGACGCCGAGGCGAGCGGCACGAGCGAGGTCGCCATTATCGAGTTCGTTGCTGCGATCAACGCGCAGTACCGAGCGAAGGGATCGACGACGATCTTCCTTCCGGTGAACTTCCGTCGAGTCGGCAGCGTCACGGCGTCTTCGCCCACCACGGCGAACACCGGCGTGTTCCATCCGACGCGCGACTTCGATCTCGCACCGGTCACCTGGGGCGGTCTCCGGTGGCAGGGCTACGGCTGTCGCGGCCAGATGTACCGGCCGATCGAGAGCCCGTGCTTCCTCGAGCGCGGCATCCCCATCGGGATGCTCTTCGTGGTGCAGGACGCGGTCCACCAGGCGCAGATGCTTCAGGCGGTCACGCTCAACAACGAGCCGCTCGGCATCAACGTCAGCCCCGACGAGAATCTGTCGGACACGACCAGCGGTGTGGGCGCGTCGACGATGCTGGAGCAGACGCTCGACACGACTCCGACCCTCTCCCCGCAGACGGTCAACGTCTCCCGCCAGATCTTCAAGGGCGGCATCCTGAAGCTCGCGATCAAGATCAAGGGCTGGGAGATGCCCGGCGGCTGGAAGGCGTACTGCGAGACGAACATGCCGCAGATCATGTCGGCGTCGAAGTCCGGCTGATTCGCGCGCACGCAGACACGCGATAGTTAGGTCAGGCGGCGTGGCGGACAGCGCCGCGCCGCCTGTCTAGTTTCTAGGAGATTTTTTGCATGGCACCTCACGACGAATCGATTCGAAACCTCGCCCTTTACATGCCGAAGCTCGCTTACGGCATGGTGGTCGGCGTCCCTCGGGTGCCGTTCGTGGTCGACATCCCCATTCAGTTCTCGTCGTCGACGGTGAACGCGCCGCCGGTCGTGCAGAACCTCGACAACAACCTGACGCAGGACACGATCATCGAGCGCGTCTCGTACAATCTGTTCCAGCAGAACACGTTCCCGGGATCCCCTTTTCAGAGCCTATATTTCAATATGCTGAAGCAGTCGGGAGCGACTGGCGTCGGCGTGCAGCTGCAAGTATTCGGCGGCCCCAAGTACGTCGTCTCGAACCAGTTCGTCGATCTGGGAAACCTCGCCGACGTCCTCGCGGTGGCGTGGCCCAACGGGTGGCCACTTCCGAAGCAGTCGAACGTGAAGGTCTCAGCGATCCTCACGCAGACTCCGGTGAGTGTGCCGTTCAACGTGACCCTCACGCTGCTCGGCTGGCAGCTCCTGGACAAGACGATCGACGATCTCAGTGACCAGGAAGCGCGAGCGCGCCTGCGCAAACTCGGCATCGACTCTCCGGATCTCGCAATTCTGCTCAATCCATGAACACTCGCGCCGACAACGTGATCTCTCTTCAGCGCACGCCAGGTGGCGTGGCGCAAGGGATCCGCTCGACGCTCCGCATGGGTCGATTCGAGGTCGTCACGAACGGCCCGAATCCCGAGTTCGGGTTCATCGGGAGCGATCCATACAACACGAACGCCTACACCGGCCTCGTCGTTCCGCCGACGCCGAGCTCGGAGATCGGTGGCGCACGCTACCTGTTCCTTCTCGCACGCGCGAGCTTCGGCACCGGTGAACAGAGCTCCGACCGTCGCGGCGTGCGCCTCGTCGGTATCCGGCAGTATGCCGATCTCGTGGCCCGAATTCCCGCGGGCACGTCACCTCCGCTCGATGCTATCGGCGAGACCGGTCCTGTCACCGGGAGCACCGTTACGTTCCACAGGGAGATCACGAGTCCGCTCTGGCACCCGCCGGATGGGAACATCTCCTGGCACGTGATGATCATCAACAAGGTGCGTCGCGACACGCGCAATCCCGCGAACGCCGACGGCTTCATCTACGAGGACTCGCTGTCTCCGGCGCTCCTCTACGAGACCGGCGCTCCCGACGGCACGGGGTACACGGCTCCGAACGGCGGCCGACCCTGGGGCAAGCCCATCGGCGCGAGCCTTGGCAACATCCACGATCTTCGATATCCGTGGCGCACCACTCGATCGGAGTACGTGCTGGACATCCCATTGCCGGTGTCGTGCGACGTCGCACTCTTCGCGAGCGTTCGACAGAACAACCCCGAGCTCACTCCGTCGATCACCGACTGCTGCGCGCTCGGCGCGCTCTCTCCGGAAGATCAGTTTCTTGTCGCGTACAGCGACTTCGCGCAGTACGGCACGATCGCCGGCGCGCTCGTCTTCGACGACAACATCGGGGAGGACGTGCCATGAGCCGCTTCTGGGCCGGAGTCGGAGGCGGGGTCGGCGTGATGCTTGGCGGCGTTGCGGGACTCTATGCAGGAGAGAAGTTCCCAGGGCGGATGGCGCAGGACGACGCCATGACCGCCTATGGACTCCTCGGAGCCATCTTCGGCGGCGCTTTCGGCGCGCTTGCTGGCGCGGGACCGGACTGCCCGAAGCCTTCCGGAACGCTCGGGGCGCCTCCCGGGAATTTGAGGTTCCCGTGAACGACACGGACCGAGCCTGGTCGGCTCTGGGAGGAGCTCTCGCGACCCTCACCGGCGGCGGCATCGGAGCGCTCGTTGGCGCAGCGATGACGAAGCGCGGACATCGCTCTCCGATCGTGGACACCACGCTCATCGGCGCGGGTCTCACCGCGTTCGTTTGGGGTCTTGCTACGGGATCCCCGAAAAACGAGCCTCAGATCCAGGCGAGGTTTCCATGACGATCTCGAGCATGAAGAGCCGACCCGGGGAGACCGCCGCAACCAGCGGCGGCTCGGCCCTATGGTTCGGGCTACTCGGCGCGGGGATCGGGCACCTCGTGAAGCATCCGACGATCGGTGCTGTTGCGGGCGCGACGCTGGGCGCTTCCATGGGCGCGTCGATGGCTCATCTGTTCGAGGACGCGAACTTCTTCGGCGGCTCGCCTCAATCTGAAATGGACGCTATCAAGAGCGACATCACCAAGGTGAGGGTCTCGAGCGCAATCGGCGCCGCAGTGGCCGGAACCGTCGGCGCAAAGGCGTTCGCGAAACACCCGACGATTGCGGCCATTGTGGCAGCCGGAGCGGGAAGCGCCGTCGCGGCCGCGATAGCAGACAATGAGCTCGGAACCCCAACAGGCGAAATCGGTACGGGCGACTGGCGCCCAGTAGGAGCGTTCTCATGACGCCAGCTCAAGCCTCCGGCACCCCGAACTTCGTCACCGACTGGCCCGTTCAGGGACCGACTGATCCAGGGATCCGTCAAGCAGATTGCTGGTACGCACAGAACCGGATACCGGCGCACCCCGCGTGCGTCGATTGCGAAGGACCAATTCCAATGTGGGCTCAAAACAGAGGACTGCTCGGTGAACAGGTTTCGCTCGGCGGCGCTCGCGCGCGCGGCTTCGCGCTCGCGGCGGCAGGCGATCCCGAGGTCTGGACGAAGCTCACCGCGGAGCAGCAGAAGTGGGTGGTCGACACCCTCGTCAAACTGAACGATCAGATCGTCAAGACGACGGGCTCGACGTGCCCGACGTGGGCCCCGAGCATCGACCGCGCCTCCGGCTGCTTTCAGCCCTGGTACAACGGAATGTACGTCGGCTCTCCGGGGTTCGTGAAGCTCCGCACCGACGGCGTCTTCGACGCCGACACACTTCAGGCGCTCATCACGACCGCGCTGATCCATCAGGCGGATTTCCCCGCCTCGTTCCCTGGACAGCTGCCGACGGCAGCGAAGAAGGGGCTTTCCACCGGAGCCATGGTCGGTATCGGCGCCGGAGTCGCCGCTGCCGGAGGTTTGCTTTACGCCGCCACCCGTGGCGGATCCAAGAGCCGAAGGAGACGCTGAGATGCGCTACGAAGCCAAATTCGGGGACTCGCCGACGATCATCGCCCGAGCATACGGCGTACCGTTCGAGGCGCTCATCAACGCCAATCCTCACAAGCCGACCACTATCGTGGACGGACGACGCACGTGACGGGAGCTACTGCCGCGTGAGACGATCGTTGTTCCCGCCGCGGGCATGGTGGGCGACGCCGTGTCTGACACCTTGCGCGCACTCGTCAATGCGGGAGGCCCATGCCTTCAGGCGAACGCCGCGCTCGTGTGTGACGCGCAACGCGCGCTTGGATTCGTGCCAGGAGCCGGCGTCGACGGCAAGTGGGGCGCGAATGCCTCCACGAAAGCGAAGGCGCTCGGTTTCAACATTCCGGCGTGTTCGCCGCGACCTTCTTGGTGGACGCCGGCGGGGCAGACCAACTGCGGAGGCGGCCCCGCGCCGCTGAAGCCTGGTCCGTCCGCGAATCTCGCGTTGACCGCCTCTGCCGCGCTTGCGGCGCTGAAGGCCGACCCGGGATACTGCACGAGCGTCGCAAAGGTGGGCACCGCCGTGAATACGGCCGTGCACAACTTCAAGGCGGCATGGAACGCAGCAAACCCGAGCTCTCCGGTGCCTATCGGCACCGGCAAGTACGAGCCCTCCGTGGCGGCGGCACTGTCGTCGGCGCTCGGCGGCGCGGTGGTGCCTCCAGGGTGCGGCGCAGTGGCAGCGCCCGCTCCGGCGCCTCAGCCCGCGCCGACTCCGGCGCCTCAGCCTGTTCCCGCGCCCGCGCCGGCGCCGGCGGTGACGCCCGCCCCTGCTCCAAAGCCGGCCCCGACGGTTGCATCGGTGCCAGCGGCGGTGCTTGCGCTGCTTTCGTTCAATCCGTGCGATCCGGCGAACGCCGCGCTGGTCTGTCAGGCGCAGGCGGCGCTCGGTTTCAAGCCGGGAGCCGGAGTCGACGGCAAGTACGGAACAGATGCCGCGTCTCGCGCGCGCCAGCTGCTTCCGAACGCCCCGCCGGGATGTAGTCCGCGCCCCTCGTGGTGGACACCGAAGGGGCAGAGCAACTGTCCAGGAGCCACTCCGGCGCCCAGCGGCGGCTCAGCCAAGGCTGCGGGGGACGCAGCAGCAGCAGCGGCAAGCGCAGCGAAGGCGGCGGCGGACGCAGCGGCCAAAGCGGCGGCAGATGCTGCAACGCAGGAACAGGCCGATCGAGCAGCGGCTGCGGCCAAGGCGGCTTCCGACGCAGCAGCAGCGGCGGCGGCCAAGGCCGCAGCGGCGGGAGACGCAGCGGCGGCAAAAGCAGCGGCGGACGCAGCTGCGGCAGCGAAGGCGGCCTCCGACGCAGCGGCCAAGTCGGCAGGCGGCGGAGATCTGGTGGCACCCGAGAAGAAGGGCCTCTCCACCGGCGCGATCGTGGTCGGCGCTCTCGGGGCTGCTGCGCTTCTGGGTCTCGTGGCTGTCGCAGCGACGGGCAAAACGGGCAAGGCGGGCAAGCGAGGCGCAAAGGGCGCGCGCGGGCCGCGGGCCCGTAAGGCACACAAGAAGCCGGCACACAAGAAGACCGCGAAGAAGAAGAAGAGGCGATGAGTCATGGGTGAATTTCGAATTGGACGCACGTTCGCTCGACACTCCTATCCGGATACGCCGCGCAGAGTCAACGCTGCCTCGTTCGCGCGGAATGCCGCGATCGGGCCCGACACGAGCCCTGTCGACATCTCTGATGCCGGCACGCAGCTCCCGTGGCTCCTGATCGAAAGCGGAGCCGTAGCGGGCGTCAACGTTCCGATTACGCCTCGGGCCACGGGGCGCATGCTGATCACTGGAGAAATCTCGATCGCGAACACCGCCGAGGGGGCTCTGGACGTGCAGGCCCAGATCCAGGTCGACGGATCCACTCAGACGTTTCCGCTCCTCGAGAAGATCACGGTGCCCGCGGGCGGGTTCGGCGTCATTCCGATCGTCGCGGTACCTCCGCTGATGACGGTCGGAACCACCAAGAACATCTCGATCCTGCTGACCGCGAGCGCGGAGGGGCTCCAGCTGTCTCCGGAGTCTTCGGAGATCAACATCCAAGAAGTTCCGCTCGCAACCGGCTGAGCCAGACGAAGGAGAACGTCATGCCCAGAGTGATCCATCAGGAGACGATGTGCTGCGGGCACAAGAGGTGCCCGACGATCAAGGTCTTCGAAGACGGTTCGATCGAGTTGAGCGACGACGACACGGATCTCGGCTCGGTGGGCACGATCAAGCTGCGTCCTGAGGCGGCCAATCGCCTCGCGGAGTTGCTGTTCGAGAAGAAGTGATTCCGAGGAGAGAAGCGAATGTCTTTCGTTCAAGGTCGCGGTCGTTACGCGCGAGCAACGTATCCAGTCAGTGCCGCAGCCGGCGGAGGCGCAGTGAATGTGCCGCTGTCTCGTCAGCGGTTCATAGACGGAAACACTACGAACCCGGGCCCGGGCGCCGCTTCCGCGCCGTTCGCCACCCTCGCTGCGTTCATGACCGCTCGAGGGCCCGCGTCGGTTGCTGACGCGACCGCCAACTTCGTCGGATGGGTCATGCCGACGCTGCTCGGATACGTCGGAGACGTCAGCTTTCCGGCTTACGCATCGACGGAGCTGAGAGCAGATTCCCTCACGTTCATCGGAGGAACGAGCACAGCGATCACGGGCAACGTGACATGGGCCAACGTCGCTGGTGCGTTTACGGCGGCGGCGGCGCTCGTCGCTATGCACAATCTGTCCGTGTCCGGAAACTTCACGGTGACCGACGACGCCAATGCTCCGGTGTCCGCCATCGTATTCAGCGGCGACGAGTCGAACGTTTCTGCGGCGCTCTCCGGTCAATTCATCGCGAACACGACACAGAAGCTAGCGTCGGCGACGTTCCTCAACATCGGAGTCGGCGGCATCGACGCAGGCACAGCGGACACCAGCGCCGCCGTGGTGCTCGACAACAGCATTTGTCTCGGATCCGTCCTAGCGAACAACCTGGAAGCGTTCGACTCAACGATCGATGCTTCAGCGATCACGGTCAACGCCGTCAGCGCTCCAGCGTTCTTCGATTGCAGGTTCACTCAGGGATCGTCTCCGGCGCTCACTGCTGCCGGAGGCGCAACGTTCGACGGCGCTTCCTGGCGCAGCTTTTCGGAAGCACAGGGAACTCGTGCTGTAGGCACGATCGTGCTGGTCGTGGGCGGATACAGCGGCGCCGCAGTCGAGGGAGCCGCTCTGACGGTGGCAAGCACGGACGTTTCGCTCAACGGAACCGGAGCGACTGCCGGATTCACCGGAGAGAATTCCGGGAATCACTACTCGACGTCGAACGGAACACCGACAACCGTCAACCTCAAGACAGGTGGTGGGGAGTTCCCAGGGGACACGATCCTCATCACCAAGACGGATCTCGGATCGAACGCACTCGCGGTCAAGAACAACTTGGGCGTAACGCTCGCGACGATTCCGGCCAACGGAAGAGGATTCGTGCTCGCGCAGTTTCAAACCGGAGACTGGGTGCTCGCGGAGTGCGGATCTGTAGCAGCATGAACTCCTTCTTGATCGTCTGCGCGCTCATCGGAACGACACACATCGTTGCGCGCAGCACCATCTTCCGACCGCTACAGAGGCTCTGGCCTGCGCTGTTTCATTGTTGCCAGTGCGTCGGCGTATGGGTCGGATCCGCGGCAGCCGCGAGCGGTATCGTGACGACGGGTCGCGGTCTACTGATTGACATTCTGGTCGTGAGCACGGCAACTAGTTTTACGGCAATGCTCGCCGACGGCGTGCTCTCGAAGTTTTTCGGCGATCCAATCGATCCGAACGAAGGAAACGACTCATGAGACGCAAACTCAAGAACCTGAAGAACAAGTCCGGACATTCGGAGAACGGTGCGCCGCGACAGACGATCGACGAAGCGGCGCTTCGCGAGCGACGACTCGGCACTCGCTTCGACAGCGAGTACGCCGGATGGAGCTGGGCGTCTCGCCCCCGCGATCAGGCAATCAGCCTGCGAAGTGCGGGAAGGGCCGTGACCGGAGCCAGCGGCCCGAGCTGAGCGCTTGGCCCACATCATCGGAAAAAGCCGACGCGCGAGCGAGACTTATCCGGAGTCGCGCTCCGTCGGCGGTGGCATCGGACCGACGGGGCCCGCAGGATCAACGGGTTCCGAGGGCCCGACTGGGCCCGCAGGGACGGGCACGCAAGGTCCGACGGGCCCGTCCGGTTCTGCCGGTGTAACGGGACCCACCGGATCGCAGGGCTCACCAGGGACGCCGCTAAACGCCAGCATCATCGCGACCGGCTCCGTCTTCTGTCCATTCGGGGTCAACACGGATGCGGGCACGTTTGCTGTGCCTGCCGACTACGCTCCCGTTGGGGTTGCAATCCGCCCAAGCACCAACTCGGGGAACGTATCCCTATGCCCAAGCTCTGATCTGCTAGGGGCTGACTACACCTGGCGCTACATTAACATCTCCGTAGACGGAGCGACGTGGGGCCTCGAAATCCGCAATGGCGACTCGGTGGATTCAACCGTGTCTTGGGCCGTGCTCGCCGTCAAGCTCACGCCGTGAAGTACAGCCTGATCCTCGGTATTCCTAAAGGATAACTTTCGGTGTACCGTGCGGCGCTGGAATGATCGTCAGCGTCACCATCACCGACAGCCGAGAGGCAGAGATATCCGACGCCGTCCGGAGCGTCGTCTCCCACGTAGATCGTGTATTGATCGTCGACACCGGCATCACCGACGACACTCTGAAGAGAGCCTTCGAGATCGCGGGAGACAAGATCGCCGTCGTCGCGCACGCGTGGGTCGATTTCTCCGCTGCGCGAAATCTAGGGCTTGCGGCCGCCCGAGCGCTCGGAGCTGAATGGATCGTCATCGTCGATTCCGATGAGCGGTTGAATTTCGGCGATCTGAACCTACGGGCAGAGCTCGCGAACGTGCGCGCAGACGTGGTTCTGATCGACTCGGACGACGGCCACTACCCAAAGGAGAAGATCGTCCGAGCTTCCGCGCGTGCGAGTTTCGTAGGTCCGACTCACGAAACGCTTCGCGGAGGAGAGCGAGAGCAGCTGCGAGGGGCGACATTCTCTGAGCTACCCAAATCGCGAGAGCAGCTCACGAGAAAATTCACGCGCGACGTCGCGCTGCTGTCCGATCATACGGAGAAGAATCCGGAGGACGGAAGGTGGTGGTACTATCTCGGTGCGTCGCACGAGGGGCTCGGAAATCACGCACGCGCCGCCAAGGCGTTCGGGGAGTGCGTAGAACGACGCAGGACCACTGGCGACGAGGCGGCATGGGCAGCCTACAAGCAGGCCGAGCAGCTCTTCATACTCAACCGATTCGACGAGTCCATCGCGGCATGCGCGCGCGGGCTACAGGCGAACGCCGCCTTCGCCGAGTGTGCGTGGCTTGCCGCCGTAGCAGCGACGCGCCTGGGTCGCCCTGATCAGGCGATAGCGTGGGCTCGGATTTCCGAGGCGGTCGGACGCTACAAGGGATGCGGACAGGAGCGCGCGTTCTTTCGGCATCTGCCGGCGCTGTACGAGCTCCCTTACGACGTTCTCAGGTTCGCGCTTCCGGACGGACCAGGAAGAGCGCAGGCTGAGGCCGACTTCCATTCGGCGAAGCTCGCCCGAATAGGCGTAAGCAGCGCCGAGGATCTCGATCGGGCCGGTGTTCTGAAATCGGCTCCGAAATACCAGAGGCTCGAGGCGCGATTCATGCTCAGGCCGCCCCCGCTGTCTAAGCTGTGCCCAAGCGCCCGCTCGGCTCGAATCAAGTTCATTCCTCCAGACGGTCGACGCCCGATGAATCCGAGCGTCACCTGGCACAACGGTGAAATTTGGTGCGTGGTTCGCGCCGTCAACTACACGATCGACTGCGGGCGATACCACATTGACGACGCCGACGGTGTAGTTCGAACCGAAAACTACCTGGGCCGCCTCGGACCAAATGATGAGCTGTGCAACGCGCGTCTCATGCGGGATTTTGACGACACCCCGAGGCAACCGTCTCAAATCGTCGGGTACGAAGACATCCGCCTAGTCTCGATAGAGCAAGATGGAAAGCGAGTCCTTACCGGCAGCGCCACGGTCTGCGACGTAGATCCTCAGCGGAGGATGATCGCTAGGCTCCACCTCGATGCTGACGGAGACGTGCAAAAGATCGAGGTGCAGAATACCAATCAGACGCACGAAAAAAACTGGATGCCACTGTCAGTGAGCGGAGAGTTCGCCTGGATCTACTCGTTCGATCCTACGGCCGTGCTCCCCGGTCCATTGCGACAGTGTCCGTTTCACTTGGAGCATCTTCGTGGAGGCGCCGTCACTCCGCTCGAAGACGGGTACCTATGCGTTGGACACGAATCCATCGACACGGGCGGGGGGCGAATCTACTTGCACCGCTTCGTCTTGCTGGATTCGAAGTTCAACGTGACCGGTGTTTCGCCGGCCTGGGTCTTCGAGCACCACGGCATTGAATTCGCCGCGGGGATTCTTTGCGACGGAGACCAAGTGCTGATTTCGTACGGAGTCGACGATAAAGAGGCCTGCACCATGCGGGTCAGCATCGACGATCTCGAGAATCTCTCGTGGATTGATCCGGGCGCTCAGATCGCGCAGAGGGTCAAAGCGTCGATCCCTGTGAAACCGGCACGGGCTTCCTCTGTGCGACTCAACATATCCGTGGTCAACAGCCAGCACGAGAGGTGTGGCGTGCGCGAGTACGGCTTGCAGCTCAGTCGAGCTCTGGCTCAAGCCGGAACAGAGATCTCGGAGCAGACTTATGAGAATTTCACTCCAGAGTCTCTGATTAGCTCCGACGTGGCTCTCGTGCACTACGAAGATGGCCTCGTGTCTCGAGATTTCTACCAAAAACTATGGGCAGCCAAGCAAGGCGGAGCAAAGATCGTCTTTTGTTGCCACAGGTACGAGGCAGCCTCGATGGGAATGTTCTTCCCGCTCGTCGATCGTTTCGTGCTTCATCGCTCATACCCTGACGCCCGAAATAGTGTCGAGATCCCTCTCGGGTGCCCCGTATACGAACCCGCCGATAGCCGAGATCAGGTCCGCATCCGTCTCGGTCTTCCTGAAAACAAGATCATCGTGACGTCGCTCGGCTTCCTTGCTCCGTGGAAACGCTGGGCGGAGGTCGTGGAGACGGTCGCGCGGGAGCTCAGCGACAAAGACGTCTTCCTACAAATTCACACCGCATCTCCGTTCTCGATGGGGCACCAGGATTTTGAGCGCGAAGCGCGAGCTATTGCACCGTTGCTGTTACCCGACCGAGGTCGGCACTCCACCGAATTCCTGAGCGAGAGGGATCTGCTGGATCGCGTCTATGCTTCCGATCTCGGCTTTGTTTTCCATCCAATACACACTGGCAGCGTATCGGCAGCGACGAAGCAGTTCGTGTCCGGAAGGTGCCCGCTCGTCGTGACCGGCAGCTCGCACGCTTCAGATCTGAAGGACGGAGTTCTTCGTGTGGCTTCGTTGGATCCTCGAGATCTAGCCAGAGAGATCCGTGGAGTCGTGACAAACGAAATTGTTCGCGAACAACTGCGCCAAGGGGCTGAGACCGAATACGCCAGGCTGAACATGGACGCCGTCGCTTTCAGGTACCTGACGCTATTCAAGGAGATCGCATGACTCGAGTGCTGATAGGAATCCCGACCCTCAATGGCCCAGATCGGCTCAAGCGGTGCCTCGATTCGATTGCGGCGTGCACACGATTCGACGCCTTCGGGGGCGTGACTACGCTTGTCTGCGACGATGGATCGACTGAAGAGTTTTTGAGACAGAACAAGGAAGTGATCCACGAGTCGGAACAGAAGATTCCGGGACTTGAGATGCTGATGAACGGCAAACGCGAGGGGATCTCAACCTCCTGGAACAAACTGGTTCGACATCAGCAGGCCGACGTGATTGTCCTCGTCAACGACGACATCGAGGTCGTGGATCATTGGTTAGACGTACTCGTTCACTCTCTTGTAAAAAATAGAATCGCCGGCATGGTCGGCCTCAATTCCTACGTCGGGGTCACCAAGGGGCAAGTCTTGTCGGTGGGGCGCCCCCTGCGAGCCGACTACTGCGAGGCGCCTCTGCTCTCTGGAAACGGAGGACTGCTCGCCTCCACTGGGTCTATCTTCGCATTCAGGAGGCAGGCGTACGACGAGGTCGGAGGATTCGATGAGCGATACTTCGTTTTCTACGAAGAAGTCGACTTCGGTGTCGCGCTACTGAAAAAAGGATACATCAACTTCATCGCCGACTATCCGAGAGTCTACCACATGGGGGGCGCCACCAACTCGAACGCCATGAATCTGATCGCCTCCGAACACATGGCTCTCAGCCGAGAAAAATTCAGAGAGAAGTGGAACGCCTCTCCGGACGAGATGCGCGAACGGCTCCCTCACCGGATACATCTCGAGCTGAACGAATGGAACACACAGCTTCTGTTTTTGAATGGGTGATCTAATGCCGAAAATCAACATAGGGGTAACCACGTACAACGGGGGCGGCAGGCTAGCGTGGTTGCTCAGATCGCTCGCGATGCGTACCCCAGAATTGAGGAGTGGCGACGCAATAATCACGATCGTCGACGACGGGTCCCCTGACCATTCCGCGATTCGAGCGGCGGTTGACGGTTTTCCGGATCTGCCGATTCGTTGCATGTTGCACGAGATCAATCGAGGGATCTCTGCCGGATGGAACACCGCGACGAGGGCTATCGACGCCCCTATCGACGTCCTACTCAATGATGACGTGATTGTTTCGAGCGACTGGCTCGCCCCGCTGGTGTACGTCCTCGAACACAGTCCGGACGTCGGGGTGGTCGGACAAAACTGGCACGCTTTCCTTGCGGGAGACGTCCCTGGGCTTCTCGCTACTCCAGCGTCAGACGTTGAGGTCGTGCCGCGAGATCCGGTTTCGAAGGCACAGGAACCGGATCGACGCATCAAGTTCGAAGACACCTGGCCAGGGCGAGTCATGGCCCCAACCGGGCAACTGTTCGCGTTTCGGCGCGAGGACTTCGATGCAATCGGGGGCTTCGACGAAGCGTACAAATCTTTCTTCGAGGAGATCGACTTCGGAACCGCTATGGCGGCCAAGCTGAAGAAGATCGGGGTCCAGACCTCGTGGCCCTTCAACTATCATCTCTGGTCCGCCACCTTCGGCCAGAATCCAGAGCTCCAGGCAGGGGTTCGCATGGAGTCTTCACGCGACCACTACCGAAGCAAGTGGCAAGTGCCGAGCTCTTTCTCTCGCGGAAGCGAGTTCGATCACACGAATCCGACGCATCTGGGAGCCGTGGGTGACGTCGAGATAGGATTCCTGCGCAAAGACGGCCCGTGGCGCGGAGTGCTGCGTCAGAGCGGCGCCTTCGTCGACGGGGAGAAGATTTGATGCTTCCGTTTCACCAGCAGGTCCAGGAGCTCTTTCCTGATTTCGACTACCGCAATCCAAGCCCTGGCATCCAGGCGCGCTGCGACATGCGCCGTCCGGACAATGTTGTCGGCCATCAGCAGCGGGCTTTCTCGGTCTACTGGGCCATGAAACAGTGTTCTCCCGTCGATCTGGGGCTCGATCTGGGAAGCCCGAAGGGACTGACGCCGTACTCGGTGTCGGTTGACGTCTTCGGCGACGGGAGTCCACATCCGTTCTACGGAGGGGGGCGATACCTGGCCGATGTGGTTCGCGACGCCTCAGACGTCTCGTGCTTTCCGGAAAACGCTTGGCCTCTCATCACCTCGAACCATTCGATTGAGCACATTCCGGCGGTCGGAGACAGTGGTATCGTGGAGGTTCTCGAGCGCTGGTACGGACTGCTTCGACAGGGCGGGGTCCTCGCTATGGTCGTGCCGGACAACGCCCACTTCGACGTCATGGCGAGCGACTCGAACCACTACCACGCCTGGAGCTGGAGTGACTTCAGACCGAGAGTGCTGGATGAGGTGATCCGACGAACAGGGGCTACGCTCGTTGAGTACGACACTCTTCAGAATCACTTCTCATTCAATGTCGTGCTGCGGAAGCCATGAAAGTCCTGTTTATCGATCATCCGGAAGCAGACTACTTGGCGGCCATCCTGTACTCCGGATTGTGTCAAGAACTAGGGCCGGAAAATGTCGTCGACTGGCCGTGGAAGTGCACCTATCACGGGGAAAACTACGAAGGCCCGATACCGTACCCTCCTCACGTAGGTGTGGCGTCCCCATTTGACTGGTTTTCTCCACAGCCCGGACGAGCTTGGACAGATCAAGAGATCTACGATCGTATTCGCGAGTTCGATCTGGTGATCCTCGCGTCTCCCCGAGCGTACAACGTCGCTGCACTGGACAGTATCATCGCGCACTGCGGACGGGACGCGCTGAAACGGTTCGTGTTCGTGGACGGAGAAGACTACACGACCAATCGGTGGGACCTGATCGACAGGTTCCGCCCTGCCGTCTATTTCAAGCTATCGGTCACGAAGAACCCGTTCGAGGTGTACGTAGAACAAAAGTCCAGGCTCGAGGCGCATGTCCGTATCGTTCCTTTTCCGTTGGCGTCGCCGGTCCAGAATGTTCCGTCTGTTCCGAAAGAGTTCGACGTGGCGTTTTTTGGTGGAAACAACTGGCAATCAGGCGGAGCGTCGGCGCGCACTGCACTCAGCAGAAGACTGGCCGAAGAGTTTCCGAGCATCATCGACCGCAGGGTGGGGCACGCTGAATTCATTTCGTCGGTGGCCAAATCCAGAATCGCTGTCTCTGTAGGAGGCTCAGGCACCGAGCCGTTGCGCACGTACGAGATCCTGTCGTGCCCTGACACTCTTCTGGTCCGCGAGGACGTCGACAGCGTGACTCCGTATCCGTTCGTAAATGGAGTTGTTACCGTCAACTTCAATGTCGGAGATGTCGAAGAGATCGTTCGATCGGTCAGGTACTATTTGCACCACGAAGAAGACCGACGACGCATCGCCTCTTCCGGCAACGAATTTCTGAGAGAGCATTACACTCCGCGGGCGAGAGCTCGCCAGCTTCTCGAAGAGGCATTCGCGTAAAAAAGGGGAACCTGGATGGCGATCGTTGCATCGAAAGACACTGCGGCTCTCGTGGAGGGCATCCATGAGCTGGCGCGGTATCGCGCAGAGGATCCTGTTGCGACAGCGTTCAATGTGGGCAACTCATTTTACTCCCAAAACGAGTTCTGGCGGCAGATGGCGCCGAAAACCCCAGCGGAGATCATGCAGTTCTATCGAGAGTCCGTGCCTGGCGTAGCGCAACAGGTATTTGCGGCTTACGGGATCCCGAGCGAGATCGAGCTGAGGGCTCGCATCTGCGGGCTGGCCCGACCTGGGGATACAGTCCTAGACTTCGGTGCCGGCATCGGGGCTCAGCTGCTACCTCTTGCTGCAAGTCACGCCAGCACGCACGTAGACGTGGGCGGAAGGCAATTTGATTACGCAGAGTGGCGGTATCGAGACAGGCTCTTGTCTGTCGAGATGGTGTCCCTTCGAGACGACTACATGGAAAAAGGGGTAGAGGAACTGCGCGACCGCAAGTGGAACGTCGTCATTTGTACAGAAGTTCTCGAGCACGTCACTTGCCCTGAAGATCTGGTCAAATTTATCGCAGACTGCGTTTTGCCGGGGGGCCTACTTGTCGCCACCACGTCTTTCGATGACGGCGACGGGATGGTGCCGATGCACCTCAACATAGATCGATACACGGACGAAGATTTCGAGCGCGAAGTCTTCCCGAGCCACGGATTCAAACAAATCGCTCCTGCCGTGTATATGAAGGTATGAGTCGCATGAAGAACGCCGACACCGTGGTGCTCGTGATTCCTCCGTCGATATTTCTTCTCGACGAGCGGGTCTTCATGTCGCTCGGAATATTGAAGGTGGCCGCCGTTCTAGAGCGAGCAGGGATCCTTGTGGAGATGCTCGATCTTTCCGGCATTCGAAACTACGAAGACGCTGTCGAAGCGCATGTTCGGCAGTCTACGGCCAGAATTGTGTGCCTGACAGCTACGACGCCGCAGCTTCCAGCGGCAACTCGAATCGTACGTCGCGTGCGAGAGGCGCGACCCGATATGCGAGTGGTCTTGGGAGGTCCGCACGTCACGCTTGTGCATGCGGCGGTACGCGCGGAACGTAAGGCGCTGAGATCCGGAAGAGCTCATGCGGCGATGTCGAAACTCGAGGGGACTTTCGATGTACTGGTTGCTGGAGACGGAGAGGCAGCGGTATTCGAGGCGCTTCGAGACGATCCTCCGAAGCTAGTAAATGGCGACGATCCCAAGGGCGCTCTTTTTATGACCAATGAGGTATAC
>Ga0075355_1000026_pt1 | contig 17155 bp, 27 predicted proteins | sample WestPond_Cattail_6_FD_120069 | JGI IMG/M metagenome (GOLD analysis project Ga0075355, IMG submission 120069) | Natural and restored wetland microbial communities from the San Francisco Bay, California, USA, that impact long-term carbon... | ecosystem: Environmental > Terrestrial > Soil >...
CGCAGGGCGCTCAAGGCGCCGCCGGAGCGCAGGGACCGACGGGGCCGCAGGGCGCTCAAGGCGCCGCCGGAGCGCAGGGACCGACGGGGCCGCAGGGTGCAACGCCAACGGGTGGGCTTGACATCTTCTTCGGGTACCTGTCGGCGGCGAATAGCACGAGTGATCAGTTCTGCCCGTCCAATTACGGAGCGATCCAATCGATCGAAAGCGCAGGCGTGACGCTTGCGGGGTCAGCGTTCACGGTGACGGAGATCCGAGTTCGTCACGGTGGGCAGCAATGGGCCACGGCGGTGACGTACACGTTGCGGATTAACGGAGTGGACACGGCGGTAACCTGTACGGTCGCATCGAGCGGGACAACAGCTTCTGCTTCAGGGTTCAGCGTCGCAGTTGCGAAGGGCGACAGACTTTCGGTGAAGGTGGTGGAGGCGTCTGCGGTCGCGGCGTCTAACGCTGATGCGCGGGTCGCGATCACGAGGGCGTTCTGATGCGAGTAGTCCATTTCAATGCGGCCGGGGTGGTCATCGGTTGTTCGACGCTCGAAGCGTTTGGTAACGGTTCAACGGTGGAGGGGAGAACGCTCGATGGTGCGCGTCGGATTGCCGAATGCAGCACGGGAACGAATCCTCATACGTTCGTGATGTTGGAAGATGGCGCGGCGGAACCGTCTGCTGGCGATCGGAGTGACGGCGCGGGTGGCTGGGTCGCAGATCCGGCCTGGTCTGCGGCGAACGAGGGGTCTCGACGCGAGGTGGCGGCGGAGTTCGCAACGCGCATCGACATCATGGCAAAACGCGTCGAACGACTGCAAGCGTTCGAGGGCGACGGTTTGGCGCACCCGGAAGAAGTGTCCGAGGCGCGCGCCGAGCTGGTGAGGTTACAGGAGATAGCGAGCGAAATTGCGGCGAGCATCGCGGCGGCGTCAGGCAGGGCGAATCAGAAACAGTAGTGAATCGCTCCAGCGCGGCGGGCGCACTTTTCGACTGAAGTGATCGCGGTATCACGTTCTCCGGCAATCCGCTATGCTGGGAGACGACATGGCCGTACTTTGCAGCTGTGCGGGCCCCACAGGGCCCACAGGCCCAGGAGGCGGAAGCGACACGGGGCCCACAGGACCCACAGGCCCAGGAGGCGGAAGCGACACGGGTCCGACGGGGCCCACAGGACCGCTCGGTACTGGAGCCAACTCGAACGGCGCGTACACCCCCGGCAACGTAACCGCAGGGGCCGGAGGCGATGACGATCCTCCCTACCATCTGACGCTCAACTACACGAGCCGAACCGGGACCGTCATCGTCGCCTTCAGCGGACAGGCGCTGAGTCAAAGCACTGTTGGAGGGGACATATTCGCTCAAATCCTGATCGACGGAATTTCGAAATACTACTGCGACGTCCCCAACGCCGCCGCGACAGTGGCAGGAATTCCGCTATCCGGAATCGTGCGAGTGGTGGTTGGAACAGGCCCGATAACCGTCGTTGCCTCGTACAGCTGTGACTCGGGCGACTATACCGTGAACGATCCTAGCTTGGTGATTTGGGACGTGTAACCGCGCGCCGAAGCAAATGATCACCTGGAAAACGATTACGATCTACGGAGGCGTCGTCGCCGTGATCAGCGCCGTGATCTCAAGCCGCAAGTCGAAGCCAGCAACGCCGAGGCGTGTAGCACTCATCGGCGACTCGTACACGGTTGGACTCGGTCCCGAGCTCGCAAAACTCATTCCCGATTTCAGATACGAAGGATTCGTCGGAACCAGAACGGATCAGTGGGCCAGTCACGCTCAGGCGTGCGGACACTGCGGGGACTGGCTCGCAGCGTTCAAGCCAAGCGTCGTTCTAGTTTCACTGGGAACCAACGACGGAGCTTCCCCGAATCCGGCGAACTACCAAGCTATCGTGCGCACGATCCACGGGATCGGCGCACGCGTCGTCTGGATCGAGCCACCGACGGCGGTCAAGGTGCCCGCTGTGCGCGCCGTCATCGCTTCGCTCGGCGTGCCCACGGTGCCTGCTCCAACGCTGCCCATGGCATCGGACGGGTTGCACCCGAAGAGCTACTCGTCCTGGGCGGCTGAGATTGTTCAGGAGGCCGCATGAGCCACGTCATCGGTCGCAGACAGTACGCTCGGGAGACCTATCCGGTTCCGAGCAGAACTGCGGAAGGGCCCACCGGACCGTCAGGTCCAACGGGACCTTCAGGAGGTCCGACAGGATCGAGTGGCGCCGCCGGTCCCATAGGTCCGACAGGATCGAACGGAGACTCGGGGCCGATCGGCCCTACTGGCCCAACAGGATCGAGTGGCTCGACGGGGCCGACGGGATCTTCGGTGACGTTGCCCAACGATTGGATCCATGTCGCGGGTCCGCTTACCACTTCCAGCGGCTCGTTCGTGGACGTGCCAGGGGCGGCCCTCTCCGTAGTTCTGACGGTTACAACGCACATCTGGGCGATATGCGATCTGACGTGGGAGCCTGGAAGCGGCGCCCCTCACGCCGGGTTCAGGCTCGTCATCGACGGCACGAACGGAGACGAGACAACCGATCCAAATCAGCAACACCAGACCCTAAGCCTCAATTTTCGAGCGGGCCAATTCGCTGCCGGAACCTACTCAATCAAGCTCCAATATCGACTGGAGTCAGGGACCGGAACGGTTCAGATTGATCACTTAGATCTGTTTGCGATGGGGATGCGGGGATGAAGATCAACGGTCGCTCAACGGTCGGCTTCGGCGACGATCGCGCTCTTCCTCCGCTGGAGCTCCGCACGGCGTACACCGTGAAAGGCCTCGGAATCGGCGCCGGCGGCCTCATCGGCTACCTCGCTTTCGGTCCTCTGGGGCTCGTCCTGCTAGGATGCGCTGGCTGGTACGCGGGTAACCGCGCTGCCGTCAAAGCGGAGAAGGACTTCGTCAGTGGCTGAGATCGGCGGATCTTCAAACGCAGCTATCGCGTTCGATTTTTTGATCGGCAAAGGACTCACCTGCGAGCAGGCGGCGGGAGTCGTGGGGAACTTGCAAGTCGAGTCGCCTGGCGTCGATCCAACCAGGTCGGTGATGGACACCAACAACAAGATGAGTCGCGGGATCGCCATGTGGCAGCCGGATCGGTGGCAAAGGTTGCTTGATTTTGCGTCCGGAAGAGACCCGTTGTCGCTCGATACCCAACTCGAGTTTCTGTGGCACGAGCTGGAAAGCGATCCGTCTCTGGGCCTGGCTTCTCTTCGCGCCTCGACGACTGTGGGCGATGCGACCGTCGCGTTTCAGAACCGATTCGAGCGCCCGCTGGCTGCCAAGGCGCACACAGACAGGCGCATCGCGGCGGCGCAGGCGGCTATCTACGCGTGCCCCGCCGTCGTGCCTCCTCCAAGGAAAAGCCCCGTAGCCGCCACAGTTGGCGTCCTGACGCTGGTCGCCGCGGTCGGCTACGGCATCTACAAAGCGATGTCCTGGCGCGCGCCCGAGCCCCCTGAGCCGATTCCCCCTCCGTGGCGACCACCGGTCTATAGGCCTGCGCCTCGCCCCCCGTGGCAGCCATGAAGAAGCTGTGGCTCGCCATCGGAGGCAGTGTTGCCGCCGCCGTCGCCACCGTCCTGCTTCTCAGAAAGAAGACCGACGTGACCACTACTCCAGAAGATCCGGAGAAGACCTACGGCGAAGCCGTGCGCGTGCCGCTCGCGGTGCCCGCGGGCTGGCGTCGCGCGACGAATGCCGACGTGGCGGCTTTACCCGAGCTCGGGGCACAAGCGAATGCGCTCCGATCGACGTCAGGATTCACGTCGATGCAATACGGATCGCTCTCTCCGTTCGTGGCAAGCGACGGTAAGACGTACGCGACCTGGGTCGAGCAGCACTATCACGAGCCTGAGGGTCCAGTGAAACCGTGGGGGCTTCACCACGGTGTGACGGTGCTGGCGAAATCGTAGCTCTCACGGATCCAAGAAAGTCGAGGGCAACTGGACGACGCTCGCGATGTCGATCTCTGCGGCGTACATCAGCACCGCGTATCCGTACAGATCCATCGGGTCGTTGAACGAGAGAAATGGTAGTGGCTGGATTTGAGATCGCCGCTCGCTGAGCGCGTTCGCCGCCGTAGCTTCACGGCATGCCGACGCTCACGGAACGGAAGGCCTGGAAGAAGCAGCGCCCGGAGCGCTACGCCGAGCGTGTCGACCGGCTCACTTCGGAGGAGGAAACGAACGTGCGCGCAGCGATGCGCGTGTTGCGCATCCGCTGCCCCAAGATCGACCTTCGGGGAAACTATGATTGCCGATCCCGCGGGGCCTGAAGCGATACCATCTGCGCCGGCAATGGAGAGCTGCGCAAGGATGAGATTTCCCGGTGTGAACCCGGCAAGGGTGACGCTGAGAGGATCTCCGTCCGGCTCTCGCAAGAGAGGTCCGTTGTAATCGTTCGCGTAGGTCACATTCGCGATCGAGTTGTCGAATCCCATGCGAAGAACGGCGCCGCCTCCGGAAGCTGAAGAACGACGTTCCGGATACGTCTCAGATGCCCTTCGTCCCTTGCCGATGATGTGCGCCATTTCGGAAAGCTTCTCAGGGTGGCGAGCGTCGGTCAAGATACGGCAATGGCCGCCGTAATCGTGCTTGGAATGCACTTCTCCGGAACCAGCAGCCTTGCTGAGGCGCTCATCCGCGCCGGCGTCGACTTCGGTGCGCACCTGCGCAAAGGAAACCTGTACCCGACCTACGAAGACAATCGCATTGCGCTTCTACACAATCGTCTGATGACGTGGGACGATCCTCGTGTCTTCGTGCCGACTGCCGTCGCTTGCGGCGAACGTGATCGCATCGTCGCTAGCTACGAAGGTCGAAGCTTCGGATTCAAAGAGCCGAGTACGCTGTTCTTCGCGTCGCTCTGGGCCCCGGTGGCAAGCCAATACGTGGGAACATTTAGGCATCCGAGCCTCGTCACGGCGCACATCAAAAAGCACTGGGGTCGAACGTCCGTGCCGGCGAACGAACTTTGGATGCGCTACGCGTCGCGGTTGCTCGTGCTGCATCGCGAGCACCGCTTCCCGCTCGTGTGTTTCGACGATGATGCGGCTGAGTACGGCGCAGCGCTCACTCGGGCCGTCGAGTACGTGTGCGGGCCGGGGGCCTGTGTGCGCTTCGATCTAGCGAACCGCAGCAGTCACGCACCGGAACCGGCAAGCGACGCAGCGCTCGCAATCTACGACGAGCTCAAGGAGGCAGCAGCACAGTCGACGGAAGCTGCGTGACGAGCGGGGACGAGGCGTCTACTTCCGCCGCCATAAGTAGTGCGCCGAAAGCATTGATTCGACACGGATCGGTTCCGCCTATTTCGATGAAGACCTTGACGACCGGATCAGCAGTGACCTCGGCAGCGACCGGCACCACGAATGAGATCCAAGTGATGGGCTGCAACACGACGGCCGTAAGGCTTCGGAGAGAAGGCGTGTCGACAGCCTGATCGCCGGCCCCGATATTGACGTAGGGCTTCAGCGTCATGTTCGTGTCGACGGGCCCCGAGCCAAACTGATCTTGGCCCACCACCGAGAACGACATCAGAATCAGATTCCCGGGAGTGAATCCGGGAAGCGCGACGAGCATCGGATCGCCTTCGCTAGATCTAGCGATCGGCACGAACTGCCCAACGTCGTTGTTGTACGTCACGTTCGAAACAGAATTGTCGAACCCGATTCGCTTGAAGAATCCTCCGCCGGAAGCGATAGCCGGCGGCAGCGGGTACGCCGCCCTGACGTAACGTCCACGACCAATCAGGAAGCTCATGGTATTTCGGAAGCTATCAGATCCTTTCCGGGGCTGTCCTGACCCCCCAAAAGCTCTAGGGATGTTCGGAACTTAGAATCAGCTGTCGTCAACGCTTTACTTCGCCTGATACGCTTCGGAGCACCATGTACGAAGTAGGTCTTGGCGACTCTCCGATGCGCATCTCCCGGAAACTGAACGGCAATCCGCGCAGGTACCGAGAGCTGATTGCGGCGAATCCGCACAAGGAGATCGTTCGCGTCAACGGTAAGCCGACCTTCAGGTCGCTCGGAGTCGGCGAAGAGCTCATCGTGCCGTACGGCTTCGTCAATGGTGTCGGCGTCGACGGATTCTTCTCAACCCTCGCCAAGATCGTGACCGCGCCGATTACCGCTCCCGTGCACGCAATCGCAAGCGTCACTTCGAAGATCCCAGTGCTCGGCCCGATCACACACATCGTCGACGCAGCCGCCTCGGCGCCCGCCAACGTCGCCGTCGCGATTGCCTCCGGGCAGCGGCTCGATCACGTCGCGATCGATGCGCTCAAAGCACAGCTCAAGATCGTCAAGGAGGTCGCGCCTTACGCGCAAACCGTCGTCTCGTTCGTGCCTGGGATCGGAACCGGTGTGGCTGCCGCGATCGGTGCCGGCGCCGCACTCGCCGAGGGCCAGAGCATCACGGAGGTGGCGAAGGCCGCGGTCCGTGGCGCGCTTCCCGGTGGGGCCATAGCGCAGGCGGGCTTCGACACGGCCATGAAGGTGGCCGCTGGCGGAAACGTCGCGCAGGCGGCTCTCGAGAGCGCTCGAAACCTGCTCCCGTCCGACGTTGCCAAGAAGGCGTTCGATGTCGGTCTCGCCGTCGTGACGGGTGAGAAGATTCAGACGGCGCTCACGAAGGGACTGCTGAGCATCGCTCCCGGGCAGTTGCAAACGGTTCTCGAGGCGGGCCAGAAGGCGCTCGCGTCGACTCCGGCACTCGCGGCTGCGTTCAAGAGCATCGCACCGGGCGGCGCAACCTCGGGCTTCAACCTCGCCGCGGGACTGCTCAGCCACACGGGCCTGAACGAGAAGGCGCTCTCCGCGGTTCGAAGCCAGCTGCCTCCGGACGTGGTGCAGGGGTTCGATGCTGCACTGAAGACGCAGATCAGCAACATCGGGTGGCTCAAGAACGTCGTGAACGCACCGGTGGTCACGGCGGAAGCGCTCGCGCAGCTCGCCAAGCTGTCGCCCGCCGAGCAGAAGCAACTGGTCGCGGTGCAGCAGCTGCAAGATCTTGCAAAGCTGTCGGCCGCCGATCAGAAAAAGCTGATCGAGATGAAGCAGTTGCAAGATCTGGCAAAACTTCCTCCGGCACAGCAGAAGCAACTGCAAGCGCTCACCCCCACGCAACAGCAGCAGCTGAGCGAGCTCGCGAAGCTCACCCCTGAACAGCGACAGAAACTGGCGATGACTGCGACTCCTGTGCCCGCTTCGGTCGCCCCGAAGAAGGCGCCAGCGATGCCGGAGCCTCCCAAGAATGTTGCCGCAGCTACTCCCGCCCCCGCACGCGTCGCCGTATCGGCCTATGCGCCCTATCCAAGCAGCATGAAAACCGGAGTGCTCGGCGGATGCGCTCCCGAGTGTCGCACGCTGGGAGCTCCCGTCACCGACATGTCGAGCGGAATGCGTCACGCGGGACTATCGGCGGTCAACGGTTCAAAGGGGCGCCCCAGAATGGTGCGCAGCCCGGACGGAAACGACTACGTCTTCTCGCTCGAGAACGGCACGCTGACCGCTTGACAGTGCTTCACCAGTGCGCTCGATGCTCCCCCGCACGGCAGCGGGCACGGGGGGCACGGGGGGCACGGCGGCGGCCATGGTCATGGAGGGGGGCACCACGGCGGTGGACGCGTTCACCCCCGATCCTTCACCCGAGGCGGCGCCGGCTGGCGAGGGGCGTGGTGGGATGGCCCATGGGTGCCCGACGTCGTCACAACGATCGAAACCTGCCGCACGTGGAGCGATCCCGTCGCGATGCCGCCGGCGATGCAGACGACAGCGCGCGACGCTCTCAGCGCCTCAGGCGGCCGCCCGACGGCGGTACGTGGCCCGGACAACGTCCTCTACCTCTTTGCGCTCGAGAACGGCGCCCTGACGGCGCGAACGTGCGCCGCCGTCGCCTGAGGGAACAGTCATGCGCTGGTTCTACTGGTACGCCTACTCCCCGAAGACGGGCGCGAAGATCGGGGAGTACGGGCCGAAACAGATGTCTGATCTTGACGCCTGGAATTTCCAGACCGGGATTCGAGCGAAGACCTCCCCGAACGTTATTCTGCACCGCTTCATCTGGACCCAGGCGAGCGGTTGGGCGAGGGACATGAGAGACGATCGGGTGCTCTTCTCTGTTCCCGATGTTCCGACGATACAACCGGCGAATCGGGCCGCCACTCAGGCCAGCTACGCAGCAGCGGCGGAGAAGTTCCGCAGGATGCACAAGGGATGACTCACAAGAAAGACGATCTGCCAGGCTGGTTCCCGTTCGCGCTCGTCGCGTCTGCCGTCATCGCGATCGGCGCCGGCATTCGATCGAAGTGGAAGACTTCCGCCTCGAACGAGGCGCCCCCGTCGCCGCAGACCCCGCCGGTGCAACAGGCGGGAGTGCTTCACGACTGGGCTGGCGTTCGCCTGGGCTGACGACGCTCAGTGCCGCTCGAACCATGGCGACTTGACGCCGATGTGCACGGGGTTGAACGCGACGCGCACCCACGGCCGGTGGCTTTGTTCCGCGCTCGATTGATCATGATCCCATCCCGAAGTCGCGCGAGACCCGCGCGACAATAGAAAGTGGCGCGGGTCATTGTCGCTGATACTTCTTTCGGCTGGGTCGCTCAGCGAACGGAGCAACACATGTCGCGACACCTTCCTCAACCAATGACCGCTCGGCATCGGACAGAAGCAGAGGGCCTCGCTTCAGCTCTTCGATGCAAGAAAGCAGCTCGTCACTAGGACGGTGCCATTCGCCTCGAATGTGAGATTCCCGGAAAAGATTGTGTAGATATTTTTCTAGACGCTCGTCCCCCGGCACGTGTCCGAGAACATTTATTTCGTGCGGCGAATTCACGCGCAGCGTATCGAGTCTGTTTTTCAGGTTCTTTGTTGTGCCTATTTTTACAGCTTTGATGCTGCTTTCCTGAACGAAATAAACAACACAGGATCCGTCGGCACAGTCGGTCATTGACCGTTGAGCGTCCGCTTTCTGAAGAGCTTGCGTCACCGTAGCGAGATGCTCCGCTCTCGCGTTCAACTCGATCAACGTCTGATTCATGCGATCACCCTCATGTTTCTGCGCCTTTCGAAGAGCGCATCAATGTCACGCTTGTCGTAACGAACGGTCGTCTCCACCGACTCGTGCGCCATGAGCACTTGCACCTGGCGGATATCGAGCCCCTGATCGAGTAGACGCGTCGCGAACGTGCGCCGGAAATCGTGTGGCCCCGTGATGATCTTGAGGCATGAGCACTTCGGGTCGCAGGGCTTGCGGTCCCCGAAAGCGTTGTGGGCCGCCAGCCGCACAAGCGCCCAGAAGCTCCACGCCGACAACACCCAATCCGGCCGCTGCGGGGAGCAGAAGAGCGCCCCGTGCCCGGGGGTGAGCTCTGCACGCTCGTTGAGCCAGGTGTCAATCGCGATCCGCATCTGCGGATCGATCGGCATACGCTTTTCCTTGTTCCCCTTGCCGATGACCGTGAGTTCGGCGGGTCCTAGCCCCTCTACAGCTAGCTTGGCGATTTCCTCGCGCCGGAGCCCCGCGCCGACGGCCAGCACGATGGCGGTGTCGAGCATGGCTCCCCGGTAACCGCCGAGAGCCTTGGCGGCTTCACGGAGCGCCCGCTCCTCGCGCGCCGACAGCGCCCGCCCCCGTGGCGTCCGCGAGCCAGGGACGCTCTTGAGGGCGCCTCTGCCCGACGCCATCGCCGCCTGGTCGGCGGTGACCAACCCCATGGCGTGCATCGCACGGATCAAGCCGCGCAGGTGGGAAAGCGTAAGGTTTGCAGTGCCTGGCGTAATGGCACCGATCCGGGTCATTTCGTAGAGCCCCGACCGGATCGTCGCTGCCTGCTCGTACCCGATGGCGGCCCAGGGGATCTGCGAGGGAACCGCGTCCTTGTCCCTCAGAAATAGTCTCGCGAGCCGGCGCAGCGCGTCCGAGGCGTTCTGTTTGCTCCGGGGCGAGAGCTGAGCCCCCAGGTACGCTTGAACGGCCCGCTCGCTGTCCGGGATGACGGGCAACGCAAGCGCCCCCGGGCCGGCGTCGGAGGGCACCACGTCCGCCGTAGCGGGCACGATCGACGTGATCGCGCCTTCCGCCGCAGGGGCGCCTTCGGTTGGCGCCGGCGACCCAGGAATACGTTTGCCTACATAATCTGACACGCCCTAATCTTAGCCCGATAAGGTTGGGAAGTTCAAGGGTCATCTGCGGGGTCGGGCGCTTGAGGGCGACGCTGCGTGCTTGCTGCGGGTTTCGCGTGCACATGCCGGCATTCAGCAAGGCCCCCGCGCGGCTCCCGCGCGGCTTTCGTGTGGCGTTCCACTGGGCGTTGCCGCCTGAACCTCGTTCGGAGGTATCCTCACCCCCATGCCGAACCAGATCGTGCTCGCCTGGACCGTCGACGTCGCAAATACCGTTTTTGGGCCCGCCCAGGCCGCCGCCGCACTCTCCGCGGTCGAGCTCTACGAGAACGCCATCACCGATCCGGTTCTGGGTCAGCATTTCGGTCTCACGGTCGCCGACGACGCAACCACGACCGATGCCACCTCTGCAACCCGCACGCTGACGCTCAACATGACGAACGGAGCAGGGGCCCCCGTCGCTCCGCCTCCCTTTCCGTGTCGCCCGCGTACCTCGACGCCGCCCGAGTTGCCATATCCGTTGCGATCGACCAAGACGCTTGCCGGATCCTTCTTCGTCTCGCTGGGCTCGATGAGCGTCGCGACGTCGGCATCTCAGGTGCCTTCGCTCTCCGTCGGCGACAGCATTCAGTTCCTCTCGCAGGTAGGCGTGTTCTACGAGGTCGCATCGGTGAGCTCGACTGCGGTCGGACTCACAGCGGCGTACTCGGGCACGTCGGGAAATTCGGGCGCGTTCAAAGAGGTGGCGGATCCGGTCGCGCTCGATCGCTTGGCAGTTTACTCGACTTCGGATCTCGACACGAATGCAGTGGCAACGACGCCGGCAATTATCCCCGGAAGCGGCGCGCGAACAGCGACGCTGATCTACAACGACTCGACCGGGGCTGGCCCATTCACGACGCAGGCGAGCCTCACCGGTCGACGTCCTGCTGCTTTCTCATCTCCGGACGAACAAGGTATAGATGTCGCCGAGATCGTATTTTTCAACGTCGGGGACTTCGGAGGTTTCGAAAATAGCGTAGGCGAGATCACTCTCGTTTCGCTTTCGGGCGCGCTCCCGTCGATTCCGGCTAACGCGACCCCCGGAACCGGAATCGGCGCCGCACAAGGGGATCGCACGTTCTTCGCGCTCACCGACGAGGCGCAGCTCCTCATCGATCGGCATCTGGCGTACATCCCCCCGAGCTATTTCGCGCTCGCGCAGCAGGGCGCAGCGGCTCCTCTGCTCGACGGGGACTTCATCCTCACGACGGGATCGACGAACGTTCCTACGACGGAAGATCAGTCGAGCGCGTTGAGCGCGAGCGACATCATCGAGTTTGCCGATCAACGAGGCACTCTTTATACGGTTGCAGCGGTAACCCCGAAGATTGTGACGCTGACGACAGCGTACTCGGGGATTGACACCAACGGTACCGGCCTCGTCAACACCGGAACAAACAACAACGCAGGAACGAAGGGCAACGTCGGGACTGAGGTGTTCAAGAAACCGAGCGGGGCCAGGCTTGTCGATCCGTCTCCGGCGGCGCCTCCTACGAACGCTCAGCTTGCAGGCCCGCTCGCGCAGTTCGTTGCGGCGGAGACGGCAATGCCGCCCCCGAATCCTCCGCTCAGCCCAGCGACCGTCGCGGCGCCGACGTTTCTGAGCGGGCTCTTCACGCGAACGATTCAGCTTGCGCTCGCTGGCGTATCGACCGTTTCGGAGACGATTACGTTCGTCTGAAAGCGAAACGGCCCGGGATCTTCCGAGCCGTTTCCGGGGGCGAGTCCACCACGCTCTTTCGAGCGGTGGAGATGCCGAGTATCGAACTCGGGTCCGCGGCCTCTACAGAATCTCTTCGTTCACGTGCGTAGTCGCTGCATCCCCAGCGGCTGAGCTCATGGATTCGGCCATGACCTATCTTCGCGTGATCCTCGTCCGCCTACCCGAAGACTCTTCGGCGAACCAGCCCTAGTGTCGCGCCAGCTCCGGTACCAGGACGATCTCCCGGGCTGACGGCTACCTACCCTTTCAGGCCACGGCAGCGAGTGCGTTGTCGTTCTCAGATGAAAACTGCCCGTTAGAGAGCGGGCGCTCTTGCGCGCAGAGATTCCTTCCTTGCCACGTCGAAGCCATTCATCCCCGTGAGAGACCAAAGGATGCTCTTCTCGTTGACAGCTCGCAAGAGCGTGTGCATCCTCTCCCTCGTGACGCGCTCCTGCGGTTGACAGACAGCCCCCCGAGGGCTCCTTGACGCGAAGCGCGAGTAGACGCCCGCCTCGACGGTTCATAGCCGTCCGTGCGGGCGTTTTCACACCATTCCCGGGTAGCTCAGCGGCAGAGCGTCGGGCGGGGTCCCTCGGGGCCTCGCGCGAAGGACGGTCGTTCAACTCGATCCCCGGGAGCCTGAGGGCGAATAGCTCAGTCGGTAGAGCGCCAGGTTTAACCTTGTCGAACCTCTCCTTCGCGAGCTGCATTCCGCCGCTGAATCCGAGATCGATGTAGAAGGCATGGCACACCAGGTTGTAGCGGAGGATGTATCCGTCGGCGGGATCGCTGTCGAAGACCGGCTGCCGCACGTGTGCCCACGCGAGCCCAGCCTCGATGCCGAGCGCTCGCTCCTCCGGAATGTCGTCGTCGAGCGCATCGGTGAGCATCCGGTGCGACGCGTACGGGCTTTCGCCGCGTTTCAGGCAATCACGGATGCAACTTCGCAGGTAGCGCTTGTTGCGGGCCGTGTCGCCCTTGAACGGGCTTTCGATGATCACGAGCTTCATGTTGACAGCGCCTCCTCAACGCCAGCCTTCATCTCCGGCGAACGATTCCGAATGTGATTCTCGAACACGAGCTCCTTGAAGAGCTTCTTGATCTCCTGTTCGTTGACCTCGACGCCGCTCTCACGCATGACGCCGAGCCCCACATGAAGCGCCTGAGCGAGCCACGCCTCGAGTGCGCCGTCGAACTCGATCTTCAAAAACGCGCGCTCATCCTCACGGTGCGCACGGACCATCCTGGCGAGCTCCGCATCCGCCCGCATCGCGACCCACATCGACAGATCGACGGCGATGTCGCAGGCGTCTCGAGCGCTCTTCATGTAGTGCGCCCAGGCGGCCCGTGTCAGCTCGGGCTTCGAGCCGAAGTAGTGGTAGACGATCGACTTCGGCACCTTCACCAGCTCGGCGATGTGCCACGTGGTCCACTCGGGGATGCTTTTGATGATGGTGAGCGTCGCGTTGAGGATGAGCTGACGACGGAGATTGTTTGGGGGGCTCATGGCGCCCCCTGTGCGGCTCGGTACCCGAGAGCGTCGGCTTCTCCTGGTACGTGCTTCCGGAGCTGTACCCATCCGTTGAAGTTGCCGCAGTAGTTCACCCGTTTGGGCTCACTCTTCAGCCGAATTTCTGGCATTCCGGACCCACCCGGGACCGTGTCGTAATCCTGCACTTGGCGGAGGAAGTGCTCGCTCACGCGCATCGTGCGCGTACCGTTGCCTTCGACCCAGAAGTCGGCCTCCCACTGCTCGAAGGCGTCGAGTTCCCACGGCGTCATGGGTCGCGCCGGATGCTCGAGAGGCGACATGTGTCCGTCGCTGATGAACGCATCGGCGCGCGCGACGTCCTTGTCGAAGTTCTGCGCATTTTGGCGCATGAATGAGACGCGACCGCATCTTGCGGCAGAAACCTTCGCCCAGTTGAGCCACGCGCCAGGCTCAACCTTGCTACGAACTGCTCCGTAGTAGACCTCCGGAACGTGCGGCAAATGCCACGTTCCGGGCTCCACGAGCACAGGAGTGGACTCGCGCTTCATGTCCATCATCATCCGGGCTGCTTTGGAGAACTCCCCCTGCGCCGCGGGGTGCACCCGCAGATGCTCGAAGTTATCCCAGTCGGTGCCCGACAAAATTGCTGTGTGCCACGAGAAGGGCTCGAGAAGGCGATTGGCGAGCTGCTTGTGGACGTTGATACCCTCCATGGCGCGCGCCTCCACGACGCATGCACCCATCGCTTGCATCCAGTGTTTGCGGGCCGCCATGTCGGCGTCTCCGTCCAGGATCTCTTCGTGCTGCATGCCTGCCTTGTTCTTTCCGAACGACTCCGGAATAAACGGATCGGTCTCGATGGCAACGATTCGCTCCCCCACCGGAATAGCCCGCGAGCTCGCGCTGTTCTTCGAGATCATCTTGTGCGTGTTCACCTCGGCGAGAACGATCCGGGGGAACGTCACTTCGAACGTGGTCAGCCTGTGGCCCACCACAGAGATCGAGTCCGCGAGAATTTTTGCTTCGTAGCCCATCGTTCACTCTTTCTTTTCGTGCGGTTGTCCGTATCGAATCGACATTCCCACGTCGACCCAAGTGGTGTGCCCAGTCGCGTCATGGTGCCGCGCCGCAAGCGCCTGAGCGTTCTTCGTTGTCCAGTGCGCCTCGGATCCCCAGCAATCGAAACAGCCGGCGATGACGTCGCGTGAGTATGAGTAGCGGCGACTCACTTGACCATCCGTAGCCGATTCTGAATCCACCTAAAAACCTCGTGGTCGCGCTCCCTCACGATGCAGTGCGGACACGACTGCCGCTTACCGTCGACGAGGACGTGTCCACCGACGCAATCCTCGCAATCATAGATGCGCCCAACAACGGTGTGGTGGTCCTCTTCATCGCAGCGCTCGCAGAAATGCGACTGAACCCTGATCCCCAGCACGACCGTGCACTCGTCGAGATCGCCATACTTACAGCCATGGCGCAGGCAGCAGTGCTCGGTGTGCACGTCCTTCTGGGGGGCTCCGTAGGCGGATAGCCTGCGTAGCTTGAAGGTCAACTGATCGAGGCGCTTGGCGACCTGCAAGAGCAAGTGGCGGACATAGTCCATCAGGACGCCGGCTCCCACGAGCTCGGATACATGCGGAGCCACCCTTGGTCCACGCGCACATCCCACGGGACCTGCCAGGTGCGCGGCCCCCACTCGCCCTTCACGGACTGCGCGCTCTCGCCGAGCGTCGTCTCTGCGCGAACGAGGTTCGCCGTGTAGCTCCCGTCGTTCTGACGTTCGAGCAAAATTCCCGAGACTCGGATGCGGGGGGCGTAGACAGTCGTGCTTTCGTGCATTGGCTTTCTCCTAGCGTTGCTCGTGGTAGAGGTACTCTTTCGAGTGGTGGCTCTCCGTCAAGATGGGGCCAGTGACCCTCACGAGCCCTCCGGATCGATCTGCGGAAGGTACGCGGCCAAAATTCTGGCAATCCGATCCGAGAGATACCGCGTCGGATTCACGGGCATCTTCTCGCGGGCGAGCGTCTCCTCGAACAAGATCTGACGACCGCCCATGACGAGCAGGATCCTGTAGCCGGCGTCGCGCCGAATGTCGGGGACGCCGTCTTCCTTGTTCCCGTGATCCTTCAGATCGGAGAAGCCCTCGATCGTTAGCTTGAGCTGGTTGTTCATGCTATGTCGCGCGTGTCGACGAGTCTTGACTTCGCGAACTTCTCCTGCGCCTCGATTGCCAGATCGAGACACTCGAGCGGATCGAGCCCGAGGTCATCGATCCAGCGGATCGTCGAGAAGAGGATGTTGCCGAGTTCCTTCTTGAGATCGCGCTCCCAGTCGAGCAAGGGACCCCAGTCTTTGCCGGCTATCGTCCCGGGCTCAGCGTTAGCGCCCAGTACGGATTGCACGGGCTCAGGCCGCCCGCGCGCAGCTCGCGCGATGTCACCGACGCCAACCATCAATCGAATAGCGATCTCCGGAAGCGACTGTTCCGCGTCGCCCCAGATCTGCCGCGCCTGAACGCGCAGCGCCGAGATTCCGGCGTGCACCTGGCTTCTGACCGGCTGGTGAATTCTCATGTCGACTTGCATTGGCATTTCTGATCGTCTCCAGCGTTTACCGAGCACTCATGAGCTCTGAGTAGTTGAATTTTTTGCCCAACACTTCGACGATGGACACCGTCTCGGTATCTTTGCGATCGAGCGATCTGCCGTCGTAGATCCAGATGTGTCGAGGCACACGCAACTGGTCCCGCGTGAACCGACGTCCGTTCTCGGTGATCTTGTAGTAGCCGACTCGGGTGCTCCCGTCGGGTCGCTCTCCGGCTAGTTCCTCCAGCAGCCCCCAATGTGTCAACTTCGCCCAGTCTCCACGCACAGCAGCAGCAACGGACGGGCTCTTCGTCTGCTCGTTGATGTAACTCGGAACGTGAATCCAATCGCTTCCGTCGTACCGACTAACGAGAATCAAGACGTAAGCCATCGCGCCGTTCAGCTTGCGCTTGTAGACCTTGGCAAACTGAGTGCAGCAGGGGCACGCGGCCCCGACGTCCACGCGCGCCCTGAGCCAGTCCTTGGCTTGCGCTAAGGTTGTTCTGTTCGCGTCCCCATCAAAGGGCATCACTGCACCGTCTCTCCGTATGGCGCCTCGATAGGAGGCAGAACGTCCTCCTTCCACGCGAAGGCAGTGCTGAGCATCAGGTATTCCTTGCTCCTTCCGATCATTCCCCTGAATCCAAGTTTGGTCGCTCGTTTGTAGCTCGCGTCGATGACGACCAAGTCCACATCGAACTGCTGACAGAAACGCAAGATGAACCAGAGATCTAGATCTGATCTCGTTCTGTCCTCGGAGAACTCGATCTCTTCCAAATAGAGCACATCGTGCACGCATTGCTCGGCGTAGCCGCTGATCCGATTGTGGTATCGACCGAATACGGACGACGTCACCGACTCAGCAGAACCGCTATGGGCATCCGCCTGGTCCAGAATCGAGACTCGCTGGTTCATCGCCTCTCCGCAGCGTATCAGCAGCGCCCCAATCTTTCCGACCGGTTCTGTTTTTTCGTCGATCTCTTTGTCGTCAGAGTCGTTCCAACACAGAAGATCTCCAGAGACATTTCGAACGAACTCGCCCTCAAAATCTCCCGGTCTCGTCAATGCGGCCGAATGATTCTGTTTGATCCGGATCGTGTAGTAGACGCTCATCTCAACGGCTCTCTTTCCGATGCTCAACACACCGCGCATACCCCTCGCGCGCCCGCTCGATCATGCGCTCGAGTACCG
>Ga0075355_1000027_pt1 | contig 17110 bp, 13 predicted proteins | sample WestPond_Cattail_6_FD_120069 | JGI IMG/M metagenome (GOLD analysis project Ga0075355, IMG submission 120069) | Natural and restored wetland microbial communities from the San Francisco Bay, California, USA, that impact long-term carbon... | ecosystem: Environmental > Terrestrial > Soil >...
AAGGCCTGCTCGAGCAGTTCCGTTCCTTCGTGGATCATCCCCCTATCCCACGTGGACCGGTTCTGTTCTTCCAGCGGAATCATCTCGCCATCACGCATGCGTGCCTCGCGCCGCGAGTGATGCAGCAGCATCAGGGCCAGCAGGCCCAGGCTCTCAGCATCCCCCGGCAACAAGCGGCACAACAACCGTGCCAGCCATATCGCCTCGCCGCACAGGTCATGACGCACCAGGATTTCGCCACTGGTCGCCTTGTAACCCTCGTTGAAGATCAGGTAAATCACCGCCTGCACCGACGATAACCGCTCCGGCAGCGCCTCTTTGCCCGGCACTTCGTAGGGAATTTTCGCCTGTTCGATCTTCCGCTTGGCGCGCACTAGTCGTTGCGCAACCGTGGTTTCCGAAGAGAGAAAGGCCCTTGCGATCTCCACCGTCGTCAGGCCGCCCAGCGTCCGTAGCGTAAGCGCCACCCTCGCCTCCGGGTTCAACGCTGGATGGCAGCAGGTGAAAATCAGCCGCAAGCGATCATCCGGATACGTCATATCCTCTATCCTCACGTCTTCTTTTGCTGCCATATGCTCCAGCGCCGAATCATCGTCGTAACGGCTCATCTTGCGCACGTGGTCGATGATCTTGTGGTGCGCCACTTTCGTGATCCACGCTCCCGGATTTTCAGGCACACCCGCGGCCGGCCAAGATTTCAGCGCCGTCGCGAACGCCTCTTGCGCCGCTTCCTCCGCAAGATCGAACGAGCCGGAGATGCGGATCAGGGTCGCGACAATCCGGCTCCACTCGTCCCGGAATACCGACTCGAGAATCGATTCCACTTCACGCATGGTTGGCGACGAGACTCTCCTTGATACCCTGCTGCATTTCCGCAATGTCGTGGATCGGCCGCACCTCCACGCAGCCTAGGCCGCCATGGCACTTCGTCGGGATCTTCTTCGCCCAGTCAATCGCCTCGTCCAGGTCCTTGCATTCGAGGATGTAGTAGCCGCCGAGTTGTTCCTTGGTCTCCGCAAACGGCCCGTCGGTCACCAGTGCCTTTCCGTTCTGGTGCCGGATGGTTGTCGCCGTTGCGACCGGCTGCAGGGGTGACGCCCCATGAAAAGTGCCCAGCCGCATTGCCTCTTCCATCACCGCCATGTGCCCCGCCCTGAGCTGGGCCATTTCGTCCGCTGCCATCCCGCCTTCAGTGGTGTAAATCAGGAACATATACCGCATCGTTAAATCCTCCGCGCAATGTCTGCGTCGTTAGTACGACGGATGAAGATTGGGAGATTCGACAAGTGAGCCCACCTTCTCACCCGATTGGGTCTAGTTTGACATAGATCCAAGTTGAGACCGGGCGCTTTCACTTTGAAACACTTTGGTAACTGCCTGACACTGAAGCCCTCTTGTTTTCAACGATTTAACTCTGGCATTTAAATTGCACTTTGGTTTGTGCAAGTAATCATCTGAGTCAAGGAGGGAGGGATCATGGTCGATAAATGCGTGAATCCCTTCTGTAACCGGCCCTTTCGTTATTTGGGTCGCGGCAAGTTGTTCGTTGTCGAATTTCCCCAGCGTTTGGCGGAGCGGCGCCATCACGTTGCGGGCCGCCGTGAACATTTTTGGCTGTGTGATGAATGCGCCCGGACGATGACTGTCGCGGTCCGGCGCGAGTTCGACAGCATCTCTATCCGGATTATCAATCTTTCGCCCGATGGGGCGACCAAACTCGAGTTTAGTCCGCCAATCGTGGATTTCTCCGTGGCGGACTACTCCGAGCCGGCTCTAGCCGCAAGTTTCTAATTTTTCCTGAGTCACCCTCGCGACCCGGTTTTCGAACCGGGTCTTTTTTCTTTCATGTCCTGGTCGCTGAAGATCTCCGCCGTAAAGGCCTCGATCTTCGCACCATGCTCCCAGGCATCGGGTGGAATGCCAGCCTTGATACACGTCTGTTGGAGAAATTTTTCCCGATCCCACCCATGCTCCGTGGGTACTTGCGGCAGCAGCAATCCACGCCGGGAGCCGTAGGTGATTACCAGTCCATGCTTCCCGACCTCCACATCCTCCGCGTCGATCGGCGAAACCGGCGACAGCACACTGATTTCGTATTCTAGTTTTGGATATTCTTCTTTCTTCAGCGGCGCGAACCGCGGGTCATCGAAAGCAGCGGCTACCGCCGTTTCCGCGACCGTCCTGTAAAGCGAATACTGGGGAAAGACATAGCCCACGCATCCGCGCAGTTCCCCGTCAATGTGCAGTGTCGTAAACGCACCGCGATGTTCGGCCAGGTGCTCGCTTGTTGCATTGAGATCCAGTTGGCGTTTATCCAGCGCGGCACAGATGGCCTCGCGTGCCAGGTTCAGGAGCAGACGTCTTTCGGCTTGTGAGTAGTCGGACATAAGGCTTGCAACCTCGTCCTACGACTGCCATTAGCTGGTTTGCGTGGAAGTAATGTCGCGCTTCTTTCGACGGCTCAACACGAAGCTGCGGCGGCGGCGTGCTTTACTCGCTTGCTTATCAATCTTCGACCAGAAGCCCCAGAAGTAGTCGACCGCCGATATCAGCGACAGCGCCACCATGAACCAGATGGCAAAGTGCGCAATCACGTCCACCGGGAAAATCCAGGTTACTCCCGGAATGGGCCACGTATCCCACGCATGAGCCAGGATCGCTGCCACCACCGACACGATCTGCACCACCATCTTCGATTTGCCGAGATCGCTTGCTTCGATGGTGAATCCCTGTGCTGCCGCAATCGACCGTAATCCGCTCACCAGGAACTCGCGTCCAATGATCAGTACCGCGATCCACGCCGGCACATTGTGTGGATTCACCTGCACCAGCGTGATATAGGCCGCAGCGATCATCAGCTTGTCGGCCAGCGGATCGAGCAGCATCCCCATCGTGGTGATCTGCCCATACTTGCGTGCCAGGTATCCGTCGATCCCGTCGGTGATCGAGGCCAGGATGAACACCGCCGACGCGATCAGTTCCTGCTCGCCATGGAAACCGTGAATGCGCTTCGTCGTCAGCAGCCAAATCAGCACCGGAATGCTGAAGATCCGCGTAAGCGTGATGGAATTGGGCAGGTTCACAGGGCCGTCGATCTACCAGTTGGAATGAACGGGAAAGTGTACGCCACCACCCCGCTGTCCGTAATGGATTATGACGCAGCCCGTTTACTCAAAGCAACGCAACCTGGCGTTATTAAGCCGGAACATGACAGATGAGGGCCAATTTGGGACACGAACCTGGGTTTCTCCGCGGTTGCTGTCTTGGAACGGAGTTTTCCTCAGTTCCATCTCCCGTGTTCTAATGCTCGCCATGGAAATTACTCACACCCGCTGGGCCGACGTCGGATTGGAAGACCTGAACCCCCTGCTGCAACGTCAATTCGTTGTTGGCGGCGAGATCATGCTCGCCCGGGTGCTGCTCAAAAAGGGCTGCCTTGTCCCGCGCCACAGCCATGTCAACGAGCAACTGACATACATTCTCGAAGGCGCGCTTGAGTTCGACATCGAAGGCAAGAATATCGTTGTCCGCGCCGGCGAGGTTCTCTGCATTCCACCCAATGTCCCCCACGAAGCGCTCGCGCTTGAAGATACGATTGACCTTGACGTGTTCAATCCTCCCCGTGAGGACTGGATCAACAAGTCCGACTCCTACCTGCGCGGAAAGAAGTAAAAAGGCCGCTCCCCAGTGAAGAGCGGCCAAGCTGCGGTGCGTGTGTTTACCGGCTCAGTCTGCGTCGAATGACCCCCGCAAATCCGGCCAGTCCTGTCCCGAGCAACATCAGGCTCGAAGGTTCCGGTACGGGCGTGGTCGTGATCTCAATACGCAGGTTGTCCCATGTGGAGTATTCCGTCAGCGGGGCGGTGTTATTCACCCCACCAGCAATCGTTCTCTGTCCAAGCCCGAACGTAATCGCGGTTCCGGCGAAGTCGGGATGACCGGTTCCAGCTGCCCCAGTCGCGAAGTCGAACTCGGTGAAGTCCGTGGCGAGAAAGCCTGACCGATCGAAGTTCACCCAACCTGAGGTATAGCCGCTCCACATATAGCTGGAATTGATTGCCCCGGTGTAGTACTTGCCGTCCTGGAACAACGTGATTCCGAATGCTGTGCCGTCGATTACCGGGTTGGCCATCGTGATGATGCGGTCGCCCGAAACTCTCAGGCTGTCGATTGCGCCATCGGTCTGCGGGTTATAGACGAACGTTGAATTAAGGTACGCTGAGCGCTCAAAGCCGCCGTTCGGCATGTCGAGAATGATGGAAAACGATGGCTGCTTCGAGCAGTCATCCGGATGGGGAGTGCATAGCGCCGCGCCGGACGTTAGCTGATAAGGGGTCACCGTTGTTGTGGCTGCGGTGGCGAAATTGATAGCCGAGTAGTTCGCCATGTTGAAGGTGTCGTCGAAGAACACGGTGTTTGCAGTAGCCGTGATGCCGGCAACGAGGATGAACATAACGGTAAAAAGAAGGCGCAATCTCACAAGTGCCTCCTACAGGCAATAGTCGAATACAGGAGAAGGTGCATCGGTGTTGCCAAACGGCTCACCTTCGCTCGGAAAATCGTCGTTGAGGTCGGCTATGACTTCGGTTTCCGATGAAAGTTGCTTGTGACGGCGCGGTCTGGAACGTCCCAATACGGGAAGATATCCGTCCATCGCCGGCGGAAACTCGCGATTCTCCGGCATAAAATCACGCCCGCCACATCGCTCCGGTGAAGACAGTTGCACAAGAAGGGAAAGGTCGTTCAATGCGGATGAATGTTGTCAGCAATGATGACTCACCCGTGACTAAAGCGCCTTTGCCCCGAATGATGTACTACCGTATGCGGGCCAACTCTGGTAACGTACTGAGCACCTGATTCCACCCATTCACAACAAGTGACCTGCCAGTGAGTTCTTATTTGCAAACTGTCGGAGCCATACGGTCACCCGAATCGCCGCACACCGAGCATGCACTGCAACTCGCCATGCAGATCGGCCGGATGTATGCCTTCGAGTGGAATCCTGCCACTGATACGGTTGTGCGCACCGGCGACGCCGAGCTTCTCGGCGAACTCTGGGGAGCCAGTGTCGACACCGGCGAGCACTTCCTGTCGCGCGTCCATCCCGACGACCGGGAAAGCTTCGGCAGCATCGCTTGCGGCGTCACGCCGCAGCGGCCGAGCTACGATCTTTCTTACCGTTACATTCACGACAACGGCTCCATTGTCTGGCTGCATGAGCGCGGTAGCGCTTTCTTCGATCGCGAAGGTAAGCTGCTTCGAGTTATCGGGATCACCGCCGACATCACGAAAAGTAAAGAAGACGAAGAGACCCTTCGCCAGCTAGGCGGACGCCTTATTTCCGCGCAGGAAGAAGAACGACGGAACATTGCACTCGAGTTGCACGACGATATCGGCCAGGACCTCGCCGTCATGATGGTCCACACCGAATACGCCATGCAACTCTGCAAAGACCAGCAACTCCTCGAACGCCTAAGCGGAATTCTCACTAACCTGCGGCGGGCCGGCACCAAGGTCCGCCAGCTTTCACACCAACTGCACGCCTCTGAACTCGAATACGTCGGACTTGCGCCCGCCGTCGAGATCCTCTGCCGCGAATTTTCGCAGCTTGCTACCTTCAAACTCACCTGCACCTGCACCGGAGTGCCTGCATTGCTTGAGCGGACGGTTGCGCTCTCGCTCTACCGGATCGTGCAGGAAGCCCTTCATAATGCCGCGAAGCATGCCTCGGCGAAGAACGTGTTTGTCGCACTGTGCGGAAAGGATGACGAGATCGCGCTCACCATCACCGACGATGGCTTGGGATTCGACTCCACTTCCCAAAACCGCCACGGACTCGGCCTCATCAGCATGCGAGAGCGTATGCATCTCGTCTCCGGCAAGCTCTCGGTCCGCTCCGATCCGGGCCGCGGGACTACGGTTGAAGCGCGGGTGCCCCGCTAGCTCGCATCACGGGACCGCTTATTGCAAAAAAACATCGGCGCCGCTGGTTAGGCGGCGCCGTCGAGTTTGGAGAGATTCCAGTGTTTCCAGGGCCTTTACTTACCGGCGCCCGAGCCGGTGGTTATTCTGGGCCTGGGCGCCATTGCGGCCTCAGCCCGCAAATCTCTTATGCGAGGAAGAACTCGTGCGCGATCTTCTCGAAGTCGGCGTCGGGCATGTTCGCCGTCAGGTCGTGCATCGCCTCGCCACCATCCTGCGCCAGGGCCGGCATCGCCATCCCAAACTTTGCCTGGATGCGACCAGCGGCTTCTTCTGTCCACCAGCGGGCAAGCTGTCCGCCGAGCAGGTTGCGGTAGTTGGTCTTCGCGTCGGGCGACTGCACCGTCACCATCCAGCCGTTGCCGTAAGGATCTTTCGCCGCGAGTTCAGGGTTGGTTATCAGCTCGTCGTTGACGTCGGTTACGCTGCCTTCGATCGGAGAAACCATGTCGATCTTCTTGCCGTCGCGGACGATACTCCAGATCTTCTGTCCCTGGCGAACCCAGGTTCCGCGCTGCGGTAGGGATACGCTCTCAACTTTGCCAATCAACTTGGCGGCGAAATCGTCGATGCCCACGCGAACCAGGCTCGGAGACTCGCTCAGCGCCCAAGTGTGTCCCGGATGATAGCGAAGGTTTTCGGGGACCCGGAAGCCGCCCACCAGCGTGGCGACGTAGCGCGGTTCGGCGTTCGAAGCGATTTTCGGAACTGCCGGCTGAAGCTGCATCTGCACTGCGGGCTTCCTGGAGAAGAAATGATCGATAGTTAAGAATGCGATGAACGTTGCAAGAACCAGAATGACTGTCATTTTAGTTTCCTCTTTCTGGCGATGCTTGCTGCTGAGGCCGCTCGCCTGCCTTCCTTAAATGCATGCGCCATGCCAAACCCGTAGAAAGTCGTTGCAGCGAATTTCAGCAACACCTAAGCGACTGAAAATGAGGATCTTGCGGGAGGAAGCACAATGTCGGCGGCGAGCCGTCGGGCGCGGAGCGCGCTAACGCAAATGATGAATTCATCAACAACGATTTAGTTCGTTTTACTTCGATTTATGCGATGAAGTTGTGTTTGCAATAACTTAGGCACTGTAAGAAAACTCATCAGCGCCATGATGAAGAACTCAACACGGAGCAGCTAACCCTCACTAAAAGCTCAGCTTATCCTCAACATAAGAAAAATAAATTTCCCTTCTAGTCCAATACCACGTAAAAACATCGACATGGAGCCGTTGGCGAGACGCGGTTCCAGACAGTTCCTTGTGACTCTCCTGTCACAGCTGGGGGAAGGGGCATCCGGGCGGATGCCCCAATTTTTTGCCCGGGACGGAATCCGCCGATGAAAAGTCTCTACTGCGCGGCTGATCCCTTCACGACCAAAGCCACCGGCACCTTCTTTCCATCCTTATCCACAATCGACGCCTGGAGCACGATCCAGCCGTCATCGGTCTGGGAGGCCGACGGTTCCGAACCTTCTGGAGGCATCATCTCCAGAACCGCCGGATGTGAACTATGCGCCGCCGCCGAACTCAGCTCAACCAGTTTGCCGAAATCAAAGTCGACTTTCGGGTCAGGATCTTCTGCGATCGGCACCAGTAATACCATGTCGGGATTTGGTGCCACCCCCAGGTGATTGCCATCGCCAGGCAGCAGTTGGTATCGCATGGTGTAGCTGCCGATCCGGACGGTTTGTCCGCGGAAGTCTCGCCCGCCGCCTTTCGGGAAGGTGATCACGCCCAGGAACTGCGAATCGACGAAGTCGGGATAGATGGCCCCCTTCGTCTCGGCACGCTTGCTTAGCGGCACGTCTTTCGCGAGCCATACATCGCACGCTTGGAGACTGTTCGGGAGGAAGACGCGATAGCCAGTCGAGTCGAGGGCAGCTTTCACTTTGTCAGACGCCTCACCCGCAAACGCCGGAACCTTTTCGATCTTTTGTCCGACCGCGAGCGGAACCAAAAGAAGAGCATGTAATAAGAAGATGCAGGCGCGTTTCATGTTTCCACCATAGATAAGGCTGCGTTTCGAGCGCAGTGACCGCTGAACGTCACTTTGCCACCGCGTTTGCCGCATTGGCGTTCACGATGAACGACGATGCGGCGGTAATCACGTACTCGTTCTCGAACCAGAGAAACGGCCACTGCGCCTTGATCTCCGGAAAATCGGGCTGCACCACTACCACGCCTGGAATCATGCCACCGGGGATAAACGAGAAATCGGCTCGGTTGTTGCCGTAGGCGATCAGCTTCGAGTCGGTGCCGACCGCCGACACCAACGACTGGTTCGACACCGGATGCCGCCCCAGCACAAAGTCGAAGCTGCGCAGCGTGTACTCGGGACCAACAATCTCCGGAAACGCCTGGTGCAGGAAGTACATGCCGTTTCCGAAACCCGTGGCCGTGCCACTGCCGCCCCACGTGCCCATCCCAATCGGAACGCCATACGGATTCTTCGCCAGCTGCATATCGACAGTAGCCTTGTACTTCTTCGTGATGTCCCGAAGCGCCGCTTTGTAAGCACCATCCATAAATGGGATGGCGCGGACGGCTGTCCCACCGAGAAACATGAAGCTTTTATCCAGAACAGGCAGTACTTCTTTCAGCCGCTGCCGATACGAATCAGCGCCCTTCGTACTGATCACCAGTTCAATGGCCGCCCGGACTTCCTCCACGTCCGGCGGACCGCCCGTCGTATTGAAGGAGTTGAAGATCACCGGCGCGTGTTGATGTTCGTCTTCCCAGACGCGCTTCGCCGTCGACAGACATTCCTCAGCGAGCGCATCGTTATATCCGCGTAGCACCCGGCTCGCGGCAGCCAATGCAGACGCAGCATCGTAGTTCAAACCAGTAACGTGCGTGGTAAAAGCCCAGCGATCGTCCGGCATGCCGGAGTAGTTGCCGTCGGACTCGAGGTTAGCCATCTTCTCCGAGTAGATGCGGCCATCGGTCTTCGACGCCCCATCACCCAAATGCGTGTACTGCTCGAGGGTCGGTTCAACGATGCCCGGGATCGCGTGGCCCGTTGCCTTGTACTGTCCCAGGATCTGCAAAACGCCATGTTCAATCTGTTGCACGGCGTCGGGAACGCCGTCCGGCACGCGGATCTGCACATAGCGTGCCTTCTCATCGACGGACGTCTGGTCCCAGTCGAGGCCGAACGTCTCGCGCGCCATCACCAGGTCGCGAATGACGTGCGTCTGGCTCTCCGTGCGGATATCGAAATCCCCCGCGTCGTACCATCCGCCGACGTTAAGGTTGGGAACGTGTTCGCCCGCCGAGAATTTCGTGTCGGTTGTTGCCGGCATCGAGTAGCCGTCGAAATGGACGTAGTTCACGGGTGCCTGTCGCGCATCGTCGAGGTGCGACGGCCCATGCCAGATGCGGTACTGCTCCCGCACCTTCACGTGATCCATCTGCACCGCGAGAAAAGTGTCGAGTGTTTGCGACCAGATGTCGCGATAAACGTCAGGTGCAATGCGAAAAGGCTTGGTCCGCTGGCCACCATACTCGATGACGTACATCCCCGGCTCGCGCACGCGGGAGAAATCGAACTGCGCGTACTGGTAGCGCAGCCATTTGCCCCACGGCTTTACTTCGCCACGGAAGACCTGCTTGTACGTTCCGTCCGAGGCCAGTTTCAGCACGGTTGCTTCACTCGGAGCCTTGGATAAAGGATCAAGCTCGATCACCGCGACCTTAAAACGCTCCGGCGTGTAGCCCACCTGGTTGTAGCCGACGACCGGCGGCCGCGTCCACCCGGCGATCACGTTTGGACGCACATGCCAGACGACCGCATTTTCCGTTTTGCCGGAAGGAATCAGCGTGCGCACCACGAACCATCCGTTCTGCGCCTTGTTGCGGCCGTCGAACAGCAGAATCGGCCCGCTCTCGGACACGATGCTCACCCGTGTCGTGGGATCTTCCGGGGAGAGTACGATGCTCTTGCCAGACGCGAACGGCGTCGGCTCAGCAACACCTTTCTCATCGCGCGTCATCGCGGCGTTCGAGTGACGTGGAAAAATGCCGGTCGCGTTGTCTGCGATGTAGGCCTTGCCGAAGTACGCCGTCGGCACGAACTCGAGGTTGAATCCAGCTTTGCCCGCGAGTGATTCCGGTAACGCATTATCCAGGTGCACCGCCACACGGAACCCACCGTCTTCTGGCGTAACCTCGATGCGATAAGTCAACTTCTGTTCAGGATAAGCGCAATACGCCGTCAGGCTTCCCGCTGCGCCGCGCTCGCGCTTGCTGAAGTGAGGCACCGGATCCCACTGTTCCGGTGTCGGCAGCAGGCGAATATCGCCGTCAGTCGCGATCCGCTCGCCATGCAGGATGATCTCCAGGCCCGCAAGTTTCTGGTCATAGAACACACCATGAAACGCATTGTGATGCAGCAGTACGCTGATACCCTGGGCTTCGAAATAGTCCTTGTCATTCAGGCGGAGTTGCTCGCCGCTGGCGAGACGCGCAGCAAAAACGATTAAGATGGAAACCAAAAGCCCGTGAAGCTTCATTCCGCTATGGAAACAGGCTGCCCGAATCAATGCAAGCGCCTATCACACCGGTTAGTAAGAAATCTGTAAGAAAGTAGTGAAGAGAAAACGCGGTAACCTGCTGATAAATCGGAAGTAACCAACGTTTTTGTCCTACGAGTTCTGGTAGTACTGCTCAACCTAACAGTACAGTTTCGACTACAAAACCAGCTTGGGGATTTTCCCGTGAAACTTAGCTTCTGGCCAGCAATTGCCGTTCTTGTGCTCACTTACTCTCTTGCCGCGCAGACTCCGGACACCGCCATCGTACGCGGACAAGTTCTCGATCAGAGCCATGCCGCCGTTAGCGGGGTTGAAATCACGCTCATCAACGGACAGACAGGTCTGAAGCGCGCTGCGACGTCTGACGCAACTGGCCAGTTCGTCATGACCGGCATCCCAGTCTCGGGAGAATACGACATCACGGCGCGGAAGTCTGGCTTTTCGAACGCGAGTCTCGCCGACATCCGACTCGTAAGCGGCGGTACGGCAAACTTCAACTTCGTCTTAAAGGCTGGCGCGGAGAACACCGAGATTACCGTCACCGGTACGGCGGGCGAAGTGCGCACCGACATGCCCCAGATCGGCGTCCAGTTGACGGAGGCGCAGGTTGAGTCCACGCCGTTGCTGAACCGCCGCATTTCATACCTGCCTCTTCTAAACGCCGCGAATCGTCCGACCATCAGCACTGGCGACCTTTTCACAAACCAAAATCTGTTTACGACAAACGGCGCAGGACGACGGCAGGCATGGTTCGAAGTCGACGGCGGCAATGGCGTTGACCTGTGGGGACGCCAGACGATCATGACCAACCTGCCGGTCGATTCCGTCAACGAGATGACGGTGCTCTCGAACGCTTTTTCCGCGGAATACGGGCACGGCGTCGGCAGCGTGGTGAATATCGTCAGCAAGACCGGCACCAACCAGTATCACGGAAGTGGAATATTCGTGTGGCGGCCGTCGGCTCTCGGCGCCAGCTTGTCGGGATATACACCGCAAACCGTGACCAGCGGCGCACAGATCGTCAGCGACGACATGAAGCAGGCCGCCGCCACTCTCGGCGGCCCCATCACCCATAGCGGAAAGACGCACTTTTTCCTTAACGGTGAATACACCTGGCAGAGCCGGGTTTCGCCCGTCACCTCTGCCGTTGCCCCCACAAATTACGTTGGACACTACCGCGGATGGCTCGGTTTTGCGCGCCTGGATCATCAAATCAACGACAAGAACACCTTTTTCCTGCGTCTCGGCGCCGACTCCTTCCGCGACAGTAATCCCGCGGGTGCAGTAGGGGGGAATACGCTGGTTACCGCAGGCCGCACGTTTGCACGTCGGACCTACACGGCCGAAATCGGCGAGACGGCGGTCATAACGACTTCGTTATTGAATAACTTCCGCGCGCAGTTCGAGCTGGGGAGCCCAATCACCGCTTTCGATCCGATCATCTATTCGACGCAAACCGTGGTTCCGATCGCAGGAGTCGGAACATTTACGTCCGGAACCTCGCAGGCCGCGAAGCTGCAGAATCACCAATACGAATTCAACGACACGCTGGCGTGGACGCACGGACGCCAGAGCTTCAAGTTCGGCGGCAGCATTATTCGTGCTCACAGTGGCGGCAATGGCAAGGAGTTCGGTGGACCGAGTTACCTTGGCACGCTGACGTACAAAACCTGCCCGGCGTCGGTCCCCGCTCTAACCTGCGAGACCACCTATCTCAACAACGTCAGCAATCTTCAAACTTACAGCCAGAGCTTCGGCACGGGATCGTACACCGTCGACGACACGCTCTGGTCCATGTTCGCGCAGGACGACATTCGCGTAACGAACAACCTGACCTTGAACGCCGGCCTTCGCTACGAACGCCAGACGTTCACCAACGCGACGAAGAACTTTGCTCCCCGCGTTGGCTTTGCTTACAACCTGTTTGGTAACGGCAAGACGGTCATCCGTGGCGGATACGGCATTTACTACTCTCAAATTCCTGACAATGCCGCCGCCAACTATGCCCTCGGTGGACCCACCGGCGTCTTCACATTCACGGCCAGCACCGGGCAAATCGGGTTCCCGACCAGCATTTCGTCCGTTCCTTACACCAGTCTGCCTGGCGGGGCGGCGATTCCGCTGCGCAATATTTATCTCCGTCCGGGGATGTCCAGCTACTACGACCAGTTCCTTCCAACCTCAGTTCTGAAGGGTTACCAGGACGCTTTGCTGAATCCTTATTCGCAGCAGTGGACGCTCGGCATCGAGCGCGAACTGGCTCCGAACTGGGTGCTCAGTCTCGACTACGTTGGCTCTCATGCGCTACGCGTGAATCGTCCGCTCGATGTTGATGCACCGACCTCATTCGTTCGCACCGCCCAGGGACAATCCCGTTCGGCACAGGCCGCGAACTGCACGCGTCCTTACTGGGTGTGGTGGTACGCGAAGAACAACATGACGTGCAATCCGGCGGCGGCCACGAATCCGCAGCCGCCGTATGCTTTGGTGCAGAGTGATGTGAACAACGGGTACGGCATTTACGATGCCCTCGACATCAACCTGAAGCATCGGCTTACCCGCCATGCAGAAATGCTGGTGAGCTACACATGGTCGCACGCGCTTAACAACGTTGACCCCGACATCCCACAGCAGAACCCGAACGACGCCAATCTCACCGGTCGCCAGGAATGGGGAGACGCCATCTTCGACCAGCGGCATCGCTTCGTAATCAGCGGAGTGTATGAAGCCCCTTACAAGATCAGCCTTGGCGGCGTTGCGAGCGTTGGCACGGCATTGCCGTACAACATTGTCACCGGAACCACCAACAGCGGCGACACCGGTGGTACCACCGATCGCCCCATCGTCAATGGCGCGGTGCTTCGCCGGAATGCGGGCCGCGGACGCACCATCTCAGAGGTATCGCCGTTCGTCCAGCGGCCATTCCAGTTCGCGGAGCGGTTCAGCCTGAATCTGCGGGCGGAGGCGTTCAACATCTTCAATCACCCCAATTTTGTCAGCTTTACGAACGTATATGGCAACGGGCTGCCGCCTGCGACCCTGGGCCAGCCCAATACGGGAATTGCAGCCCAACTGCCTGCGCGTTCGTTCCAGTTCTCGGCAAAATTGCAGTTTTAACGGTACTTTTACGCCCTAACCGGGGGGAACTTTGCTAAGCTTGGTTTCCCCCATAATTAAAGGCAACGCCATGAACAAACCCATCGATTACAACCTGCCACTCAATCTCTCGGCACGGCTCGGACCGCTCGAGGTCCAGTTGCTGCGGTGGCTGTGGCAGCGGGGAAACGGTACCGTCCGGGAAGTTCTTGACGCAGGCGACGTGGAAGGCGCGTACACAACGCTGATGACCACGCTCGACCGCCTGCATAAGAAGGGCTTGCTGACCCGCGAAGCGGAGGGCCGCGCGTTCCGCTACTATCCCTCGCAAACTGAAAACCAGTTCAACGGAGAGATCGTGCGAAATGCCATCCGGCACATGCTCGGTGCGGCCGAGTCGGGTGTCGCTCCGATGTCATTCCTGGTCGAAGCCATCAGCGAGCACGATCGTACGTTGCTCGATCAACTCGAACGCGAAATCGAACGCAAGCGTCGTCAACTGAACGGAGCCTGACCCTTTGAGCCTGTTTGCACTGCGCGGTCTAACGGTGTCGTTGTCAGTATTCGTGCTGATGTACGCCGTATTGCGGCTCGCGGTCGCTGGCGGCTGGTCGCTGACACGGCGACGGATACCATGGCTCTCGCCCAATGCGCTTTACGCGCTGCAGGTAGGACCATTCCTGTTGTCCGCCGTGATCGTTGGCGCCTTCACGATTCCTTCCTTCCTCCGTTTCGAACCGCGCGTCGTGCAGGAAGCCTTCGGCCCTCCGATCGTCGCGCTCAGCCTGGCGTGCCTGGCATTTTTCGGCGCGGGGTTTTATCGCACGTACCAGGCCTATTCTCGAACCAGGCGCATCGTCCGCGAATGGCGTGGTGACGCCCAACTGGTTCAAGGGCCGAAAGGCGTTCCGATCTGCCCAACCGGACCGGATGCTCCGCCGATGGTCGTAGCCGGCTTCTGGCGCCCGAAGTTGTTGATCTCTTCCTCCACCTCCGGCGTACTGAGCGAGAAGGAACTCGCCCGCGCCATTTCGCACGAATCGGCACACATCTACCGGCATGACAACCTGAAGAAGCTCGCGCTGCGCGCGTGCAGTTTCCCGCGGGCCGCGCAAATCGAGCAGCAGTGGCTGGCCGCGCTGGAACTCGATGCCGACCAGTATGCCGTCAGCAACAAGACGGAGGCGCTCGACCTTGCCTCCGCGCTGGTGAAAGCCTCTCGACTGAGTATGCCCACAGCGGAATTCACCACCAACCTCACGGAAGGTGGGCAGCTTCTGCACATGCGCGTGCAACGCTTGCTCGACTGGGATGCCGCGCAATCGTCAAGCCGCCTGCTCGGTTATGGAACCGCCGCGGTGGCGCTGGCTTTCGGAGTGGCCGTGGTCCTGTGCTACCAGGGCATCCTGCTCCGCATGCATTCGCTGGCCGAGTTGCTGATGCAGTAGTCAGGCGACTTGCGCTTCCTGCTTGATCCCATCCGCAGGCAGGAATAACGAAAACACTGTCCCGTGGCATTCCTCCGCCTGCGACGAGCGCACCCACAGCCTGCCGTGATGCTTCTCGACAATCTCCTGGCTGACCCATAAACCTAGTCCAGTGCCCGTGGCAGCCTTTGTCGTGAAGAACGGCTCGAAGATGTGCTTGAGTGTCCGCGGATTCATGCCACAGCCCGTGTCAGCAATGGTGACGCGGAGGCCTCGTCGACCGTCGATGTCGCGGCCATCCCTTACGCGGACAGTAATCTTTCCTCCCGCAGGTGTCGCGTCCAGCGCGTTGCCAATCATGTTGGCGAACACCTGGCGCAATTCGCCTCCAAACGCAAGTTGCACACCCTGGCTGCGGATTTGCCGGTCAACCGAGACACCAGCATGGTTGAAACGACGCTGGTAGAGTTCAAGGACCGAATCGATTAGCTCCGGAATCGACGTTTCCGTCGGCTTCGTCGATTGCCGGTAGAAACGCAATGTCTGGATGGCGATCTCCGACACCCGTGCCAGCTCCGATTGCGCCAGCTTCAGGTAGTGGCGATCTGTCTCCTGGAGCGCCTGGCTGGTCTCCAGCAGGTACAACAGGTTGGTGATCGCCTCGAGTGGATTGTTGATCTCGTGTGAGATCGATGCCGCCAGCCGGCCCGCAGCCGCCAGCTTTTCCGACTGCCGTAGTGCATGCTCGGTTTTCCTGCGTTCGGTGATGTCGTGGAAAAAGGCGGCCATGCCTTCCTCCGTCGGATAGGCATGGACGCTGAACCACTTGTCGATCGGAGCCGGATAGTGCTCTTCAAATTCGACCGCCACGCGCTCTTCCATAGCGCGATGATAGTGCCGCCAGAACTTGCGCCCGACCGCCTCCGGGAACTCTGTCCAGATGTTGAGCCCGATCAGGTCACGACCTTCCGCTACCAACCCCGTAGCGCGCTCGTTCAGGTAGCTGAAGCGCCACTCGCGGTCGAGCATGAACACGGCGTCAGTGGTGCTCTCCAGGATTTCGCGCACGCGCCGCGCTTCGCGCTCAGCACGATCCTCGGTGGCTCTGAGAGCCTGTTCCGTCTCGATGCGTCCCGTAATGTCCGTGTGCAGCAGAACCACCCGCGAGACGGTGCCATCGCTCTCGCGCACCGGATAGAGTGTCGCTTCCACCCATTTCGCAGGGCCGTGACCGTCGATGGTCGTCTGGCTCAGGTCATAGCGGAAAGCTGGGATGTGAATCATCTCCCCGGTGAACGCTCGCTGGAACAGCGGTAACACTCCGCTCTTCTCCAACTGCGAATTGGAGAGAACCGAGTAGCCATGCGGTATCTGGCTGATATCGATTCCCCACATTTTCGCGAAGGCGGGATTAACGTCGATGATATGGCCCTGCGGATCGTAGATGACCATCCCAATCGGCGATTGTTCGACCAGCGAGCGAAAACGCGATTCACTCTCGCGTAATTCGGCCTCCGCCCTCCGGCGAAGATTCGTGATCTCGAGTCGTGAACGGACCCGGGCCATCAACTCACGAGCGGTGAACGGTTTCGTCAGGTAGTCGTCCGCGCCCACCGTGAGTCCCGCGATTCGTGCTTCCTCGCCCGCGCGTGCCGATAACAGGATCACCGGAATCGTTTTCGTGGCCGGGTCGTTGCGCAAAGTTTGCAATAACCCGAAGCCATCCAGGCGCGGCATCATCACGTCACTAAGGATGAGGTCCGGCATACGCTGGCGAACAGCCTCAACCGCCTCGACGCCATCACTGGCAGTCTCCACGATGAAGACATTTCCGAGCAGGCGCGTCACGTACTCGCGCATGTCGGCATTGTCATCGACCACCAGGACGCGTTTACCATGCAGGACATCGGGCTGCGCGCTGCGCTCGGCGGATTCATCCTCCGCCTCCAGTGTCGCTTCCGCCGCCACGGGGTGGCCGGGAATCCAGCGCAGGGCCTCGTTAACGTATATGTTCACCCGCGTTGCCGTAGACGACGAATGCCGCATCTTTCCGAGGTGCTCTGCCGGAAGGTGCGCGT
>Ga0075355_1000028_pt1 | contig 16938 bp, 12 predicted proteins | sample WestPond_Cattail_6_FD_120069 | JGI IMG/M metagenome (GOLD analysis project Ga0075355, IMG submission 120069) | Natural and restored wetland microbial communities from the San Francisco Bay, California, USA, that impact long-term carbon... | ecosystem: Environmental > Terrestrial > Soil >...
AGGCTCGGTCACGCTGCAACGGCCGGGGCACGAACAATGCACCACCTGTCACCAGGATGCGTTTGACAAAGTAGACAATGAAAAGATTTGTCTGCAGTGCCACAACACGTTCCCGCCGACCGGCGCGGACACGCTCTATCCATTTCCGAGATACAAAAAGCAGCGCGCGATCCTGATTGACTTCTCGCACGCGAAGCACGTGGACCCGCACCAGCGAATGGATCAGAAGACCGGTATGCGCGCGGACTGCACGCATTGCCACCAGATCAGCAGCAAGGGATCTTTCACGACCGGGCACGAACAGTGTGCAAGTTGCCACTCCAAGGCAGGGATGAAGCCGCAATTGAGCGCTACTTCAACCAGCGAAGACTGCCAGGGCTGCCATAACCCGATGGCGATTGAGAATCCGGCGCTGAATGCCGGCATGAAGCCGATTCCGTCCTATGTGCTGTCGGGAGGGTACAAGGACATCAAGTTCTCGCACCAGACACACTTCCAGCACCAAGGGCAGTTCAACATGAACTGCACGTCGTGCCATCAGGATGTGAGCAAGAGCCATAGCCTCGCGACCATCGATTTCCCGAAAATGAAGGACTGCGGAACCTGCCACGGACAGCAACTGGCGTCCAGCAAGCGTATGGACAACTGCGCTACCTGCCACGTCAATAAGGAAACCGGCGTGGCACTGGCGAGCTATTCCAAGTGGATGAAGCCGGCCTTCCACGATGAGAGTTTTCGGTTGAAGCACAACGTAGCGGCCAGCGCCGAGGGCGCCACCTGCTACATGTGCCACACCAACCTGTCGCCCAGTTCCACGGGGCAGCAGCGTTGCGACACATGTCACATGACGATGAAGCCGCAGTCGCACACCGTGCGCTGGCGCGACGACGTGCATGGCAAGTATGCGGCCATCAACCGCGACCAGTGCGCGACGTGCCACACTGCCGACACCTGCGAACGTTGCCATAATCAGACGCCGCGGTCACACCAGCCGCTCTCGTATTTCAAGGCTGGCGCCCACGCCCGGCTGGCGATGCTGAACGAGCGGGCCTGCATGACTTGCCACACGTTCGAAAACACGTGCGCGCAGTGTCACGCGAGAACCCTCCGGTAAAACGAGCAGGGAAGTTGAACTGGCGCAATTTAGGCTTGGACATAAATATCGTAGTTCGATACATTACGCGGCGGTGAGAGTGACACAGGAGTGGGGTTCGTGAGATTCCAAAAACTTTGGCTGGCCGTAGCGGTGGCGCTGGCAACCTCGCCGATGCGGCTCTATGCGCAGCCCTCGCGCTTCCAGCAGGACCCGGTGGAACAATATGGCGCGAGGGTGCTGACATTAGTGATCGTCACCGGGATCGCGGTCGTGCTTTACAGCCTGATCCGCTACCGCGGGCGACTGACCGGGCCGATCTCATGGGCGCTGCTGGCGCTGGGTGTCGCGATCCTTCCGGCGCTGTCCTCCGGGTTTGGTACGGTGCTGGTGTTTGAACGTGCGGAACGAGTGGAATTTTGCGAGTCCTGTCACCTGACGATGAAGGCCTTCGTCACCGACATGAAGAACCCGCAGAGCGAAAGCCTGGCCGCGATCCACTTCAAAAACAAGTACATCCCGGATGACCAGTGTTATGTGTGCCATACCAGCTACGGACTGTTCGGAACCGTGCAGGCGAAGCGTGAGGGCATGCACGATGTGTTCGTGTACTACACCAGAACCTTCAAGTTTCCCATCAAACTGCGCCATCCGTATCCCAATAACGACTGCCTGAAATGTCATGCGGAGTCGGTGAAATGGCTGGGGGTTCACGGCGACTTCAAGGAAGACTTATTCGCCGGTAAGACGTCGTGCCTGGAATGCCACGGACAGACAAACCCAGCCCACAATATTCCCGATGAGAGGGCGAGTCGATGAACGCGATCAAGAAGCTTGATACCGATCCGGTAGCATCACGACGCTTACTGATTGCTGCGCAGATCCTGGCGTTAATTGCCTATGGTTTGGGCTTGCAGTTCCTGCTGCGAACGACGGGCGGAACGGTGTTCGTGTTCTCGACCCTTGGACCGGTGCTGGTCGGGATCTGCGTCCTGATCCTGGCGGGGGTAACGATTCACCGGTTCCTCAGGAGCCACAGCCTGTTTTCGTACGAGATTTTCCAGCCCGGCGAAATCGTTTTCCAGCAGGGCGAACAAGGAGATTGTGCCTACTTCATCAATTCGGGAGAAGTTGAGGTAGTGGTGGTGGAGAACGGGCAGGAGAAGGTGGTCGCCGTGTTGCGCGAGGGACAGTACTTCGGCGAGATGGCACTGATCACCAGCCATCCACGGAACGCCACGGTTCGCGCGGTTAATGCGACGAAATTGGCAGTGCTCGGGAAGAAGAATTTCCTCACGATGCTGAACCTGATGCCCTCCGCAAGGAAAGACATCATGCACACCGTGACGGAACGAGCCATGAAGACCTCAGCTTCCCAGTAGCGACTGCAGCGGCAAACGAAAAAAGGGCTGATCTTTCAGCCCTTTTTGCTTTTAATCTGAATTGAGATTATCCCACCTTGGTAGCGGCGGACTTTTCTTCCCGAGTCTCAATCTTCTGTTCAAACGATTTCTTCAACTGCGGGAGCGAGGATGAGAGCACGTTGAATTCCTTCTGCGGAATACTGAGCGTATTCATCGGCTCGGTGCAGCGGATAGTGGCGTTGCGCGTTGCCTTCTGCAGCAGGGCCATTTCGCCAAAGTATTCGCCGGGGCCGAGTTGTGCCAGCACCCGTTCCACGCCATTGTCTGTGCGGATCACGTCGGCGCGGCCCGCGAGAATGATGTACATGCGGTCGCCAAGTTCTCCCTGATGGAAAACTTCCTCACCCGGCTCGTAGTGCTGCTCGGCAATACCGGAGGAGGCGGCAAGCTTCAACTCCGTGAGTTCCGGCGGGAGGAAAAAGTCGAGCGCCCATGAGGTAGCGACTTTCAGGCGGCGTCCCCAACCGGGGAGCTTCATCAGGTAGATGGCGCGCCACATGGCGAAAGCCAGAAAGCCCGAAATGTTCAGGCCCATGATGTCCGCCACAGCGCAGTGATGGCCGAGCGAGCCCATTTTGCCCAGACCCCCAAAGTCGAAGGCAAGTTGCGAGCCACCACGCATTGACGCAACGATGTTGTGAGCGACCGTTTTCCCCTGACGAATTGCATGCTGCGCCGTCGGAGGGCAGAAACCTTCGGTGAAGGGTTCGGGTACAAGAGCACAATCGCCCAGTGCCCAGATATTCTTGAAGCCTTCCACGGCGAGCGTGTTCTTCGCCTTGAGCTTGCCGGCCTTATTCTTGGGAAGCGCGAGGCTCTCGACCAGCGGATGGGGAGAGCTGGGAACTGTGGAAACCAGGGTGCGGGTGGGAATGATCTGCCCGTTCGCCAGGATGGCGTGCTCGCTGGTGGCGGCATCGAGACGCGTGTTGAGCATAAGTTCGACACCGCGTTTTTGCAGAATCTTCTGCGCGAAGTTCCCGAGGCTTTCCGAAACCTCCGGCAAGATGCGTCCCTGGGAGTGGACCAGAACGACCCGGATGTCGGATGCCTTGATACCCCGATAGCTGCGCGCAACCGTGCGCACGAAATCGTTCAGTTCGGCGGCAACCTCTACGCCGGAGAAACCGCCGCCCGCGATCACGAAGGTCAGAAGTTGCTTCCGAAGTTCCTCGTCCTCAACCTCGATGGCGGCTTCTTCGAGAGCCCGAATCACGTGATTGCGAAGATGGATGGCGTCGGCGAGGTTCTTGAACGGCATAGCGTGCTCGGGAAGGCCCCGCATGCCGCGGAAATCGGTGACGTTGCCAAGCGCGATGACGAGGTGATCGTACTGAATCACGTGTGGCTTGGCGCGGAATCCGTGACTGGTGGTCACAGTCTGGGCGACGAGATCTATCGACTCAACCTCACGCGACTGAACGTTGGTTTTCGGCAACAGCGGGCGGAGCGGGCAGACAATATCCAATAGGCCGATCGTGCCCGAGATCAATTCGGGAAGCATCGGCTGAAACACGAAGTAGTTTTCCTTGCTGAGAAGGATGATTTCGAAGTCGTCCTTGTTGCCGAGAGACTTTTCCAGGTACTTCGCCGCATATACGCCGGCGAAACCGCCGCCTAAAATCACGACTCTCTTACGCTCTGCCATACCGGAATATCCCCCACCGAAGGTACCCCATTTAACCAGCAATAAGGATTGCCTGCAATGGCAAAACGGGCACAAACACTGGGAAAATGTTATATATCGCAATCCGAGGCTGAGGGAATCCGCATTGCCCGCGGGTTGAGGCAGATTGGTCGAAGTTCAATACTTCAGAACCGATTGTTTTCTCCAGCAGCCTATTGCGGCTTGCGGCGTCCGACACGGTCGAGGATGCGGCGGACCTTTTTGGGCGAGATCTTCAGCTTTGCGGCGACCCGCGCAACCTTACGGCCTTCGCGCTCCCAGACGCGGGGGATGATGAGCTCCGCGAATTCCTCGGTGATCTCCTGGAACGACTTGTCGCCGAGTGCACCTTGCGACCAGGCGCGGAGTTTCGGGTCGATCCCGCCGGCGCGAACGATCTTTGCTTTCAGCGCCTGCAGGTCTTCCCACATGTTGTCTTGCTGTGCGCCTTTACGCGAGGCGATGGCCCTATCGTAGGCTTCGCGGGCGGCGTCGGTGTCGTCGAAGAAGGCGTTGCAGTAGGTGAAGCCGAGCCAGAGGTAAGCGTGGGTTAACAGGCGCTGGTTCTGTGTGTGCTTGGCGTATTCTACGGCTTCCTGGATGTAATCCATCGCGCGGCGGGCGTTGCTGCCGGGATCGGTGCCTTCACTTATCTCTTCTTCAACGCGTGCATTCTCGATCATGCACTGCACGACACGAGCGCGGCCCATGAGGATGTAGTCCTGCTTCTCGTCGGCCAAGCGGTACGCGTTCCCGGCCTTGGCCTCGGCGCCGGAGTAGTCGCCGTCATCGAGCAGGGCGTAAGCGTAGTTGATTTGAACAGTGCCGATGCCGTGGTGGTTGGGGTGATGCGAGTAGATTTCGGAAGCTTCGTCCAGATGCTGGACGATTTCCGCGTGCAAACGCTCGAGGCGGTGACGAGTTTCGGCGGAAGTTGATGATGCCGCACTGGCGGGGTCTTTGCGGCGGCGCTCGGCTTGCTTGTCGATCTTGCGCCGAAGTTGAAGTGCGATGGCCCGCTTCGCGAGAGCGATGTTGGCCAGGGATCGGGCGAGGTTGGGATGCTGAGCACCACGCTTGCGGTATTCCGCAATGGCCTGGTTAAACTGTTCGATCGCCTTGTCATAGCGGCCAGCGCGGCGGGCCATGCGTCCATAAAAAGAATAGATATTGCCGAGGGTGACGTGGTCGTCGGTCTCCCGAAGCACGGACTCGGCGTGATGCGAGATCTGCTCGGCTTCCTTGAGCCTGCCGCGTTGGAACAGGATCCAGCTTTCCAGGACCTCAGACAGCGCTGCCATTCGAGGAAGTCCAAGCGAGAGTGCGGACTCTTTCCCTTTGTTGGCGAAAATCAGAGCCTTCTCGTATTCGCCGCGACGACGCAGGCAGCGCGCCTTCCAGAAATAGACGATCGAAAGCGATTCCTTATCGCTAAGTTCTTCGGGCAAGCCGAGGACGAAGTCGAAGTGGCTGATAGCCGTGTCCATTTCCTCTTCGGACATGGCGAGCATACCGTCGGCCATGCGCAGGTAAAGGAAATTGTTGAGCGAGAGAGTAGCGCGCGTCTTCGTGTCGAAGCGATGGAGGACGCCTTTGAGTGCTGACGGGTTAAAGGCGCCGACATCGACCCATTGTGCGAGGTGTCCGACGAAGCGTGCGGCGTTGGGGTGATGGGGATCGAAGGTGTCGAGCAGGGGAGAGTTTGCTTGAAGGCACGACAGACCCTGGGCAATACATCGTTGTGCGAGGCACTCCCGCAGTTCGGTCAGGAGTGCCTCGGTAATATCTGTTGGACGCCGGTCGCGCTCGACCGGCACCTCGGGCCTCGGTGTCGCTTTGCGTCCACCCATCGGTGGAGGTTTTAATTCAGCACGTCGTAACTGGCAAGCGTTAAAAACTCGGGGAAGTCGTGCGCCGTCATCAGGCCGTGCAGTAGTTGCACCGCTGCCTCGAGGGCTACGCCTTGCGGCAACTGTTCTTTCCGGTCATTGATGAACTCGGTGACCATTTCGCGAGTAATTGGACGCCCATCATCCAACTTGGCGCTGTGACGAATCCACTGCCATACCTGCGCGCGGCAGATCTCGGCAGTCGCCGCGTCTTCCATCAGGTTGTAAATGGGGACGCAGCCCTGGCCCTGAATCCACGACAGCAGATATTGCATGCCGACGTCGATGTTCCAGCGCAGGCCCTGCTCGGTGATGTTACCAGTCGGTACTTCGAGCAGATCCTTCGGCTGGATAGCCAGGTGCTTCCGCTCCGAGGATATCTGGTTGGGGGAGGGCATGAATTTGTCGAAGATATCCTTGGCGATCGGAACCAGTCCGGGATGTGCGACCCAGGTGCCGTCGTGTCCGGCCTTCACTTCACGTAGTTTGTCCTGACGAACTTTCTCGAGCGCGCGTTCGTTCGCGTCGGCGTCGTTGCGGATCGGAATCTGCGCAGCCATGCCGCCCATCGCGTGAATGCCGCGGCGATGGCAGGTTTGAATCAGCAGGTCCACGTAAGACGCGAGGAAGTGGCGCTCCATGGTGACCTCGGCGCGGTTCGGCAACACGAAGTCGGCCTTGTTACGGAACTTTTTGATGAAGCTGAAGATGTAATCCCAGCGGCCGCAGTTGAGTCCGGCAGAGTGATCGCGCAGTTCGTAAAGGATCTCATCCATTTCGAACGAGGCGAGGATGGTTTCGATCAGGACGGTGGCCCGAATGGTGCCACGCGGAATGCCGAGCTCGTCTTGCGCGAAGTTGAAGACGTCGTTCCAAAGACGCGCTTCGACATGACTTTCCATCTTTGGCAGGTAGAAGTAAGGAGCAGTGCCGCGCTCGATCAACGCCTGTGCGTTATGAAAGAAGTAGAGGCCGAAGTCGAACAGCGAGGCGGAGATCGGCTTGCCCTGAGCGGTGAAATGCTTTTCGTCGAGGTGCCAGCCGCGGGGTCGAACAAATAACACTGCTCGCTTTTCGTTCAGTGCGTACTTCTTCCCTTCGGGGCTGGTGTACGTGATGGTGCCGCGCACGGCGTCACAAAGGTTGTGCTGGCCTTCAATGCAGTTCTGCCACGTGGGCGAGTTGGAGTCCTCGAAGTCGGCCATAAAGACGCTCGCGCCGGAGTTGAGCGCGTTGATGATCATCTTGCGGTCGACGGGACCAGTGATCTCGACGCGGCGATCGAGCAGGTCCTTCGGGATCGGCGCTACCTTCCAATCAGCTTTGCGAATGGACTCGGTCTCCTGCAGGAAGTTGGGCATCTTGCCCTTGTCGATCTCCTGCTGGACGACCTGTCGGCGGGCCAGCAATTCCTGGCGGCGGTGCTCGAAATGGGCGGAGAGCTTGCGCAGAAATGCGCTCGCTTCGGTAGTAAGGATGGCGGTTTCGGCTGGCGATTCGGTGAGTGCAACGGTGCTCATGACGAAGATGTTAGATGGCTTCCGGGGGGCGGGGGAATGCGAGGTCGTCCGAATCGGACGAGGAGACGAGGCGGACTAGGTCACGTTGTCCCGGCAACTCGTTTCGCACTCTAATGGGCGTGGCCGATATGCCAGAGAAGAGAAACATGACCGACAGAAAGCAAATCAAGAATACTTGGGAAAACGACTCCCGGTGGAACGGAATCACCCGACCGTATTCCCAGGAAGATGTTGAACGACTGCGCGGCACCATGCGCGTCGAGTACACGCTGGCGAAGGCCGGTGCCGAGCGCCTATGGCAATTGCTGCACACCAATTCTTATACGCCTGCCCTTGGCGCGATGACCGGCAATATGGCCGTGCAGCAGGTAAAGGCGGGTCTTCAAGCCATCTACGTGAGTGGCTGGCAAGTCGCGGCCGATGCGAACGACGCCGGGCAGATGTATCCCGACCAGAGCTTGTATCCGGCGGATAGCGTTCCGAATCTCGTACGCCGCATCAATCAGGCGCTGATGCGCGCCGACCAGATCCATCATGCCGAAGGCAAGAATGGAATGTACTGGTTCGCTCCGATGATTGCGGACGCCGAAGCTGGTTTCGGGGGCAACCTCAACGCCTTCGAGCTGATGAAGGCGATGATCGAGGCGGGTGCGGCGTGCGTTCACTTTGAAGATCAGTTGTCGTCGGCCAAGAAGTGCGGTCACCTGGGTGGGAAGGTGCTGGTGCCGACATCAGAGGCGATTCAGAAGCTGGTCGCGGCGAGACTCGCCGCAGACGTAATGGGTGTGCCGACGCTGATCATGGCGCGAACTGACGCCGACAGCGCACACCTGTTGACGAGCGATATCGATCCCCGTGACCACGAGTTCCTGACCGGCGAGCGCACACCGGAAGGGTTCTTCGGCATTAAGGGTGGATTGAAGTCGGCCATCGCGCGCGCGATTGCTTACGCGCCATACGCAGATCTGATCTGGTGCGAGACTTCGAAGCCCGACCTGAAGGAAGCGCGCGAGTTTGCCGAGGCGGTACACACGGTATATCCGGGCAAAATGCTGGCGTACAACTGCTCACCGTCGTTCAACTGGAGGAAGAACCTCGACGATGCCACCATCGCGAAGTTCCAGCGCGAGTTGGGCGCCATGGGCTATCGTTTCCAGTTCATCACGCTGGCCGGATTCCACGCTCTGAACCTGAGCATGTTCGAACTGGCGCGCGGATACAAAGTCGCTGGCATGACTGCGTACTCACGGCTGCAGGAAAAGGAATTCGCCCGCGAAGCCGAGTACGGTTACGAAGCAGTAAAGCATCAGCGGTTCGTCGGCACGGGATATTTTGACTCGGTGCAGCAGGTGATCACGAGCGGCGTGGCGTCGACACTGGCGCTGGAGCATTCGACTGAAGCGGCGCAATTCACGGAGGTGAAGCTTCCGGTGCACTCGGGACACGGTCCGGATGCAGCTTGTCAGCCGATCCTCGGGCATTGTCCGAATGTTCCACTGTCAACCGAAGGGTTTGAAGAACTGATGCCTTCTGGTGACTAATTTTCCCTAATACCTCGCGGCGAGCGCTGACATAGCGCTCGCCTTTTTTGTTAACGCGGGAGCGCGGAACAGAGGTCGAGTTCAGCCTCGATCCTCTTTACCTCGTCACGACTAGAAGAAGTACCAGTTCCTGCTCTTCCGTCCCGTTCCCTACACTTCGACCCGTACTCATACGCGACATCGTCACAACTGCGCGAGCGGAGGAGGGGATCATCAAGGCTGAACCAGGCATGAAGAAGGTTGACGCAGCACAACTCACCGCAGACGAATGGGAGCGGCGCTGGCAACAGCATTGGAGCAAGAGCGGCAAGATCGCCTATGAGATCCATGGAGCGGGAAACGAGTGGGGCGAGCGCGACTTCTTGATGGAGGTTCGTACCCCCGAGGGCGAACGCGAGCGTTTGCAAAGAATCAACGACGAATTCGTGAACGGATTCAAAGGTCTATACGGAGTCGGACCGGCGGTCACGGTATTCGGTTCAGCCAGATTTAACGAGGGACACAGGTTCTACGACCTCGCTATCGAAACGGGCCGTGAACTCGCGAAGGCAGGCTTCGCCGTTCTGACCGGAGGCGGTCCGGGGATGATGGAAGCGGCGAACCGAGGCGCGAAGGAAGCGGGTGGTGCGAGCCTGGGTCTCAACATAGTTCTGCCGTTTGAGCAGGATCCGAACCCTTACGTCGACAAGACAATCAACTTCAACTACTTCTTCGTCCGCAAGGTCTGCCTCGTCAAATACTCTTGCGCGTTTATCTGCATGCCGGGAGGCTGGGGAACTTTGGATGAACTCTTCGAAGCAGCCACGCTCATCCAGTGCAACAAAATCGGCCCGTTCCCGCTGATTCTGATCGGCAAAGAGTTCTGGGCGGGCATTCGCGATTTCACCGCTCATCTGCTGAAAGAAGGTGCGATCAGCCCGGAAGATCCGGGATTTGCGCGCATTACCGATTCTCCGAAAGAGGCCGTTGAACTGGTGTTAGCCAGCTTGCCTCCTGAGTTGAAGGCCCAACTCAAGCCCATCAGGTAGGTGACATGCAGATACGAGATCACAAGACAAAGATCGTCGGAACGATTGGACCGGCATCGGATTCGCCAGAGATGCTGGAGAAACTCATCCGCACCGGACTCGATGTCGCGCGCCTGAACTTCTCGCACGGAGATTTCGAAGGGCATCGAGCGGTGATCGCGAAACTGAGAGCAGCCGCTGAAAAAGTTGGCCGCAGCATAACCATCATGGCGGACCTGCCGGGTCCGAAGATGCGGCTGGGGAAGATTGTGCCCGAGCCAATTTTCCTACAGCCCGGTGATGACTTCACACTGACGAATGAAAACATCGTCGGTGATCAAAAGCGTGTCTCGATGAGCTTCGAGTCGCTGCCGAGAGTGGTAAAACCGGGTGACCGCCTTTTCTTGAACGACGGCTTGGTGCAGTTGCAGGTGGAGCAGGTTGTCGGGAATGACGTCGAATGCAAGGTGCTCGTCGGCGGGGAACTGCGGTCGCGGAAGGGGCTGAATCTGCCTGGCATCGACCTGGGCATAAGCGCCTTCACGGAGCACGATCAACGCTGCCTGCAGTTTGCGCTGGAGCAAGGCGTAGATGCGGTGAGCCAGTCGTTCGTGGGCAATGCGAAAGATCTCGACGCGGTTCGCGAAGCGGCGCGCGCGATGGGTAAGAAGCCGTTTGTGATTGCGAAAATTGAACGATCCGATGCGCTGGAACATTGCGACGAAATCCTCGCAGCGGCCGATGGGATCATGGTGGCCCGAGGGGATCTCGGCGTCGAGGTGCCGATCGAAGAGATCGCCGTCATTCAAAAGAACCTCATAGCAAAAGCGAACTTGGCTGGAAAGCCGGTGATCACCGCGACACAGATGCTGGAGTCTATGGTGAGCAGCCGTTTGCCAACGCGCGCGGAGTCGACGGACGTTGCCAACGCCATCCTCGATGGAACGGATTGTGTGATGTTGTCGGGTGAATGTGCGATGGGCAAATACCCGGAAGAAGCCGTCGCAATGTTGGGGAAGATCGCCGCGGCAACGGAGCCGAAACGACAAGGGAAATGGCGGAAAGCACTTCGCAAAGGTGCGCAGAGTGTTTCGTCCGCAGCGCAAGCCATGGCAGTTGTGGTTGAGCAGGCGCTCGAGATCGCGCCTTTTGCTGCGGTGATCGTTCCGACTCGCAGTGGCGACACGGCGCGGATGATCTCGCGGTTCAAACCCGAGGTTTGGATTGTGGCTGTAAGTGAAACGCAGCAAGCCGCCAAAGGCTTGGCATTCTCTTACGGCGTAGCTTCCGTTCACGATGCCTCCGATCGCGAGGATTGGAGCGCGTTCGCAACGGAGTGGTTACGCGCGGAACAAGTGGAAGGGAAGTTGGCGTTGTTGGTTGCCGCTGGATCTTCGAGTCGTCCGGACGCAAATCATCGAATCGAATTTCTGCGGGTGGGAGAGGCGGCGAAAGCCGCTGCCAGATAAGGGGACCTTATGTCGAATCAGCACAAACGAATTGCCATCAATACCGGTGGCGGAGATGCGCCGGGTCTCAATGCGGTCATTCACGGTGCGGTATATGCCGCGCGCGGATTGGGTTGGGAAATCTTCGGTATTCGTGACGGCTATGACGGGTTGCTGCAACCCGAACGATATCCGAATGGCGGCCTGATCGAACTACATCGTTCCACGGTGCGGGAGATATCGCATCTTGGCGGAACAATTTTAGGCACCACGAACCGAGGCAATCCGTTCAAACGCGTGGTTGAACAGCCCGACGGCACGAAGAAAGAAACCGATTGTTCCGACGATCTGATTGCCACATTTCGAAAACATGGGCTGGACGCCTTAATTGCCGTAGGCGGTGATGGCAGCCTGACGATCGCGAACGGGCTACAAAAGAAGGGACTTTGCGTCGTGGGCGTTCCGAAGACGATCGACAATGACCTGGAATCGACGGTGATGACATTCGGTTTCAACACCGCCGTGTCGTTTGCGACGGAGTGTATCGATCGCTTGCACAGCACGGCACTATCGCATCAGCGAGTGATCGTTGTGGAGGTGATGGGCCGGTACGCCGGATGGATCGCATTGCAGGCTGGCGTCGCGGGCAGGGCAGACGCAATCCTGATCCCTGAGATCCCCTACACAATCGAAAAAGTTGCCGAACATCTGAAGCGGAAGCACGAAGATGGGAAGCCTTATTCCATTGTTGTGGTAGCGGAAGGCGCGAAGCCTCAGGGGGGCGACGTCACAGTCGTGAGCCGTGAATTGGGGAGAGCCGAACGTCTGGGCGGCGTGGGCGAACGCGTCACCGCACAATTGCAGGAGCTGACCGGGAAAGACAGTCGCTGTGTGGTGCTGGGCCACTTACTTCGAGGTGGTTCCCCGACCGCACTAGATCGTAATCTTGGCGTGACGTTCGGGGCCGGTGCCGTGTATGCCTTGTCGCAGGGGATGAATGGAGTGATGGTGGCGATCAAGCCTCCGAAATTGGACTTCGTTCCCATCGAGGAAGCGGTTGCAAAATTGAAACTGGTGCCGCCGAATGGAGAAGGTGTGCTGGTCGCGCGGGCACTCGACGTATGTATGGGGGATTGCTAATGAAGCCGTTGAAGTTCGCTTTCGTGATGATCGCGTGTTTGTGCATGTTCATTGGTGATGTAGATGCCAAGTCGAAGTTGATTACCAGTTGGAAGAATCCCCACGTTGCCGGGGGAAACTTCAAAAAAGTGCTGGTCATCGGGATGAGCGCAAATCCCGGGAGACGCTCGGATTTCGAAGACGCCCTCGCCGCAAGTCTGACGAGGCCAGGGGTGGACGTGATTGCCGGCAACGAGATACTGCTTCGTCCCGATGCGTCGCCGCTCAATATTGACTATGTCCGCGATCAGGTCAAAGCCTACAAGATTGACGCGGTAGTCCTCTCCAGACTGGTGAGCATTAAAGATAGCGTTACCTACATCCCGCCTGACTATGGGTTCCCGTATCCTTACTACGGCACCTTTTACGGATATTACGGTGCCATCTCTCCACTCGTGTATTCGCCGGGATATCTGATTGAAGAGAAGACGGTGCGTATCGAGACCAATGTGTACGCGATCACCCCGCCCGATGGCCAACTACTGTGGACCGGCACGAGCGATACGTTCAACCCAAAAGACGCGCAGAGGGTGATTAAAGACGTCGTCAAACTGGTGACCGAACAGTTAACGAAAAACGCGGTGATCTAAACCGGTGGTGAAGTCGGCACTCAGCCCTAACTGTAACTATTGCTAGTTACCTCGTTGACAGCCGTGGACTTAGTCTGTCCTGCACGCATCTGTCTGCCCGAACTGTGGTGGACCTCACGTCGCTATGAAAAACCTTGCTCTTGTTCTTGCTTGTGCTCTGCCATGCTCATTTGCTGTTGCCCAGCAGCAGCTTTCCAATGCTCCCAGCGCCCAGAAGGCCACCCTGACAAAAATGTCGAGCGACACGGGTTGGCCGCGTACCTTTAAGGTTGGTACCGACACCTTCACCGTGTACCAGCCGCAGGTCGATAAGTGGGACGGCAACCGCGTTTACGTTTACTCCGCCGTGGAGATGAAAGCGAGCGAAAAAGCGGCACCAAAGTATGGCGTGGTCTGGTTCAACGCGCGCAGCGCAGTGGACACGGTCAATCGGCTGGTGACTCTCGATAACGCTGACGTCACCAAGGTCGATTTCCCGGCGGCGCCTGAGATGAACGCCAAGCTCATGGGCCTGCTGAAGCAGAAGCTTCCCAGCCGGACGAAGACGATTTCGCTCGATCGCATGCAGGCGGCCGTTGCAGCGGCTGAGCCGGTGATCGAGACCGTTGAAGTGAAGAACGATCCCCCGCGGATCATCCTCACGGCGAAGCCCTCGATACTGGTAACGATCGACGGCCAGCCCAAGCTGACGAGCGTCGAAAAGACCGACCTGCAGCGCGTCATGAACACCAGCTCGACAATCTTCTTCGAGCCCGACAAGAAGAAGTACTACCTGCGAGTGTCGGACTGGTGGTTGACCACCGAGCAATTGGATGGGGCATGGGAACGTGCCAACAAGCTCTCCGGCGACATGAAGAAGGTCGAAGAATCCATGGAAGCCGACGCCCAACAAGCGAAGCAAGAGATGTCGCCTGAACAACAGGCGGCACAGGCAAAAGAAGCGCAACAGGCATCGCTGAAGGAATCGAAGGATGCCATTGTTCCAGTGGTGTACGTGGTCTACTCGCCGGCGGAGTTGATCGAGACCAAGGGCGACCCGCAGTTTGCGCCAATCCCCGGCACTTCGATCGAGTACATCGAGAACAGCCTCGCCACCATCCTGCGCGCGAATGGCATCGATTACCTGCTGATTTCAGGACGCTGGTTCAAGGCCTCGAGTCTGACGGGCGAGTGGACGTACGCATCGAAAGACGAGATTCCGGCAGAATTCGCGAAGATCCCGATCGATAGTCCAATGGCGAAGATTCTGGTATCCGTTCCGGGCACGCCGCAAGCGCAAGAAGCGCTGATCGCGAACTCGATTCCGCAGACGGCTACCATCACCCGGATCCAGGCGAAGTTGACCGTCCTTTATGACGGCGAGCCGACGTTCGTTCCCGTCCAAGGGACATCAATGACCTACGCGCGGAACACCTCGGTTCCTGTGATCAAGACCGAGGACAACAAGTACTATGCTGTAGAGTCAGGTGTGTGGTTCATCGGCCCCACGCCGCAAGGGCCTTGGCGCGTTGCTGACTCCGTGCCAGACGTGATCTACACCATCCCGCCGAACTCGCCGATTTACTACGTCACGTACGCCAGGGTGTACGGCTCGACACCTGAGGTTGTGTACGTCGGCTACACGCCCGGTTACTACGGGACCGTGGTCTCGAAGGACACAACGACCGTTGTGTACGGCACTGGCTATTACTATCCGCCCTACGTCAGTTCGACGGTCTGGTACGGCTATCCTTATACATACGGCGTTGGCGCAGGGTTTACGTGGGCTTCGACATCGGGCTGGAGCTTCAGCTTCGGCTATAGCTACGGATACTATCCCTACTATCCCTATTATCCGTGGTGGGGACCGATGGGATATTACGGCTGCTGCTGGTATCCCTATTATGGATGGGGTGCGTGGGGCGGAGCCGCTGTCGCCAATGTTTACGGTGTGTGGGGCAATACGGCCTATTCCAGAACCGGCGCCGCCTGGGCGAACCCATACACGGGCAACTACGGCGCGGCGACGCGCGGGGCATATCACAACACCGCAACCGGACGTACCAGCGTCGGTGGCCGCGGTTACAACACCAACATCTATACTGGGAACACCTACGGATATCGTGGTGGCGCCACCTACAATCCTAATACTGGAATAGTCGCCGGCGGAGCGGCAGGTTTCGCGGGCAACCGCTACACGGGCGAAGGCACAGCCGGGCGCGGCGGATTCGTGTACAACACCAACACGAACACCGGTATCGCCGCGGGGAAGAACAATGTCTACGCGGGCAAGGATGGAACCGTCTATCGCTATAACAAGGATAGCGGTAGCTGGTCGCAGAATTCCGGCAGCGGATGGAGTGCAGCGGAAAGGCCAAGCGGTGGCGGGAATCAACCGTCACTCCAACGCCAGCAGGAAGCGCGCGCGCAGGGCGCCCAGCGTACGCAGAACTTCGATTCCATGAGAAGTTCGGGTAACTACAACCGCGGCAGTTCCCCGCGGCCGACTCCCTCGCGCACGGGCGGCGGCGGAAGAAGACGGTAACGTTAATGATAAAAAGAGGAGACAACGGATGAAATCATACGTGTGGCGCATCGGATGTATTGCGTTGATCTTATCGTTTGCGTTGGCGGCATTGGCGCAGGATAAGGCCATGTACCAGGCGGGCACGGTCACCGATGTGAAGGCCCACCAACCGCAGTCGAAGGATGCCAAGAGTTACGACGTTTCCATCAAGGTGGGAAACATTGTTTATGTGGTGCTGGCTACGCCGCAGCCCGGTTCCGATGTCCTGCAGTACAAGGTCGGACTCGAGACCACGGTCTTCATTGATGGCAAGAACATGAAGGTGAACGACATCACCGGAAAGACTTGGATTGTTCCGATCCTGCGCCAAAAGGACCTGGGCGCGGCCGGGAAGTAGCCCAAAGCGCTCAGTGGCAGGATCCGTCGTCAGCAAATTGCCCGCTCGGGATCATATTGCCCAGGAACTTCGTGCAATTGCTGATCTTCTGATAAGTGGGATCGTTGTTCATGGCGTCTGGGGATATCGAGTACTTTCCCGTGTCCATCGAGCGGCGTTCCCGGATCAGTTTGTCACTCCACTTGCTGAGATTGTCGAAATTGTTTTGGAGCAACTGAAACGCGTTCTGGCCGGCGCCACTGCTGACAGTTACCTGGGCTTGGCGGAGTGATTCGGCCGCTCGATCGTGCAACACAACCAGGCGACTGCCGTCACCGGGGACTCCATTCTTGAGCGCATAAACAACAATATTGATCCATTCCTTGATGTCGCCCAGGTGATCGATAGCAGCGCGTTTGAAATCAGGCGTCATGCCCGCTGGCGTGGCGGAAGCGGCTGGCGACGCGTCGGCGGCAGGGAGTGACAGAACGATCTGATTACCCTGGAAGCTCAGCGACCCGTTTGCGATCCGAACCAAGGTTTCCAGTTCGATGAACGTCCTGCCGTCGATCTGATAAACAATGGCTTCGCCGTTGTGTCCGTTAACCACGAGAGTTTGCTTTTTCTGCGAGGTCTGCGCGGCAGCGATCCCGGTCAGGATCACAACGACAACGAAAAACTTCCAGGCATTGGCCATAG
>Ga0075355_1000029_pt1 | contig 16765 bp, 16 predicted proteins | sample WestPond_Cattail_6_FD_120069 | JGI IMG/M metagenome (GOLD analysis project Ga0075355, IMG submission 120069) | Natural and restored wetland microbial communities from the San Francisco Bay, California, USA, that impact long-term carbon... | ecosystem: Environmental > Terrestrial > Soil >...
ACGCGGCCGCGCTCGAGGGCCTGGCCGAGCACGCTCGCATCCTGCTCGCCGACCTGCTCGTGGGCGTCGAGCACCATGACCACGACGTGCGCCTCGGCGATTGCCTGCAGCGTGCGCGCCACGCTGGTGCGCTCGATGGGATCCTCGACCTTGGACCGGCGCCGCACCCCGGCGGTGTCGACCAGCAGGAAGTCGCGGCCGTCGCGCTGGAACGGCACCATGATCGAATCGCGCGTCGTGCCGGGCTGGTCGCTGGCGATCACGCGCTCCTCGCCCAGCAGGCGGTTGACCAGCGTCGATTTGCCGACGTTGGGCCGCCCGATCACGGCCACGCGGATCGCGCTGGCGTCCTCGGCCGGGCTCGCGCCGGCCGCAAGGCCCGCCAGCACCGCGTCGATCAGCTCGCGGCAGCCCTGGCCGTGCGCGGCCGCGATCGCGTGCGGCGCGCCGATGCCCAGCTCCTGGAAGTCGGCTGCGACGATGTCGGCATCGAGCCCCTCGGACTTGTTGACCGCGAGGGTCACGGGCTTGCCGGCGCGGCGCAGCTCGCGCGCGACGAAGTGGTCCTCGCTGGTCAAGCCGGCGCGCGCATCTGCGAGGAAGATCACGCGGTCGCACTCGGCGACCGCCTTGACGGTCTGCTCGCGCATCAGCGCCTCGATGCCGCTCGGGCGATCGACCAGGCCGCCGGTGTCGATCAGCACGCAGGGCACGGCGCCGACGCGCGCGTAGCCATACTGGCGATCGCGCGTCACGCCGGGCAGGTCGGCGACGATCGCGTCGCGCGTGCGCGTCAGGGCATTGAACAGCGTCGACTTGCCGACGTTCGGCCGGCCGACTATCGCCACCACCGGGAGCATCGGCGATCCCCCTTGCGCCCAGCGCGCTTCATTTCCATTGCGCGCGCCAGGCTTCGATGCGGCCGGTCTCCGTCTGCACCAGCACCAGGTCGCCGGCGATCAGTGGCGTCGAACTGATGCGCGCGCGTGTCTTGGCGCGCGCCATGAGCTTGCCATCCGCGCTGTCGAGCCAGTGGATGACGCCCTGGTAGTCGGCCACGACGATGGCGTTGCGCTGCAGCGCCAGGCCGGTCAGCGAACGGCGCGCGAGCGCCTGCTGGCGCCAGCGCTCCGCGCCGCTGGCGCGGTCGAGCTTGACGACGTCGCCGCCCGCGGTCGACACGTAGACGCCGAGTGCGTCCGCGGCCAGCCCGCGGTAGCTCGAGATCTCGTGCGCCCAGAGCTCGAGCCCGGTCTCGCGCGCCAGGCGCACGGCGCGGCCCTGGAAGGCGACCGCGAACACGTCGTCGCCATCCACCGCCGCCGGCGAGTCATCGTCGACCAGGCGCTGCAGTTCGCTGCTGCCGCGCGGCTGGGCCACCGCCACGTCCCAGGCGGTGTTGCCGGTGCCGAGCGTGACCGCCATGAGCCGGCCATTATCGAAGCCTGAAAGCACCAGCTCGCCGGCCACGACCGGCTGGCTCGTGCCACGCAGCGTCAGCCGCGGCACCTGCTGGTCGGCCACCCAGCGCTGCACGCCGCTCGCGGCCTCGAGGCCGTAGAGCTTGCCGTCGACGGTGCGCACCACCACGAGGTTGCCCGCGACGATGGGCGCCGCCAGCACCTCGGAGCTGAGCTGCACGTGCCAGCGCTCCGCGCCATCCTGCTGCGCCAGTGCATACATCAGGCCATTCTTTGCGCATACCAGGACCAGGCCGTTGCCGGCCCCGGTGCCGCCGGACAGCGGCTGCTTGAGCTTGCGCTTCCACAGCCGGTGGCCGTTCGCGAGCTCGAGCGCCACCACCTCGCCCACGGTGTTGGAGCCGTACACGCGGTTGCCGTCGACGGCGGGCGCGATGCCGAGCAGCAGCTTGGGCTCGCCATGGCCGAGGCCCTCGGTCCAGATCTTCTTCGGCGTGAACACCGGAGTGATATGCGGCAGGTCGGCCGGCCGGTCCTCCTTCTTCGTGGTCTCGCAAGCGGCCAGCAGCACGAGCGCGAGCGCCACGGCGGCAATTGTCGGGAAGCGTCGCGTCATCGCAGTCCTAGGTGCGCGTCAGCGCGTTGATCTTGAGCGACAGCAGGTCGCCGCCGTGGTCGCCGGCGCGCTCGGCGCCGGCGGCGGTCGGCTGCGGCTGCGCGCCCTGCGCCTCCTGGGCCTCGCGATAGGCCTTGAGCGCACCGTCCTTGTCGCCCTTGGCGAGCAGCGCGTCGCCCCGCACCTCGGCGTAGCGGCCGGCGAAGGCGCCGGGCGCGACCGCGCCGAGCGTCGCGAGCGCGTCGTCGATGCGGTTCTGCTCGATCTGTAGCCGCGCGATGCGCAGGCGCACCACCAGCTTGAGCTCGGCATCGCGCGTCGCCGCCTCGACCTGCTGCAGGCGCGCGAGCGCGCCCGGGATCTGGCCGCCCTCGACCTGCATGCGCGCCGCGGCGAGCTGGCCCTGGTCGGCGTAGCCGGTGTGCGGATGCGCGGCCGACAGCTTGTCGGCGGCGGAGATCACGGCCGGTACGTCGTTGCGGCCCATGGCCTGCAGGACCTGCTGGTACTGCGCGCCGGCCTCGAGCAGCATGGCCTCTTGATGCGCCTGCCAGCTGCGGTAGCCCCACAGGCCGGCGCTCGCCAGCGCCACGCCGGCCAGCAGCCAGACGCCGTTCTGGCGCACCCAGTTGCGCACGTAGTCCCACTGTTCCTGCTCGTTCATGTACTCGTCCACGATTCCTCCTCCAGCCACTTCCGCACCTGCGCGCCGAGGTCGGCGAGCGCGCATTCGCTCTGACCGGCCTCGCGCCGCAATGGTTTCACTGCCACGACGCCGCGCTCGAGCTCGGCGTCCCCCACGATCAGCGCCAGGCAGGCCCCGCTGCGGTCGGCCCGGCGAAACTGCGTCTTGATGCTGCCGCCGCCCAGGTTCAGGTGCACCGCGCCTTTTCCGAGGCTGTCGCGCAGCTGCTCCGCGACGCGCAGGCCCTGCGCCTCGGCGCGCGCCCCGCTCACGATCACGTATACCGCCGGCGCCGGGGCCGCGGGCACGCCGCCGACCTGCTGCAGCAGCGCAACCACGCGCTCGACGCCGAGCGCGAAGCCGATGCCCGGCGTCGCCTCGCCACCGAGCTGGCCCACCAGTCCGTCGTAGCGCCCGCCCGAGCAGACCGCATCCTGCGCGCCCAGCGCATCGGTCACCCACTCGAACACGGTATGGGAATAGTAATCGAGTCCGCGCACCAGGCGCGGGTCAAGGACGTAGGGAATGCCGAGCCCGTCGAGCATGGCACGCAGCGCCGCGAAGTGCGCGCGCGAGTCGTCGTCCAGGTAGTCGGTGAGCAGCGGCGCGCCCTCGATCAGCGCGCGCATGGCCGGATTCTTGCTGTCGAGGATGCGCAGCGGGTTGCCCTGCAGGCGCCGGCGGCTGTCGGCGTCCAGCTCCGACTCGCGCGCCCGGCAGTAGTCGAGCAGCGCCGCGCGGTAGTGCGCGCGCGCCGCGCTGGTGCCGAGCGAATTGAGCAGCAGCCGCACCCGCGTGATGCCGAGCCGGCGCCACAGCCGCGCGCCGAGCGCGATCAGCTCGGCGTCGATGTCCGGTCCCGGGAAGCCAATCGCCTCGACGCTGAACTGGTAGAACTGCCGGAACCGTCCCGCCTGCGGCCGCTCGTGCCGGAACATCGGGCCGGAAGTCCAGAGCTTGAGCCGCGCGCCGCGCAGCAGGCCGTTGGCGATCACGGCGCGCGCCACGCCGGCGGTGGCCTCGGGGCGCAGCGTCAGGCTGTCGCCGCCGCTGTCGGTGAAGGTGTACATCTCCTTCTCGACGATGTCGGTGTGCTCGCCGATCGAGCGCCGGAACAGCTCGGTCGGCTCGACCACCGGCACGCGCACTTCGTCGTAGCCGTATTCCGCGAGCAGCTCGCGCAGCGTGCGCTCGAGGTGCTGCCAGGCACCGATCTCGGCCGGCAGCACGTCGTTCATGCCGCGCACGGCCTGCAGGGTGGTGGCCATCAGCGTCGTTCCGTCACGCTGCCGTTGGCGGCGAGCAGCAGGCGCGCGCGTTCGCCCGGCGCGCCCGGCGGCAGGCGCACGGGCGTGCCATCCAGCTCGACGCTCACCGCCTCGAGGTTGCCGAGCACGATGCGGAACGGCGGCACGCCGCTGCGCTCCTGCGTCGTGCCGGCGTGGCCGAAGCCGAAGAACAGCCGCATGCCACGCGCGTCATAGGCTTCCGCCCAGCAATCGCCATTGAAGGCGATGCGCAGGCGGTGACGCGGCGCGTCCTGGGCGGCTTGGGCCTCGGCGCCAGCCGGCGTGGCAACGGCGCCAGGCACGCCACCGACGGCACCGCTTGCATCGCCCGGACCGGGGCCGGCGCCTGCGTTGAGGGTGGTATTGGGCGCGGCCTCGGGCGCGGCATGATCCGCCGCCGCCGGGATACCCGCGCCCGCAGCGGCCGGCCCGGTGGCGGGTGCCGGAGCGATCGGCACCGGCACCGGCGCCAGCGTGGCCGCGGGCCGCAGGCGCAGCGCCCACCAGGCGGCGCCGAGGATCACCAGCGCGAGCGTCGCCATGAGCGCCGGCACGGGCCGGATGCGCGGCTGGAACTTGGGCGGCTCGATGCGGTGCATGCCGGTCTTCGAAAGGTCCGGCTGGGATTCGGCGTGTGGATGGCGGGCGTAGAGCGCCTCGATCTCGGCGGCCGGCTCGCCCACCAGCGCGGCGTAGCGGCGCAGGAAGCCGCGCACGAAGACCGTCGCGCCGATCGAGGAGTGTTCGTCCGCCTCGAGCGCGACGACGGTGTGCGGATCGAGCTTGAGCTGGTCGGCGACCTCATCCACCGACAGCCCGAGCCGGGCGCGCGCGCGCGCCAGGCGCGCCCCGGCGCTCTCGCCATCCTTGCCCAGCGCCGCGGGCATCGATCAATTCCTGGCGCCCGACATCTGCGCGAGCGCCTTGGCCTGGTCGCTGTCCGGGAAGTCGGACTGCAAGCGCCACGCCATCTGCGCGGCGCCGGCCGGATCCTTGAGTTCGCGCGCGGCGCGCCAGCCGAACAGCAGTACGTCCGGGGTCGGCAGGTTGAGCTTCAGGAATTCGGTCAGGCGCTTGTAGGCATCGGCGGGCTTGTGGTCCTTGAGGTCGAGGTCGGCGAGCTGCACGACCGCCTCGGCGTAGTCAGGCCGCACCTGCATCGCGCGCAGGAACAGCGGCCGCGCCTCGGCGTCGCGGTTGGCGCCACGCAGGCACACGCCGGCGTTCGTGAAGGCCGCCCACGGCGTGCGGTACAGGGGATTGCGCGCGGCCTCGAGGAAGCGGTTCACGCCCTCGTCGACGCGGCCCGTGCTGCACAGGAACACGGCGTAGTTGTTGAGCTGCTCGGGATCGTTGGGTGCCAGGTCGAGCGCGATGCGGTATTCCTTCTCCGCCTTCTGGTCCTCGCCGAGCCGGTGGTAGAGCATCGCGAGCAGCCCGTGCACCTGCGGGTCGCGCGGCGACTGCTTCTCGGCGCGCTCGAGCTTTTCCTTGGCGATGGGCAGGTTGCCCTGCTGCAGGTAGGCGGCGCCGAGCTGCAGGTTCGCCTGGCCGGCGGCCTGCGGCGATTCATGGAGTGAGTCGTTGCTGGTCGTGACGCAGCCGGCGGCGAGCACGGCGCCAGCGAGCACGAGGCCGGCGAGCCGCGTGCTCATGCGCGCAGCCTCGCGCCGAGGCGCGCGGTGGTGCGATCGCGTACGCGGCCGACCAGCTGCCCGCAGGCGGCGTCGATGTCGGCGCCGCGCGTGCGTCGCACGGTCGCCATGACGCCACGGCGCAGCAATTCATCGCGGAAGCGCCAGATGGCGGCGTCTTCGGAACAGCGGTAGCGGCTGCCCGGGAACGGATTGAAGGGGATCATGTTGACCTTGGCCGGCCGGTCGGCCAGCAAATGCGCCAGCGCGCGCGCCTGCGCGGGCGAGTCATTGACGCCGGCGAGCATGACGTACTCGAAGGTGACGCTGCGCCCGTTCTGCTCGTCGAGGTAGTGCCAGCAGGCCTCGAGCAGTTCCGCGATCGGGTGCACGCGGTTGATGGGCACGAGCTCGTTGCGGAGCGCATCGTCCGGCGCGTGCAGCGAGACGGCGAGCGCCACGTTGGTCAGCGTCGCGAGCTTGTAGATCTGCGGCACCAGCCCGGCCGTCGACAGCGTCACGCGCCGGCGCGACAGGTCGAAGCAGTCATCGTGCAGCATGATCTGCACCGCCGGCACCACGTTGCGCATGTTGGCGAGCGGCTCGCCCATGCCCATGAACACGACGTTGGTCACCGGCCGCTCGCCCACGGGCGCGAAGCCCAGCTCGCGGTTGGCGAGCCAGAGCTGGCCGACGATCTCGGCGGTGCCGAGGTTGCGGTTGAAGCCCTGCTGCGCGGTCGAGCAGAACGCGCAGTCGAGCACGCAGCCGACCTGCGAGGAAATGCACAGCGTGCCGCGGTCGGCCTCGGGAATGAACACCATCTCGAAGGCCTGCGTGGCGTCGGCGCGCAGCAGCCACTTGCGCGTGCCGTCGGAGGCCTGCTGCATCGTCACCACTTCCGGCAGCGCCACCGTGGCCTGCCCGGCCAGCTGCGCGCGGAAGTCCTTCGCCAGGTCGGTCATGGCAGCGAAATCCGCCACGCCACGTTTGTAGAGCCAGTGCTGCAGCTGGCGCGCGCGGAAGGCCTTCGAGCCCAGCCCCTCCACCCAGGCTTCGAGCTCGACGGGCGGAAGCCCGAGGAGGTTCGTGCTCAGGACTGTTCCCTGGGGCACAGGTCGGTGCCGCGGAAGAAGAACGCGATCTCGCGCGCCGCGGTGTCGGCGGCGTCGGAACCGTGCACGACGTTGGCCTCGATGCTCTGCGCCAGATCGGCGCGGATCGTGCCCGGCGCCGCCTTGCGCGGATCGGTCGCGCCCATGATGTCGCGGTTGCGCGCGATGGCGTTGTCGCCCTCGAGCACCTGGATCATCACCGGGCCCGAGCTCATGTAGCGCACCAGGTCGCGGTAGAACGGCCGCTCGCGGTGCACTTCGTAGAAACCTTCGGCCTGGGCCTGGGACAACCGCACCATGCGGGCGGCCACGATGCGCAGGCCCGCGCTCTCGAAGCGGCGGTAGACATCGCCGATCAGGTTGCGGGACACGCCGTCGGGCTTGACGATGGACAGGGTGCGCTCGAGCGCCATTGCGGGGTACTCCAGGTTACGGGAAAGGCAATACGGAAAAGGCGCGGGAGTTTAGCCGTTCCGGGCCTGATCCAGCAATCGCAATTCCGGCGGAAGTCCCGGAACCTAAAGGTTTTTCTAAAGGGTAAAGCTCTCGCCGCAGCCGCACTCGCCGCGCGCGTTCGGGTTTTGGAACTGGAACGACTCGTTGAGGCCCTTGCGCACGAAATCGACCCGGATGCCGTCCAGCGCCGGGAAGCTCGCCGGATCGATGAAGACCTTGATGCCCTGGTCCTCGAAGACGAGGTCGTCGGGACTGGCGCTGTCGGCGTAGTCGACGATGTAGCTGTAGCCGGAACAGCCGGTCGGCTTGACCGACAGCCGCAGGCCCAGGCCACGGCCCCGGCTCGCGAGGCTGGCGCGCACGCGCTCGGCAGCGGACAGGCTCAGGGAAATGCTCATTTCGGCGTCGATCCTCCGGCTGTCATTGTACTCCCCCCACCCTATGCCCGCCCGGCGGCGGCCAGGGCTGCCCGCAATGCATCCTCGACCACCAGCAGGCGGGTCAGGCGGTCCAGGGGCACCCCGAGCTCGCGGGCCCAGTCTTCCGGCCCCCCGAGGCCCGGATCGGCCCATGAGCGCCCCTGCAGGCGCTCGGCGAGCCGGCCGCAGACGGCCATGGTGTGGGGACAACCGTAGACTTGGTGCTCGGCCGCGTCGATCAGCGGACCGGAAGTCTTCAACATAAAGCGGACCCAGGTACCCTGCTCCCGGTTCCCGGCCTCGCCGGTGGCGATGGCGACCGCGGGCGCCGCCGGCCGGCTGGCGGCGTGCAGGCGCAGCACCTCGCGCCGCACGGCCGCAACGGCGCGGTCGATGTCCGCAAGGTCGGTGCCGCGGCCGAGGCTGAAGCGCAGCGAGCTCTGCGCGGTCTCGCGATCGCGCCCCAGCGCGCGCAGCACGTAGGACGGCTCGTCGCTGTCCGAATTGCAGGCCGAGCCGGTGGCCACGGCGAGTTCGCCGAGCCCGAACAACAGGCTCTCGCCCTCGATTCCGGCGAACGAGACGTTCAGGATTCCCGGCAGGCTGAGGCCCTCGGGGCTGTTGAGCAGCGCGCCCGGCAGGTCGCGCAGTCCCGCCCACAGGCGCTCGCGCAGCGCCCCCTGCCGCCCGGCTTCGGAGGCGGCGAGCGCGCCGGCGAGTTCGCAGGCGAGTCCGAAGCCCACGATCTGGTGCACCGGCAAGGTACCCGAGCGCAAGCCGCGCTCGTGCCCGCCGCCGAACAGGAGCGGCTGCAGCGCGACACGCCGCGCGGGCTGCACGTAGAGCGCGCCGACGCCCTTCGGGCCGTACAGCTTGTGCGCCGTGAAGGCGAGGAAGTCGACGCCCATGGCGCCGACGTCGATCGGGAGCTTGCCGGCGCTCTGCGCCGCATCGACGTGCAGGGCCGCGCCGTGCGCGCGGCAAATGGCGCCGAAGGCAGCCACGTCCTGCACGATGCCGGTTTCGTTGTTGGCATGCATCAACGAGACCAGCACGGTCTCGGGCCTGAGCGCCGCGCGCAGCTGCTCGGGCGTGACGCGCCCGTCCGCGGCGGGAGTCAGGAAGGTGACGGCGAAGCCCTCGCGCTCGAGCTGGCGGCAGGGATCGAGCACCGCCTTGTGCTCGGTGCGCGCCGTGATCACGTGCGGCGCCGGTGCGCGCGCGTCGCGCCCGGCGCGCGCGCCGCGCGCGCAGCCGAGGATCGCGAGGTTGTCGGCCTCGGTGGCGCCCGAGGTGAAGATCACGTCCGGGGCGCGCGCGCCAATCAGCGCCGCCACCTGCGCACGCGCCGCCTCGACGCGCGCGCGCGCGGCGCGGCCGTAGGCGTGGGACGAGGCCGGGTTGCCGAACACACCCGCGTCGCACAGGCACTCGGCCATCGCCGCCGCCACGCGCGCATCGACCGGCGTGGTCGCGGCGTAGTCGAGGTACACGGTCGCCGCGCCGCTCATGCCGCACCGGTCCCGGCGCCGGCCCGGCGGCGCCGCTGCTCCACGGCCGTCAGCATGCCGCGCAGGATGTTGACCTCGTTGCCGTCGAGCTCGGCGCGCTGCAGGAAACGGCGGATTCGGTTCATCAAGTTGGTCCCCTGCTGGGTACGGTCGCGGAAGTCGATCTGGTCGAGCACGGTCTCGAGGTGTGCGTAGAGGCGCGCCAGCGCCTGCGGATCGGCCAGCGGTTGCTCGCGCGGCGCGGCGACCACCGGCTCGGCGCGGGCGCGGTAGATCTCGTACGCGACCACCTGCACCGCCATCGCGAGGTTCAGCGAGGCGTAGGCCGCGCCGGTCGGGATGCGCAGCAGCGCGTGCGCCGGCGCGAGGTCCTCGTTGCTGAGGCCGCTGTGCTCGCCGCCGAACACGACCGCCGCCGGGGCGCGCGCGCTCTCCGCGACCAGGCGCGCGGCGGCTTCGCGCACGTCGAGCACGCGGTAATAGTGGTCGCGCTCGCGCGCCGTGCTCGCGATCACCAGCCCGCAGCCGGCCAGCGCCTCGGGCAGGCTCGCGCACACCCGCGCGCGCGCCAGCACGTCGTCGGCGCCCGAGGCGCGCGCGCTGGCCTCGGGATGCGGGAACTGGCGCGGACGCACCAGCACCAGTTCGTCGAGTTCCATGTTCTTCATGGCGCGCGCGGCGGCACCGATGTTCCCGGGGTGCGAGGTGTCGACCAGGACCAGGCGGATCGGCGGGGGCGGCATAAGGCTGGTATTCTAATTCAGCATGCATCCATTGCTGAACATCGGCATCCGCGCCGCGCGGCGCGCGGGCGAGGTCATCGCGCGCAGCATCCCGCGGCTGGAAAGCATCGAGATCCACGCCAAGGACCGCCACGACTACGTCTCGGAGGTCGACCGGCTCGCCGAGCAGGAAATCATCAACATCATCCGCCACCACTACCCCGAGCACGCGGTGCTGGCCGAGGAAAGCGGCGCCAGCGGCTCGAATGAGGTGCGCTGGATCATCGACCCGCTCGACGGCACCACCAATTTCCTGCACGGCTTCCCGGTGTACGCGGTTTCGATCGCCTGCGAAGTGCGCGGCCGGCTCGAGGTGGCGACCGTCTATGACGTGCTGCGCCAGGAACTGTTCACGGCCACGCGCGGCGTCGGCGCGCAGCTCGACAGCCGCCGCATCCGGGTCAGCCAGCGCCGCGCGCTGGAGGGCTCGCTGCTCGCCACCGGCTTCCCGTTCCGCGCCAATGCCAGCCTCGAGCCCTACCTCGCCATGCTGCGCGTGCTGATGCCGCAGGCCGCGGGCGTGCGCCGCGCCGGCTCGGCCGCGCTCGACCTCGCCTACGTTGCCTGCGGACGGGTCGATGGCTTCTGGGAACTCGGCCTCAAGCCCTGGGACACGGCCGCCGGGATCCTGCTGATCACCGAAGCCGGCGGCCACGTCAGCACGCTCACCGGCGAGCAGTACCGCGATGGCGGCGACATCTGCGCGGGCACCCCGCGCGTGCACGCGGCATTGGTGGCTGCGCTCACGCCGCTCGTCGGCGCGGGCGCGGACGGTGTAGAGTCTGCGGCGGCCATAACGGGGGAAAACGCATGAGCCTGTTCCGCACCAGACCGATCGACGTCAACGCCAATACGGGACTGAAGCGCTGCCTCGGCGCCTTCGACCTGACGATGCTCGGCATCGGCTGCATCATCGGCACCGGCATCTTCGTGCTCACCGGCGTGGTCGCCGCGCAGCACTCGGGACCGGCCATCGTGCTGTCGTTCATCCTGTCCGGCATCGCCTGCGCCTTCGCCGCCCTGTGCTATGCCGAGCTCGCCGGCGCGATCGGCGGCGCGGGCAGCGCCTACGGCTATGCCTATTCCGGCATCGGCGAACTGATCGCGTGGATCATCGGCTGGGACCTGATCCTCGAATACGCGGTCGCCACCTCCACCGTGGCGATCGGCTGGTCCGGGTACTTCGGCAAGATCTTGGAGCTCATCGGCGTGCACCTGCCGCACGCCCTGACCAATGCCCCGCTCGATGGCGGCATCGCCAACGTGCCGGCCATGGTCATCGTGCTGCTGCTGTCGGTGCTGCTCTCGATCGGCGTCAGCGAATCGGCGCGCTTCAATACCATAATGGTGTTCGTGAAGCTGGCCGCCGTGCTGATCTTCATCGCGGTCGCCGCGCCGCACGTCAACCCGGCCAACTGGCACCCGTTCATACCGCCGCAGGTCACCGACGCCGCCGGCGAGTCGCACTTCGGCATGAGCGGCATCCTGAGCGGCGCCGCACTGATCTTCTTCGCCTACATCGGCTTCGATGCGGTGTCCACGGCCGCAGAGGAGACGGTCAATCCGCAGCGCAACCTTCCGATTGGCATCATCGCTTCGCTGGTGATCTGCACGATCCTGTACATCGTGGTGTCGGGCATCCTCACCGGGGTCGTGCACTACGACCAGATCGACGTCAAGGCGCCGATCGCCGATGCTCTCAAGCAGCTCGGCATCGGCTGGGCCGAGGCGCTGATCTCGATCGGCGCGCTGGCCGGCATCACCACCGTCATGCTGGTGCTGTACTTCGGCCTGACGCGCGTGGTGCTGGCGATGTCGCGCGACGGACTGCTGCCGACGCCGATGGCCCGTGTCAATCCGAAGACACAGACCCCGGTGCGCCTGATCCTCGGATCCGGCGTCGCCATCGCCCTGGTTGCGGGACTGTCGCCGATCGGCAAGGTGGCGCAGCTGGTCAACCTGGGCACGCTTGCGGCCTTCTTCCTGGTGTGCGCCAGCGTCATCGTGCTGCGCCGGACCCGCCCGGAACTCAAGCGCCCATTCCGCACGCCGTGGGTGCCGCTGGTGCCGCTGCTCGGCATGGGGTTCTGCGCCTTCCTGATGGCGGGGCTCCCGGCCATCACCTGGAAGGCGTTCTTCATCTGGTCCGCGGCGGGACTCGCGATCTACTTCTTCTACTCGTACCGCCACAGCGTGCTCGCCCGGCAGGGCTGAGCGGCGCGCTCAGCGGCGGCGCGCGTCGAGGAGCTTGCGCAGGCGGATGTTGATCATCTCGACCGCCACCGAGAAGGCCATCGCGAAGTACAGGTAGCCCTTGGGGATGTGGAACTCGAGCGCTTCCCCGACCAGCGCCACGCCGATCAGGATCAGGAACGCGAGCGCCAGCATCTTCACGGTCGGATGCCGTTCGACGAAGTCCGAGATCGGACCCGACAGCCACATCATGACGATGATGGCGAGCACGATCGCCGCCACCATGATCGGCACCTGGTCGGGCCGCGCCAGGCCCACCGCCGTGAACACCGAATCCAGCGAGAACACGATGTCGATCAGCGCGATCTGCACCACGATCGCGCTGAAGCTGGCCAGCGCGCGCGCCTTGCGTTGCTGCGCCGCGCCCTCGAGCGTGTGGTGGATCTCGAGCACGCTCTTGGCGAGCAGGAACAGGCCGCCGGCCGCGAGGATCAGGTCGCGTCCCGAGAATTGCTGGCCGAACAGCGAGAACCACGGCGCGGTCAGGCGCGTCAGCCAGACGATCGACAGCAGCAGCGCGACGCGCGTCAGCATCGCCAGGCCGAGCCCGACCACGCGCGCCCGCTTCTGGCGGCGCGGCGGCAGGCGGCCCACCAGGATCGCCAGGAAGATGATGTTGTCGATGCCGAGCACGATCTCGAGCAGCGAGAGCGTCGCGAAGGCAATCCAGGTGGCTGGCTCGGCGAGCATGGACATCTTGGGTACCCGCTTGGGTGGACCCGCCGCCGCGCCCGCCTAGGGCAGCGCGTCGACGGGTTTTTTCACCGAGGTCGGCAGCAGGTGCTCGGCCTTCAGGCCACAGTCGAGCGCGATCGCGCTCGAGATGTAGATCGACGAGTAGGTGCCGGCGAGGATGCCGATGATCAGCGCCTCGGAGAAGCCCTTGAGGGCCTGGCCGCCGAGCGCGTAGAGCGCGACCACCACGATCAGCGTCACGACCTTGGTCATGATGGTTCGCGACAGCGTCTGGTTGATCGACTGGTCGAGCACCGCGACCGGCTCAAGCCGGCGGCTGCCCTCGAAGCGCTCGCGGATGCGGTCGAACACCACGACCGTGTCGTTGAGCGAATAGCCGATCACGGCCAGCATCGCCGACACCACCGGCAGGTCGAAGGAGGTATGCCAGAGCGAGAATGCGCCCAGCACCAGGATCGGGTCGTGCAGCACCGCCAGGATCGCGCCCAGCGACAGGCGCCAGGTGTGGAAGCGCAGCGCGATGTAGATGAAGATCAGCAGCAGCGTCGCCAGCACCGCCTTGATGGCGCCGCTCTTGAGCTCGTCGCCGACCTGCGAGCCCACCACGTCGAGGCTCGTGACCTCGGCGCGCGGATCGATGGCGTGCAGCACGCCCTCGACGCGCGCGCGGATCACGTCACCGCCCTGCCCCGGCTGCGGCGGCAGCCGGATCGCGGCCTGGCGCGCCGAACCCAGGAACTGCACCTGCGCCTCGCGGTAGCCGGCGCCGGCGAGCCCGGTGCGCAGCGCATCGAGGTTCACGGAACTGGTGAAGGTGGCCTGCACCTGCACGCCGCCGGTGAAGTCGACCGCCAGGTTCAAGCCGCGCACGAAGAACGAGCCGATCGAGAGCACGACCAGCACGAGCGACAGGCCGTACCACAGCTTGCGCGTGGACATGAACGGGAAGTTGGTCGCGGTGCGGAAGAATTCCACTGTGCTTTACCTATTGAGGCCTAGCCGATCGAGACGTGGTCGATCTTGCGGCGCCCGCCGTACATCAGCGTGACCAGCGCGCGACTGCCCATGAGCGAAGTGAACATCGAGGTGGCGATGCCGAGCGTCAGCACCACGGCGAAGCCGCGGATCGCGCCGCGGCCGATGACCCACAGCACCAGGCCGGCGATGAAGGCGGTGACGTTGGAATCGAAGATCGCCGAGTAGGCCTTGTCGAAGCCCGCGCGGATCGCGGCCTGCGGGGTCACGCCATTGCGCAATTCCTCGCGGATGCGCTCGTAGATCAGCACGTTGGCGTCGACCGCGATGCCGACGGTCAGGATGATGCCGGCGATGCCCGGCAGCGACAGCGTCGCGCGCAGCATCGACAGCAATGCCGTCAGCAGCACGACGTTGGCCAGCAGCACCAGGTTCGCGACCCAGCCGAAGCGCTGGTAGTAGAGCGCCATGAACGCGAACACCGCCAGCATGCCGATCGCCAGCGCCTGCACGCCCATGCGGATGTTCTCGGCGCCGAGGCTCGGGCCGATGGTGCGCTCCTCGACCGCGAAGATCGGCGCCGACAGCGAGCCCGAGCGCATCAGCAGTGCCAGCTCGCGCGACTCGACCGGCGTCAGGCCGGTGATGCGGAACTGGTTCGAGAGCACGGCGCGGATGGTCGCCAGGCTGATGATCTTCTCGGTGGTCAGATCGTGCGTGGTCTTCACGCCGCCGACCGTGCGGGTCTCGCGGCTCTTCTCGATGTAGACCACGGCCATGCGGCGGTTGACGTTGAGCCGCGTGTTGCGCAGCATCGAATCGCCCCCCTGGCCGTTGAGCGTGACATTGACCTCCGGACCCTCGTTGCCGATGCTCGAGGTCGCGTTGGTGAGCTGGTCGCCGGTGGCGATCAGTTCGCGCTTGAGCAGCACCGGGCGGCCGTCCATCTCGTAGAGCTTGGAGCCGAGCGGTGCGCGGCCGCGCACCTTGGCCTCGGCGGCGCTGTTCTGCGCGTCCTCGAGCCGGAACTCGAGCGTCGCCACCTTGCCCAGGATGTCCTTGACCTCGGCCGAGTTCTGCACGCCGGGCAGCTGCACGTTGATGCGGTCGATGCCCTGCTGCGCGACGATCGGCTCGGACACGCCCAGTTCGTTGACGCGGTTGCGCAGCGTGGTGATGTTCTTCTGCAGCGCGTAGTCCTGGCGCGCCTTGATCTGCGTCGGGGTCATCTCCATCAGCAGCGTCGGCCCGGCGTCGCCGCTGCCGATCGTGAAGGCGAGCTCGGGATTGGCCTTGCGCAACACCTCGCGCACCGCGCCGATGTCGGCGCCGGCCGGCAGCGCGATGCGCAGGCCGTTCGGGATGGCGCTCTTGCTGCCGGTGAAGGCGGTGATGTCGGTGAACGGCAGGTTGGCGCTGGTCAGCGCGCGGCGGAACCCCTGGTCGTAGCTCTCGAGCAGCTGCGCCACCGCGCCGTTCACGTCCACCTGGTAGAGCAGGTACAGGCCGCCGCGCAGGTCGAGGCCGAGCGGCATCGGCCGCAGGCCCAGCTTGCGCAGCACGCCGGGCGCGCGCGAAGCCGTGGTCAGGGCGGAGATGTAGCCCGTGGCGAGCGCGTCGCTGACCTCATCGCGCGCGCGCAGCTGGTCGGCCACGCCGGCGAAGCGCACCACCAGCTTGCCCTGGTCGAGGTAGCTCGCGATGAAGGGAGCGTTGTGCGCGCTGAGCGACTGCTCGACCTCACGGCGCGCGAACTCATCCATCGGCAGGTGGTTCTTGCGCGCCACCTGCAGCGCCGGATCGGTGCCGAAGAAGTTCGGCAGCGCGAACAGCAGCGCCAGCAGCGTGACCGCCGCGACCAGCACGTATTTCCAGCGGGGAAATTCCAGCATCGACCGGCCTCAGGCGCCCTTGAGCGTGCCCTTGGGCATGAGCTGCGCGATCTGCGTGCGCTGCACGCGGATGCGCACGCCCTCGGCCACTTCGAGGGTCACGAAGACTTCGCCGACTTCGGCGATGCGCCCGAGGATGCCGCCCGAGGTGACCACCTCGTCGCCGGCCGCCAGCTTGGCCAGCATGGCCTGCTGTTCCTTCATGCGCTTCTGCTGGGGCCGGATCAGCATGAAGTAGAAGATGCCCACGAACACCACGAGGATCAGGATCTGGCTGAAACCGCCGCCCGCGGAACCGCCCGCAGCCTGGGCACTTGCCGGAGAAATGAAGTCCATGACCGTCCCTATCGGCTTAAAAAAAGCGCGGCATTATGCCACAGGCGGCGGGTGGCGCCGCGGAATCGCCATAATCCGGGCCGCCAGGGCGGCGAGCGTGCCGGCGGCGATGGCCGTCCGGATCTGCCGCATCAGCTCCAGGTAATGGTGCAGGTTGTGGATGGTGCCGAGGATCACCCCGAGCACCTCGCCGCAGCGGTCGAGGTGCCGCAGGTAGGCGCGCGAGTAGCGCCGGCAGGTGCCGCACGCGCACTCCGGATCGAGCGGGCCCAGGTCGCGCTGGTGGACGGCGTTGCGGATGTTGACGACCCCGGCGCTCGTGAACAGGTGCCCGTTGCGCGCGTGGCGCGTCGGCATGACGCAATCGAACATGTCGACCCCGCGCTGCACGGCCGCGATGATGTCGTGCGGGTAGCCCACGCCCATCAGGTAGCGCGGGCGCTCCGCGGGCATCAGCGGCAGCGTGTGCTCGAGCACGCGCAGCCGCTCCTCCTCGGGTTCGCCGACGGCGAGGCCGCCGAGCGCCAGCCCGGCCCAGTCGCGCCGCAGCAGCTCCTCGAGCGAGGCGCTGCGCAGCGCCTCGTACACCCCGCCCTGCACGATGCCGAACAGGTCGCCGGGCGGTTCGTCGCGGTAGTAATGGGCGTGGCCGCGCGCCGCCCAGCGCATCGAGCGCTGCATCGAG
>Ga0075355_1000030_pt1 | contig 16760 bp, 19 predicted proteins | sample WestPond_Cattail_6_FD_120069 | JGI IMG/M metagenome (GOLD analysis project Ga0075355, IMG submission 120069) | Natural and restored wetland microbial communities from the San Francisco Bay, California, USA, that impact long-term carbon... | ecosystem: Environmental > Terrestrial > Soil >...
GCAATCTTCGGGATCATTGCGAACAGCCAAGAGGCCAAGAAATCTGCGGTACTCCCTGACAATCAAAGCTCACGAGTCACTCAACTTTGTTCGCGGGGTGGCCCTTCGAAAATCGACGGCAGTTGGACACCATCGAAGGAGGACGTGGAAAAGCTTGAGTCTGACCTTGCGAGAGTGGCCAAACTGCGAAGTAAAGGCGGAATTCGCGGCGGGCAAGTACAACATCCAGAGCGATATTATCGCCAGTATCTGGGCATTATCGTCGGCCATCGAAAGCTCATTTACGTTAACGCGATTTGTGAATCTGAACCTCCTCCGAGTTGGCGCGAGCAACTATCGGACGTGTGTGACGGTGGATGTAATTGGGGCGTTGAATACGATGTGACTACACGAACGTTCTCAAACTTGCAGATGAACGGCGTGGGTTGAAGTCACAGATGGCTCTGGCACGCCGGTGTAAACTACGCCCCGATGGCCTCTTCGCCTGATTCGCCGCTTAATGGCGCCCAGAAATATCGCTTTGGGATTTACGAAGCCGATGTCCGCGCGGGCGAGCTTACTCGCGATGGCGTTAAGGTGAAGTTGCAGGAGCAGCCGTTCCAGGTGTTGATGGTCATGCTGGAGCGTCCGGGGGAGATCATTACGCGGGAGGAGTTGCAGCAGCGCCTGTGGCCTGCGGACACCTTCGTCGATTTCGATCACAGCTTGAACACCGCCATCAATAAGCTGCGCGAGGCGCTGCGCGATTCGGCGGCGAATCCGCGGTTCATCGAGACGAAGGCCAAGCGCGGGTATCGGTTCATTGCGCCGGTGCAGATGGTGGGAAGTTCCATAGTAGAGGCGGAGCCGGTGGAAGCAATCCCGCCTGCGGCGGCACAGACCGGAATGGCTGTGCTACATGAACTGCCGGAGGTTCATCGCGGATGGGCGCGAGGGATGTTTGGCGCGATCCAGATCATGTATCTCGTCTTCTACGTGATAGCGCTGGTGCGACTGAGTGATGTCAGCTTCGTCGCTGCACGCTTTCTCGATGGCCAGAGTTGGATGCTTGTCGCTGGCGTTATCGTGACGGCGTGCGTCGGAATTGCGGTCCGTCTTTACCTGCTCGCAGCCGTGAGCTTCGACTATCGAAAAACCGGCGAGAAGTTCCTGCGAATCTTCCCGGCGGTCATGGTGCTGGACCTCATCTGGGCACTTGCGCCGTTTCTCAGTATCGACACAATTGGTATCGGGCTCGCATTCGCCGGGATGGCCGGACTGCTGTACCTGCCGTTCTCGCAGCGCACACTGGTGCGCATGACGTACGGGCAGTCGTCTTAGATGGGAAACCTGAAAAGAGGAACCATGGGAAGAATTCCGCACAACTTTACTACCACGCAGTTCGAACTTGATGGCTATCGCGTCGTGAAGACGCTCGGTGTGGTGCGCGGCATTATCGTGCGGTCACGCTCGGTGATCGGCACCATCGGTGCCAGCCTACAGACGCTCGTCGGCGGCAACATCACGATTCTCACTGAACTCTGCGAGAAGACACGCAATGATGCCTTCGAACTGATGCTGCAACACGCGGCGGAAGTGGGCGCGAACGCTGTCGTCGGCATGCGGTATGACGCGACGGAGATCATGCAGGGCGTCACGGAGGTGCTGGCGTATGGCACGGCCGTGGTGGTGGAGCCGATCGCGAAGTAGCTACTTCTTTTCGAGCGAGCGATAGAACAGGATCAGGTCGGTCATGGGCGGCTTCATGCCGGCCTGCCGCAGCATCGTGACTACCTGTCCGCGATGATAGGAGCTGTGGTTCACCACGTGCAGCAGCACCTGCCATAGCGGCGTGCTGAAGGGCTGTCCCTGGGAGTTGGTGTAGCGAATCTCGATGCCGTACTGGTTTGGCCCGAGTTGCGCGAACCAGTTCTGGAAGCGCTGCAGCAGGGTCGTCCATTCTTTTTCTAATTCCGGCAATGTCGAAGGCACAGGCACGTCAGCGATGTTGCCGAACGGCTCGCCGGCGACGCGCGAGAACCAGACGTTATCGGCGCGGAAGATGTGCTCCAGCGTGCCCTTGATGCTGCCATAGGAACTGCCGCGATCCTTCTCGTATTCGGCCGGGGGAAGCTGTTTTGCCGCGTCGAGGATGATGGCGGTGGCCCACGAGAGATAGCGCAGGTGCAGGAGCGGATCGATTTCCATGATGCCGAGTTTAGCAGTGCCGAAGGTTGCGGCGCACGCCATGGGCTGATAGTTTGAAGATGGTGGATAACACTTGTTACAAGTGCGGCGCGCAGGTGCAGGACGGCACTCCGTTCTGCCCGAACTGCAATGCACCACAGATACGTGTGTCGGTGCCGGAGACGGAGTCGCCGAGCTTCGAGCCGGGCACACCGGGCGAGATGCAGCCTCCGGCGCAACCGGTTTCGCTGAGTTCGGCTGAACCGTTGTCGCCGACGGCGATCGACTGGTCGGCTGGCGGAAAACCGGTGATCGTTGCGGGAATCCTGAGCGGATTTTGCTTCTTCCTGCCCCTGAATCTGCTGTGGATCGTTCTTGGCGGGGCGCTGGCGGTGTATCTCTACAACAAACGGCGTCCGCCGTATATGCAGGTGAGCGCCGGAACGGGTGCGAAGCTTGGCGCGGTCACGGGCGTCGTGGGATACGGGCTGTTTGCGATCGTGACACTGATCGGATTCGTGGTGGCGAGCGACAAGATCTGGGCGGAACTCGAGACGGCCATGCACCAGAAGGCCGGCCCGAATCCCGACGTGAACGTACAGCAAGTGTTCGAAATCATGAAGACCGCCGAAGGCAAAGCCTTTATCGCGGTGTTCGTGATGGTGTTTGCCTTCGCACTATTTTTAGGATTGGCAACGCTGGGCGGCGCCATCGCGTCGACGGTGGTACGCCGCGACCAGCATTTCCATCGTTAGCTACATCACTCCGGCGGCGGTGCGAAAGAAGTCCCCCGGTTCAGCACCGAAGAGACGCCGTTTCCCCGGGTGAGTCTCCTGGCCTGCTTCGAGGAACATCTCCGCCCAGTCGTAGACATCGTTGTCCCGCAGGGCGTTGCGCAGGCCCTGCATGCGCTGTTTGCGGTCGCCGATCGGCATCCGCACGGCGGTGAGTAGCGCATCGGCGACTGCCTCCTGGTCGTTCGGATTCACCATCAGGGCGCCACAGTTAAGCTCACAAGCCGCACCGGCAAACTCGCTCAGGATGAGGACGCCATTGTGGTCGACCTGCGCGGCGCAATACTCCTTGGCCACGAGGTTCATGCCGTCCTTGAGCGGTGTCACCAGCGCAATATCCGCGGCGCGGTAGTGCGCGACGAGTTCCTCGCGCGGCAGGCTGCGGTACAGATAAACGATGGGGATCCATCCGGCATCGGAGAATTTGCCGTTGATCTCGCTGATGAGACGTTCGACTTCCTCCTTCATCTCGCGATACTTGGGGATGTCGGCTCGGCTAGGCACGACGACCTGCACCAGCGTGATGCGCCGGTGGATCTCCGGATGGTGGTTGAGCAAGTGGCGGTAGGCCAGCAGGCGTTCGATGATCCCCTTGGTGTAGTCGAGGCGATCGACGCCAAGCACGATCTGTCTTCCGGCTTGCTCTTCGCGGATCGTGGCCGTAAGCCGCTCGGTTTGGGGTTGTGCCGCCAGGTGCGCGAACTCGTGAAAATCGATGCTGATGGGAAACACGGACAGCCGCGAAGTGCGTCCTGCGTAAGTTGTGGCTTCTTCCGCGACCCGAGCTTCCGGCAGCAATGCACGCACGCAGGCGACGAAGTTGCGGCGGTCGCGCTCGGTCTGGAAACCCACGATGTCGTGAGACAGCATGCCTTCCAGGATCTGCTTCCGCCACGGCAGCTTTTCGAAGATGTCCGGCGGCGGAAACGGAATGTGCTGGAAGAACCCAATGGGGTTGGTGAGATGGCGGTCGCGCAGATACTTGGCCACCAGCGTGAAGTGGTAGTCGTGAATCCAGATCAGATCGCCGGGTTTCGCGAACTGTGCCGCCCGGTTCGCAAAGCGCTCGTTCACCGTGCGGTACGACGACCAGTACTCCGGGTTGAAATTGCAGCGCGATTGCAGATCGTGGAACAGTGGCCAGACAATCTCGTTGGAAAATCCTTGATAGAAGTTCGCGACATCCTGCTCGGTGAGCGGTACCGCTTCCAGGCGGTAGGGATGCTCCCGCGACGCCAACTCGATTACGTTGGCCAACTCTTCATTCGTTTCCGCGCCGGCCCAACCCATCCAGATGCCGCCGTGCTTGCGGAGTACGGAATCCAGCGCTGTGACCAGACCGCCTGAGCTTGCATTTACCTTGTAGCTATCGCCAACCTTTTCGACTGTTATCGGCAGGCGATTCGATATCACCAACAACTTTCCGTTGCTCATCCTCGTTCTCCTCTACTTGCGCTCAGCCAATCATTGAGGAAATGCATCAGTTCATCGGGAGGTCGAAGCCACAGTTCGGCCGACGTCGGACGTAGCTCCTGGCGCACCAGCACGGTGAGGCCGCGTCCCTGCAAGGCACGGAACGCATCTTCATCGGTGCGGTCGTCTCCCAGGTACGCGACGGGGCCTTCGCCCATTTCGCGCGCGATCTCATCCACCACGTGTCCCTTGTTGCAGTTGCGGACACGGAGTTCGATGCCACCGTCGAACTCGGCAAGGCCGAGACGACTGGCACGCGTGAGCGGAAGCAGCGCGTCCATGGCGGAGCGGTACATCTGTTCCGACTCCGCGGACGAAAGTCCACGCCAGTGCAGGGCGATGCCGCCCGGCTTGCACTCAAGACGCTCTTCCAACCCCAGTTCCTTTGCCCAGCGGACCGCGTCGGCGATCGCTCGTGCGGAGCGGCGGTCGATGCGGCCAAGCCTGAGAGTGCCGTCGGGCAATAAACGTTCCAGCCCATGGGCTCCCCAGATTTCAGGAGCAGGCGCGAGGCCGAGTAATTGCAGTACCTCGCTGGCGGCTCGCCCACTCACGATGACCACGCGGGTTGACGTGGACGCCATGATCTCGGCAAGGATCGTTTTGACTTCAGGATAAGGAAGCGCGGCGTCGCGCTGCTCGCTGAACGGGGCTAAAGTGCCGTCGTAGTCGAGCAATAACGCGGATCGCTGGGATGCGTGAACTCTTTCGAGAAACTCATCCCGAACAAACTGTGTCTGATACATGTCCCCTCGTGATCGACTGCATATCGGCGAGTGCAGGCGCGCAAACGCCCGCAGGACGGCGATGGCAAGCGATCAACAAAGGAGCGGGAGGGTGAGGCTGAGAGATGGGTCCGATCCCGGCGCACAATCGTCACGCGCGACGAATCCAATCGCGAAAGCTACGGGAGAAATGTGGCCGGTAACGATGGAGGCCAATGCCAGCAGGACGAGCGTGATGAGGTGCGCCTGCGCCTTGGCGCGCAGTGCGGTCTCCGGCATATCGAATGCCGGCAAGACGAAAATCGCCGCCACCGCCACGAGTGCGAGCAGTGCTGCGATTTGCCGGATGGAAAGACGGAGTCTCATTTACATCGTAGTACGATACAGCCTGGGGTTATTTTACCACCTGGGGAGGGGCTACAACAGTGTAGATGCCGTCCAGCAGGTCTGGGTTTGCCTCGCGAGGCATCCAAGAGACCATGCTCGACTGGTTCAGCCGGAAGCGGATGCGCCATGAGCGGGATTACACATCGGCCGCTCCGCCCCAGATCGGCCAAACCATTCCTGACTTCGCGCTGAAGCGCCCGGATGGCGGACTGACTTTCCTGTCGACGGTCTCGGGACCGATGGCACTGCTGATTCTGCGTTCTTCACCGGACATGTCGCAAACACACCTGCTGCAAACCTTTGCAGAAAAATGTCGCGAGGTGCGCCCGAAGATAACACGAGCGGTAGTGGTCACCTGTCCCGAGGACCTATCCACAGTGGTTGCCTTGGCTGGTGACGCACAGATTCTATCGGACGAGACCGGCGAGAGCATGCTACAGCTCGCGCCTGATACCTCGATGCTTTACCTGGTAGATGCCGATCGGCAGGTGACGAGTACTGCCTGTATCGAAGAGGAGTCTCCCCTGCTGATGTCGGCGTTGTGGTTCGCCAGCGAAACGGCACGATTGCGTCCGACATCTTAGAATGAAGGTATGTTGCGCTGGATTTCCGCTTTCGTTTTTGCCGGCTGTCTTCTGTCTGCCGCGCAGAATCCGCCCAAGACCGATACGAGAACCGCTGCCCCGAAGACGAGTAATCCGGTGCCCGTGATTTCCGGCGATTTAGGCGATTGCAGCGCCGACTTTACCGTCACCGGCACCAAGTTTCATCCCCTTTATAGCGCCAAGCTTGAAGTCGAGATTCGTTATGGGTTTGGCGGGTTCCGGCGCACCACGCTGGAGATCTACACGAACGTTGACGGCAAGGCCCGCGTCGAGGGACTGCCGGAGAGCAGTAAGCGTCCGCTGGCGTTCACGGCTTCTTTTGAAGGACGAAAGACGGTGGTGATCGTGGATCCCGAGCAGAACTGCCACGGTTCTTACCAGGCGATCGTCACGGACCGTCCGGTGAAGACGGGCGAGGACCAAGAGCAATAAGCAGACCTAAGGCGTGGAAGAAAAAAGGCGGGCAGGAGTACCCGCCTGACAAGATCGCCTACACAGGGGCCCTCTAAGCGTTCGTAAGAATCGGACGCAGCGCAAACCGGCCAACCACCGGATTCACCACGCGTTCGAAGTCTTCGTACTTCATCCGCAATAGTTCGTTGTGCGTTCCCGCGTTGAATGAAATCTCGCTGTCGTGCGTTAGCCGTTCTTCGACAAACACCGGAAATCCATAGAGGTTGCCGAAGGGCGGCATCGCGCCGAGATCGCAGTCCGGGAACTTCATCTCGAACTCGCCTTCAGCAGCCAGGCAGATGGACTTGGCCTGGGTCATGCGTTTCAGGGCAGCGAGATCGATCTGGCACGACGCCGGCAGGACGGCCATTGCCAGCTGAGTGTCGATTCTTACCATTACGGTCTTCGCCATCTCGTTGCCCGAGACGTGGGCGTAGGCTGCCGTGCCTTGGGCGGTGTACGAGGTGGGATGGGTAATGGTGTTGTAGTGGATGTGATTGGTATCGAGGAAATCCTTGACCTTGCTCGCTCGCATAGGACACCTCCTTCATGTTGCTGGGTTTCGGAGGGAGACACGATGACGTCTTTGACGCATCGTGTCTCTTCGAACTCGGGCCCGAGCGGTGAAGCTTTTACTCCAGAACGAAAATGTTTTTGTTTACGCACATCTCTTTGAGGATCTTCGGCCATACCGTGACGCTGACTTCGCCGAGATGAGCTTTCCTCAACAGCAACATCAACGTACGTGACTGGCCGATTCCGCCGCCGATCGAAAGCGGGATAAGGTTGTTGATAATCGCCTGGTGATACGGGAACTTCAGGTTATCGAGCAGGTTCGCCATCTCGAGCTGCTTGCGCAGGGTTTCCGCATTCACGCGGACGCCCATCGAGGTAAGTTCGTGACGGCGGTGGGTTACAGGGTTCCAGACCAGGATGTCGCCGTTCAATCCGTGCGTTTCCTTGCCGGTTTCCATCGAGGTGTCGGTGACCCAGTCGTCGTAGTCGGCGGCTCGGTTTTCATGCGGATAGCCGTCCTTCAAGGGCCAGCCGATGCCGATGATGAAGACCGCCGACGCATATTCGCGAAGGATCTTCGTCTCGCGCTGCTTACGAGGCAGGTCGGGATACATGTCGAGGATGTCTTCCGCATGCAGGAAGGTGAGTTCTTCCGGCAGGTTCGGATAACGCGGGTCCCGTAGCTTGGGGAACATTTCCTGCGCGAAACGCTCCGCACCAACGAGAACCTTCCAAATGCGGCGGACGACCAGTTCAAGGAAGCGGAGGTTGCGCTGGTCCGGAGAAATAGCGCGCTCCCAATCCCACTGGTCGACGTAGCAGGAGTGATCGTGATCGAGGAAGTAGTCCTTGCGCACGGCACGCATGTCAGTGCAGATGCCCTGGCCGAGTTCGCACTGGAACTGCTTCAGCGCGACTCTCTTCCACTTGGTCGCGGCTTGAACCACCTGTGCGTCGATGGGGTTCTTGTCCCGATCGTTGGAGATGTGAAATCCGATGGGAGTACGCGAGCCGTCACGGTCGAGCATGTCGTTTACGCCAGCTTCGACGTCGACGATGAGAGGCACCTGCACCATCATCAGGTTTAGTTCGCGGCAGAGGTTATCTTCGATATAGCGGCGCAGGTGGAAGATGGCTTCCTGCGTTTCGCGGACGTCGAGCAGGGACTTGTAATCTTTAGGCAGGACTTGTTCTAGTTCTTTGTAATCGCCGATCCCCGGACCTGCTAAATCGGCTTTTTTGTCGGGCAAGGTGGCTGTAGTCGACATGAGAACGCTCCTTGGGACGCCCCGTGAGGCATGTCCGCAAAATGAGCGGCTCCGGCGGGTGAGCCGTACGAGCACAGCACATCACAATGAAAGGCAGCGTGCAGTTACACGGGTCACCTCATGATGTGCGCTGGAAAAGGGCGGGTGTGACGATGTGGCGCTAGTCCCCAGCGCGCCTGTCTTTTCAGGCGGCTGCTGTCTGAACCCGGACAACGCAGTCGTGAAGATCCTCAAGTTTGAACGGCTTGGGCAGGAACGCGCCCGGAAGGTATCGCTGGAGGAAGGAATTGTTCGTGGAAGAGATGAAGATGACTTTCGTGCGGGGCAGGAGCACGGTCATCTTGTCCCACATTTCAATGCCATTCATCCCAGGCATGGAGATATCGGTGACAACGACCTCGTATTCGCGGTTCGACTCGACGATCCGCATTGCCTCTTCGGCGCTCCTGGCAGCGCTCACCTGGTGTCCGGACAAGGCTAGAAATTGCTCAATTTCCGCCAACAGCTCTACATGATCATCGACGACCAGAATACGCATCCCACCCCCAAGTCCCCAAGTCCGTCAGTAAAGCATTTTCGGCGCCACGGGTGCAAGCGCCAGAACGTGAAATGTACCCTTTTTCGCGACGAAACGCGGTAAACACGATAGTCTGAATATAGACCGCGACGTTTATGATCATTGACCTTTCTCACCCGCTGGAGCCGTGGATGCCTTCGTATCCAGGCCTACCCGTCCCTAAATTCAACGTTTTCATGTCGCATGACGATGCGGCGGAACAAGAGAAATATGCGCCTGGTACCACGTTCCAGATCGCACGCTATGAAATGGGCGGCAATACCGGAACCTATATCGATGCGCCGTTTCATCGCCACCGCACAGGCGAGGACCTTATGCGGGTCCCGCTCGAGAAGATGGTCAATTTGCCCGGTGTGCTCGTAACGATGAAGACCGAGGGTGCGATCGGACCGGAGAACTTCCGCAACCTCGACGTGGATGCGAAGGCCGTCCTGGTGCGCACGGATTGGTCAAAGCGCTGGCGAAGAGACTATTTCCGCTCCGGGCCGTACCTGACGGCTGACGCTTGCGACGTGCTGGCACAAGCGGGTGCAACGCTGGTCGGGATCGATTGCGCGAATATCGACAATATGAGCGATGCCACTCGCCCCGCACACACCATACTGCTTGCGCAGGGAATTCCGATCGTCGAGCACCTTTGCAATTTGGATAAACTCACCAGCAAGCGGTTCCGTTTCTTTGCGGCGCCCCCGGCGATTGAAGGCGGAACGTCGTTTCCGGTGCGGGCGTTCGCCATCTGCGAGTGATTTTTGCCGCTGCGACCGATGAGAAATATTCATCGTCCGCGAGGACTTCCCATTCATCTGATGCAACATGGAAAAGGTCAACCTGGCGCAGAAACTGTCCCTGTTCACGGAATACTATTCCCCAAAGATTGTCGGCGAGGTAAACGATTCGCACGTCAAGCTCTGCAAACTCAAGGGGGAATTCGTGTGGCACCATCACGACAACGAAGACGAACTGTTCCTGATCGTGAAGGGCACGCTGCGCATCAGGTATTTCGACGGCGACTGCGAACGCGAGGTAAAACTGAGCGAAGGCGAGTTTGTCGTCGTGCCGCACGGCGTGGAGCACAAGCCGATAGCCGATGAGGAAGTCCACTTGCTTCTGCTCGAACCGAAGTCAACGCTCAACACGGGAAACGTGAGGAATGAACGGACACTGGAAGAGCTGCAGCGAATTTAGCAACCAAGCACCAGTGGAGCCATGCAACCGCTTTACATAGCCCTGGCATTCAGTTCGGCGATCCAATGTTTGCGCTTCGCTTCCAGCAGGTCCCTTACCGCAAGCGGGTGAGCATCCTCCGGAAGCGTCTCGAGAATTTCGTAAGCAAAGGCTGCTTTGCCGTGCTGATTCCATTCCTGTTGCAGTGACGGAGTTCGGTGGGAGCCAAATCCCAGTTGAAACCAGTTGCTGTTTTTCGCCGCCTCAAGATTGCGCGCCGCGTCTACCCAAACAGTATTCGTGCTTATGCACCGGATGGCGTAGATGCCAACTGGCGTCTTGCGTTCCTTGTACTGGCGGATAGCGTCTTTGCGATTGACTCTTGAACACACTGCGCCGGGTTCCTCAATTGGATCGTTTTGATATGGCCGCTCAATACGCGGGGGGCATGCTCAACTTTTCGACAATAGCACGGTAGCGCGGGTCGTCGTGCACGAAGTCCAACACAGGCATGTATTGCAGGAAAATCAATTGCGCCGACCGCTCACGGTAGCCGGCTTCCAGCATGGCGAGCGCCTCTTCTTTGCGGCCGAGGTCGGCGTAGTCGACTGCTAGCCCGACAGGCGAAACATAGCCTCTCCTCCCATGGGCGAGGTCGCGATCAAGGAACCACTGCGAAACGGCTCGCGCGCCACCTTTCCTGAATACCTGTTCCACCTCGGCCGCGACCTTTTCCCGCTGCGATAGTCGGAATCCCTCAGCGATTTCCTGCACCGATTCCTTCGACATGCCCTTTAAACCATAGGTATGCGCCAGGGTGAACCGTGTCCACACCTCTTTCGGTTGCGCATCCTTTCGCAGTTGCAGTTCCTTGATCGCCGCATCGTAATGCCGGCGGCTCATATAGTTGCGCCCCAATGCCCACGGGCGCGCAAAGGGGTCCAATTCGGTTGATCGCTGCTGCGCGCTGGTTGATTCCTCCGGCTGATTCATGGCGAACAAAATGTACGACCGCAAGTGGTACGCCTCGGCAAACTGCGGGTTCAACTGGATCGCCCGCTGCGACTCTGCGTCAGCCATCTTCCAATTCCATTCCAGAAATAGATAGTACGCCGCCATTGCGTTGTGTGCTTCGGCGGATGCCTCGTCGAGCTCAAGCGCCTTCTTTGTAGCGCTGAAAACTTCGGCCCTGACCTCCTGCGCCGGAGCCATCCCGGCCACCGCGCGCACGATATAAGAATCGGAAAGTCCGGCCCACGCGGCCGCGTAGTCAGGCTGCATTTGTACCGCCTGCTTCATGTACTCCAGGGCTCGATCGTAGTTCTCGGCGAACCAGAAGTAGCGGCCGTGCAGGTAGGCGTCGTGGGCCTCTGGGCTTATGTACCTTTGCGCCCTGATTGCGGAACCCGCAGCCCCCAGCTTCCCTCCGACGCTCTCTGCGATCTCCGCCGGCAGCGAGAACACCGCTTTCGCGTCGCGGTCATAGCTCTCGGCCCAGATGTGCGAATCATCGGCAGCCCGAATCAACTGCACGGTCACGTGCACCGGGTCCCCCGCTCGTGATACTGAGCCCTCTAGGATGCTGTCAGCTCCGAGTGCGCGAGCGATTTCGCGCAATGGCCGTCCGACGCCCTTGTACTGCATCACCGACGTCCTCGACACCACCCGTAAGGAGGTGTTCCGCGCCAGCATGGTGATCAGTTCGTCAGTGATGCCATCCGAGAAATAATCCTGGGCCGGGTCCCCCGACAGGTTCGCCAGCGGGAGGACAGCAATCGACCGGATTTTCGTTGATCTGTGCTTGTCGGTTTGCCGATACCAAACGATCAGCCCCGCGAGGACGACGAGGGTCACCAGCACAGCCGCAATAAGCTTCCCTCGTAGTCTGCTCGGCGACGTAGGAGGAGCGGGAATCGGTTCTACCGGTCTCACCGGTTCCGGGATAGCGGCCAGTTCCCCGTTACTCACTGCCCCGACAAACCGGTAACCCTTCCCGGGGACGGTTTGCACGAACTTCGGCTTCTCTGCATCTTCTTTCAGGACTGTTCTTATTTTTCGGATTGCCGTATTGATGCCGTGCTCGGTATCGACGAACACGTCCTTGCCCCAGAGCCGATCGACGATTTCCTGCCGGGAGACAACGGCGCCATCCTTCTCGACGAGGAGGATCAGCAGTTCCATGGGGATTCGTTCGAGTTTTACAGGATCGCCGTTGTGGCGCAGCTCAAAGCGGGCAGGATCGAGCTCGTAATCGCCGAAATTATACGCAGCCACTTGCATGATCCGCCCCACCGGAAGGGGTAAAACTATAGCACCGAACCGTTGGTGAGGCACCAACTAGCAGTAACTTCAGCAGGTTACGGGTTCACCGTATCTTCACCCCGTCTTTACCTCCACTCCATTGTGCGGTTTAAGTTTTCCGTTCAGTATCCGCGCCTTGACACCCAAAGGTGTGGGAGGAAACAAATGAATCGAATCAAGAAATCAGTTTGGATCGGGCTTTGCCTGGCTTTGGCATTCACCGCCACCTCTGTGGGCCAGAACAAGCCATACAAGATAACGGTTTACGATGCGCCCGGTGCATCGCTAGCGAACGGCGGAACGGCACATGAGGGTATCAACTCGAAGGGCGATATCGTCGGACTGTTCTTCGACACCAGCCCGGCAACACATGGATACCTACTCAGCAGTGGCTTCACCCCAATCGATTTCCCAGGCGCATTGAACACGGCGCCACGGTCAATTAACGCCTCAGGCGACGTTTCGGGAGACTGGGATAATGGCGTCGTAGGGCACGGCTTTGTTCTCTCCCATGGAACATTCACACAAGTCGACTTCCCGGGGGCCGTCGATACCTTTAACACCGCCATCAATGACGCCGGACGGATTGCCGGATCCTATGACGAAGCCAGCGGTGCCGTGCACGGCTTCATCACCAAAGGTGAGAAATACACGACCATCGATTTTCCGGGAGCGGCGAACACCCTGGTGACAGGCATCAACAGTTCAGGGGATGTCGTGGGGTTCTACTCGGACGGCACGGCACCGCATGGCTTCGTTCTCAGCAAGAACGTGTTCACGGTAATCGAGCCCCCCAGTTCTCTCACCAGCCAGGCGCGCGGTATCAATGCGAAAGGTGACATTGCCGGTCAATTCCGGGACGCCAACGGAACCCATGCTTTTGTCTTCAGCGGCGGAAACTTTACTCAGCTCGACGTTCCCGGAGCACTTCTGACCGCTGGACGCGGCATCAACAGCAAAGGCGACGTCGTCGGATACTTTGTCGATGCCTCAGGCCATTTCCACGCCTTCACCGCATCGCAGTAACACGTTGTTCGGAGGACATTCGGACGAAGAAATTGGAGGACCGAAGCTCAGAACAGCTTAGAACTAGGAGGATCCCCATCCATCTAGCCTGGTGCTGGTCTGAACCTCGATCCTCCTGTTCTTGAATCTAATCTTCACGGCGCTTAGGAGGGTCGCCACTTGCTGCTTACACTCATAAGACGGAACGGATTCGAAAACTTGCAAAAAAAATAAAGTTCTTAAAAGCCGCCTCCGCTTCTACGCCCTAGCGCACTCCTACCTGGCCCCGTACCGCCTCAATCAGCTTGGCCGAGTCGAACCCGACGCCATCTTTAAAGACGGTAACCACGTTCTCGATGTCAGCGATGTCCTTCGACGGATTGCCTTTCACGAGCACGAGGTCGGCTTGTTTACCGCTGGCGATAGTGCCGGTCGCGTCGTCGCGGCCGAGGAACTTTGCGCCATTCTGTGTCGCAATCTGGATCGCCTGTTCTGGAGTAAAGCCGGCTTCGACCAGCAACTCGATTTCGCGCTGGTCGCCAAAACCCGGGAGCACGGCGCCGTTGCCGGTAGGATCAGGTCCGGCGAGAAGCAGACCTCCCGCCTTCACGAAGGCCATCTCGAAATCCATTTCCTTCTTCAGGGATGCCGCGCTCTGTGTATTGGCGACGTTCACTCGCCCACGTCGCGCCAGATAGCTGGCGCGGGCGTTGGGCGACATGGCGTCGAGCACGCGTTGCTGCAGCTTTGGCCGTCCCGGCACGCTCGCCTCAAACACCGGTAACGTAGACGTTACCGCGACTTTCTTCGCGACGAGTTCACGGATCAGATCCTGCACTTCGGGACTCGATATCTCCTTCTTCGACCACGACTGCGGACCCGTGTCTGCTGGGCATTTGTCCGGCTGCTTGTCGACGACGAATTCGGTGTCGGTGTAGACCGGACCGTGCTCGAAATTGTCGATTCCCGCCTGCATCGCCTCGCGCCAAGTCACCGAGCACAGGTGGCCAGTGAGTTTTTGCTTGCGCGCGTGGGCTTCGTCGATCGCGGCCTTGAGTTCGTCGCGCGTGATAAACATGTAGGCCTTGTACGACGTGGCGCCGGCGTCAGCCCAATACGCGACGAATTTGCGCGCGTCGTCCGGTCCGCGAAGTTCGACGAGTTGGCTGATGAACGTCCCCGCGCCTTCCAGATAAGGCGCGCTGACATCGATCTTCGGACCGGGCATGAGTCCGGCGTCAACCTGGTGCTTCACTCTTAAATCGGTATATGGCTCGATGCTTCCGGTGGTGCGCATCGAGGTGACGCCGGCGGCGAGATAGAGCCGCGGCGCGGTGAACGGGATCTCGGTGACCATGAATCCGGGAGGCGCAATTTTGCCAGTCGCACCCGCCTGCTCCTCGATCGAAGCCGAGTAGTAGAAGTGGTTGTGCATGCCGACGATCCCGGGAAAGACGGCGTGTCCGGTGAAGTCGTAGGCCTTCACGTCTTTTGGCAGCGGCTGCGAGGCTGGCTGCACCGACTGGATTTTCCCATTCGCGACGACGATGGTCTGATCCTCGCGCGCCGGACTGCCGGTTCCGTCGATCACGCGCACGTGCGTCAGCGCGAACGTCGGGTCGCTGACCTTGATGTACTGCTGCACGTCTGGACCTGGCGCCTGCGCTGCGGCCACAACCGCGAGCGCCACGATCGTGACAATGATTCCAACTGGCTTCATGTGTTCCCTCTCTGAGGGCATGTTTGTATCACACGCAACGAGGTTCACCGCGCAATTGTTGAGGCTTCACGGAAAAGCTGCCGTCAACTACCAATCGAAATTTTCCGCCTACCTGATCGCCGTCTGGATCTATACGCCCAAAAAGCGCGCAACACGTAATCGGATTGTCGCCCCTCTGCCGAATCCGAGCATCGATTAATTTCCTGCGTCCTCCACCCCTCCCCGCCAATCCAACCAGCTGACATCGCCCCACCGGCGCGGACTTCCGCGCGCTCACCAACGCCTTCACACATAGAAAGGACTCCCATGCCTCTTCCTACCAATGAACGCGCCCTCGCTCTCAGCCGCGGACTGCTCGAAGGTTTCGACAAAGTAAATGGCGGCGAGCACCCAGGCTTTCGCCCCGCTCACGCGAAAGGCATTATGCTGACCGGCACTTTCAAGCCTGCTGCCGGAATAGACTCGCTCACCTCCGCGCCGCACACCCAGCACGAGACGCCGGTCACTGTGCGCCTCTCCGATTTCGCCGGCATTCCCACCATTCCCGACACTGCCGACGAAGCCAGCCCGCGCGGCTTTGCCATCCGCTTTCACCTCGGCGAGCACCAGCACACCGACATCGTTTCTCACTCGGTCGACAACTTCCCCACGCGTACCGCGCCTGAATTCGGCGAGTTCCTCGCCGCCGTCGCCGCCACCACGCCTACGCAGCCGCACCCCAACGCGATCGAGCAGTTTCTCGGCGCGCATCCGAATGCGCTCAAGTTCGTGCAGACACCCAAGCCTACTCCGGCCAGTTTTGCGAACGAGACGTTCTTCGCCGTCTCCGCATTCAAGTTCACTGCCGCCGACGGCAGCACCCGCTTTGGCCGTTATCGCGTCGTTCCCGACGCCGGCAGCAATTATCTCGATGCCACCACCGCAAAAGCCCAGGGACCCGACTTCCTCTTCGCCGAACTCAAACAGCGCGTCGCCAAGGGTCCAGTGAAGTACCGCATCATGGTGCAGCTCGCCGAGCCTAGCGATGTCACTGAGGATGCCACCGTCCGCTGGCCGGAAACCCGCAAGCTGGTCGAGTTCGGCGAAGTGCTCCTGACCGCCGTCGCCGCCGACGATCCTGAAAACCGGCGCACCATCTTCGATCCCATCCCGCGCGTAGCCGGCATCGAAGCTTCGGCCGACCCGCTCTTCGATCCACGCGCCGACCTCTACCTGCTCAGCGGACGCCGCCGCCGCGCCGCCGACGAGGCCAAGGTGAAAGCCCAGGCGTCATAAGCAATGAAACGAGGGGCGAGCACCTGGCTCGCCCCAGCTACTTACCGATCTTGAGATTCCCCCAACTGCTGCTTTACGCGGCCTTCACCGTCTCCCAGTCCTTCAGGAACTGCGCCAGCCCTTTGTCCGTCAGCGGATGGCTGTACAGCGACTCCAGCACCTTCCACGGCATGGTGCCCACGTCGGCGCCGGCCTTCGCCGCCTCGACAACATGCAGCGAGTGCCGTATCGACGCCGCCAATATCTGCGTCTCGTAGCCGTAGTTGTCGTACACCAGGCGAATGTCGTGGATCAGGTCCATGCCGTCCCAGCCGGTATCGTCCACGCGCCC
>Ga0075355_1000031_pt1 | contig 16642 bp, 11 predicted proteins | sample WestPond_Cattail_6_FD_120069 | JGI IMG/M metagenome (GOLD analysis project Ga0075355, IMG submission 120069) | Natural and restored wetland microbial communities from the San Francisco Bay, California, USA, that impact long-term carbon... | ecosystem: Environmental > Terrestrial > Soil >...
CAGGATCTCGTCACCGGCGACTTCATCCACAAGCCTTCCGGTGTACATTTCCGCGTTTATTCCGAAGATGGCAAAGCCTGGATGAGCTACGACCGTCCCGGCAACGACGTCGTCCGTGGCAAGCGCGAGTTGCTCTACTCCATCGGCTCCGGCGTGAAAGGGAAGACCTACCTTTTCTCGGAAAAAGGCTTCCTCTTCGAGACTCCCATCAACTGGTACTCGCAGTCCAATACCTGGAACATGGCGCCCGCCTACACCGAAGCGCGCCAGATTCCGATGACCCTTCCCGCACTCACTGACTGCCTGAACTGCCACACCAGCGGACTCAAGGCCCCCGAACCGGGCACCGAGAACCTATATAAAGGTAAGCCCTTCGCCGACGGCGGCATCACCTGCGAGCGCTGTCACGGTCCCGGCGACGCCCACGCCCGCGACGGAAAGGCTCCCATCGTCAATCCCGCCAAGCTCTCGCCCGATCGTCGCGACGCCGTCTGCATCCTCTGCCACTTCGAGGGCACCGTCGCTATCCAACAGCGCGGACGCAACCTCTACGATTTCAAGCCCGGCGAGAATCTTGCCGACTACATCCATTACTTCATCGTCAACGACGAAACCTCCGAAAAGCCGCGCGCACTCAGCCAATTCGAAGCGCTCTCGATGAGCCAGTGTAAGATCAAGTCCGGCGACAAGCTGTCCTGCACCACCTGCCACAATCCGCATTCGGAACCTTCCGCCGCCGAGAGCGCCGGCTACTACCGCAGCAAATGCATTTCCTGCCACGGCGAGCCGTTCGCGGCAAAGCACCACGCCAATCAGCCTGACTGTATCTCCTGCCATATGCCGCAACTTCCAACGGCCGCCGTCGCTCACACCGAAACCACCGATCATCGCATCCTGAAGCGGCCGAATACGCTTCAGTTCACGACGCTCGCAACGGTCCCGAAACTCACGCCGTTCCCGAAATCGGTCGAAGCTACCGTTCGCGATAACGCCCTCGCGTGGCAAACTCTCGCGCAACGCGAAGTGAAAGGCGCCTCCGAAAATGCCGAGCGTTATCTGAAGCAAGCGCTCGCCGCCGAACCCGATGATTCCGTCCTGCTCAACTCCGCGGCTTTCATCGCGCAGGAGCACGGCAACTTCGAGCAGGCACGTAAGTTGTACGAAAAAGCGCTCAAACTTGATCCTCTCTCCAACGACGCCGCCACCAACCTCGGCGTTCTCGAAGCTCGCGACGGACATCTCTCTCGCGCCGTCCAGCTTTGGCAACAAGCCTTCCCACGTGCCCCGCATCGCAGCGCCATCGGCATGAACCTTGCCATGGCCTTCTGTTCCACCGGACAAACTAAAGAAGCCCGCAATTATGTGCTGCAGGTGCTTGATTTCAATCCCGACCTGCCCAACGCCAAGCGCCTGCTTCACAGCCTCAACGCCGATCCACCCGCCTGCAAGCCTTGATCAGATTTCTTTCCGCTTATCACCGCGCCGAACGCGTGCGATATGTTAGCGTCACTGCGTTCGCAGTTAACGCGTGCGCGAGGTGCCAATGCTAATCCGTTTCCGCTTGTTCGCTTTCGTATCCGTATTACTCCTGTCCGTCTCCGCTTTCTCCGCCGACAAACTCAAGCCGGAAGAGATCGTCGCCAAACACTTGAACGCCATTGGCCCAGCTGCCGCGCGGGAATCGATCAAAGGATGGCAAATCTCGGGTGGGGTGACAACGAAGGTCCTCGTCGGTGGCAGCGGCACGCTCGACGGCTCCGTTCACTTAGCTTCGCAAGGAACGAAGAACAGCATGGTCATGAAGTTCGCAACCACCAACTACCAGGGCGAAGAGTTCACCTTCGACGGCGACAAGGTGACCATCGGCCACATCCGTCCGGGCGTGCGCTCGAAGCTCGGCACGTTCATGGACAGCCAGTCGCAGATCGTGAAAGAAGGACTGCTTGGCGGAGTGCTCTCAACCGCGTGGCCCTTCCTCGACGGCAATGTGAAAAACGCGAAGCTCTCCAGCGACGGGCTCAAGAAGATTGGCGATCGCCAACTCTATCAGGTCAGCTACTCGCCTAAGAAAGGTGGGGGCGACATCACCATCAAGCTGTATTTCGATCCTGAAACCTTCCGCCATGTGATGACCGTTTATACCCTCACCAATTCGGTGCGGCTAAGCTCCGATCAGGCCGAGAATGCCCGCCAGACGGAGACTCGCCTTCGCCTTGAAGAGCATTTCGAAGATTTCAAGGAAACCAACGGCCTGATGCTTCCGACGAAGTGGCAGCTCAAATTCTCCAGCGAAGGCGCCCTCAGCGGCACCGCAACCAGCGATTCACTGGTCATTTGGGACTCCAACCTTGCTTCATTTCAGGCCAATCCTCCCGCAGCTTCTAACGTCGGCCAATAAACGCCATCCCGGAAACGGGGCTCGTCCGGGTCCCGTTTCCTTTCTCGACTAATCTTTTCCTTCGGCGCAAACAACCTTCCTCTACCCGCGCCCAATCTAGCCCCTTGCGCTATATACTTTTCCGGCCAAGTGGGGGGAGGAAACTATGCGCCTATCCTTATTGCTGATTCTGTTTGCGTCGCTCAGCGCTTCTGCCCAGCCCAAGCAAGCCGACGCCGAAGGCCATCCGTGGTGGCAGCACGCCGTCTTTTATGAAATCTATCCGCGCAGCTTTGCCGACTCCAACAATGACGGCATTGGTGATCTCCGCGGCATTAACTCAAAACTAGACTACCTCCATTGGCTCGGCGTCGACGCCATCTGGATCAGCCCCATGTTCCCCTCGCCGCAAGTCGACTTCGGCTACGACGTTTCCGACTACGAGAACGTCGACCCCGTCTACGGCACCCTCGCCGACATGGATCAACTTATCGGCAGCGGTAAAAAAGAGAAGATCAACATTATCCTGGACTTCGTCGTGAACCACACCTCCGACAAGCATCCATGGTTCATCGAGTCCGCCTCCTCGCGCAACAATCCCAAGGCCGACTGGTACATTTGGCGCGACGGCAAGGACGGCGGTCCTCCCAATAATTGGACCTCCACCTTCGGCGGCTCCGCCTGGAAGATGCTCTCCCCGCGCAATCAGTACTACTACCATTATTTTTACGCCGGACAGCCCGACCTTAACTGGCGCAATCCCGCGGTCGAGAAAGCCATGTTCGACGTCACTCGGTGGTGGTACAAGCGCGGCGTGGCCGGCTTCCGTCTCGACGCCGTCGACACGATGTTCGAAGATCCCTCGCTCAAAGACAATCCACCCGATGACAATAAGAAGAACGCCTACGGAGACCAGGTCTATAACGAGATCTACAACAAGAAACTTCCCGAGATGCACACGGCGCTCCAGCGCCTGCGCAAAGTCGCCGACGAATACAACGCCGTTCTTATCGGCGAAACCTGGACCAAGAATATCAAGGAACTGAACGAATATTACGGGCCCGTGCTCAACGAACTCCAACTGCCGATGAACTTCATGTTCACCCAGATCAACAAGGTCTCCGCGCCAGAGTTCCGCAAGCAGATCGCCTTCGCCGACAGCGTTAGTGGATGGCCCGTCTGGGTCCTCAGCAATCACGACATCCGTCGTGTTTACGATCGCTATGGCAACGGCAAGGACAATGACAAAATCGCAAAGATGCTCGCCGGACTATATATGACCCTGCGCGGTACGCCGATCATGTACTACGGCGAAGAAATCGGCATGGAGAACAACGACCCCAAGCGCGTTGAAGATGTCATGGATCCAATCGGCAAACTCGGCTGGCCCAAAGAAAAAGGCCGTGACGGCGAACGCACGCCGATGCAGTGGAACACCAACACCAACGCCGGTTTCAGCACTGCTAAGCCGTGGAATCCCGTCGGCCCGCGGTACGCGCAATACAACGTCGCTACCGAGCAGAAGGATCCGAACTCAATCCTTAATTGGTATAAGCAGGTCATCGCTCTCCGCAAAAGCAATCCTGCACTGCTGGAGGGCAAGTACATTCCGCTCAACGAAGACGACGACAATGTCCTCGCTTATCTCCGCAGCTACAAAGACCAGAACGTGCTCGTCGTCCTCAACATGAGCGGCGAACAGCACAAGGTGAAATTCGATCTCGCCGCCAAAGGCGTGAAAGGAAAGTCCGCGAAGACGCTCGCCGTCTCATTCAAAGCTCCGGCGACATCAACGCTCGACTCCATCTCCCTCGAACCTTATGGCGCCTACATCGCCCAGGTCGAATAGATGTGGAATGGATGCGTGCACGAATGTGCGCGCATCCAATTCGTTGGAGCCGCCCATGCCCGTCATTCGCGCCTGTCGCCACTGTGGACAACAAAACCGCGTCCCTACTCAACATCTCGCCGACACTGGCCGTTGCGGCAACTGCAAGAACGCTCTCCCTCCGCTCGACGAGCCCATCGAAGTCGACACTGCTCAATTCGACGACATCACGCAAAACTCCCGCGTGCCCGTCCTCGTTGATTTCTGGGCCGCCTGGTGCGGGCCCTGTCGCATGGCCGCGCCTGAAGTCGCGCAAACGGCGAAGAACATGAGCGGCCAAGCCGTCGTTCTTAAAGTCGACACCGAAGCTCATCCCGATCTCGCCGAGCGTTTCAACATTCGCGGCATCCCCAACCTCGCTGTCTTCCATCACGGTGACATCTTCCAGCAGAAAGCCGGCGTCGTAGACCACACCGTCATGGAGCGCTGGCTCCGCTCCGCCGCCAACATCAACTGACTTGTAGGTCCAGACCATGTGGGTTCAGACCATGTAGGTCCAGACCTCCCGGTCTGGACACGCGAGCAAGGCCCGCCGCTTTTCCACCACGTCACGTCCCCCCATGACATACATCACAGACCCTTTGTGCGTTCCCCGTAAAAATTGGCTGCAGTACTGCGGAAAGGATTTCCGATGGCCACCGCTGTTCGCCCCCAAGCTGAAATGATTCGCACCCTTCCCGGAGATGCCGTCCGGCAGATCCAGTGGCGCTTTGCCGATCGCTTTGAACTCCAGATGCTTGTGCAATCCACGCGCGCCGTTGCCCGCGGACCCGTGGCGCGTCTCGTCGCTGGCGGCGAACGCAATACGCATGAATGGACCGAGAAGAAGAATGAACTGCTGGCCGCCTACGACAGTTCAGGCATCACCGCTGTCTTCATGGATCCCGAGCACGGCGGACTTTTCGCCGGCCCGAAGAATCTTGCACTCGCTCTCGTGGCCTTCGAACTAGCCTGGGTTGATGGCGGCGCCGCCACCGGTTCACTTGCTGGATGTTTGGCCCTCGCGCCCATCCACGAACGCGGCACACCGGAACAGGTTCAGCACTACATGTCGCTCGCCGCCCCCACGCAGCCCGGCGAAGATCGTAAGCCGCTCCGCGGAGCCTTCGCGCTCACCGAGCCTATACCTTATGTTGGCGTCGACACCGGCATGTTGAACGGCAAGGTTCGCGTATCCGAATGGAAGGAGGGTGAAGAACCGCTGCTCCACGTCGAAAAGCGCGGACGTTTCATCACCAACATCGGCTTTGCCAACTTCGTCACCGCCGCCGTCGACTCCGGCGACCCGCGCATCAAGGGCAGCTGCATGGTGATCCTTGAGGAAGGCGATCCCGGCATCTTCGACCGCGGCACGCCGACCAAGAAGCTGGTCCACCAGCTCTCTTCCACCGGCGACCCCATCTTCAACCTTTATGTCCCGGCCAGCCGCATCGTCGGCGGTTACACCGTTAAGGACAGCGTTATCGTCCCCAACTACTCGCACAGCGAAGTCATCGAAGCGGTCTTCCGCCGCACGCGCGTCACCGTCGGCCTCATGACCTCGGCCAAGCTCCTCTCGGCTATCGAGCCGGTCATCCGCTACCAGCGTGGACGCTTCCGCGGCGCTGAAACCGCGACGCCTGGCAGCCTGCGTTACGAGATGGGCATTCAGCAGCGCGAAGACGCCTTGCACCGCCTGGTCGACGTCTGGGCCACCGGCGAAGCCAGCGCCTCGCTCGGTTTTACGACAGCACGCATCTTCGATGAACTCGATCCCATGGAGCGCGAAAAGTCTGACCTATTGAAATCTCGAGGTATCAATGGTGGACGCGCCGAACTTAAAGCAATGCGTGAAGCTGAGCAAAGGGCGATCGAATACCTCGCGCTCAAGCCCCACGACCCTAAGCGTGCCGAAATCGAAAACGATTTCCTCGTCCGCTACGTCCTGCTCGATTCGCAAGCCAACGTCCTCTGTCCGGCCACCAAGCTCTGGAACACCGGCCACGGCTCCAACATGATGCGCGAAGCCGTCAGCATGATGGGCGGCTACGGCATCACCGAAGACTGCCCCGGCTTCCTCGGCAACAAGTGGCTCGATTCGCAGCTCGAAGCCACTTACGAAGGCCCCGAAGCCGTGCAGCGCCGCCAGCTTTCCGTCACCATGACCAACGCCCTGTTCCTCGCGCAATTCCGCATGTGGATCAAGGAAATGCGCGAGATCGCTTCCGACCGTCCCGGCACCGGCGCCTGCACCTTGGCATCGGCGATGACCCTCTGGCTCTGGTCGCTCGAACACCTGCTCGAAGCCAAGGACGCCGACGGCAACAAGCTCTATCACGGACCGCGCCAGGGCGTGACTTTCCAACTCGCCGATGCGCTCTGCTGGCTGCTTGCCTCGCGCTGCCAGATCCTCGACGTCCTCGAACTCGAAGCGCGCGGTCCGCAGGATCCCGCGGTCGCCGAAGGACTCGCCGGAACGCTGCAGTTCATGACCGACCTTTGCCACACGCAATCGTCTCGCGCCGGCGGGGAAGTGTCCCGGATCTGCGCCGAGTTGGTCTACGGCTACAACCGCCATCCCGCGTGGGATGCCGAAGGGCACAAGACCTGCTTCCTCAACGACGAACTCGACGCCGTCGAAGCCCTCATCCCCGGCATGTCGGGTTACGCGCTGGACGTCGTTACCATCGGCGGAGGTCACCCGAGCAAGGCTGGCCCGTGCGCCGGATGCGCCGGTTCCGCCGACTTCCTCCACTTGCAGAGCAAGCTCACCACCTGCCTCACCGGTTCGCGTCTCGCCAAGGACCGCGCCGCTGAAGCCGTTTCGAAGGTCATGATTCCTGAGGCGCTCGATTACCCGGCATGAGCAGCGAATCGCAAATCGAACGTCAGCAGATGGAAGTCGATATCGCCTGCGTGGGCTTTGGCCCCGCAACGGGCGGCTTCCTCACCACGCTCAGCCGCGCTATTAATAATGATGACGGCACGCCCGTGCTTGAAAGCCTCGCCGCTCCGGGCATGCCGCTGCAGGTCATCTGCTACGAGCGCGCCGACGACATCGGCTTCGGCGTCTCCGGCGTCGTCACTCGCGCCCGTGGCGTTCGCTCCACGTTCCCCGATCTCGACCCGACGCAGATCCCGATGGCCACCCCCGTTTCGAGCGAGAAACTTGTCTACCTTCTCGACCCCATCGGTGCCAGCTGCCGTTCCGCGATTCTTAAAATAAAGGATGCGGCCATCCGCACCCTGAAGGCCGTGCTCCCGTACCGCGACCACGCCTTCGAGATGCCTTACACGCCTGCGTTCCTCAACAAGCACGACGGCCTCGTCCTCTCCATCGGACAGTTCAACCAGTGGGTCGGCTCGCAGCTGATGTCGTCGGGCGCAGTCCAAATCTGGCCCTCGATGCCTGTTTCCGAGCCGTTAATAGAAGATGGCTCTGTCACCGGCATCCGTCTCTCCGACCAGGGTGTCACCAAGTCCGGCGAGCCCGACTCCAGCTACATGCCCGGCATGGACGTCCGTGCCAAACTCACCGTCGTCGGTGACGGCCCCGTCGGCGCCATCGGACGCGCCCTCGACCAGCAACTCGGCATGCCCGAAGGCCACCACCAGCGCGAGTGGGCCGTCGGCATGAAGTTCGTCATCGAACTTCCCGAATCGTGCGAACTGAAACCCGGCACCGTCTTCCACACATTCGGCTACCCCGAGCCTGAAATCTTCGGATTCCTTTACGTCCATCCCGACCGCCTCGCCTCCGTCGGCATCTTCGTTCCCAGTTGGCTCGCAAACCCCACGCGCACCGCGTACCGCTACCTGCAGCATTACATCCAGCATCCTTATCTATGGCGTCATCTCCAGGGTGGCACTCTCCGCTCGTGGGGCGCGAAATCGTTGCAGGAATCCGGTCGCACCGGCGAGCCATTCCTCGTCGGCAACGGGTTCGCCCGCATCGGCGAAGGCTCTGGCTCCACCAACGTCCTCACCGGTTCCGGCGTCGACGAAGCCTGGACCACCGGCACGCAGCTCGCCGAAGCCGTGATAGAACTGCTCAAGGCAGGGAAGCCCTTCACCCGCGAAAACCTCGAATCTACTTATGTGAAGCGCCGTCGCGAGAGCTGGGTTGATCGTGAATCACTCATTGCCGAGAACGCGCGGAACGGATTCCAGACCGGGCTCGTCACCGGACTCATCGGCATGGCACTCGCCGGATTCACCAACGGCCGCCTCTCGATCAAGACCAAGCCGAAACCGCATCATCGCCAAATCGGCCAACTGGAGAGCTATTTCGCCGGACGCCTTACTCCCGCGCAGATTGCCGACATTCGCCGCCAATCCGAAGCCAGCAACATCACGTTCCACGACGCCCTCATGGACGCCTGCGGCTGGCCCGCTATCCAGTTCGACGGACAACTGCTCGTCTCCCATCAGGACGCTCTATTAATGGGCGGCAAGGTCCAGGCTCCCAGCGGATTCGCCGACCACGTTGTCTTCGTCAACCCGAAACTTTGCGAACAGTGCTCCGCAAAAACCTGCATCGAGATGTGCTCCGGACAGGCCATCACTCGCGGCGAAGATCACGGCGTGCCCGCCTTCGATCGCGAAAAATGCGTGCACTGCGGCGCTTGTATCTGGAACTGCGCCCAACCCGTCGACGGCGAGCGCACTAACATCGAATTCCGCGCCGGTGCCGGGGGACTGCACTCGGCAGAAAACTGATCGTCTCAACACGAAGGACCTTATGCCTAACTTTCACATCGTAGTTTGCGCGGGCATCGTGCCCGACCCGCTCCAAACGCTCGAACCCGTCACCACGCCCACCGGTCCCGGCCTGAAGAACGAAATGATGCTTCCCGCCGTCCTCGACCCCTGGGCTGGACACTCCCTCTATGAAGCCGCAGCCCTCGCCGAGAAAACCGGCAGCAAGTTGTGGCTCGTCTCGCTCGCACCAAAGGCCAAACTGCAGCAGGTCATGATGACCGTTGCGCAAAAAGTGAAGTTCGAACTCGTCCCCATCGACGGTCCTCTTGGCGGCTTCACCGATGCGTACTCCGTCGCCGCCGCTCTCGCCGACGCCATCCAGACGATCCCCGATCTCGACCGCACCAAGCTCCTCGTCTTCGGCGGATGGGAATCCGCCACCCGCGCTGCCGGCGTGACGATGCAAGTCGTCGGCGAGCGCCTCGGTATAACCGAGCAGTTCCAGGGTGTCGACGAAATCAAGGTCAGCGACGACGGCTCCTTCGAAGTGCTTGAGCGCATTGAAGGCGGACGCCATCAAGTGTCGAAATGCACCGCCGCGCCCGCTGTCCTCGGCTGGGCCACCGGCAATCTTCCCGAGCCGCGCAATAATCCGCAGGTCGGGATGGTCAACATGCGCACCGTCATGCCCGCGCTCCAGAAAGCGAAAGCCGTGCAGATCGCGGCCGGAACACTTGCCTACAACGCGGTCGCGTTGCCCAAGCAGCAGCGCAACACCCGCGTGGAAAAGAACATGTCACCCGACGAAATAGCGCGCGAAATCGCGATGTGGATAGAGGAGTAGTTCATGGAAAAGATTCTCGTACTCGTACACCTCGACGAAGCCGGCACCTCGCTCCCCAAGACAGCGTTCGAAGCCGTCGGCGCCGCCCTCGAACTCGGCTCGCCCATCACCATCGGCATCATTGGTGACAACGTCCAATCCGCAGCCGACGCTCTCGCCACCACCGGCGCTCGCATCCTCGCCGTCTCCGCACCCGAGTTCTCGCAGCCTCGCTACTCCAGTGACGCTGCGGCCGCCGAAGCGCTCTGTCGCGCCGCCGAAGCCACCATCGTCCTCGCGCCATCTACGTCCCGTTTTTCGCGCGTTCTTCCCGGTGTCGCCTATCGCCTCAACGGCGCCGCCGAAACCCACATTACCGGACTCAACCCAGACCTCACCGTCACCCGCTGGTTCTACCGCCAGCGCATCGAAGCCACGCTTTCCCGCGCAACCCGCCCGTGGTTCCTGCTCCTCGACCCCGGCACACATGCTGCCTGGCAGGGAGCACCGGGCACCGCCAACCTCGAAAAGATTGCTGTCACCACCACTCCTCGCACCACCGTCACCGGCATCCGCTCTCCCCAGCAGGACCAGCAAACCATCCGCCCCGACGCCAAGCTCCTCTTCGTCGCTGGCGCCGGATGGACCAAGAAGCAAGCCGACGGTCAGCCTCACGTCGCCGACGCCGAGATCCTTATTAAAGGATTCCTCAACAACTCCGGAGCCTCTCTCGGCAGCAGCAAGTCGCTCGTCGACCAGGGCAGCGAGAACCAGGCCGTGCTCACGTTCCTCACTCACCTCAACCAGGTCGGACAAACCGGTGCCACACCTCGTCACCCCAAGGGCCTGTCCACCTGCTGTCACGGCGAGGAACCTCACGTTGTGGGCTGGCGCTTCATCAACGAGCGTCGGGCCATCAACCTCGACGCCAACTGCGGATGGGCACGCGGCAAAGCCGACGTCGTCTATGTCGCCGACGCTTTCGAAGTCACCAAAAAGCTGAACGCCCTGTTGGCGCAAAAGCATGAAGAGAAGCTGGCCGTCGCCGCGGTTCTCTAATTTGCTAGGTGGCTCACTGCCACATCGTGCATGTAACATGACCGCCAGGAGATAATCTTGGCGGTCTCACCACGTAAGGAAGGTCAACTCGCTGTTGATCGGCGATTCGCGCCGGCCACTCGCGCCATCGAGCAACCGGTTCATCATTTCCTGCAGCGGCAGGGCATCGGCGCCATCGTCCTCTTCGTTGCTGCCATCATCGCTCTCATCTGGGCCAATTCCCGGTGGGCGTTCCTCTATCACGACCTCTCCCACGCCTATCTCGACATCGCCATCGGCCCCCTTAAGGTGCATCACTCCATCCTGCACTGGATCAACGATGGCCTCATGACCATCTTCTTCTTCCTCGTCGGCATGGAAATCAAGTACGAAGTCCTTCACGGCCATCTATCCTCTGTGAAGAAGGCAGCGCTGCCGGCCGTAGCGGCACTCGGCGGCATGGTCGTTCCTGCGCTCCTCTATTCGGCCTTCAATTTCGGCTCTCCCAGCGCCCACGGATGGGGTATCCCCATGGCCACCGACATTGCCTTCGCCGTCGGCGTACTCGCCCTGCTGCCCGGAATCTCCGACGAACTGCGCGTCTTCCTCCTCGCGCTGGCTATCGTCGACGACATCGGCGCCATCCTCGTCATCGCCATCTTCTACACCGAGGGGGTTGATGTTTCCGCGCTCGCCATCGCAGCGGCCATCCTGGTGATCATCATCGTTGCTCAGTGGGCTTTGCCGCGCTTCGGCCCGTTCCAGATCATCCTGGCACTCCTTTTTTGGACTGCCGTCCTCGCCTCCGGCATTCACGCCACCATTGCCGGCGTAATCCTGGCGTTCACCGTAAGCAGCAAAAGCCGCTTCAATCTCCAGCAGTTCGACGAAGAAGCCACCGAGATCCTGCGGGAATTCAAGCAGGCTGTGCACGATGGCGAGAAGGGAAAAGCCGACGGCCTGCTCGGCGCCCTCGAGACGCTCACCGTCCACACCGACCGCCCCATCGACCGCGTTACTCGCAACGTGATCCCCTGGGTCACGCTGGTCATCCTGCCGCTGTTCGCGCTCGCTAACTCAGGCGTTACGTTTACGGTAAGTTCGGTGCTTGCCGGCGTTCGCAACCCCGTCTTCTGGGGAATCGCGGCCGGATTGCTAATCGGCAAGCCGCTCGGCATTGCTACCTTCAGTTGGTTGGCCGTGAAAAGTCGTCTCGCGCAGTTCCCGGAAGGTGCCTCGCTTCGTCAGGTCGTCGCCCTCGGAGCTCTCGGTGGAATCGGGTTCACCGTTGCGATCTTTATTGCGAACCTCGCCTTCGCCGACCCCGCCGACGTAGAGGCGGGCAAGATCGCGATTCTCCTCGCCTCCGCGTCCGCCGGCATCATCGGATACGTGCTGCTGCGTTTCAGCGCCTCGCCTCCGGAGCCCAACTCCCAACCCGCAACCTCCTAGGCCGCCGGCGCCTCTTTCTCACCGCGCAACTTCGCATCGGCACGTCCGTGCTCGGCCGCTGCATGTTCAATCGCCGCGTTGCATTCGGCTCCAATCAGCAGCGCCAGCGCCGTGATGTAGAACCACAACATCAGCACGATGACCGCACCGAGCGACCCGTAGGTCGCGCTGTAGCTGTCGAAGTGCGCGAGATAGACGCGAAATGCCGCCGACGCCAGTACCCACAGTCCCACCCCAATCAGCGAACCCGGCGTGATCCAATACCACTTCTGTTGCTCGACATCCGGCGCCCAATAGTAGAGTGCCGCAAAGGACAACACTACGAAGAACAGTGCCACTGGCCACTGCAAGATTTTCCACGCCAGCACCGCCGCTCCACCCAGTCCGTGTGCTCCCGCCCACGTGGCAGCGGCGTTCCCAAACAGCACAATTCCCAACGCGGTCATCATCAACGCTGCCAATCCAATCGTGAGCAGCGGCGCAATTATCAAGCGCGACTTCCAGAAGGAGCGCCGATCCTTCACGTGGTATGCAAAGCTCATCACCGTCATCAATGCTGATATTCCTGCCGACGCCGACCACAACGCGCCCAGCAGCGAAAGGACTAACTTCCATCCACCTGCGGCATTAGTTGTCTGTTTCAGGGTTGTCTGCACCACACCCCATGCTTCCGGTGGCAGTGATCGCGACACGTACTGCAGCAGCGTCGTTCGGAACTCCGGATGCGACCCCGCAACCAGTCCCAGGATCGTCATAAGGAACAGCAGTCCCGGAAAAACAGCCAGGAAGAAGTAGTACGCCAGCTCTGCCGAGCGGCCGAACGTGTCATCGTGCTCTGAATCCATTGCGGTCCAGAGCCGCTTTCCGAGTTGCAGCCATGACAACCCGCCCAGTTCCCACGCCGACGGCTTTTCCGTACTGCGGCGCGGCTGCTTCTCGCGCGGGATTTCCGTAACCACCTTAGCCATATCGTGTCCCATTCCACTTCGATGGGACTTGATGTCCGCCTAGATGTTCGCCTCTCGATCCACCTTAGGTCTTTCTGGCTTCCGCGACTTCTCGCAGCAGCAGCACGCAATTTCGATCCAGGTCTCTCTCTCTTATCGATCCGTGAGAATCCGTTCAATCCGCGTCATCCGCGTGAAAACGATCTTGACTTTCGCTGCCACAGCCGGAAAAACCAATTACAATCACCACCGCATGACGACGACCACCGCCAAGTTTCCGCGCTCCGCAGGCATTCTGATGCACCCCACGTCGCTGCCCGGACCCTTCGGTGTCGGCGACATCGGCCCCGAAGCCTATCGCTTTGTCGATTTCCTCGCAGCTGCCGGACAGAAACTCTGGCAAGTGCTGCCGCTCAATCCCACCGGATACGCCGATTCACCCTTCCAGGCGCTCTCGTCTCAAGCCGGTAATCCGCTGCTCATCTCCCTCGATCGACTCGTCGATTCCGGCGTTCTCACCAAAGAAGAAATTCAGCCGCCGCGCCTCCCCGAGTCCTACGTCGATTTCGGTTCCGTCATCCGCTTTAAGATTCCGCTCCTTCGCCGCGCGGCCGAAAGCTTCTTCCGCTCCGCCCCCGAATCTGAGCGCCAGCAGTTCCGCGCCTTTACCACCGAGAACCGCTATTGGCTCGACGACTTCGCCCTCTTCATGGCTGTCAAGGAAGCCCACGATCTGGTCGCCTGGAACAAATGGCCCGCCGACATCGCCTCCCGCAAACCCGATGCGAGGAAGCTTTGGTCCGAAAAACTCCAGCCCGAAATCGACGCCATCAAGTATTGGCAGTTTGTCTTCTTCCAGCAGTGGCGCGACCTCACCGCTTACGCGCACGAACGCGGCATCCGCATCATCGGCGACGTTCCCATTTATGTCGCGCACGACTCCGCCGATGTCTGGTCCAAGCCCGAGTTCTTCCTGCTCGACGCCCACGGCAATCCCGAAAAGATGGCCGGCGTTCCGCCCGACTACTTCTCCGCCACCGGACAACTCTGGGGCAATCCCATTTACAACTGGCCGCTCATGAAGCGCACCAGCTACGCCTGGTGGGTCGAACGCATCCGCGCCGCACTGCGTCTCTACGATTACATCCGCATCGACCACTTTCGCGGCTTCGAAGCTTACTGGGAAGTCCCCGGCGGCGAAACTACCGCCATGAACGGACAGTGGATCAAAGGCCCCGGCGCCGAACTCTTCACCGTTCTGCAAAAGGAACTCGGCGACCTTCCCATCATCGCCGAAAACCTCGGCGTCATAACGCCAGAGGTAGAGGCCATCCGCCACCAGTTCAACATGCCCGGCATGGCCATCCTGCAATTCGGTTTCGGCAACGACGCCCAGGCCCCCACCTTCCGCCCGCACAACTACGTTCGCGAACTCGTCGCCTACACCGGCACTCACGACAACGACACCGCCGTCGGTTGGTGGAACGGCAGACCTGGTGGCGACAGCATTCGCACCGCCGAAGACATCGAGAAGGAACACGCCTATGCCCGTGCGTATCTCCACTTCACCAACGAGCCCATCAACTGGGTCCTCATCCGCGGCGTCATATCGTCAGTTGCGAACACCGCGATCGTTCCTCTACAGGACGTTCTCGGCCTCGGCACCGAAGCCCGCATGAACCTCCCGGGGTCCCCCAGCGGACACTGGAAGTGGCGCGCCCTCCCCGGCGCTGTAACTGCAGAACATGCCGCTCGTCTCCGCGAACTCGTCGCGTTGTATGAACGCTAAGGGATAAAAGGGTAATGGGAGACGGGCGTCCTCGCCCGTCCGGGCGTGCGAAGCACCGCGTTCTTGCCTTCTCGAAAACTAACCCCTCTCATCCGGACCAACTGTTTCGTCCAGGTCTTTATCCCTGAATACCCGCTTCCACCCCGCACTTCCTTTGGTGTACTGTTCCCTCAACGCCCTATGAACAAGCCCACCCGCTCCTTCTGGCAAATCTGGAACATGAGCTTCGGCTTCCTTGGCATTCAGTTTGGCTGGGGACTGCAAATGGCCAACATGTCGGCCATCTACGAATACCTCGGCGCACGCGCCGACCAGATCCCGATCCTCTGGCTCGCCGCGCCGCTCACCGGACTCCTCGTCCAGCCCATCATCGGACACGCCAGCGACCGCACCTGGGGACGCCTTGGCCGCCGCCGCCCCTATTTCCTCGCCGGCGCAATCCTCAGCTCACTTGCACTCATCTTCATGCCGCGCAGTTCCGCCCTCTGGATGGCCGCCGGTCTCCTCTGGATCCTCGACGCCTCCATCAACATCAGCATGGAACCCTTCCGTGCTTTTGTCGCCGACATCCTTCCCGAACAGCAGCGCACGCGCGGCTTCGCCATGCAAAGCCTGTTCATCGGGCTCGGAGCGGTTGTCGCTTCCGCGCTCCCGTGGATGCTCACCAACTGGTTCCACGTCTCCAACAGCGTTTCCGGCGGGCATGCCATTCCCCTCACCGTCCGACTCTCGTTCTACCTCGGAGCAGCTGCCTTCTTCGGCGCCGTCCTCTGGACCATTATCACGACAAAGGAATATCCACCCGACGACCTTGAAGCCTTTCGTCGGACGAAGTCCGAAAAGCGTGGCCTCGGCGAGAACGCTAAAGAAATTCTGGAATCCATTGCCGCCATGCCCACCACCATGAAGCAACTTGCCCCGGTGCAGTTGCTCACCTGGCTCGGCCTCTTCTGCATGTGGCTCTACTTCGGCGTGGCCATCGCGCGCAGCGTCTTCGGGGCCACTAACACGACCTCGCCCACGTATGCCGAAGGCGTCGAGTGGGGCGGTGTCTGCTTCGGCATGTATTCGCTCGTCTGTTTCTTCTTCTCGTTCGCGCTGCCCGCCATCGCCAAGAAGTTCGGCCGCAAAAACACGCACTCCCTTTGCCTGCTTTGCGGCGCCGCCGGCCTCCTCTCCGTCGGCATCATCCACGACAAATGGCTCCTCCTCCTGTCCATGACCGGAGTCGGTATCGCCTGGGCCAGTACCCTCTCCATGCCCTATGCCGTCCTCTCCAGTTCGTTACCGGCAGAGAAGACCGGGGTCTACATGGGCATCTTCAACTTCTTTATTGTGATACCCGAAATTCTTGCGTCCCTCTTCTTCGGATGGATGATGAACCACCTGCTCGACAACAATCGCATTCTCGCCGTCGTCGCCGGAGGGGTCTTCATGATCATCGCCGCCATCCTCATGCAACGCGTCCTCGATCCCGGAGAAGAGAAGTCCCACACCGCCGAACCCAAACTCGAAGCCGTCCCAACGAAGTAATTCTGAATGAGCGTGATCACGTCCGCACAGCGCGCCACGCAAAATCAGCATCTATTCACGGGATGAACGCCGAAAACAACAATCCCCAGAACGTCTCTGATCCCGACGCCGGCAA